>Ga0210039_1000947_pt1 | contig 28863 bp, 33 predicted proteins | sample CryGeyCG2114_250_3_FD_185460 | JGI IMG/M metagenome (GOLD analysis project Ga0210039, IMG submission 185460) | Groundwater microbial communities from aquifer - Crystal Geyser CG17_big_fil_post_rev_8/21/14_2.50 (SPAdes) (version 2) | ecosystem: Environmental > Aquatic > Deep subsurface >...
TTTTTTAAATTTAATTTCTTTTGAACATAATTTTGGACAAAAATATAATTTAAATTTCTTATTAATAAGAAATTTAAATTATATTTTTGTCCAAAATTATGTTCAAAAGAAATTAAATTTAAAAAAGAAAACATTACAAAAAAAGAATTTAAATATTTACGTAAATTTAATCTTAAAAATTTTCTTAAAGTTTTCATAAGCTTACTAGTAAATATTTTATAAAAATTTAAAAAATTAAAAAAAAACTTAATATATCTAGTATTTATATTCAATAAATGTAAATAACTAGATACAGAATGATATTTCATATTAATTAAAAAATCAACAATACTAATCCAATCTAACTTTTTAAATAAATTATATGATAAATATTGAGACAATATAAGAGTTGATAATACTAAATATAAAGACCAACTTAACCAAAAAATGATTCCCACTTGTAACGAAAAAGTCAATAAATCTAATTGTGGCATTTTATGAAAAATTTATCTTAATGATTTTAAAGTTAATGCTTTTTTTAAAAATAAAATTTTAACCATATGTGGTGAACTAACTATATACCTAAATTTTACTTTTTCATATTTATATAAAGACGTAACAACTAAACTTAATGAAAAAGTTCTATTATTTTTTTTTAATAAAATAACTGTTTGTTTATTTATTCTAAAATGAGTTCCTCCGCGTCTTTTTTGATTATGCGCTAAAAAATATAATCTTAAATAATCTCCTTTTTTTAATTTACTTAATAAAGTATTTTCTAATTTTCGCTTTGAATTTAATTTATTTAAATTTATATTTGTTTTTAATTTCATTTTCTACTAATAATCTTAATTTAGATTCATTAAAATAAAACCAATTATTAAAATTTTTAATATCAACAAAATAATTATATATTGTATTTAAAATTTTATTATTCCAACTTAATCCAAAAGAATAATAATACATAACTTTATAAATATTAAAAACAATATAACGTGTTTTAGTATTAGGTCGTTTATCCCAATAACCTAAAGTCATTAAATATTTACTACCTTGTTTTATATTTTTCGGTACTAAAATAAAACGTACAAATTCTTGATTTCTTTTACCTATTAAACGAACTTTAATCTTTAATCTAGACATATTAAAAATATAATAATTAATATTTTAAAAATAATCTTTAATATTATTTTATAACTATTATCCTATCTAAATAATAATATAAAATAAATTTTCAATATTTCACTTTTTTAAATCTACCAACCCCATAAAACTGTATGTAATCCTGATAAAATAGATGAACGAGATTTTAAAAAAGGATAAGGAACAAATGATGGATCTATTAATTTTGGAACAATCAAAATAATTAATGTTCGATAATTAATTTCTAAATAAAAAGGAGGTTGTACAAAAAAACTTTTAGTTTTTATTCGTTTTTTTAATGTATAATAAATAATTGCTTTAAAACTCTCTTTAAAAGTTACAAAACTATTTTTTTTTACAACATAATTTAAATATGTTATTACTTTTTCATCTACTAAAACTTTTTTTGATTTTATTAGTTCTCTTACAACAAATTTACATGCTAAATTTAAACGTAAAATAATACTATCAAGTCGACTTTCTAATAAAAAAAAAAAAAAATTAATACCTCCAAATTTACCTTTACGACCTAATTTCCCAAACCGTCGTAATTTTATATTATCAAAACCATTATAAAATAAAGTTATTTGTCTAAAAAAATTTTGTTTCCTTTGAAAAACATTTAATCGTAAAGGTTTATAGATTCTATAAGAGGACTTGACCCCCAATAATAAATCATTAGAATAAGCCTCTTTATAATAGAAACATCTTTTAAAAATATATGTACAAAAACGTAAACCTCTTCTTTTAAATAATTTAAAAAAATTCAAATTATTTTTTATTTTTAATAAATTAGAATCAAGTTTATTTAAAAATGGATTATAATACTGTCTATTAACTTTTGTCCCTAAAGTTCTAATTCTAAAAATTTGCTTAGAACGAAAAGTTACTTCTTTTTTTCTTACAAATTGTTTTAATTTATATTTTAAAGAAATATTAAAATAACGAAAAAATCGATTTTCACTCGCTCTATAATACATCAAATTCCAAAAGTCACAATCATATTTTCTTATTAATTTAAAACGGCCTTTTATATGCATTCTCTATATTAGTTATAATATGAAAAAAAAAAGTATCTAATATATTAGATACTTTTTTTTTTTCTTATTAATATTAATCTCAATACCTTTTAACAAAAAAATTATTAAATAATACGATGTTTATAAAAATTAAACTTCGAAAAAAAGAAGTAAAAATCCATCATTAAAGCGAAAAGTGCAATCGCTTCTGTTAAAGCAAAACCTAAAAGAACATAAGCAAACATTACATTTCTCAAATTAGGATTTCTCGCAACTCCTAAAACAAATCCTGCAAAAATAGTACCAATACCAATACCAGCACCGGTAACTCCAATGGTTGATAATCCTGCTCCAATTAAACGAGATCCTTCTACAAAATCAATAGCGATATGAGAATTAGATAACATATTATAAAAAAAATATATATATATATATATAATTGAATTTTATAAAAAATATTTATAAATAAACAAATAACAAAATTTACTTTGACGGGGGTAAATTCTTTAATGAATTTTAAATTGATATTATTTAAAAATAAACCAAAAATTATAAAATGAAAAATTTTTTTTAATAATTACTTTTGATTTATTATTTTTAAATAATAATAAAAATAAATTAAATAAAACTAAATCATTTTCTAAAAAAGCAAACTTAAATTTATAAGAATAATAATCTTTTAAAAATAAACGTTGTCTATAAAATAATAAATACCTTTTATCTAAAAAAGGAAAAGTTTTATCTCTTTTAATACGCATTCTTAATTTTGTTAATTTATTAAAATTTTCTTTTAAATATAAACTTGAACTGACACTTTTTCTTAATGAAATATTACTATAATTATAAAATTTATATAAAACTTTAGAACTATATATCTTTTTATCACTTTTGAAAAAAATTGAAAACATTTTTTTTTTCATTTTATCATTGACTAAATTTGTACGTATATAGTTATAGCCAATAAATTCTTTTTGATTAGTTTCTTTATTTTCTTTAATATTATCATTAAAAAAAAGATAATTATTAAAATAATTATCTAAAAAAAATGAATTTATAAAATTATTTTTTATATTAATTTTATATTTGTAATAATTTATATTAAAAAACGAAAAATTTAACGAAGTTTTATACTTTAAAAAACTAAAATTATAATTATAATCAACATTATTATTTAAAAATAATTTATTTGAATTATTATAATAAAACCAACGTCCTAAAAAGAAACACGAAAAAGTTATACTTTTATTTAAATTTAAACTAAACAAATCATTATTTGAAAATTTATATAACATTTTATAAAAATATAAATATAAATTTGATAATAAAAATTTATAATTTATATTTATATTTTTATAAAATGTTATATAGATAATTTTATTTATATTAATATTAGTTTCTTCTAAAAATTCAAAAAAAAAAAAATATAATTCTTTTATATCTAAAAAAGAATTAACATGCCATTTTTTTTTTAATTTTTTAAACGGTTTTAATAAATCAATTAAAAAATAATAACTTGCAAAATGATTATTTTTTTTCAATAAAAAATAATCAAAATTACGTTTCCAATCTAATAAAAAATAAAAATAATATAAAAAAAACTTATATAAAGTATTCCAATAGGGTTTTTTTAATAATTCTGTTTGATAATTTATTATTTCTAAAAAACTTAAATTTTTTTCTTCATTTTTTAATAAATCTAAAAATATTTGACGTTTTTTTTTCATTAAAAATATATCAAAATACATTTCAAAAAAACTTTTTTTTGAAATGTATTTTGATATATTTTTAATGAAAAAAAAATGTAAATTAAAACAATTTAAAAAATTTATAAATAACTTAAATTTAACTGAAAAATTTGATAAATTTTTATTAAAAACTAAAAAATAATTATTTCTAAAAGTATTTTTAAAAAAAATGCTAAAAATATTTTTAGAAAATTTAATTAAAATTCTACAAAACCTTACAAAAAAAAATAAATTTTTATAAAAAAAATTAGATTTTTTTAAACTATAATTTATTTCATCATTAAAATACATATAAAAATTTAAAAAATTTTTAGAAATACTAAAAATCATAAATATAAATTTATTTTTAACCAAATTTAAATTTAAATTTAAAAAACTTTTAAAAACTTTATTTTTTAAACTTAAACTTAAAGTAACAAAAGTTAAATTAAATTTTTTATATAGATATCTATATAAAAAATTTAATTTAACTTTATAAAAAAAAAAATATTGTGAAAAAAGTGTATTATAATTTTGTTTATAATTAAATGAACTATTATATTCATTTATAAATCGCTTAAATCCCCATAAATTATATAATTTATATAAAAATAAATGACGAACTTGTTTTTTAATTTTTATATCTACTTTTTTTTTAAAATCATTAATTTTTAAAACAATTGGTTTTAATTTAGTTAAATTTTGTGCCTCTACATAAAATGGATTTATTTCAATATTAGAACACTCTACATCAGATTTTAAACCTGTTTCAATAAACCAACTAAATTTAGATCCATAAAATGGACTTATACTTCCTTTATAAAATGAAAAAGCATTACCTATTATAAAAAAACTTTTTTTTTTTGAAAACATTTTTAAATTATTAATACGTTTTATATAATTAGTAGAAAAATTTTTTAAAAAATTTTTTTTTTTATAATTAAAAGGTATATAATAATTTTTTTCACTAATTTTTAAGCTTTTAGTATTTAAAAGCTTAAAAATTGTTCGTTTTAAATAATCTTCTGGTAATCTGAAAATAAATAAACTATAAAAATGAAGAAAATGAAAAATTAAAAATTTTTTTATTAAAAAAATTTTTAATTTTTCATTTTCTTCATTAAATAACACTAAATTAATATCTAAATAAAATTCATTTAAAAATTCATTAATATTAATTACTTTCATTTCTAAATTAATCATATCTAATAATGTTTTTATCTTTAATAATATAGATTCAATATTATTATCATCTAAATATTTTAATAATAATAATTTTTCCTTTAAAAACCCATCAATATTAAAAACTCTTACCTGCAAAGAATTATAAAGCATTTTTTATATTTTATAACTTTTAAAAAACTCTATACGGCTGGACTCGAACCAACAACCTCCCGGGCCCAAACCAGACGTGCAACCAATTACACCACGTAAAAAGCTAAAAAAAATTTTTTATTTTATTTTCTAGGAGTTTTTTTTAATCTAACACCATTACGCATAATTTTTCTTTTAATAACACTAGAAGAAAAAACCATGTTAAATCTATTTACTACACGAAACCCATAAAATAAATTTTTTAAAAGAGTTCTAACTTTGATATGATTTATATATGGTCTAAAAGAAATTTCCGTTGCATTTGACTTATACAATCTTAAAGCTAATAACTCTCCTAATTGTCTTACTACAAAAATTGTTGTTTTTTCTTTACGAGTTCTTGAATTTTTAAAAATTCCGGAAGAATAAGAAAAAACAACATCTCCTAAATTATTAGTTATTGTTCCAAAAAAATTAGAACCCGTATATTTAAAATAAACTCTACACTTATTAAAAAATTTTTTATAAACTTTTTGAAATTTAATTTTTTTCTTTAAAAGATTTATTAATGAATCTGAATCATAAAAACCTAATCCTTTTTTAATAGAGTTTTTTGAATAATAATTAAAAAATTTTTTTAATTCTTTTTTTTTTGTTTTTTTAAAAAAAGGTTTTTTAGAAAAACACCCTTTTTTTTTTATATTTAAATTATCTAACATATTTTTAAATAAGAAAAAATTTTTAGAATACTGAAAAATTTTAAATAAAGAATTTTTTTTTTTTATAAATAAAAATCTATTTAAATGTTCAATTCTTTTTAAATAAGTTGAATTATATAAAAATTCTTTTAAATTTCTTTTAAAAAAAAATTCTTTATTTAAATTTTTTCTAAAATTATTATTTTTCTTTACTAAATTTAATAAAATTTTACGTTTTAAAACAATTTTCATAATAAAATTTAATATTTAATTCTCAAACGGCGCGCTGTTTTAGCATTACTATGTGTTCGTTGTCCGTGTGCAGGTAAACCTAATAAAATTCTATTACGTCTATAACATTTTAATGAAAAAAATTTATCTTGTTCATCAGAAATTTTTTTTTTTAAATCTGAGCCAAAAATAGCTAAATCAGGTAAATAATAAGAAATTAAATTACGTTCATTTAATGTTAAATCTTTAACCTTATATAAACTTCTTACATTTGTTCCAAAAAGTTTATTTAAATGTCTTAATTTTATATAACTAAAACCAAAAATAGAGTTTAATGCTGATTTAAACTCTTTTTCCAATGATATAGTAGTATCTAATATAACTAACTTTGACATTAATATTAAATATTTTTATAGGGTTTTTATATTATATTTATATTCTAACCCGCTTTCTATTAAAAAGATATCTACTTTATATGCAAATTTAACTTTACAACTATAAATACGAAAATTAAAATATTTATTTACTAATAAATTTATAAAATTTTTAATATTTTTTTTAACCATAATAACCAAAACCTGAACCTAAACGTGATTTACCTTCTACTATTTTTATATTTTCATCTTCAAGGTAAAAACCTCTAAATTTATATAAACCAACAGGATAAAAACTTCGTATTTTTAAAACTAAATTACGTAATAAAATATAATTTAAAGAATATAAACGTATACTTCTACGACGTCCAAAAATTTTAGCCCAACAATTTTTGGGTAAATCTAAAAATATTTTATGACTATAACCTAATTTTAAATAAATTAATAATTTATTTTTACGAGTTTTTAATTGTAAACGTAAACCTTTCCCTTTAACATATAATGTTGTTTTATAACCATGAGAAACACCATCTAAATAACTCCAAAACAATGAAAAAAACGTTCTAATATAATTTTTATGTATTAAAACAAAATTATTTTTATAAATAAAAAATTGATTTAATTTTAATTTAAATTTTGTTTTAGAAAGAAATCGTTGATATAACAAAATTGTGATGTATAAAAAATTTTAACTGGTTTATACAAACGCCTTTTATAAGAAAATTTAGAAATAACCATATAAATAATGAATTATTTTATAATTAAAAGTAAATGACCACCCTTTTTATATAAAAAGCACTGCTCTAATGTCATTAAACCTGTATTCGTAGATACTATTCCAAAATTTTTTAAACCATATAATGCCACTAACTTTTTATAAGTAAAATAACTATGCTTATTTTTAGGACAAAAATAAGCTAAATCTAATATACTAGAATTACCTTTATTTAACTTTAAAAAAACATATATATAATTTGCTTCTGCTGTTACTTTAAAACCTCTGATATAACCTTCATAATAAAGTATTCTTAAAACATTAAAATTTAAATTAGAATAAGGTACTTTTGCCGTCAATTTCCTTCTTGAATTATTTATTTTAATTAAACTAACTAATTGAACTAAAGATCTTTTCATATTTTATTTACCATGAACTTATGAACATCCTGGTATTTCCCCATTTAAAACCATAGTATTAAATTTATAACGTGAAACGCTAACTTCTCTATAAGTTGCTCTTGGATGTCCTGTTAAAATACATCTATTCTTTAAACGTACAATTGAATATTTATAACTAAATTTATTTAACTTATTATAAACTACTTGACGCTCCGAAATAGATAATTTAGAATTTTTTAAAAATGATTTATGAACCTGACGGCTCAAAAAATGTTTAACATATTGTCTACGTTTATTAAATTCTTTACCTAATATTATCGACTTCGCCATTCTAAAAAATTAAAACTAAAAAAAAATTGAGTATAAAAAAATATATTTGATTTTTCATTTAAAATAAAATTATTATCAAAAAAAAAATCACATTCTAACCAATAAAATTTATTGTGTGGTAAATAACGTCGTGTGGATGCATCAAAAAAAAAATCAATTTCAGAAATAATTAATCTAACATTATTTGTTTGAACTAATTTTAAAATAGGTAAACAACTTGAAAAACGTAATAATGGATGAGATAAAAAAAATTCATTAAAAAATAAAAAAAATTTATTTAACTGAAAACCTGAAAGATCTACTTGCCCTTTAACCCATAAACCCTGACCTACTATTAAACTGACTCTTTTAATAAATGGTTTAATATTAGTTAATTGTTCTAAAAATTCTAATAGAATCATAACACTTTTACTTTTTAAAATACCTTCTGATTCATATAAAGGGAATGTTAATCTAATTCGTTTACAAGATGGTACTGTAAATGAATTTAAAGCTAAATACTTACTAGATATTAATGATTTTTTTAAAATTAAATTAGACTTATAACCTATTCTCATTTAACTTTAAATAACTGCTGGAGCTAAACTTAATATTTTAAAATGTTCTTTTTGACGTAATTCTCTCATAACTGGTCCTAAAACTCTCGAACCTAAAGGTAATTCTCGTTTATTAAGTAAAACAACAGCACAGGTTGTACACTGTACTGTAATATTACCTTGTCTTTTAATCCTATAACCTACTCTAACTAATACACCTTTATAAACTTCTCCTCGTTTTACTTTTCTATGTGGTCTATGTGTCTTAATTGAAACGATAATATAATCTCCTGGAAACCCACGTGCCCTTGGAGATTTACCTAAAATACGTAAACATTTTACTAATAATGCCCCTGAATTATCAATACATTTTAAGATAGTTTGTGTATATACCATTTATATTTATTAAAAAATTTTATTAAAATTTTTTTCTAAATTATTTTTTAATAATTTAGAAGACTTTGAAACTATTTGACATTTTATAGGAAGTTTTTTTTTACATTTTCTTAATAATAATAAAATTTCTAAGAAACTAAAAAACTTTTTTCTAAATCTAAACTCAACTAAAATTTGACCAATTTTTATAGGACAAATCCATTTAAAATGTGCTCCTTTACCTTTACCCATTCTAACAGCAACAGGTTTTTTAGTAATAAAAGTATATGGAAATGTTCTAAACAGAATTTCCCTTTTTTTTTTAAACCACGTCTAATACATAAACGCAAAATCTCAAAATGTTTTACTGTTAAAATCCTGTTGAAACTGCTTTCAAACCATAATTTCCATATATTAACCTAATAGTCCTATGTTCCACTTGTTTTTCTTTTTTTAATCTAAATTTAAATATTTTTGGAAACTTTTTATCTTTAGGTATAAAATTCATAACTAAAAAATATTCTACGTTCTAATGTGATAAAATTATTTTTAAACCTGCTATACCAAAACGACTATATAATAAACCATAACATGATTCTAATCGTAAATCTAAAGTATTAAATGCAATAAAACCTTTACGGTTGACTAATTTAGATTTACGTCGACCACGCTTGAAACGTCCTTTTACTCTAATATAATAACCTTTAATTTTTTTTTGATACAAAAATATATCTAAAATTTTTGTTATATCTCTTGTTATCTTAAAAACCGAAAACCTTTTTTTAAACGCCTATTAAAAGTTGTTACAAGATTTATTGGTTTAATACCTAATGATAATCTTTTATTTTCTCCTCGTTTTAATAAATGATAATATAACTCAAAACCCCTTAATCTTAATAATATTAATAATTTTGAAAATTTTTGACAAATAACTAAAAAAAAATAATTAAAAAAAATAATTTTGAATTTATTTAAAATATAATAATTAAGAGAATAATTAAAAAAAAAAATCCATAAATTATATAAACCTATAATTCTTTCATAAACATATTTTCTAAAAAAAACTTTATAATATAACCACGAATAAAAAAATAAACAAAAAAGTTTTAAATTAAATATTTTAATAGCATTATTATTACCTAAAATTACATTATAATTTACTTTTTTTTCTAATTTTTTTTTATTCAAAATTTGTTTAGATAAACAAATTTTGAATAAATAATATTTAAACCTAATTAAATTTTTTTCAGAAAAAATATATAATACTTTTAAAAAATTAAAAATAGTTAAACATACAATTTTTTTCAAATTAAAATCTGTTAAAAAATTTAAATTAAAACTTAAATATTTATTTATATTAATAAAATTTAAATAATAAAAAAATGTATAAAAATTAAAATCTTTATCAAAATTTTTTATTAATGATTTAATAAAAATTTTTTTTTTTATTAAATAAGTAAATAAAAAATTTATTTTAATAAAAGATAAAGAAAATGTTTTTAAATTCTTTACAAAAAAAAAAAAATTCTTATTTAAATAAGAATTTTTTTTTTTTCTTAAAGAATTTAAAGAATTTAAAAATAGTATTTTCGTTGATTCATCAAGTGAACTTTTCGTAGATTCATTTAAAAGTTTAGTTTTCTTTTTAACAACTAAAAATTTTAAATTTTTAGTTGTTAAAAAGAAAACTAAACTTTTAAATGAATCTAAAGTTTTTTTTTCCTTATTTTCATGAACTATTTTCCATATAAATTTAGTTTTATTTTTTTTACCAAAATTATTATTAACATAATTTAAAGAAAATCGTGAATTTTTTTGTTTAAAATTCTTTCTAATATTATTATTATATTTTTGAGAAACTTTTAATTTCTTTCTTAAAAAATTTTTTTTTAACTGTCTTATAAAATTCTTTAAAAATTTATTTAAACTAGATTTTTTAGAAAAGTTAAAATTTTGTTTTTTAAATACTTCAAAAGACTTAAAATTAAATACTTTATCTTTAAACTTTTTATTTTTAAATAAAGTTAATTTCTTACTTAAAGTAATTTTTTTTTTTTGAATTTTAAAATTTTTAACTTTAAATAAAATATCATACTTTTCTTCTTCATTAACATTTTTTAATAAAACAGGTAAAACTGATTTTTTTAACTGTTTGTTTAATTTAATAAACCTAAAATTTTTATCTTTTAAATAACCAAAAGTTTTCTGTTTAAACTGATTCTTTTTTAAAACGTTATTTTTTTTAGCAAAAAAATAACGACATCCCTTAATTAATTTTTTTACTAAAAATTTTTTTTTTATATTTAAACTTAAATTAGATTTAAAATTTTTGGGTTTTAGATCGTTTATACCATTTTCGATTTTACTCATAGTATTAGATATAGAAAAAAACTTTTCATTAAAAAAAAATTTAGAACTATTTGATAAACTAGAAAAATCATTTATAAAATTAAAATGATTTTGTTTTTTTTTTCTTCGAGTTTTTTTAAATAAAATTTTATCTCTTAACATAATGTAGTATGTTAAATAATTTTTTTTTTTTAATAACCCTAAATGTAATAAATACATATTTAAAATATAAAATACATTTTTTATAAAAATAATATAATAAAAAAAATCAATATAAGAAATACCTAATAAAACTCTTGTCGAATTAAAAATACTAAAACTTAAATTTTTTGTTTTTAAAAAAGCTGCTCTTGAAATATAAAAATTATACCAATAATAAATAAAAGAACTAGGCTTTTTTAATAAACTAGCCCAACTTTTAGTAAAATACTCTAATGAAACTAAATTACGCTTAAAACCTTTTAATAATCTTAAATTTCGTTTATGAAAAAATGGAAGCCAAATATTTCGAAAAGAAACTTTTTTTAAAAAATCAAATTTATTTTTTTGATTTTTTAAATGATATTTTTTCAAAATAGTAGTTAAAGTCATATATTTTTTTTTTAATTTTATATTATTTAATAATGGATACTCTTTTGAATATAACATATGACGGCAATACATTCGAATATGTTTATTCAATAACAATATATTATCTTTAGTTAATAAAGTTTGTCTAAATCTTTTTAAAAATTTACGAAGTAAAAATGCTGAAAACTCTATAGTACCTTTTTCCATCCACTTTTTAGATTTTTTAAAATTTTGATTTTTTAAATTTTTAGAATTATTAAAGTTTTTAAAATTGTTATTTCGTAAATTTTTAAATTTTTTAAAATTATTAATAGCTATAGAACGCTTTAAGTTGTTAATTTTTTTAGAATTTTTAAATTTTTTCAAATCACTAATTTTTTTAGAATTTTTAAATTTTTTTAAATTACTAAATTTTCTAAAAATTTTTTTAGACTTTTTTCTATTATTAAATATAAATTGATTATAATAAACAATATAAGCTTTTCTAAAACGCTTTAATTTCTTTCTTCCTCCCTCTTTAAATTTTACACTTTTAAAAAATTTCAAAGGACGTTTACGCCTTTTATATTGTGCTGCTACACCTTTTTTATTAAAATTTTTTCGATTAATATTAAAATAAATTTTTTCAAATAAATTTGTATTTTTTATTGTAAAATTATCAAAGAATAAATATTTATTAAATAAAGATAAAAAATATTTTTTTAATTGATTAAACTGTAAAAAAAATAAAGAATTATTAGATTTATTAATTAGTAAATTAAATAAATTAAGAAAATTAGCAATAAACTTATTAAAAATAAAATCAAAATTTTTTTTATCTATAAAATCTAAAAACTTAATTTCAATTAAATTTTTAAATTTAGAAACATTTTTATTCATTTTTAAATTATATCTAATTTTAACTAATTTTTCAAAAAACTTATTTATAAAAATTTTTTTTAAAAGATTAACTTCTTTTTTTAAAAAATTTTTTTTTTTAAGACTAAATGAATTTTTTGAAATTAAATTATTATTATAATCTTTATAGGGTTGATCTGGATTAATTTTATAATCTAAATTATCTAATGCAATTCTAACTTTTGATTTTGGATAATATTTTTTTTTCATACTTGTATTTTTTTCTTTATATAAGTTAAAAAAAGTATTAGCATATATATAAATAGACTTAAAAAAATTAATTGATTTCGTTCTAAAAAAATTATTAAACTGTTTAACTTTTCGTTTTGAATTATAGCTCAATTTTTTTAAATTTCGAGAAAGTTTTGAATTTCTTACTTTACTATAATAATTAATTAAAAATGGAGAAATAAATTTAATGTAATTATTACGTTTAATGAAATAATTGATTTTAGAAAAATTATTATCTTTAATCAAAAAATATTTATAAAATTTAAAAAAAGGAAATAATTTTTTAACAAAATAACGTTGACGAACATGCTTACGTACTTTAATTGATTTACTTTTAAAAGTAAATTCTTTATATTTACTATTCCAACAACCTCTAAATCTTTTTGTACTATAATTTTCATTATCAAATTGAATTTGAAAAGTACTGTTAAAAGACCTTAATTTTAACAATTGTATTTTTCTACAACTATTATCAAAATTCAACTTAAACTCTCTAATATAACAACACATTACTAAAAAAAAATTAAACTTTGTACTAAATCTAAAATAAATCTTGGTTGAATAATCATAAATGAATTAATAATATAAATAAAAAAAACTAATAAACAAGAAAATGAATTTATTTCTACAAAAAATTTAGGCTTAACATTATTAGAAAAAACTAATAAGTTAATAGGTCTTATATAATAATAAGTTGATATTAAACTTAATACTATAAGACAAACAAGTAATTTTATATTATTTATTTCTACTAAACTTAAAAACAAATAATATTTACTAAAAAAACCTGTTAATGGTGGAATACCTGCCATAGAAAATAAATTGATACATAAAATAAAAACTAAAAAAGGATTAATTAACTTTAAACTATTAAATCCATTAAAATCAACTAAATAATATGATTTTACTTGCCTTAATCTACTAATTAAAAATATATAAAATACACTAAAAGTTGTAAAAATATAAACTAATAAATATAAAACACCAGCAAATAAACCTTCATAAGTAAAAATAGAAAAAGCCAAAAGAATAAATCAGAATTAGTTATTCCACTATAACCCATAAAACGTTTAATATTACTTTCTCCTAAAGCTCCTAAAGAACAAAGAATAATGAAAACAAAACAATAATACAAATTAAATCAAAAAAAATAAAATGCATAAATGTAAAAACATAATAATATAATTTCATAAATAAAATAAAAAAACCAAACTTAGGTAAAACTAATAAAATTAAAGTAATTATATTTGGTGCTCCTGAATATATTTGAGGTATCCAAAAATGAAATGGTGCTAAACCTATTTTCATAAATAAACCACATAAAAAAAATGTAATACTAAATATAAATTAAAATGTAAACTATTCATATCCACAAATAACAAATTTAAATCAGAAAATCTTATTTTACCAGAAAATCATAAAATAAAGATATTCCATATAAAATTAAACCTGAAGAAATACTCCTAAAAAGTAATAACGTATTCCTGTTTCAACAGCAATCTTTTTATTACGTTGCATACTCATTAAAATATAAAGAGAAAAGTTTTGTAATTCTAAAGTTAAAAAAACCATTAAAAAATCAAATGAATATAATAAAAAAATAATACCAAAAAAAATAAAAATTAACATATAATTAAATTCAAAAGGTACATATTTAAGTTCATTAAAAACTTTACTAGAAATACTTGCATAAAAAACAAAAATAACTAAAATAACTAAAAAAAACTTAAAAAAATCCATACCATTAATATTAGACAAAGTAAAATTACAAATATAAAAACTTATATTAAAACTTGAATAAATGAAAAATAAATATAAATTTAAACTAAAAATAATATAAATAGCTACACTATAAAAAAAATTTATTTTACTATTTAATTTAGAAAAATTTTTTTCAAAAATAGTATAAATACATAAAGAAATAATTACAACCCCTAAAAGAAAAATATCTCCTAATAATAATAAAAAATCTAAATAATTATAATTAGAAATCATAAATTATTATACTAAAATATAATAAAACCCTAACCAATTAAAAGTATTAATATCATAAAAAATACCAAAATATATAGTTGGTATTAATAATAAACTTAAACTAGTAAATTCTCTTAAATTTAAATCAGTAAAATGTGATATAGCTTCTCTTGAAAAATTAAAATTTTTAATTAAAATATTTTCCATACTAAATCTAAAAATAAATTTATTAATTAACCCACTAAAAACTCTATTATAAAGCCAAACCGAATAACATGTACTAAAAATCATAATAAACATAGTAACTATACCTAGACTCATATTTTGTTTAAATATTCCTAATAAAACCATAAATTCTCCTAAAAAATTAAATGATCCAGGAAAACTTATATTAGCTAATGTAAATACTAAGAAAAAAAAAGAAAAAAAAGGCATATAATAATTTAAACCACCATAAGGTTTTAATAATCTAGTATGATAACGATCATATAAAATACCTACACAAACAAAAAGCCCTCCTGAAACAAACCCATGAGCTATCATCAAAATTAAACTACCTACTAAACCTTCAATATTAAAAGAAAATAAACCCAAAATTAAATAATTCATATGAATTATTGAAGAATATGCAATTATTTTTTTTAAATCAATTTGACGTAAAGTTGTTAATGATGCATATAACATACTTATTAAACAAATTAAATATACTAAAGGTGAAAAATAATAAGAACTAAATTTAAATAAAGGTAATAAAAAACGTAAAATACCATAAGTACCTAATTTCAAAAGTACACCTGCCAAAACAACTGAACCTGCTGTAATTGACTCTACATGAGCCTCTGGTAACCAAATATGTACAGGCATCATTGGTATTTTAACTGCAAAACCAAAAAAAAAACATAACCAAATAACTAATTCTCTATAAGGAGTAAACGTATAATAACATAATTCAAAATAATTAGTTGTTCCACTAGTAGATTTACAAAAAATTAAACCAACTAACATTAATAAAGATCCTGCTAATGTAAATAAAAAAAAACTATAAGCTGCATGTAATCTTCTTTCTCTAGCACCCCAACAACCTATTAAAAAATACATAGGAATTAAAATACTTTCAAAAGTAATATAAAATAAAATTAAATCTAATGAACAAAAAACTTGAATTAATAAAACTTCTAAAATAATAAATAATAAAAAAAATCGTTTTGTATTATAAAATACACTTTCCCAACTAATTAATAAACAAACTGTTATTAAAAATATAGTTAAAAAAATAAAAATAAAACCTAAATTGTCAAAACCTATGCTATATTCTATATCAAAAATTTTACCAAATGATTTAAATTGATAAATATAATAAAATATATTTTCTAAATTGTTAAATTTTATATAATATAATAAAAAAAATTTAAATAAATTTATACTAAATAATAATGATAATCGTTTTATCCTTAAAATATCATTATATTTAATAAAAATTAACTTTAAAAACATAATAAATAATAAAACTATATAAGAAAAAAAATATATATTAAAATTTAACTCAAAATTAATTAAAATATTTAATATTTTAAAAAAACTAAATTTACAAATACATAAAGAAATAAATACAAATGATATCGATAATAATAAAAATAAACCTCTTTTTAAAAATAAATTAAACATAATAAAATAATAATTTTATATATATATATATATATATATATATATAAATAAAAAAGGGGGTTTAACCCCCCTAAAAAATTAACTTTGAATTTTAGATTTTTTTGTAAAAACTAAAAATGAATTTAATTTATTAAATCTAAATAATTTTTTATAATTAGTTACTTTCACTCTTGTTTTTTTACGTGGTACCGCAAAAAAAAATAAAAAAGCAAAATAATAATCCAGTTTATACATAAATCGATCTAAAAAATTATCACTAAAAATAATTAATTCTTCAAAAAAGTTAATAAAACTTAAAAAATAAATTAAAATAAATGAAAAAAATATATAACCAAATAATTCACCAAAAAAAAAAAATCTATAAAAAGTTAAAGAAAAAAAATTAAATAAATTAACTAATCGTCTTACACTAATTAATGTTGAAGCTTCTAAAAAACCTTTGTCTAATAAAACAAAAGTCTCATTATAACCTAAAAAAAAAAAAAATGAAGTAACATACCTATTATAAATTAAATTAATAAACCACCTATTTCCTAAAAAACTATAAAAAAACTTAATTATTGAAAATTTAAAAATAAATAAATTATTATCAAAATTATTTTTTTTAAAAAAATTAATAAAAAAATTTAAATTTATAATAATAAATTTGTTATAATAATAAAAAAACCATAAATTTAAAAAACTCATATCAATTAAAATTAAAAATGAAACAAAAAAACCTAAACACGTATAATAAAAAGGTATAGAATTTATATATAAATTACCCAAATCAATATGAATATTATATAACTTTAAATTACTTGTAGTTATAAACCAATTGTTTCCTAACCCAATAATTAAATCTTCAAAAAAAAAACCACTAAAAATACTTCCTAAACCTAAAATAAATAAAACACAATTTAAATAAAACTGAATATTAGTATGTAAAAAAGAATAACGTAATTTGAAATTATTAGGTACTCCAAAAAAAACTAATAAAATTAATCTAATAGAATAAATTGCTGTTATTAATGCAGAAAAAGATGCTAACCAAAAACCAAATAAATTTGAATGATTAAAAATATAAAAACTATCTTCAACAATTTTTTCTTTTGAATAAAAACCAGATAAAAACGGCATCCCCATTAATGAAAATGAAGAAAAAACTATTAAAACATAACTAAAAGGTAATAATTTAAAAAAACCACCCATTAAACGTATATCTTGCTCATTAACTATTGCATGAATTAAAGTTCCTGCTGCAACAAATAATAAACATTTAAAGAAAGCATGATTTACTAAATGAAAAAAACTTAAACTAGCATTTCCTAAAGCAAAACAACAAACTAAATAACCCATTTGACTACAAGTTGAATAAGCAATTATACGTTTTAAATCCATAGAAACTAAACCTATTGTTCCTGCAAAAAAAGCAGTTAATGCTCCCACAAATGTAATAATAATTAAACCATTAAAACTTGATAAAATATAAGATTGAAAACGTAATAATAAAAAAACTCCACTAACAATCATAGTACTTGCATGTAATAATGATGAAACAGGTGTTGGCCCTTCCATTGCACTAGCTAACCAAGATTCTAAAAAAATTTGAGCAGATTTACCTATTACACCTAAAAACAAAAAAAATGTAACTAAATCTAAAAAATTAAAATATGTATAAAATAACTGTATTTTTATATCCGAAATAAATTGAGTCATAAGAAATAACGATAAAAAATCAACTGTTTCTAAAACTGTACAAATTAAAGTAATACCTAAAAGTAACCCATATCACCTATTTTATTATAAATTATTGCCATTAAACCTGCATTACTTGCTCCATAACGTGTAAACCAAAAATTAATTAATAAATAAGACATTAAACCAACCCCTTCCCATCCAAAAAAAAATTGAATAAGATTCCCTGATGTTACTAAAACTTCCATAAAAATAGTAAATAATGATAACAACATTAAAAACCTAGGTAAGTGTGGATCTTCATTTAAATAATCTAAAGCAAAAAAATGAACTAATAATGAAATAAAAACAATAATAAATAAAAGAAAAGTACTTAATTTATCAAATAAAAATGACCATTTAACTTCTAAAAGACCAACTTTAAACCAAGTATTTAATTCAATTAAACAAAAAGAGTCTGAATAAACTACTTCATAAACTGTAATTAAACTTAATAATAATGATAAAAATAATGAACCTAATATTATTAAAAATGAAAAAAATCTAGGTATAAATCTATATACAAAACATAAAACTATTAAAGAAAATATAGGACCTAAAAGTATAAGTAAATACATTTTTTTTATATTATAAATCTCCTATTAAAAAATTTAAAAAAGAAACAGCATGTAAACAAATTGGCATAAAACCATGACCAATACCACAAATCTCACTACATTGACCATAAAAAACTCCCATTCTATAAATAAAAATATCCATTTTATTCAAACGACCAGGAACTGCATCTATTTTAATTCCTAATGATGGTACACAAAAACTATGTAAAACATCCATACTTGTTACAATAATACTTAAATGAACCCTTGTAGGAAGAATTAAAATATTATCTGTTTCTAACAATCTAAAACTACCTTCTTCTTTATTTAAATATTCTTCTGGTTCCATATAACTTTCAATGATATAATCATCAATATCTTTTGAATCCGTTTTAATATTAAACCATTCTGGAAAAAAATTAGTATAATCGTATGTCCAATACCATTGGTAACCGACTACCTTAACAGTTAAAACTGTTGTTACACTCTCTTCTGAAATATATAACATATAAAAAGATGGTACCGAAATTATAATAAGTATTATTGCTGGAAATAATGTCCAACAAGCTTCTAAAGTTTTATTTTCTTTAAAAGTTCTATTTTTATAATTTAACTGAGCAAAATTATAAATTAAATAATTATCTACACTTTCATTATAATAAATATTTCTTACTTTACTCATTCTTTTATTAATAAATCTATAAGAATAAATAAAATTATCAATAATTTGAAACAATAACCATAAAACAAGTCCTGAAATAACTACTACAAAAAAAAATATAAAATGATGTAAATCAATAATATTCTCCATCAATGAAGTGGAAGGATCCTGAAAGCAAATTTGAGCTTCTGGGTTATATAATAAATTTGATAAATAAACATGTAAACTATACATAAATAAATTTTTAAAAAGATTCTCTTTTCCTAAGACTAGTACTTATTTCTAAAAAAATTTGATCACGTAAAGACTGTTTTAACTTTACTGTATTTTCTTGTATCGCCAAACGAATAGTTCCAACCATAGCTACAAATAATAATAAACTACCAATTATTAAATAAATATAATAAACATTATAAAGTAAATAACCTAAAATTTGAGTTGTTGTTATTGTTTCGAAAAATTCATAAAACGAATAAAAATTATAAAAATTATAATTTACTTTCTGAAATTTAAAAATAGGTGCAAAATAAATAGAATAACTATATAATTTTAATTCTTTTAATGATTCATATTCTGATTTATATAAAATTAATGTTATTATTTGTATAATAGGTATAATAAAACACGCGACTAAAGATGCTATATTATCTTCTTTATCTGAAAAATAATGTGTAGGTACAAATGTATATAATAACTTAACATGAAATAACATAAAAATACACACAGCTCCTATATAAACAATAACAAAAATAAATGCTATAAATTCTAATTGAAAAATTAATGCTAATTCTGTTAAAAATAAAAATATAAACATTAAACCCATAACTGAATGTACTGGTGTTTCAACTAAAATAATTAATAATCCAGTAATTATTATAAATAAACCAAGTATAAATATAGTTACTAAAAAAAATAAATTATAATTTAAAACATTTAATAAATCAACCATTATTATTTATTTTTAATTTTTAAATAAAAAGGTGTTATTTCTGTATACTCCCAATATAAATTACGTTTGCGTCTTGCTTTACGTCTTCTCCAATTATTTACAAAAACTTGAAAAAAATCTGTTTCATAATAATAAAGTAAAAATTTATATAAAAAAGTTTCCCTAAAAAGATATAATTCTTTATTTACTCCTATTAAATTAGAAACTTCTTCTGACTCTTCTTTAGCAAACCCAAAATGTTCTTCAAAATAAATAGCTAATAAAGTAACAAAAACATAAGCTTGTAAAAAAGTTAATCCATATTCTAATAAAATAATTGCATAAATAACTATTAAAGGTAAAACTACAAAAAATAAATTCATTTTACCTAAACTTAAAACAAAACCTGTTAAAATATGTAATAAAACATGACCTGACATCATATTAGCAAATAATCGTATAGCTAAACTAAATATTTTAGCTATATGAGAAATTATTTCAATTATAACTAAAAAAGGTAATAATAATACAGGAACATTAGATGGTACAAACATCTTATAAAAATCATAAGATCTTATAAAAACTCTAAGATAGTTAATCCTACTACTGATTGAAAAGATATTACAAAATTTTGAAGTAAAAAAGCTGTATTAGTAAAACCATAAAAAAGTAAACCATTAAAATTATGAATAAGAATTAAAAAAAAAACCATAGCTAAATATGGATAATAATTTAATAATCTAGTAAAATAAGGATAATGATCTCCAAAATTAGTTTTTATAGCTTGTTGAAAAATTAATTGTATTTTAATTTTAACTACTAACGAATTAAATCTCCAAAACATTAAAATTTTTTTTTTTATAAATAAATTTAAAAAAACTCTTAATCCAAAATAAGCTATTCGACCATACGTATAATTTTTAGTAAAATAACCTGTTGGAATAAAAAAACTTTGAATAATTTGAAAAATATTTTTAAAAAAAAGCAACAATTGACCAACTAGTTTATAATTATAAAAATTAAAAAAACAAACTTTAAACCAATTATAAATTAATATAAATTTTGTATTAAATAAAAAATTAAAAATATATTTTATAGGTAAAATACCTAAAAAAGGTAAACTCCAACTAAAATAAATTTTAGTAATATCAAATTGTTCTAAAACTGAAAAAATATATTGTGCAGCCATGATATAAATATATAAATAATTTTGATAAAAATTTATAAAAATCTATAAAAATTTTTATAAATAAATTAATAACTAATAATATTAAATAAAAACTAATATTTTAAATTTAAAACTAAACTAAATCTTTTAAAAAAAAAATTATTTTTTTTTAAAAGTTTTTTTTTTTTATTATAATTTTTTCGAAAATTAAATTTTAAAATATTTAAATTATATCCCGTTAAATAACTTGAAATGGCTACTAATAAAAAAAATAAATTACTATCCATTGAACAAGCATTTCCTGGAATACCATACATACTCAACAAAGACTTATTTGTAAAACAATCAACTACTGAAGCACAAGGTACTTTTATCTGTTCACATTCATTAACTACCCAATAATTAAAACGATGATCACCTATAAAACTAAAATTAGGTAAAAAAGGATAAAAATCTACTAATTCATTAATTTTATCTAGATAAACATTTTTGTTTTTTCCTATTTTTATTGTATTAGATAAAACATTTTTAACAAACTCTAAAAATCCTGTTGAATTAGAAATAAATCCAAAAGACCATTTTGAAGATACAAAAACTTTACGTAATAATGAAATTCCACTATTTATAAAAAAAGCTTGTTTTTTATTAAAAAACAAGCTTTTTTTATAACCACCTTTTTTGAAATTTCTTCTTAATAAAATTTTGAATTTTTTTAAAACATTTTTAATATTTAAATAAATAGGAAAAAATAAATGACGATTATACCTACCATAAAAATATTTAAAACCAAAACGAAAACTTAAACATGTATTAATATAATATAAAATAGCTCTATTATAACCTAAACCCTTTATTATATTTAAAACATTTGTTAATTCAACTAACAAAGAATTATAATTAATAATTATATTATTATTTCTTATACCATAAATAATTGAACTAGTTTCTAAAGACAATAATTTAATATTACCTCCCAAATGTATTCCAAAATTTAATAAAAATTTAGTAGAAAATTTTTGATTTTTAAAAAAAAAAAATGAATTATTAAATTTTTCAAAAACTTTAATATTATTTTTTTTATAAAGTTTCATTATATTTATCCTTTAAGTAAATAAATATGTCTTGAAGCAATAGAACCTCGTATTCTATAATATAAAATCAATAAAGCTAAACCAATAGCTACCTCTGCTGCGGCTACATTTAAAACTAAAATAATTAAAATCTCACCTAAAATATCATCATTAATAAATGTATTAATTAGTGTATTTAATTGATAAGCTACTAATAATAATTCCAAACAAACTAAACCTATAATTAAACTTCTTTTTTTTTGTAAAAAAAAACCTACAATACCAAATAAAACTAATAAAAAACTTACAAAATAAATAAAAATAATAGGTACTAAACTCATTTTATTCCTTATTTAGAATTAGGTTCATATATTTTACGTTCTTGTATTTTAATTTCTTCTTCTTTTTGTTTTTTTAAAATTTCATCATTTTTTTTTTTTTCAATAGAAGCCTTTAAATTCTCAATTTCTGTAATTTTATTAACATAATTAATTTTATTTTCTCTTAAAAAAATATATTTGAAAATAACAGGAATAAATGTTTTTAAATTATCTTTTGTTAAATATCTTAAAAAATATTTTAAAATAGAAACTACTGAATTTTTACTAAATAAATTATTTAAAATTGAAGAAGCAACATAAATAACTAATTTAACATTTTTTAATGAAACATTATCCATTAAACCTAAACTACCTAAAGCAACTACTAAAATTTCTAATTCAATAATTTTTGGAGCATTATTAGGTTGTTTTAATGTTTCAACTAAACGTTCTCTCGATGTAATAAAGCAGCTGTTGCTGCATCAATATCTGAACCAAATTTAATAAAACCTAACATTTCTCTATATTGTGCCAACTCTAATTTTAAACTACCAGATAAAACTTTCATTGATGGGTATTGCGCTGCTGAACCAACTCGACTAACAGATAAACCAACATTTACAGCTGGTCTAATACCTTGAGTAAATAATTCTGAATCTAAAAATATTTGACCATCTGTAATCGAAATAACATTTGTTGGAATATATGCAGAAACATCACCTGCTTGTGTTTCAACAATTGGTAAAGCTGTTAACGATCCTCCTCCTAAATTTCCTGATAATTTAGCTGCACGTTCTAATAAACGAGAATGAAGATAAAAAACATCTCCTGGAAAAGCTTCACGACCTGGTGGACGTCTCAATAATAAAGACATTTGACGATAAGCTGTTGCTTGTTTACTTAAATCATCATAAATAACTAAAGTTGCTTCTCCAAAATTATCTCTAAAATACTCAGCAACAGCACAACCTGAATAAGGCGCTAAATATTGTAAAGGTGCTGCATCTGCTGCTGTTGCACAAACAATTACTAAATTTTTAGTTCTATTATTATCTTTTAAAATTTTGAAAATTTGAGCTACACTAGAACATTTTTGACCAATACTTACATAAACACAAATAACATGAGATTGATTTAAAATTGTATCAATAGCAATAGATGTTTTCCTGTTTGTCTATCACCAATAATTAATTCCCTTTGTCCTCGACCAATAGGAACTAAACTATCAACTACGGTTAAACCCGTTAACAACGGCTCAAAAATAGGTTGACGAGAAATAATATCTGGTGCTTCATTTTCAATAGGAACAACCATACTATTTGAACCTTTTAATTGTTTATTTGTCATTAAATTAAAACCTAATGGATCAATTATTGTTCCTAAAATTTCTTGACTAACTGGTAATGACATTAAATTACCTGAAGCTGTTACAACATCTCTTGGGTTTACATAACGTTCTGAACCACATAAAACAATACCTACTGAATTTGAACTTAAATTTAAGGCAATACCTAAAATATTATTAGGATAAATTCTTACCAATTCTCCTGCTTTTACTTTAAGTAAACCTTTAATTTGTGCAATACCTGCTCCAACTGTATGAACATAACCAAAATTAGTTAACATTTCCATTGAAACACTTTTTTCTGACGAAATTTCTCTTTTATTTTTTAAAACTTTATTTTTTAATGTATTTTTAACCATATTCTTTGTTTTTTTTGATTTTACTGCTTCAGCGGTACTCGTATAAACTGTTCTTTCTCCACTTAAATTTAATAAATTATTAACTATAAAATTTTCTTTTAATTTAAAAAAAAACATATTAAAATTAAATATATATATATATATTATTCTATGTTAGTATATTTATATATTTTATATTATAAAAAAATACATAAACTAAAATAAATACAAAAAAATGTCATTATGAAAAAAAAAAAATTTAAAAAAGTTTGATCTTTTAATTCTAAAAATCTTTTATAAAGATAATCGTAAATTAAAGTTATTAAAGAAATATAACTATGTAAGAAAATAATAAATAAACAAATTAATTTTATAAAAAAATAATAAACTTTACTAATACCTTCCTTTACTCCTATATTAGAAATTAATAATTCTAATGTTGGATCCATATAATTAAAAGCTAGTCCTATTTTATTTAGAATATCTATAATATTCCAATCTAATTCAAACCAACAAATATGTAAATCATAACGACCATCTAAACTTACATTTGAGGTAAATATTTCTTTATTAATATTTACTATAAAAGAAATATCTTCTAGATTAGATATTGTATTTAAATTAACATATGAATAAATATCATCACAACTTATATAACCACACAAATTGTTTTTTCTTAAAAAATTTATCCAATAAAATAAATTACCTTCTCCAAAAGGTAAAATAAATTCTACTGATAAAAAAAAAAATATACTACCAAAAATTAAAATTGTTGATAATAATATAATCTTTATACTAATTAAATTATAAAACCACTTAATAAAAGAAAAAAAATTATAAGAAATATTCATATTTAACGATCAACTTCTCCAAAAACAATATCTTGTGTTCCAATAATAGTTACTAAATCAGCTAACATATGACTATAAGACATTTCGTCTAAACTTTGTAAATGAAAAAAACCTGGTGCTCGTATATAACATCTATAAGGTTTGTTAGAATTAGATGTTGCTAAAAAAACACCAAACTCTCCTTTTGGAGCTTCTAATGCAAAATAACTTTGACCTTTAAAAATATCATAACCTTCTGAACATAATTTAAAATGATGTATCAAGGCTTCCATATCCATTCGCATATTACGTCTTGGTGGAACAATTATTTTACTATTAGTACTCATAATATTACCTTCAGGTAAGGTTTCTAACGCATTTCTAATAATAAAACAACTTTCATACATTTCTTGTATTCTCATTAAAAACCTATCATAACAATCACCACGTAAACCAATTGGTATTTTAGCTAAAAAATCTTTATATAAATTATTAAGAAACCCAGTTTTACGTAAATCCCATTTTATACCTGTACTTCTTAACATAACTCCTGTATAACCCCAATTAAATGCTTTAAAAGCTGGCATTACACCTATATTAACTAAACGTTGTTTAAAAATTCTATTATGTATTAAAACATTTTCTAATTCAAAAATATGACTCTCAAAATTATTTAACCAATTAAAAATGTCATATAATAAAGAAGAATTACAATCCCAAGCCAAACCTCCTGGGCGAATAAAATTTGCATGTAATCTTGCTCCTGATACTCGTTCATAAAATTCCATTAATTTTTCTCTTTCTTCAAAAGCCCATAAAAAAGGTGTCATTGCTCCTACATCTAAAGCATGTGTTGTTAATGCTAATAAATGATTTAAAATTCTTGTTAATTCTAAAAAAACAACTCTTAAATACATTGCTCTTTTTGGTATAGTTATACCTAAAACTTTTTCAATTGACATTGAAAAAGTTAATTCTTGTGCCATCATTGATACATAATCTAATCGATCAAAATAAGGCAAACCTTGTGTATAAATTTTATTTTCCAATAATTTTTCAGTTCCTCTATGTAATAAACCGATATGACTATCTGCCTTCTTAATAACTTCTCCATCCGTCTCTAAAATTAAACGAAGTACTCCATGCGCAGCAGGATGCTGTGGACCAAAATTAAGTAAAAAATTTTTAACTTCTTTAAATTTTAACATAATTTTTATAATGTAAAACTAACTATTTCTAATTTTTCCCAAGGGCTTTCTGTATTAAATACTCTAAATTCTTGCATTAAATCAATATTTTTATAACCAACATATTTTTTATATTCATCATACCTTAATTCTAAATAACCTGTTAAAGGAAAATCTTTTTTTAAAGGATTACCTTGAAAACCATAATCAGTTAAAATTCGACGCAAATCTTTATGCCCTGCAAAAAATATACCAAATAAATCAAAAATCTCTCTTTCAAGCCAATTAGCACTTTTAAATAACGAAGTTATAGATTGTATTATATAACCTTCTGAAAAATTTATATTTATATTCAATCTAGAATTATTTTTAACATCTAAAAAAATATATGTTAAAGTAAAACGTTTATCTAAATTCTTAATAAATTTATCTTGAACTAAATTATCTATACATGTTATTGCAATTAAATTACATTCACAAAAAAGATTACTTGATGTTAACATTAATATGGTATAAAAAATATTAACTGGATTTACACTAATACTACAATTTATATGACCTTCAGTAACTGCTGTATCAAACTGTAAATCTACACTTTCCACTACATCAGAACACAAACTAATTAAATCTAACATAAATAAAACTTTATATTTATTAAATGTTATTAACTGTTTATCTGATTTTTTATTTATAATTCGATTAAAAATTTGATTTTTATTTAATATAATCATAATTATAGCTTTTTTTTTACCAATCTAAACCTCCTTTAACCCATTCATAAACAAATCTAGGGTTAATATTACTAAAAAAATAAATGCCCATAAAAACCCAAAAAAACCTATAAATTTTAAACACACACATAATGGAAATAAAAAAACTATTTCTAAATCAAAAATAACAAATAAAATACCTACTAAATAAAATTCAATATTAAAAAATTGCCTTGAATCTTCAAATGGTTGAAAACCACATTCATAAGTTGATAACTTAGCTAAATTATTTTCTTGATAATTAAGTATATAACTAAGTATAAATAAAATACATGCAAAAATAAATGCGATAACAATAATATTAAAAACTAATAAATAATCTGGATTAATCATTATGTTTAGTAGTTGATATTTGAAATAAAGATTCTTCTTCTAAATGCGACATAGAATCATAACTATGTTTAAAAAAAGCTATTAAAGAAATAAAAAAAAATATTTTTAAAAATTTAAAAAAAATAAAACTAAAAAATATAGAAAAAGATAATTTAAAAAAAAAAAATGTATATATTATTAATAATAATAATCCCATAAACCTAATTGATACTGAAACCAAAGACGGAGTTAATGGATAATATAATGTTAAATGAGATGCTATCAAATTTCCATTAAAAGGTAATTTATTAAAAAAATAAATAAAAAATTCAATACTAATAAAAAAACCAATACATAAAAATATAAATACAATTTTAAAATCTTGCATATAAATATTATCAAAAATAAAATTCATAAAAATTTGAATAATTTAAACTGAATAAATATACCCCGTTAGACTTGAACTAACGACCTGACGCTTATCAAACGACTGCTCTACCAACTGAGCTAGGGGTATATTATGTTATAATAAAAATAATTTTTTAAAAAAAAAATGCAATTAAATTATGAAAATAAATCATCTTAAATTTCGTTTCATTTAATTTTAATTCTGAAAAAATTTTTAAATCATTAGATAAAAATTTATTAAAAATTTTTAAATTTAAAAATTTTTGAAAAAAAAAAAGAAAAAAATCAACTTTTTTTTTTAAAAAAGTATTTTGTTTTTTTAAAAAAATAAAACTTAATTTAAAATGAGAATTTAACTTCTTTTTATTTCTTAATTTTAAATTTAAAGTTTGTTGTTGAACTTTATTTAAACATAATGCTTTAAAAAGTTTAAATCATAATAACGAAAAAAATTTAAAATACTATAAAATTATAAAAAAAATATAACTTTTTATCTATTAATTTAACATCAAAATTAGTTAAATAACGCGACATAAATATATTAATTAATTTTTCACAAAAAAATCTATTTAAATATTTTTTGATAAAAATAAATTTTTTATTATTAACTAAATATAAAGAAAGACTTTTCCCATATGATTTTGCTTTAAGATTAAAAATTATTTCTTTAAAAATTAAAAATTTTAATTTGTTTTTTAAAAAACATAAATTATTTAATATATATATAT
>Ga0210039_1000948_pt1 | contig 28822 bp, 20 predicted proteins | sample CryGeyCG2114_250_3_FD_185460 | JGI IMG/M metagenome (GOLD analysis project Ga0210039, IMG submission 185460) | Groundwater microbial communities from aquifer - Crystal Geyser CG17_big_fil_post_rev_8/21/14_2.50 (SPAdes) (version 2) | ecosystem: Environmental > Aquatic > Deep subsurface >...
AGAACAATTTCATTGTCAGTTATCATTTTTTCAAACGCATTTCTAAATACGGATTAGTAAATCCCATTTTTTCATATAAAAATTTTGCAGGGTTATCTTTTTCAACATGAAGTGCAATATCGCCTTCTGTGTTTTTTATAGCATGTTGCATTATTTGTTTTCCAACGCCTTTTCCACGTTGGTTTTTGTTTACGGCAATATAAACCAAAATATTTTCAGGAATATAACCACTCATCCCTGTTTTATTGATGATGGAAGCTCCCACAATTTCTTTGTTTTCTAAAGCTAATAAAATTAAGCCACCCTTATTAGGAGTAAACACATAATCGATACATTTTTGGATGGCATCTTTTGCATCTCCATACTGATCTAGATGTTCGTATAAAAAAGTAACAATTTTAGTATCGTCATAAACTGTGTGTTTTCCTGTTTGTGGTGTTATAAGTAAAATTTCCATTTGTTTTTTTCTTGATTTTTTTTTGAATTAATAAGTTAAAAAAAATAGCAAGAAATGTCAGCGATAGAAATAAGAATTAAGAAAAGTGATAATTAAATTGAGAACCATCTTTTTTGTTTGGTTTCAAGCAAAGATACGAATTATATGAGGGTTCTCCAAACTAACATATAAATAATCAGGATAAAAACACCCATTTAATCAAATAAATATTTTTTTATTTTTCTACCAAAACACGTTTTCCTTTACTTTTTCTAATTCTACAACTCACTACTTTGTATTCTGGACATAAAGCTTCGCTATCGTGTTCGTTTGAGGTAATGTTGTTTAGCATAATTTCAGGGAAATGGAATGTTGAACTTAAAATTCCAGGTTTTACTTCATTCGTAATTTTAGCTTTAATATCTACTTTTCCTCTCGGGCTTTCTATGCAAACCATATCACCATCTTCAATAAAGTTAGTTCTAGCATCTTCGGGGTGAATTAATAAAACATCTTCTGTAAGAATTTCTACATTTCCAGTTCTTCTGGTCATAGCTCCACAGTTGTAATGTTCTAATTCTCGGTTGGTAGTAATAATGTAAGGATAATCTTTCCCATGAGTTTGCACCTCATTGCTTTCTTCATAAGCAAAAAATTCAAATTTACCTTTACCTCTTTTAAAACCTTCAACATGCATCATTTTAGTGTCAGAACCATCAGCAAGCACTGGCCATTGTTTACCATTATTGCCTAATTCATCCCATTTAACACCAGCAAAAAATGGAACAATTTGCGAAATTTCTTTTAATATGTTATCAGCTGTATAATCACATTGTTCATATCCCATTTTACGCATCATTTCCACAATAATTTGTCCGTCAGACTTAGTACCTTCTATGGGTTCAACTACTTTTTGTACACGTTGTATTCTTCGTTCACCATTAGTAAAAGTTCCTTCTTTTTCAAGAAATGATGAGGCTGGAAGAAGGACTGTTGCCATTTTAGCTGTTTCTGTCATAAATAGTTCTGAAACTATCAACATATCTAAGCTTGCCATAGCTTTCATTACTTTTTGTGTATTCGGGTCTGTTTGAACCACATCTTCACCAATAATCCATAATGCTTTTAAATCTCCATTGATGGCAGCATCAAACATTTCTGGAATTTTGTAGCCAACATGACTGGGAACATCAACCCCATAAAACTGGCTGTATCGTTGATTAACTTCAGGATTGGTAACATCTAAATATCCTGCTCCTTGATGAGGTTGAGCTCCCATATCTGCAGCTCCTTGCACATTGTTTTGCCCTCTTAATGGATTTACTCCTGCACCTTTTTTTCCTACATTTCCTGTTATCATTGCCAAATCGGCAATTAATTGAACCGTAAAAGTTCCTTGCGTATGTTCAGTTACTCCTAATCCATGAAACTCCATAGCTGCATTGGCGTTAGCATAAGACATTGCGGCTTCTCTCACTAAGTTTTTATCAACTCCAGTAATTTTTTCTAATTCGTTGATGTCTAACTTTAGGATTTCTGCTTTCATTTCCTCATAACCCTCACACCTGCTTTCGATAAATTCTTTATCTTCTAACCCTTCAAGGATAATGAAATATAACATCATATTCAACAATGCTACATTGGTTCCTGGACGCAATTGTAAATGATAGGTAGCATATTTGGCTAATTCTATTTTTCTTGGATCAACAACAATACTTTTAGTTCCTTTCAAAAGCTTTTGTTTTATTTTGGCTCCTGTTACAGGATGTGCGTCTGTTGGATTTGCTCCTATAACAAAAATAAAATCGGTATGTTTTAAATCTTCAATTGAATTTGTGGCTGCACCTGTACCAAATGCTCGCTGCATGCCCAACGCTGTAGGAGAATGACATACCCTTGCACAACAATCAATATTATTAGTTCCTACTACAGCGCGAATAAACTTTTGCATTAAATAGTTTTCCTCATTAGGTGTTCTTGCCGAAGATATTCCTGCAATAGCATCGGGACCATTTTCTGTTTTAATTTTGGTTAGATTAGTTGCAATATATTCATACGCTTCATCCCAAGTTACTTTTTCAAAAACACCATTTCGCTTAATCATAGGTGATTTTAGTCTATCTGGATGGTTATAGAATTTAAAGGCATACCTTCCTTTTAAACAAGTATGCCCCAAATTTACTTCACCATCATAAGGTGCTTGAATGGATTTAATTTCCCCTCCAACAGTTGCTACTTCTAGGTTACAACCTACTCCACAGTAGGTGCAAATGGTTCTTGTTTTTTTAGTTGATTGTACTGACTTGGATTGAAAAACATCAGAAATAGCATTGGTAGGACAAGCCTGAGCACAAGCACCACAGCTCACACAATCAGATTCCATAAACGATTGGTTAAGTCCCTTTACAATGTGAGCATCAAAACCCCTTCCAGACATGGTTAGCACCATTTCTCCCTGAACTTCATCACAAGCCCTTACACAACGATAGCAATTAATACATTTTGACAATTCCGAACGCATGTATGGATGAGAAATGTCTTTAATTCTGTTTAAATGGTTTTCTCCTTCAGGATATCTAACCTCAGTAATACCAACCTTTGCAGCAACATCTTGCAACTCGCAATTGCCATTTACTTCACAAGTTAAGCAGGTTAACGGATGGTCGGTTAATACCAATTCAATAATATTTTTTCTTAATGCTAAAATTTGTTCAGTATCGTGGTAAATATAAATTCCATTGGTTACAGGAGTGTGACAAGAAGCAACAGTTTTTGTTTTTCCATCTTTTTCTAACGCTACCTCAACACTACAAACTCTACACGAACCAAAAGATTCAAGATTTGGAGCATCACACAGGGTTGGAATTATTTTTTCACCTTCTATTCTTTTTACAAAGTTTAAAATAGTTTCTCCATTTTTAAATTCGTGAAGTTGGTTGTTTATATGTGCAGTATTCATAATGAATTCGTTTTTTAGTTGAAATATTGTTTTAACTCATCATCAAAATAAGTGAGTGCGTTTTTTATTGGCAAAGGAATTCCTCCACCGTGAGCACAAAGTGAACCTTGCTGTAAGGTATTTAATAAATCAGTAAATAATTTTCTATCTATTTTGTATTCGCTATTTAATGCTTTTTGCGTCAATTCATGTCCACGTTTTGTTCCTAAACGGCATGGGAAACATTTTCCACAACTTTCATAGGATGCAAATTCAAACAAATGTTCTAAATAATTCATCATAGGAAGTTTTTCAGGAATACAAACTATTGAGGCATGTCCTAATAAAAATCCTTGTTGAGCAAATGATTCAAAATCTAAGCTTAAGTCATTAATTTTTGAAATGGGTACAATTCCTCCCAAAGGACCTCCAATCTGCATTGCTTTTACTGGTTCTTTAAATCCTCCGCCCAACTCATGAATTATTTTCTTTAGCGGAGTTCCCATTTCAACTTCATAAATTCCAGGATTTTTAAAAAAACTGTCTAAACAAACCAATTTGGTTCCTTTCGACTTTTCTGTACCTAATTTAGCGTAAGCTTTTCCACTATTTTTAATGATTCCATAAACAGCAGCTAATGTTTCTACATTGTTAACTATGGTTGGCTTGTTAAACAAACCTTGTTGGGTAGGAAATGGTGGGCGAGTTCTTACTTCGGGGCGTTGTCCTTCAATGGAATTGATTAGTGCTGTTTCTTCTCCGCAAATATAGGCTCCTTGTGCTTTTATGATTTTAAAATCGAAATTAAACCCTGAATTATCAATGTTTTTACCCAATAAATTGTTTTGTCGTAATTCATCAATGGCTTTTTGAATAATTTCAACAGCCTCTGGATATTCGGCTCTAATGTATAATACGCCCCATTCTGCACCCGTAATATATCCAGCTATCATCATTCCAAAAAGCACGGAATGAGGTCTTTCTTCTAATAAATACCTGTCGGAATAAGCTCCTGGGTCACCTTCATCGGCATTACATATAATAAATTTAGTATCGTTTTTTTCATTCTTGCATGCTTCCCACTTAAAACCCATTGGAAAACCTGCACCACCACGTCCTCTTATTTCCGAATTTTTTATTTCATTTAGTAATTCATCAGTCGATTTTTTTAAGGCAGTTTTTAAAAGAACATAATGTTTTTCAAAACCATCGAAAGAAGCCGTGAGTATTTCAGCAGTTGCTTTTACATTGTATTTTGAGATATGTGATTTGTCCCGATTCCGATAACTTTCGGAACTATCGGGAGAAATTTGAAATCGATGAATATCGTCTCCTGAGTAATTTTTACCATTATAATGAAAAGCACTGTTTTCGTAACATCTACCCAAACAAGTCATGTGTCCTATTTCATCAGCAGCAAAATGGTTTTCTAACGATTGAGCAACTTTTTCTTGCGTTCCAGCACAAAGGCATGCACTTCCATTGCACACATACACTTTTTTATTTTGGTTTTCTGGTTTGGTAAAATCATAAAAGCTAGCTGTTCCATAAGTAATAGCATTGCCTACCAAAAACTCTTTAGCTAATTGTTCTAATTTTTTTCCTGATGGAGTTCCAGTTGTTTTAGCTGCATTTCCAATTTCTTCGAAAAGGTTGTATTTTAATCCTTTTCTACTTGATAATTCACTGATATTTTTTGACATATTCTTATCATTATTTAAGGTCAGCTAAGGTAAGCAAAAATATAAACAATTCATCATATTCTAATGCCAATCACGCAGACATCGTCTACCCCGAAATCCAATTTCTATGCTCACCTTGTTCGCTGCGAAATTTTGGATCGGGATGAATTCCGTCATACATTCCAGTTCGTTCGCTATATGCGAACTCCTATAATGCAGACGTCATCCATCCCGTTTCGTTTCGCTTCACGAGGATTGCTATGTCTAAGCGTTCTTATTCGTCCGTTAAATACGGACTCCAATCACGCAGACATCGTCAACTTGTTCTAAATTTCCTTTCCAATTCTCAAAATGTTCCTCTAATAATTCCTTTTGTTCATCCATCGTTTTATCCTGTATGGAAAGCAATAGTTCTTTAAAAGGTTTGTACATCAATTTTTTACCTTTTTCTCCTCCAAATTGATCTGCAAAACCATCTGTGAATATGTATATAGTATCTCCTTTTTGCAAATCTATAGTGTGTGTGGTGAAAGGCTTTGGATTATCAACCTTGCCTATGGGTTGCTTGTTGGCCTTGTATTCAATAAGTTCATTGTTTCTAATTATCCAAAGCGGATTATTTGCTCCTGCCCATTGAAGTGTGGCAAAACTTTTCGAAAGTTCAGATTTTTTGGAAAAATTGAGACTACAAAGCGAAATATCCATTCCGTCTTTTACATCTTCTCCGCTTTTTTCAAATCGTTGCACTACTAATTCTCTTGTTCTATCTAGTAGTTTACCTGGGGTAGTAAGATTTTCTTCTAACAATGCTTTAGAAAGTGAATTAGCACAAACCACACTCACCATTGCTCCAGGAACTCCATGTCCCGTGCAATCTGCTGCTGCAAAAAACAACTGTTCTTGCTGTTTTTCCAACCAATAAAAATCGCCACTTACTATATCTTTTGGTTTAAACAATATGAAACCATTTTGTAGGTTTTCGGATAGTGAATATCGTGATGGCAAAATGGCTTCCTGTATGCGTTTAGCATAAGTAATAGAATCTGTAATTTCTTTGTTTTTTTCATCTACCAAATGTTTCTGACGTTCTACTTCTTTTTTTTCTTGAACAACTTCAAATGTGCGAATTTCAACCATTCTTTCAAGTTCAGCCTGACGTTTTCTTAAAGTTTCGGTACGCAAACGATAAAACAAATAAAACAGCATAATGATAGTTAATCCAGATAGCAATCTAAACCACCATGTTTTCCAAAAAGGGGGGAGAATTTTAAATGAGTATGAAGCATTTTCAAGTGAACAAACATCATCCAAACAGGCTTTTATTTCAAAAGTATATTTACCAGCAGGCAATTCTATATAACTTACTTCTTTTTGATTTGTAAATGAAGAAAATGCTGTATCAACTCCAATTAAGCGATATTGAAATAACACTTTTTCATTCTGATACATTTGTGAAGTGTAATATTCAAACCTGAACTTATTTTCTGAATAAGAAAAAACATTTTGCGTTTGCTCTATTGGAGAGTTGTTTACATTAACAGCTTCTATTATTGTTTTTAAAGATATGTTTGTTTTTAAAACATCTTTTTCATCGAATTTCCATAAGGAGTTAGTGGTTCCAACCCAAAGAATATTATCTTTTTTAGTCATGCTGCCCAGCAAACAATCTCCATCGAATCCTGTTGAATAGTCATAATTTTTAATCTTTCCTGTTTGTAAATCATACCTAGAAACTCCACCTTGACAACCAATCCACATACTATTACTGTCGCATATAATTGAAAAAACTGAATTAGTAAGTAGCTTGTTTTTATGATTAATTATTTTAGCTTGATTATCTTTAAAAATAACAACGCCACCTCCATTAGTTCCAAAAACCATGTTGTTAGAAAAATCTTCACTAATTGCTGTTACTTTATTGGAAGGCAGTCCGTTTTCGGTAGAAATTCTTTTCCATGAATTACCATCAAAATAAACTACACCACCTTCCCATGAACCGAACCATACTCTGCCATCAGAACTAGTATAAGCACAATAATAATGATTAACTTTCGTGACAATAGAATCTGTAATTTTTGAAAATTGACCATTTTCATAAACACTTATTCCTCCGCCCCAAGAAGCAAAATAAATTTTACCATCCTTACTTTTTGTAATTCCTCGCACTCCTTTTAAGTATTCTTCTTCTCTTTGAATTAATTTCCTTTTGTCCACATCAAAAACTAAAAGACTTTTTTGTTTAGCACAAAAAATAATGTTTTCATCCGTAAAACTCACAAAAATATTTCCTTTGATAAATTCAGGATAAAAAGGTGTTGACTTCCTATTGTTATATGCAACAATTCCGTCTGAAGTACTATACATCACTCCATTATTTAAAGGTATTACATTATATATTAATTTGCTTGTTGTTGCTGTATTTTCATCAATTTTAGACCATCCTGTTAGGTTTAGCCTAGAAACACCCATTCCCCAAGAACTAACCCAAATATTATTTTCAACATCCTGAAATAGTCTAAAAGCAATCTCGGCTTTTAACCCATTTTTAGAACCTATTTTTTTTATAACTTGATTTGTTTTCGTGTCATAAAATATAATTCCTTCTTCATGTGAACCTATTAAAAGTAAGCCTTCTTTAGGCTCTACAATTTCATAAAGATAAAAGTTCGGAATATCTTTGTGGTTAATTTTTGTTGCATTTTTTTGATTGTTTTTTATCACATACAATCCTTCAAAAGTGGTTATCCAAGTGTTGTTCTTACTATCGTGAAAAGAGCTTAATATTCTGCCAGAAGTAAATCCATTTGTTGAGTCATATTGCTGAACAATATTTGCTGATGGCAGTTCCAATTTAAACAGCCCAATATATTCATCGTAACCAAACCATATATTACCTTGTTTGTCTTCACTAATATGAGTAACTGGTCCCTCAGGAAGGTTGAGTTTTTTTGTGTAATTAATGCAATTTTCATCTGAGGTTATTTGATATAATCCTTTGTCTGTCGCAACCCAAACATGTCCATATTTGTCTCCTTTTATAGCATAAATTTCTTTAGGAAGTGAATCAGAGCATATTGAAATCAATGTATCTTTTACCAACTTATAAACTCCGTTTCCTGTAGTTCCTACAAATAATTTTCCAGTTAAATCAGCAGTAATACATCGAACAAGTTCTGTTTGTAGTCCATTATCTAATCCAAAATTTTTAAATGAAGAGCCGTTAAATTTTGTAAAGCCTCCCGAAGTTGTGAACCAAATATTACCTTGAGTATCTTGAAAAATTTGAGTTACGAAAGAGTTGGGTAACCCTTCCTTTAGTCCATAATGCTTTGCTGGATAAACTTGCGCCAAAAGTGTTTCTACAATTGACAAATAAAATAGCAGTAAAATAATTAATTTTTTCAATTCTATTTATTTTTATATCCTAACGCCAACAACAAACATTTCCTCGATTCCGTTGCTCTTCATTCAGGATAGGCTGACTCGTTCGCTATATGCGAACTCCAATCACGCAGACATCGTCAACTTGTTCTAAACTTCCTTTCCAATTCTCAAAAAACTGTTCTAATACTATTTTTTGCTCCTCCATTGTTTTTTCTTGTATGGAAAGCAACAGTTCTTTAAAGGGTTTATACATCAATTTTTTACCTTTTTCTCCACCAAATTGATCAGCATATCCGTCAGTAAAAATGTAAATTGTGTCTCCTTTTTGTAAGTTAATGGTGTGATTAGTAAATGAATCTTGCCTAAAATGTTTTCCTATTGGCTGTTTATTAGGTTTAATTTCAATAAGCTCATATTTTTCATCATGGCGAGTTACCAAGGGAACTAAAGCGGTCTGCTCATTTTCTACAAATTGCTTTCCCGAAAGGTCGGGACAACTTGTACCGATTTCTCGGTAGGCTGTTGCACTCGCAATAACGGTTGGACTAATAATATATATTGGATTGTTTGCTCCAGCCCATTGGAGTGTTGCAGAATTTTTTGAAAGTTGGAGGCTACAAAGTGAAATATCCATCCCATCTCTAAGACTTGTTTCATCTCCACTTCGCTCAAATGTTTCAACTACCAAATCTCTAGTTTTATCAAGAATTTCACATGGTTTAGACAATTTGTATTCGCCTACTGATCTATTTAAAGCTCCATTACAAACCACACTTACCATTGCTCCAGGAACACCATGACCCGTGCAATCTGCTGCTGCAAACAACATTGTATCGCCAACGCTTTCCAACCAATAAAAATCACCAGCAACAATATCTTTAGGTTGGTAATAAACAAAACTGTTTCTTAGTTGTTTTTTTAACTCCGAAATTGGGGGTAAAATTGAATCCTGTATGCGTTTTGCATAATTGATACTATCTGTTATTTCTTTACTTTTTGCTTCTACAAGTTGTTTTTGTTGGGCAATTATATTTTTTTGTAACTGACTTTTTTTATAACGCTTAAAGGTAATCCCTCCAAACACAATTAGAATGAATACCCCACCAAACAAGGCATACTGCTCTGTAGTTTGACGTTTTATTTGTTCATCTTTTAAGGTAATTTCAGCTTTAACAATTTTTTCTTTTTCACTATTTTGTATGCTATCTGTTATTGATTTTTTTTCATATTGATATTGAAATTGTTTTTGAATAGTTGCTTCTTTTATTGAAAGATTACTCATGCTATCTTGCATTTCATAATAAAGTTCTTGCAATTCATAGGCTAGTTTATATTCTCTTTTTTTATATAAAATATTTTTTAATACTTGAGCTGCATTTTTAATCGTTTCTGGGAATCCAATTTTTTGGGCAATCTCTAAACTTCTTGTAGCGTAATCATAGGCTGAATTAACTTCTCCCAATGCTGTATAGGTTAAACTTATGTTATTTAAAGCATAAGCTATTCCCTCATTGTCTTTTAGGTCTTTATATATTTGATATGCATTTTTATGTTTCAATAACACATAATTCAATAAAGAATTTTTGTTTTCAGAAAACTCATCAATCATACTCATTTCAAGGGTAGCTATTTTGCTCAATGATGTTGCTATTCCTTTTTTGATATCAATTTCTGTATAAATTTTTAACGATTGGTCAAAGTAATCAATAGCGTCTCTTTTTTTATCTTGAGCTGCATATACGGAGCCAATATTGCTATACACACGAGCTATATTTTTCTTTTTACCAACTTCTTTTTCTATAATTAAAGCCTCTCTAAAATAATTTAGTGCCTTATCATGTTCTTCCATTTTAAAATAAATACTACCAATATTATTCAATGCTAAAGCTATTTCTTCTTGTTCATTTAATTCTTTGTTTAATTTTAAAGACCTATGATAATAATCCAATGCTCTAAGCACGTCTCCTTGTTGTTTAAAAATAAAGCCTATGTTATTCAAAGCTGTTGGAATAACTGCTTTATCACTAATTTCTTCACTAATTTTAATTGCTTCTTCAAAAAAAGAAATTGCTTTTTCATTGTTGTCTATACCAAAATAATAAAACCCTAAATTGTTGTAACACGAAGCAAGATTTTTTTTATAAAAATTTAATAATGATTTACTTAAATTTTTATTTTCAATTAATTGTAGTGATTTCTGCAATAAAAAATCATTATATTTTATCCAAATTTGATTTTCACAACCTGCAATAAGCATATTTAACTGCAACAATTGAATGGAATCATTCTCTGCATTGTGATAGATAGTTAATGCTGAATCAATGATAGTTCTATCTTCTTTTGTTAGTGATTTTAAGTCAAGAGAATCTACCAAATAAAATTTTTTATCGGCAAATTTTTGTGCAATCAGAAATTGCGAAAACCCAATGAATAAGAGAACTAATATGATGCTTAATTTATTCAATTGATTATTTCATTTATGATATAAGTAGGTCTGTTTTTAACACTTTCAAAAATTCTTCCAACATACAACCCAACCATACCCAACACTGAAATAATAGCTCCTGAAAAAAAGCTAAGCAACAACGCTAAACTTGCCCAACCGTTTGTTCTGAAATCTCCCAAAAGATACATTATTACTAAAACAATTGCTGCAAGAATTGAGAAAAAAGAGAGAAACACACCTAATTTAACTGTTAACCGAAGTGGTTTGTCAGAAAAAGTAAGTATGGTATTAATGGCTAATTTTAGTCGTTTTCTTAATGAATAAGAAGATTTTCCATCCTCTCTTTCGGCATGTTGAATGGGTACTTTCACATAGTTAAAACCAACCAATTGTTGCAACATTGGGTAATATCTATTTTTATCTCCTATCAATTTCATGGCTTCTACTGCTTTCCTATGATAACAAATAAAATTTGCAACAGTATTGTCCTGATCGGTTTCAGTGAGGTAGCTCAATGTAGCATAAAACCATTTGGAAGCAATTTTTTTAATAAAATCATCCTTTCTGTTTTCACGACTTGCTGCTACAATTTGATAGCCTTCTTTTGCTTTTTCTACTAATTTATAAATTTCTTCTGGTTGATCTTGCAAATCACAATCCATGGTAATAACATATTTTCCTTTACTTGCATCTAAACCAGCTTGCAAAGCGTGTTGCTGTCCATAATTCCTGCTCAACTTTATTCCTTTTACAAAAGCATATTTAGCACAGTTTTCTTTTATTTTTTTCCATGAGTTATCAGATCCTCCATCTTCCACTAGAATAATTTCAAAACTATCCGTGAGTTTAGAAACCGAAAAAATAATTCGTTCTACAAGTTTATCAACCAAGTTCTCTGCTTTATAAACTGGGCTAACTATGGATATTTCTATTGTTGAGTTCAATGTTATTACGATTTATTATTAGCCCCTCCCAACCTCCCCGAAATGGAGGAATATCCAACACACAAGCTAATGTTATTTATTAATTGTTTTTTGTTAATTGTTATATTTTTAATGTGCCATCAACATAGCCCCTCCTTCGGAGGGGTTGGGGAGGCTTTTATTTGCTATTTGCTATTTTTACAGCTCTCACATAATATTGTGCTCCAATCGGCAACCAAGATAGCAATTTTTCTGTAAAATGGAAAATTTTAAAGATTTTATGTCGTGGAAAAAAAATAGTGTAATTGAGTTGATTTAGTTTTAATCCACTTTTTATGATGATGGATTTATGATAAGAAGGAGAGAGTAAAACGGCATCTTTATCAAACTCACATTCATTCACTACCTTTCTAGTTAATGGATTGTTAGGGTTATGCTCAAAATTATAAAACCGTCCACCTTGTTTTAAAATGCGTTCAATTTCAATTAAAATAGCTGCATGCAAATGGTGTTCAATGTGATGAAAAACCATAGATGTAAATACTAAATCAAACTCATTAGTGTTAAACGGAATTTTGTCTCCGTTAAAAGCAGAAAATGTAGTATTTGGCAATTCTTTTTTTTGGGCTTGTTTAATACTTTCTTCAGAGACATCAATTCCAACAATAGTTGCATTAGGAAAATGTTTTCTTAAATAAACAGAACTATTGCCATCTCCACAACCAAAATCTAGAACCCTATATGGTTTTGAAGCATCTTCAAATTTTTTTAATTCAACAATTTTGTATTCGCTAAAAAAATCACTATCCGTTCCACTCAAAGCTATAGCTTTATTGTGTGTCGCTCGATAATCTTCTGCAAATTCATCGAAATTATCAAAGTCTCTTTGTCTGCTCATGTTTATTGTTAATCGTTATTTGTTATTTGTAAATTTCTGTCTTTCAACCTCTAATCTTGCAATCTCCTCCAACAACCTACTTTGATTCAGTATTTCTGTATATTTAAGCTGTAAATCATTTTCATGAATACATCTTATAAATTCATTTAAGATGGCTATAAAATGATTTTCGGCTGGTGCTTCTATTTCTTCAATCGTTCCTTGTTGTTCTAATGTTATTAATGGTTTAAAATCAGGTGCTGGCGTGAATGCTCGGTGTGCAATAATTTTTCCTTTGCTCCCCCAAATTTCATAATTACATTGATAAAAGTTGTCAAATCCAAAAGCTACTTCACTAAATAGTCCATTATTATTTTCTAAAAATGCTCCTCCAAAAATATCAACACCTTTGTTGTTGTACTTTAATGTAGAAGCTTTCACTTTTAAATCCATGCCCAGAAATAGTTGGCTCGCTTTTACTGTGTAGGCTGCTGCATCCAACAAAGCTCCTCCACCTAATTCTTTACTGTATCTAAAATTATCTGATGGCAATGGAGGAAACCCAAAAGAACTTCTAAAACAACGAATTTCTCCAATTTTTCCATCATTGATAATTTTTTTCACAAGATGATGTTGCCCATGATAGATAAACATAAAATTCTCCATAATTAACAACCCTTTTTTGGTGGCTTTTTCAACCATTAATTGAGCTGAATTATAATTCATTGCCAACGATTTTTCAATCAAAATATGCTTTCCTGCGTCCAAGGTTTTAAGAACCCATTCTTCATGTAAGCCTGTTGGTAATGGCATATAAATTACATCTATGTCTTTTCTATCAATAAGATTTTGATAACCAGCAACAGCCTCACAGCCAAATAAATCAGCAAATTCTTTAGCTTTTTCTACTGTTCGGCTGGCAACAGCTACCAATTCAAAATCAGGAATAGATAAAATTGCAGGAATAACGCTTCTTTTTGCTATGTTGGCACAGCCTAAAACACCTATTTTTAATTTTTGCATAATTTATTTGTTGCAACTTTCCAAAAGTGACTTTCCAAAAATTCTAAACTTTTGGAAAGTTTTTTTGGGGGAAAGTTAAAAGTTACTTTTATTTAAACCGAACAGCCGAAAGTAAACTTCTCGATTGAATATTCAAATAATTATTAAATTTTATAAAATCTTTAAGTTGGCTTAAGGTCATCCAGCAATATTTTTCGGAGACTTCGGTATTGAAATTTGCATCAACTTCAAGGATCATATTTTGATTTTGTTCTTGATAAAATCTCCCCCCCTCTTCCGATTGCATGGAATTATAATGAACTTTGGCATTAAATTTTTCAGGGTTTAGCACCACATCTAAAAACTCAACTTCGTATTCATTTTGTCCTTTTCGATAATTTCCTGTGAGGCATTGAACTGTTGGAGCTAATTCAATAATATCAAAATTCCCAGATTCTAATTTTGCTTGTACCAAAAAATGATATACCCCATTAATTTTTTTACATAAAAAAGCAATGATTCCTTCTTGAGCCGATTTTACTAAAGGTTGTGTCCAACTTTTCACCTCTCTATTTCCAATTTCTACTTTTACAGCAACTACTGAAAAATACTTGTATTCTTTATGATGAATAGAAAAATCATCTTTTACCCAATCTTTAATTTTGTTTAATGAAATTTTCTCTACCTCTAATTCAGCAAAGGATTTTAACCTAGTTATCCATGAAATAATATGTTCCATTGAATGTAATGCATTTTTTGAATCTAATTCGGACAACAATAACTCACTATTAAAACTAATTAATTCATCTTTATGCTTCAACAGATTTAACGTATTAAAATCGCCATACGGAATACCTGAAATTACTGTTCGGGTATCCATGTTAATTAAATTATCGTACTGCAACAATTCTTTTATTTGACCTAATGTTAACCAACAAAAATGTTCTTCAACTTCTATTTCCCCAGTGATTTCAATAATTATATTTCTGTTTCTTTTTTTTAAAAATCGAGCACCTTGTTCCGATTGAAGTTGATCTAACAAAACCGTTACATCTTTCCGTTCGGTTAAAAAATAATCTAAATAAAGCGGTGTGTTTCCTTGATGTACTTGGGTATAATTACTTTTTGTTGCTTGCAAGGTTGGCGAAAGTTGAACTGCATTAATATTTCCTGGTTCAATTTTAGCTTGCATCAAAAAATAAAGTGTGTCATTAAATTTTTTTGTAATTATTCCTAAAAAACCTATTTCTGGCTGGTTAATAATAGGCTGCGACCATTCCGAAACATTTCCCCAGTTGGTTTTAACATGAATTCCTTCGATAGAAAAAAATTTTCCTGTTGTGTGTTCTAAATTCCCAGTAGTAGTATTAAAACCCCAATTCTCCATTTCCGAAAATGGAATAAAGGTAGTTTTATGATGTGTTTGTTTCTTTTTTTCATCCAACCAATACAAAAAATTTTCTGTGTTCATCAACGTATTTTCTGTTGTTAATGCTGATTTTAAAAAGTGATATTTGGTTGGTGAATCCATTTTATAAATTTGAGTAAAAGTAACAAATAATATTATTTTCAGAAATAGTGACCTTTAATACATTTTTGCATGCAAATAAAAAACTAATCGACAAAAAACAAAGATTTGTCGTTAAAAAATCATTACTTATAGTATAAATTTGTAAATTAGCTTTTTAATAAAAAATTATATGATACCAAGTTCGATTAATTTATTAGAAGAGTTAGATAGTGCTTCCTCAATTCACTGCTTAAAAAGAGATGATATTGATGTCTTAATAGAAGCTTGTGCAAAAAGAATTACGCATTTATTAGAAATTGAAAGATGCAATGCATGGCTGTTTAATGCTAACCATACAGCAATTGTTTCCTTTGGCGAATATGATAAAAACAAAGATGAATTTTCCAAAAATACAATTATTTACAAATCTGACTGTCCAAATTATTTTAGTGCCTTACGTCAAAATAAAATTTTATTAATTCCCAATATTCGTTCGCATAAATACACAAAGGAATTTAACGAAAGCTATTCTATTCCCAACAACATCATTTCATTAATGGATATTCCATTGCGTATTGATGGTGAGTTAATAGGTGTTTTATGTTTAGAAAAAACAGGAGAGATTGAGCGTGAATTTTCTAACGAAGAACAAACATTTGCAATGAGTTTAGGCATAATATTAACTTCTAGTTTAGAAGCTCGTCAACGCAGAAAAGTAAACCATTTACTCGAAGAAAGTTTAAAGGAAAAAGACTTGTTAATCAAAGAAATTAATCATCGTGTTAAAAATAATTTTTCCATTCTTATCAGCCTGCTTCATTTGGCAAAAAACAAAAATGAAGGCTCCAAAGAGAATGAAGTACTCAAAGAATTTGAACAACGTGTAATAGCGATGCTCAAAATACATGATTTACTTCATCAAACTAAAAATTATACTTCTGTTAATTTGAGTGCTTACATAAAAGAAATAACCAATGAATTTCAACAGTCATTTGCTGTTTTAAAAATGAAGGTTTCTATCGATTATCTTGAATTGGAATTAACTTCTAGAATAGCATTACATTTAGGGTTAATTGTAACTGAGATATTGCTCAATTGTATCAAACATGGTGAAATTACATCTCCAACTTATTTTGTTGAAGTTAAATTGAGGAAAAATGGAAACAATACTATTTTAAGTATTTCAAATTCAGGAAAATGTTTTGATTTTAATGAAAAACTTAAATTAAACACCTTAGGATTATCCTTAATTAGTGATTTAGCGAATGATATTGATGTGAGAGCGAGCTATCCAACAGTTGATAATTGTATTTATAAGTTTGAATTTTAATACCCCGACTCCATAATAGCATCCATTAATAACTGAGCCGATTTTTCCCAACTAAATTTAGTGGCTTGTTGAATGCTTTTCAACATTAGTTCTTTTCTTAAATTTTCATCAGCAGCTAATCGAATCATTGCTTGAGTAATTTCCTCTTCCGAAAAAGGGTTTACTAACAGTCCAGCATCTTCCACTACTTCGGGCATAGAAGTAACATTGGAGGTAATTACTGGAACTCCACATTGCATGGCTTCTACCAATGGAATTCCAAAACCTTCAAAAATAGACACATAAGTTATTGCATAAGCAGCAGCGGTAATTTTTATCAATTCTTGTTCGCTCAATCTTCCTGTAAAAACAACATCACTTTTGGCTTCCATTTGTTCAAAAAAAGCGTTGATTTCAGTTGTCCACCACATTTTTTTTCCAGCCAACACTAACTTCATTTTTGATTTTGTAACTTTCTTAAATTGATTAAACGCCATTAATAAACGAAGAATATTTTTACGAGGATGCAATGTGCCTACAAATAAAAAATAATTTTGTTGTTGCGTATAAGTTGTTTTTACCTTTAGCTTTTCCTCAAAAGAAATAGGCTGAAACTTACTATTTGCACCATTATATACCACATCAATTTTATCTTCTTTGATATGGTAAGTATTCACAATATCATTTTTAGAGAATTCCGATACAGTAGCAATTCGAGTTGCTTTTTTTGCAAATTGAGGAAAATATTTCAGGTAATAATTCAACACATTTTTGGGAAGTGTTTCAGGATAATGCTCAAAATTTAAGTCATGTATTACGGCTAACGTATTGATGTTACTCCTTAATGGAAACATTCCATCAGTTGCCACAAAAACATCAGGATTTAATCTTCTCAACGCTTTTTTCAATATTATTTGATACCAAAAAGGAAACAAATAAATATGTCGTGTTTTTGGCCAAAGTACAACAGGCTGCACATTATCACCAAAAATAAAATCAGCACTAGGTTTTCTATCAAAAATAAAATAAAAACTAATTTCGGGATGCTGTTTGGTAATAATGTTCAGCATTTCAAAGGTAAACAAACCAATGCCATCCATTTTATCTTTGATAAGTAATCGAGTATTTACAGCTATTTTCAATTAAATTAAATTATTTTTAAAGCTAATTGGTAATTGGTCATTAGTCATTCACACATTCACACATTCACACATTCTAACACGAAAGTAATAATATTGCATCAAATAAGTTATTTTTGTTGCAAATCAATTGAAAAGTGCAAAAAAAATTTGTTGCCAATTTAGCATTATTACTCCTACTTAATTTTTTAATTAAGCCCTTTTGGATATTTGGTATAGATCGTACTGTTCAAAATATGCTTCCGCTTGATTATGGAATGTATTTCGCTCTTTTTAATTTCTCCTTATTATTCAACATTGTGTTGGATTTAGGAATTACCAATTTTAACAATCGAAACATTGCCCAAAACAATCATTTACTTTCTGAATATTTCTCTGGAATAACCATTTTTAAAGGTCTTCTATTCATTGTTTATTTAATTATTACGCTTGTGGTTGGGTTCGTTTTAGGATATGATTCAGAGCGATTTTATGTGTTACTTTTCCTCTCTTTCAATCAATTTTTAATTTCATTTGTTCAATATTTGCGTTCAAACATCACAGCACTCCAACTCTTTCGATTAGATAGTTTGCTATCTGTGTTGGATAAATCCCTCATGATACTTTTTTGTTCTTTATTGCTTTGGGGAAATTTTTTCTCGTTTTCATTCACTATTCTTCATTTTATTTACGCTCAAACATTGGCTTATCTTATAACAGCACTAATTGTCTTTGCAATTGTTTGGGCTAAATCGGCTCATTTTACACTAAAAATTGATATTCCATTTCTGAAAAAAATTATTCGCCAAACTTTTCCTTATGCACTACTAATACTTACCATGGTATTTTACTATCGCATTGATGCTGTTATGCTTGATTTTATGTTGGATGACGGAGAAAAAGAAGTTTCTATTTATGCTCAAGCATATCGATTAATGGATGCTTTTAATCAAATAGGTGTACTCTTTGCTGGCTTACTTTTACCTATGTTTGCTTATCTTATTAAAGAAAAACAAGACCTTGCTCCATTGGTTAAATTGTCTTTTAGTTTAATTTTTTTGATGGCAATTACCATTGCTGCAATCACATTTAATTTTTCAGAAAAAATAATGAATTTATTGTATCATTTCGATACCGACTCATCATCAAAAGTGGTTGTGGTTTTAATGTTTTGTTTTGTGTTTATTGCTACTTCTTATATTTTTGGAACACTACTTACTGCTAATGGAAGTTTAGCTTCTCTCAACAAAATTGCGTTAATAGGACTAGTTATTAATATCGGACTAAATGGTTTTTTAATTCCAGAATATAAAGCATTAGGAGCAGCTTACGCTAGCTTAATTACACAATGTATTATTATCATTGGGCAACTTTATCTTTCCAAAAAAATATTCTCTTTTACTATCAATTATTTCTTCATTTTTAGGATGATTATATTTTTGATAGCCCTATTTTTTACTCTTTATTGGATAGCAAAACTAATGGATGGACTCATTTTACAAATAGGAATATCCCTACTATTTTCTTTTATACTAGGATTAGTATTGAAAATTATTGACCCAAAAGAAATTATGAGAATTTTGTTGAAAAGCGAAATCTAATTCCTTGGTTTAGTAAACCCGAACCAACTCAAAGTTTCTAAAATTCATAATGTAGCATGATTTATTTTCATAGCCACTTTCTATACCTGTTTTATGAAAATTAAATTGAGTTGATGTGCCTGATCGTTTATAAGAGCTATAAATAGCAGGATGTTTAATTGTTCCATAATTCAATAATGCTGTGCCAAAATAAGTAGCAATATCATACCCTAACAAGGTTGTTTTTGAAGGATAAGTTTCATTTTCAGCAATATAACCTTTAATAACTGTAGCTGTTATACTGTCTTTTTCATTTACGAAGTTATTTACTGGTAAATAAACGTGTAGCATCTCAAAAGAAGTTAATTCTATGTTTTCAAAGTTCAACCATTCCTCAAGCCCAATAAGAGTTACTTGGTAATCCTTATAATCCCTTTTTGATAAATTTGTAACTAAATAATTAAACAAATCAGTGATGTAAGATTGATTAATAGATGGGACAAAAACTACATTATTTTTTGTTGCCGAAAATTTACTAGCCAATTCACTAAAATTCCTATCTATTTTCAGCACTTTAATAGCTGCATACATCAGTGTATCATCGCTTAACAATATTCTTTCTTTGTAGGCTTTCACTAATGGTTCTATTAATGATTTTTCGGGTGAGGCATTGTGAACCAACGCAACTAAATTTTGAGTTTTAAAACTATCAACCAGAAGTGTTGCTAATTGATCTATCATTCCAGTTTGTGATGGAATTACTTTATAAACCATTTGATTGCCAAGAAGCACTTTGTTTACTTGTCGAACAGGGCTAACAATAGGAATTTGATTGGCATTAGCAAATTTGGCTGTTACCTCAAAATTACTTTGATAAAGTGGCCCAACTATTAAATCTAACGACTTCAACTCAGGTTTTTCCAAAATGGAAGCTACCCGAATAGAATCTTGTCCATTGGTGTCATACACATACAATTCAAATTTTCTATCTTCTGTTGAAATACTATTTAGTGCAAATAAAAATCCATTATAAAATTCTACAGCAAATATTGATTTAGGATAAATTTTAGCCTTTTCAAGTGCACCTCTATTTTCTATGAAATGTTGATTATCTCTAACATAAAAAGGCAACATCAATCCAATTTTATAGACCGATTTACTAGATTTTGAGGTATCAAATGCTTGTTCTAAAACAGAAAGTAATTCACTACTAATTAGGGTATCTTTTCTATTGAGCGTATGATTAGTTTTGTTTTGTTTAATAGGAATAAAAATCTTTTCTCCTTCTTTTAAACCTTGTGGAAATCCTTTATTTACTAAACTTAATGAATCCATTGAAACTTTATAAAGTTTACTAATACCATATACTGTTTCTCCTTTTTTAACCACATGTTCTTTCCAAGTAAGAGCTATTTTTTCTTCCTCTTTTTGCTCTGATTTAATTTGTTTAACTGGAATGTTTATTAACTGTCCTTCGCTCAAATTTTCTGTTAAATCAGGATTTACTGCCATAATCTCCTTAATTTTAACATTGTATATTTTTGAAATAGCATAAAGTGTTTGTTGTGGCAGAACCTCATGCTTAATTACATTTCCATTAAACGTATTTTCAGTTTCAGCCTCTTTTTTTGCAGGTAAAAAAAGTTTTTCACCTATGCTCAACCCATCGAGCGTACTTGGATTTTCTCTTTTAATAACATCAATTGGGACATTATATTTTTTTGAAATCGCATAAAGCGATTCACTTTTTTCTACTATATGAATATAATAGGGCTTACCATTTATGTTGTGAATTTCCAATGAATCAGCTTGCTGGGCAAAAACACGAATGGTGAGCAGTAGCATTATACTGAATAATATTGTTCTATTTTTTATGTAAACCATAGTGTTTATTACAAATTACTGATTATTCAACATTTCTTTACTTTCTCGTTTACACACCCATTTTTTTAACCCCAAAAGTGCCTCGCAGATTTTCCTCTTAATCTCAAACCCTCTCAAGAGGGGAAGCCAAAGCACAAGCCAAAAAAACAAGAGGCTGAACTATAATGTTTGAGTTCGAGGCTTTCGCAGTTTTGAAAATCAGGAGTTTACTTTCGTAAATGACTGATTTGTAAAACAAGAATAACGAAGAAATCGGACATTATAGACAGACTCTGTTTACTCCCACTCAATAGTTGCAGGCGGCTTAGAACTAATGTCATACACCACTCTGTTTACTCCTTTTACTTTATTAATAATATCATTAGATACTTTTGCTAAAAATTCATAAGGCAAATGACACCAATCAGCCGTCATCCCATCAGTAGATTCTACTGCACGCAAGGCAACTGCCTTTTCATACGTTCTTTCATCGCCCATTACTCCTACCGATTGAACTGGAAGCAAAATTGCTCCTGCTTGCCAAACATCATTATATAAATTCGCTTTTTTCAAACTTTCTATAAAAATAAAATCGACCTCTTGCAATAGTTGTACCTTTTCTGGAGTAATATCTCCCAAAATACGAATTGCCAAACCAGGTCCCGGAAAAGGATGTCTTCCCAACAAATCATCATTCAATCCCAATGTTTTTCCTACTCTTCGCACTTCATCTTTAAATAACAAACGCAAAGGTTCTACTATCTTCAACTTCATATAATCTGGTAAACCACCCACATTATGGTGCGATTTAATGGTTTGAGATGCTCCTCCATTTACCGAAACTGATTCAATTACATCAGGATAAATGGTGCCTTGAGCCAACCAACTTACATTTTCTATTCGTTGTGCCTCTTCATCAAAAACATCAATAAATACTTTACCTATCGCTTTTCTTTTTAGCTCAGGATCGGAAATGTTTGCCAATGCACTATAAAATTTTTGTTTGGCATCCACTCCTTTCACATTTAAACCCAAATGTTTGTACTGCTCCAATACACTATCAAACTCATTCTTACGAAGCAATCCGTTGTCAACAAATATACAATATAAATTTTTACCAATGGCTTGATGCAACAGTACTGCTGCAACGGTTGAATCAACACCTCCCGATAAACCCAACACCACTTTGTCGTTACCTATCTTGGTTTTCAAGTCTTCTACTGTGGTTTCAACAAACAAATCGGGAGTCCAATCCTGTGAAAATCCACTAATTGTTACTAAAAAATTTTTAAGAATTTTTGCTCCTTCTGTGGTATGATACACCTCAGGATGAAACTGAATGGCATAAGTATCTTCACCTTCAAACTGAAAACCTGCATTTTCTACATCAGAAGTACTGGCAATAATTATGGTATTGGATGGCAATGATTTTATGGTATCTCCATGACTCATCCATACTTGGGAATTTGGACTAATCCCTTGTGTTAGTTTACTTTCACTACTTGTGAAATCTAATTTTGCTCTACCATATTCCCTAGTATTAGAGGGCAATACTTCTCCTCCATTGCTTTGAGCCAAGTATTGAGCACCAAAACAAACACCCAACAACGGTTTTTTCTTTCTGATAGTTGACAAATCGGGTTTAGGAGCATTTGCATCTCGCACCGAAAATGGACTCCCCGACAAAATAACTGCTTTGTATTCATCCACATTCGGCAAGTTATTGTAAGGATGAATTTCGCAATACACATTCAATTCTCTTACTCTTCGTGCAATCAATTGCGTATATTGAGAACCAAAATCTATAATTAATAATTTTTCCATAAGTGCTGCAAAGATAGTAGATGAATTTGGTTAGGCAATTATTTTATACTCAAATCACATAGAAAACCGAAAAATTAGGTAAAGTTATTTTTTCTTAATTTAAGGCAAAAAAATTAAGCATAGAACATTCTACGTTTCATTTTTTTTAACGAAAAAGTAAGGAAAAAGAACAAGCATAAAATTCGGAATCCTATGTATATTATGCAATTTTTTAGTGTATAATATATTTCCAATTTAATAAAAAAAAAACAAATCCTACCCCACTTTATCCTTCATCACAAACCGGGCAGTATTTCTACTTTTTTGCTCTACTAAAATTTGTTTGTTGGCTGTAACTCTTTCAATAGTTGCTGCATCGTAATGACGTATCGTTACCAATTCTAAATTTTCGTTATACAACACTTGATATTCTTTTTGCAATTCTTCAATAAATTGATAGGTAGTAAATGGATTAAAATCAACACAGATAGAAAAACTAATGGCTGAATTTTGCATCATGTTCACTGTGATTTTATGTGCTGAAAGTTGACTGAAAATTTGACTCAAATTGTCTTCCACAATAAAAGAATAGTCTTTTGCAGAAATGGAAATCAAAACTTGCTGCATTTTAAAAATAAAAGATGGAATCAATTCATCTTCAGCTGTATTTCCATCCACTAAAGTTCCTTTTTGGTTTGGGTCTAAAAACGATTTTACCAACAAAGGAATTTTTTTATTTTGAAGTGGTTTTATCGTTTTTGGATGAATTACGGTTGCTCCATAATAAGCCAACTCCACCGCTTCATGGTAAGAAATATGATTTAATTGTTGTGTGTCATCAAACCATTTTGGGTCGGCATTTAACATTCCCGGTACATCTTTCCATATCGTAACACTTTCGGCATTTAAGCAATATGCTAAAATGGCTGCCGTAAAATCAGAACCTTCTCTTCCTATAGTGGTAGTGAAATTTTCTGAACTAGCACCTATAAACCCTTGAGTAACAATGTAATTTGAAGTACTCAATGCCTTATTTTTTGCAAATAACTCAAGAGCAAGTTGTTCGGTTAATTTCCAATTAATGTTGGCATTTCTGTAGGTGTTATCCGTTTGTATCACCGAACGAACATCTAACCATGTGTTAGTAAGATGCTCTTCATTCAAATAGGCACTCACAATTTTTGTAGAAAGCAATTCCCCCACCGATACAATTTGATCATACACATAATCGTAAGAACGCTGGGGTTCTTCTTCTATTTCCCATTCAATTTCCACAAAAGTATTGTGTATATCGGTATAAATAGGATGTTTTTTGTTCTCAAATAATTCATTAATAATAGAAAAATGAAATGCTTTTGTTTCTTCCAAAATAGCTGCTACATTGCCTTGCTTAAAATAATAGGCATTCACCAATTTTTCTAAGGTGTTGGTTGTTTTTCCCATAGCAGAAATAACAATCACCAACTTGTCATCAAATTGTTGAATAACCTTTCCTACATTTTTTACTGCTTGAGCATCTTTTACGGAAGCTCCGCCAAACTTAAATACTTTCATTTTTTTGTTTTTTTCCGCAGATTTAACTTCGTTGAACTCCTTTTGGTCGGTTCGCAAATTAACGCAGATTTTTCATTTTTACATTACAGTTTGTAGCTTATACTTCATTGTTACATTGGTAAATTTTCAAATTGTTTAATTACCTCAAAGTCTTATTTTTCCATTTATCCATTCATCATCCAATTCTGCATTAAATTTTTTATAAAATTGAATAGCAGGTTCATTCCAGTCTAACACTTGCCAATTCATTAGTTTGGCATCCATTTTCTTCGCTTCTTTTAGGGTTGCTTCAAAAAGTAACTTCCCAATTCCTTGTTGTTTGTATTTTTCTTTTACCACCAAATCTTCTAAATACAGACATCTTCCTTTCCATGTGGAATAGCGAATATAATAAAAAGACATCCCTACAATTCCTCCATTCTCTTCCGCTAAAATTATCCAATACAAAGGATGTTCGCCAAAACCATCTTGCTCTAATTGTTCAAGTGTAATGGTAACTTCTTGAGGTTGTTTTTCAAACAGAGCTAATTCTTTGATGAGTGAAAGCACTTCTGATAAATCATTTTTTGTAGCTTTTCTAATTGTAATTTCCATAAAACAAAAGTAGTAAAATAGAGTTATACCTATTGTAATTTAAAATTAGTCCAACGGACTTTTTTAAATTACAATAGTAAATGCCGATATAACAAAATAGTAGTACAATTTATTGGATTATATATTTTGTATAATCGGTATTAATTCAGCAGAATTTCATTTCTTTGTAAAAGAAAAACTAATACTATGAGCAATTTCACCACACTTAACGAATTTATATTAGATAGACAAGGAGATTTTCCTTTTGCATCAGGCGAATTAACCCGATTATTAAACGATATAGGCGTTGCTTCAAAAATTGTAAATAAAGAAGTGCGAAGAGCCGGATTAGGAAATATTTTAGGTAAGGCAGGAAACAATAACATTCAAGGAGAAGAGCAGCAGAAATTAGATGTGTATGCCAACAACGAATTCATTAATGTGTTTAAATATGGAGGCGAAGTTTGTGGAATAGCATCAGAAGAAAATGATGATTTTTTACCTTTTGAGCATCCAAATTCAAGAGATGGAAAATATGTGGTGGCTTTCGATCCGTTAGATGGTTCTTCCAATATTGATGTGAATGTTTCTATAGGTACAATCTTTTCGATTTATAGAAGAATTTCATCTGATGGTGCAGCTCATTTAGAGGATTTTTTACAAGCAGGGACAAAGCAAGTTGCTGCTGGTTATGTTATTTATGGTTCTTCTACCATGTTGGTTTATACCACAGGTAAAGGTGTGAATGGATTTACACTTGAACCGAGTATAGGCGAATTTTGTCTTTCTCATCCCAATATTAAAATGCCAGAAGATGGTCGTTTGTATTCTTTTAATGAAGGGAACTATAACACTTTCTCGAAAGGACTTCAAAAATATTGCGATTGGGTAAAAGAAGAAGACCCTGCTACAGGAAGACCCTACTCTTGCCGATACATTGCTTCTATGGTTGCCGATATTCATCGAAATTTAATTAAAGGCGGTGTGTTTTGTTACCCTGCAACAGCTGGCTCTCCCAAGGGAAAATTACGATTAATTTACGAATGTAATCCTATGGCTTTTATTGTAGAACAAGCTGGTGGTATTGCCACAACTGGACATGAAAGAATCTTAGACATAAAACCTTCACAGCTTCACCAACGTGTTCCTGCATTGATGGGGTCTAAAAATATGGTGAATAAAGTACTAGCAATGATAGAACAATTTGAAAAAGTAAAAGTTGATAATTGATATTTACCACAAGCACCTAACCCATAACCTTTTATTAATGTTCTTAAAATTTCTTCTATTTTCAATATTTGTTATTCCTCAATTTCTTTTTAGTCAAATTGTAGAAGAAAAAATACAAATAGACACCAATTTCATCACCTATAAAGTAATTTACAAAGACACATTAGTAAAAGGTGTTTTCAGTAAAAGAGTTGCAGTATTTGCAAATGATACTTCAACCATTGCTATAGAGAAAAACTATACCTACAGTTCTCAAAATGGATTTTACAAGGTTTATTATCCCACTGGTAAATTAATGCTATCGACCATTTATGGCTATAATATGAAAAATGGAGATTGGTCTTATTATAATGAAAATGGTACCTTATTAATTAAAGGAATTTATAAAGATGACATCAAACATGGTTATTGGGCTTATCGCTTTTTGAAATGCTATGGAAGATACAAAAAAGGTAAAAAAGTAGGTAATTGGAAGTGTAGAAACACAGATGGAGGAAAATACATTACAAAATATCCATCTATGTATTTTTCTGGTATTACTGATTTATTTAAAACCAATAAAAACAATACTAAAGAAGCTAATCTTCCTATTGAAAAACAACCAATTAATAATGATTTTCCGCAAAATCAGGATAGTATTTCAGACGCAAAAATTGATACCTTCTACTTGAGTGCTATTACTTATTTGGCGAGAAACTACTATATCAGAAATCGAATTAAAATTCAATTCACAGAAAAGAAAAAAGAAAGGAAAGCATACGATAAGTATTTCGATTATTCAAAAGATTTGTTTTTATTTGATATTGCTCCTATTACTGTTCCAACAGGTTTAGCTCCATTTTTAACCGAAAAAGAACCTCTAAAAAGTTCTAAAATTGATTCTTTGTTACACTCAAATCCTGAAAAATACAAACAAGCCTTTTCTGACACCGATATTGTAGCCAATAATTCCATACGAGCTTATTCTACAAGTCCAACTTCTAACATGATACTCTATTTTTCTGAAGTGATTGATAATATGGTAAGAGTGGATATTGTTGAACACATAGCTAATAGCAATGAGAAAGAAAGAAATTATGAAGCAATCTACCGTAATCCAACAATAAGAAAATATGCCCTTTTAATTCATTTTAATAACCTAAAAGATGTTGAATCGGTAGAATATCAACAACAAAAAGTAAACTAATTATGAAGTATTTTTTAAAAAAATTATTTCAACCGTTGATTAATGCAGGAATGGTGTTGTTATTTCCTAAATTTAAAAACAAACGCTATTATACGCTAACGGGTTTGTTCGGAGGTATTAGACAACGATTAGTGGGTGCCAACAAAACTGTTCCTTGGCCCGTACATTTTACTTCATTGGTTAAGTCTCCAGAAAAAATACAACCAGGAACAAAAGCTCCTGGAAGTGCCATTGGGTGCTATATTGATGGACGAAATGGTATTATCATAGAAGAAAATGTGTGGACAGGTCCACGGGTTTCCATTATTAGCCAGAACCATGCTAATGATGATTATTACAGCTATGTGCAAGAGCAACCCATTATTATTAGAAAAAATTCGCTGTTGGCAACCAACTGTGTTATTCTTTCTGGTGTAGAGTTGGGAGAACACACCATCGTTGCTGCAGGAGCAGTTGTAACGCAATCTTTTCCTGAAGGAAATCAAGTGTTGGCAGGAAACCCTGCTAAGGTAATTAAGCAATTAGGGGAGTATAAAAAGGAAGGGCAAAGCCTTTAGAGAAAATTAATAGCTAAAAAACAGACGCAATATTGCTTATACAATGGTTACAAATATACGACTAAAAATGAAACAGACAACAGCAAACAAAAAAACGAACGCCCAACATTTATCTAAGTATGCCCTCGCTGCCACAAGCCTCCCGCTAGTGGCATACTAAATTTAAATTGAACTACTTTCAGAGAAGCCTACATAATAAAGAATAAGTAACTTTATGTTTGATTTCAAACTGTATAAGCGTTACGCTTACAGAAGCGGAGGACTACATAGAATAACAACCAAATAAGCAATAATATATGAAAGCAACTGGAAAAACGGTAAAGGAAATTCTGACCAACCTTCCTGAGGACAGGGCAGAGCATTTTAACAAACTACACGATGTTATTGTAAAAAACCTACCTAAGGGTTTTGAAGCAGCCATTAGCTATGGTGGCTTGGGTTATGTTGTTCCGCATACACTTTACCCTGCGGGCTACCATTGTAAACCAAGCGAACCACTCCCATTTGCAGGAATTGCTTCACAAAAAAATTCTATTAATTTTTACCACATGGGTATTTATTCCGACCCCAAATTATTGAACTGGTTCGTTAGCGAATATCCCAAGCACTGTAAGCAAAAACTGGACATGGGAAAAAGTTGCGTTCGTTTTAAAAAGCTGAACGACATTCCCTACAAACTCATTGGTGAGCTGATGCAAAAAATGAGTGCAAAAGAATGGATAACTATTTAGGGTTTGCTGAAAAACTTAAATTACAATATAAGATAAAATGTGATTTTTAATTTAATGATGCCAGTTTAGTATTTATTGGAGTTATAAAATGTTTTAAATTCATTAATAAACGTAAAACAG
>Ga0210039_1000954_pt1 | contig 28777 bp, 32 predicted proteins | sample CryGeyCG2114_250_3_FD_185460 | JGI IMG/M metagenome (GOLD analysis project Ga0210039, IMG submission 185460) | Groundwater microbial communities from aquifer - Crystal Geyser CG17_big_fil_post_rev_8/21/14_2.50 (SPAdes) (version 2) | ecosystem: Environmental > Aquatic > Deep subsurface >...
CTCGTTCTGCATACTTTTCTCTGAGACGAAACTTGCAATATCTGTTTGTTTGGTATAATCGTCAGTGAAAACTTGCAATACCGAATACTACCAATTGATTGGAATGATACTTTTCTCATCTGAAATCCAAAGTACGGATACATAGATGATTAAAAAAGGAGAGAAAAATCAAACTGATTCTTTCTCTCCTACTCGGGTAAAACCTATCATTCCAGCCACACACTTTTTGCTATTAAGCCTTTGTCGATAAGAATTTTTATTTCGATGTCGAAACAGCCTTGGGAAGTCCGAAGATATTCACTGGCTTTGTTTCCAGACGAGAAAAATATTCATATCGACTATGATAGATAAGGATAAATAATCTTTATCTGCTCCGAATCGACTATCATAAATAAGAATCAAAAAATCATCCGCCGTGGCGGATGATTTTTTATGCTCCGACTCTTCCGTATCTTGCGACAAGAGAATTATATTCTCCTGATTTTTTCATTTCCAGAAACACAGCGGTCTGATCGCCTTGGGAAAAGTGCCACCATTCATGAGGGAGTTGCACGAATCCTGCCCCTTCCATAATTTCCTTCAAAAGCATTCTATTATGGTGAAAAACTATTTCTTGCGGTTTTGAAGAATTTTCGAAAGCATTCGGACAGGCATTTTCTCATTCATCAATTTCCGATCCCATGGAAATATCAATTCATTCGGCATTTACGATAGTGAGATCTATAGCGGATCCTGTGCTATGAGGCGGAGGAGCTTCTGGCGAAGGATTAGGTTTCGCAAAAAGTTTGAGTGCATGATCCATGGCTTCCGTATATACTTCTTCAACCGCTTCATTGAGGAAAATATGATGGACTTTCCAGCAAAATTCCTGCGCCGTATGTATGACCATGAATTCCTGAACAGCGAGCGGACGATAGGCATCGAAAATCCTGAATCTATACCCAGAATGTCTCGCAGAGAGATTTTCCGCAGCACAGATGAGTGATGATAATACCTTTTCTCTGAGCTGAAACGGAGAAGTTCCATTATAAGGAGCTCAGAGTGACTTATACAGATGGGGATTTGTTAAAACAAACCGTCCGTCATCTGGTATATCAAGAAGCGGTTCATTACATTCCTGTATGAGGATTTCATACTTTGAGTGAGGGATATTCATAACAGATAATTACAGGATATATTTACCGTATCTGTTAATTTTTTATAAAGCTTTGTTTTTAATTTCCGCTTGTACAGCTTCTATGAACGCATCGAGTTTCACTTCGGTTTGTTCTTTGGTTTTGTAGTTTCGGACTGCTACGGTCTTCTCATTCATCTCTTTTTCTCCGATGACGAGGATATAGTTTGTATGAGCGGTTTCTGCATTTCGGACTTTCTTATTGAGCCCGTCATTACTCGCGTCAAGCTCGGATCGGATTCCTGCTTTCTTCAGAGCTACTTGTACTTCTTCGGCATATCCGATGAAGTTCTCGGAAACAGGCACTACGACAGCCTGAACCGGAGCGAGCCAAAGTGGGAAAGTTCCCGCGAAATGTTCGATCATGATTCCCATAAATCGTTCCAGAGAACCGGAGATAGCACGATGGATAACGACCGGACGCTCTTTCTCTCCTTGAGCGTTGATGAACGAGAGCTCGAATCGATTTGGGAGATTGAAATCACACTGAATCGTCGCAAGTTGCCATTCTCGACCGATTGCGTCTTTGAACATAAAATCGAGTTTTGGTCCGTAGAATGCTGCTTCTCCTTCGATACGTTTGTAATTGAGTTTATTATCTTTTGCTGCTTCTTCAAGAGCTCCTTCTGCGATTTTCCATACATCATCTCCTCCGAGGTATTTATCTGGATTAGCAGGATCACGAACCGAGAGCGAAACCCAGTATCCTTCGAGGAGTCCGAAAGTCGTGTAGAACGTCTTGATAATCTCCACAATCGTGGAAACTTCGTCCTTAATCTGGTCAACTCGACAGAAGAGATGTCCGTCATCCTGAGTGATGGCTCGAACTCGTGTAAGCCCAGAGAGTTGCCCGGATTTCTCGTCTCGGTACACGGTCGCTGGTTCGAAGTACCGAATTGGCATATCTCGGTAGCTGAACTGGTTGTCAGCGAAGAGTTGCATATGATGTGGACAGTTCATAGGTTTTAGGTAAAATCCTTCACCACTAGAACCTCCTTTTACTGAGAACATATCGTCCATATAATGTCCCGCGTGCCCAGAGCACTCATAGAGCGCTTCCTTGGCGAGGTGTGGAGTCCAAACACGGTCGTATCCTTTGTTCGTATGGAGTTCCCAGAGATAATCCTCGATAGCTTTTCGGATAATCATTCCTTTCGGTTGCATGAGTGGAAGTCCGGCTCCGACGAGGTCGGAAATAGTGAAGAGTTTGAGTTTCTTTCCGAGTATTCTATGATCTCGTTTTTTAGCTTCTTCGAGCATCTTCAGGTGACTATCGAGCTCTTCTCGAGTCGCATAAGCAAATGCATAGATTCGAGTTACCATTTGGTTTTTTGAATCTCCTTTCCAGTACGCTCCAGCGATTTTGTCGAGTTTGAAAGTATTCTCGTCGATTTCGATAGTCTTTTCTACATGAGGTCCACGGCACATATCCACGAATACTTCCTGACCCTGCTGAGTCACATTTCGGTAAAATCCGATTTCGGTTTCTCCGCTTGCTTTCAAGTCTCGAGCCATTTCGACTTTGTACGGTTCTCCCTTGGATTCGAGGAACGCTATTGCTTCATCCACGGGCATCGTGGAATGCTCGAACTTCTGGTTCTGTTTGATGATATTCTTCATCTTCTTTTCGATATCTTTGAGTGCCGATTCCTCGAACTTGGTCTCACCGAAGTCGAAGTCGTAGTAGAAACCATTCTCGATATCTGGACCGATGGCGAGTTTAACATCAGGATACAAGGACTTAACCGCCTGCGCCATGATGTGAGCGAGGGAGTGACGAGTAGTGGAGATAGGGTACATAGGGAATAGGGATTAGGGAATAGTAAAGTTGTAATAGTTTACTGTCGGTTGCGGACAGAGGATTATTTGACTAAATATAAGTCTTTTCGCATAAGTTTAATAATTTCATAACCTTTTTTTCGAAAAACAGATTCTTCTGTTCATGACAAGCATTTAGCCATATCAATAACAGACTCCTGTGATTTATTACTGATTTTTCCAAAATAATCTCATGCCATACTTCCATATTCCCATAATGCTTCGTGTAACTCATTACTGCTTAATAGGCGTGCCTCAGAGAGTATAATATTAAATTCATGTGCCCTTGTGATAGATTCTTTTTTGAATAAATCGGGGAGAAATAAATTTTGTATTTTTCAGATAAGCTGGCTATATGCTTTTGTTCTTGCTTCAAATAAAAGCTTTCTTTTTTCAAAATCTGTATCAAGAAAATGTTTTATTAGGATTCATACCAATCAACCAAATCAAATAGCTCAAAGATATGAAAAGAGAGTAGTAAACACAGGAAGATTTTTTTAATGATATAAATTATTCTCATTTTAGTTCTTTAATTTTATTTTCAAATACTTCAAAATCGGATACTTCTCAAGTACTTTTTTGAAAAATATTTTCTTTTGAAAAAATGTCATCTATAGCATAGACAGTAACTCTTTCGGTTAATCATCAAATTAGAGTATATGCCTTCAAACAAGTATTTAGTTTTGGACTATAAAATAATTCATAGAGTTTATGTCACTCAGTATAGTTACTTTTCCATTCTGAAAATTCTTTTTCTACTTGAGATATATTTTTTGCACACTCTTGTTTCTTTTTAAATAAATCATCTTTAGTTTGTTTTTCTCAATTCCAATCCACCGAACAGCTCGTGAAGAGGAGTGAGGTGAGGAGAGAGAGGGCGAGGTATGTTTTCATATGGGGGTGGGGGTAAATGGGTAAAATTATGATTGTAATATTTCGATAGTGCGTAATTTATTTCTTTCTTCTAAGAGATATGCATAACTTTTCTGTAATTCTCATATAAGTTCGTTATCTCTCTGTACTTGAGAATTGAAGTGCTGTAATAATCAGTCATAGAAAGAGATTTGAGAATCAATATATTCTCATATTATTGATTCTGGAACCATCTGTAACTCTTGTTTTATAGCGTTAATACAATGATTTTTCGGTATATATGTGATTGTCTCTGAACTTTCCTGTAACATAGAGGAGAATATAAAAATAAAATAAAAACTCCCAGTTTCGTGGGAGTTTTTATGAAGATGCACAAAAAATACCTACGATAGGGAAGTGATATTAAGAGTGGTGTTAAGTCGTGCGACCATAACGATGGGTTGGTGAAGTGGCTAATTGGAGGGTATTGTATGGAAAAGAGTCGAGAAATCAAGTAAAAATTGCTCGAGAATTTGACATTCTTTATTTTCATCCTAGAAAATGTTTGACAACGAATGGGAAAAACCTATACTCTTTTGGTCATTTCCTGCTAACTAACCATATCGGAAAGTTTGGTGAAGGGGAGACAAAAACTTTTGGGAGAGAATTATGCCAAAGACAAAGAACAGAGGTACTAAAGTATTTATTAAGCGTTACAGTGACGGCGGACTTGAGGCAAATAATTGTTTCAATGCGGCACATCTTCTTGCAGCGCAAAAAAAGTACAGAGGCAACAAAGTGAATATTTTCAGAGAAATCCAATCCGCTGTACTAAATGAAAAACGACGATTAGCCAAAAAAGTCGTTATATGGTTGGAAGAGATGGCAGAAAAATATCGCATCGTTGCAGACTTCTTGGCATTGTATCAACATCAGACATCTCTGATGTCAGTAACATGATTCTCTTCCAAGAAGAGACAAAAAGCGGTTCTTTCAGAATCGCTTTTATTTTTGTATTTTTCTTGAAACTTTTATGGATTTAAAACATTTTCAGTATCTTCTCATTTGAATTTTTTGAGTTCATTGTCCCAATCTGCACAAGTATTCGTTCCTTTGGTTTCACCAAGTATCTTTTCACATCCGATAACCGGTTCTGTCGCGCCGAAATCATCGCCGAACTGGTAGAGTCCACGACGTTCCATAGGAGATCCATCCGGAGCATTGGTGGTCGTGAGTCGTATCCAGAAGCAAGCGTCTTTTATAGGACTATAAAATACTCCTCCTATACTAAATTTACCAAGAGTGGCGTATTCCTTATTGAAAGAGTCTATTTTCGTCTGTAAATCGGGTGCGATTGCAGCACATCGGATATGTTTTTCAAATACTATCATCCCGGTGGAAGTAGTATTTTTGAGTTCGGTAATCTGTTTCTCGAGTTCAGTGATTCTCTGGTCTTTCGTACCGTTCCAATCTACGGAACAAGAAGTGAGAAGAATTATACAACAGATAATAATAATATTTTTTCTCATAGAAATGATGGTTAATAAATTTTATTATTTTATAAATATCGCTGCGAGAAATCCGAGAGTTCAGAGTCCGAAGCCGATTTTTGATCCAAGATTTGGAACTTCCCCGGTAAAATAGTAGATAATAAATGGTTCGAGAATAAGAATTGCTGTGATGGAAACTATATAAATAAGCCAGAGATTTTGTAGATGTTTATATCCGAGATAATACCCATATAAAAGGAAAATACCTGCAATTGTCATAAGAATAATAAGAGGGATAGTATTTTTCCCCTTTATAAAAAGAACCTCCGAAGTAACTGCGAGAAATTCACCAAGAAATATAAGAAATAGTGAGAGGAATTGCATAATGATATGTAGAAATTATGAGTTATAAGATAGAAAAGAAATTCGTATACCAGTCTACAATCGGCGTATACCAGAAAAGCGATATATAGAGTCCGAGTGCGAGATAGGGCCCAAAAGGTATTTCGGTATTTCGGTCGCGTTTATAGAGCAGGATGATTATCCCGATAATACTTCCTAGAAAATACGCAAGAAGGAGCCCAAGCGCTGCTATTTTCGCTCCAGCAACGAGTCCCATAAAGAGGGCAATCCGAAGATCTCCTCCGCCCATCCATTTTCCTCCCGAGATAAGTATTTGGATATAGAAAAAGAGGAATATTCCAAATGACCCAAGCAGAGCGTTGATGACGGGAATATTTAATAACTTATTTGAAAATGGGAGAAAGTGTTCAAAAACAGGAATATTTATTCCGAGTGATACGACAAAAAGAAGAATGAAAAGAATGATATTTGCCGGAATAAGCACCTCGTCAGGAATTTCCATAAAAAGGATATCGTAGAATACGAAAACAATGGTTACAAAAGCGACAGCGAGATAGAATCCGAGTTTCAGCATTTCAGTGTGATTTCCTAAAAAGAGCTGAGTTTGATCGATAAAAACATATCCGGAAAACATAAAAAGAATCCCGGTTGAGAGTTCCAGAAAGGGATAAACTGGAGATATTTTCTCTTTGCAAAATCGACATTTTCCTCCGAGGAATACATAGGAAAAAATAGGGAAGAGATCGAGCACTCCGAGTGTGTGTTCGCACTTCGGGCAATGACTTCGACTCGTCATAATTCCTCATTCTCCCGTTCGGATACGCCAAATGAGTACCGAAGCGAAACTCCCGAACAGAGTTCCGAAGATGAAAAGGGAAGTGAGAAAAAATGGAGTCATAAGAAGTAATAAATTTATAGATTTCTATATATATTGACTCATGCAGATTTGGTTTATTCCGCGTATTTCCGCGAGTATCTCGGTATTTAGTTCTTTGAGCTTCATAAATGCTTCAATAGTATATATATCAATATTCTTATAAATTTTGCGGAATAGTATACTTTCATTTTCTTCGTTCCGTTTCCATCCGACACCATGAATTTTCAGAAGTTTCATAACGAAAAGTTCTTTCGCTTTTTCGCTCCATTCTGTATTGCTAAAAAAAGGAAGAAGGGAGGCGTAATCGGAATATACCTGCGCATGAGGACTCCCAGCTGGGCAGAAAAGCGATATGGATTGCACACACATAAGCGGACAGAGCACACCGAGATAATTCAGTTCCTCCGTTCGGATAGTTTGTTTAATACTACTCTGTTCCAGAGTATTTCTAGAGCCTTTCGTCGAGATGACGCAATGGATAATACTTCCGTGATCAACTGAAGCAATCTGTTTTTTTCTCTTGGTCCAGGCTCGTATCTTCCCGAAATCTTTCGTGAAGAGTTCATGAAGTTCCTCTCCGTCCCGGATAGGAATCTTCTTGAGAACAATAGCTTCGGTTGTGAACACGGATCAAAGAGAGTTAAAGATTTTCTTATACTTTTGTAGCCAAAAGTACCAAAAGTTTTTAGAAGCAAATATAAATGAGAAGAATATTTTTTCTCGTCTGGAAACAAAGCCAGCGAATATCTTCCAGTTTTCCAAGACTGTTTCGACATCGAAATAAAAATTCTTCTCATTTAGAAATCTGTTTTCATTTATCGTACAATCACTTTTCCGTCGGAAACTTCGAAATTCACAGTATATATTCCGGTGTCGGTAGCAGCGATAATAGTTCCGTCTTTTGGTACGGTGATAGCACCGATTTTTCCTTCTATGAACTCGATTTGTCCGATGTATTTGATAGATTTTACATCTTTATAATTCTTGGTGTCCGGTTCGAAAATCCAGATTCTGTTGCCGAGAACGAGGTAGAGATAATTAAGATTCGCAGCATTAAAGAGATTCGGAGATTGAGTGCTATCAAGTGTATAATTCTCCGGAAGATTGTTGATAACGATAGAACGTTTCATATAATTTGGAAGTCCGAAGATTTTGTCTAAAGTGAGATCTTCTTTGAGAAGATAGAATCCACCGTCGATGCCGAACGTGAGAACTGTGTGGTTTTTCATATCAGCAGGATCGAGAACTTCTGTTTTAGATGCGAAACCATTTATCCCTGGCTTGTGTTTGTAAATCTGTTTTCCATCTTCTGATAGAATATAGAGATTGGAATTGAAAAATTTGACAGCCTTCCCTTTTTCCCAAGTCTTCTGTCCTTCCACATTCACATAACTGAATTCTCCTTTATAAAAACGGAGAAGTCGTCCTGTTTTTGTGAAGATATACATATCCCCGTCAGGGCTTACATCTGAAGAAATAGCTTCTTCTCCATCAGGATAGGTATAATTTTTCGCCTCACCACCTTTTACATATGGACCGATAAGACTATTTTTACCGACAAAATAAAGTTTCTTACTGATTTCGAATATCCCACTCACGGCGAAATCCTTTGTATTGAAGAGATATTCAGAAGGGGAAGTCTTCGGATCGAATGATTCCACACCGTTTATTTGTTTTTTGAGAATGGAAATATCTCCGAGAAGTTTCTTTACTTCATTGAGAAATATCTGTTTGTTGCGAACTTCGAATATAATATCCTCCGCTTTTTTGATGTTTGCATTGAAAACTTCACGATTCCCCATATCCTTGTTGGATTTTTCTATGATAAGCTGGGCTTCGATGAGTTTATTCTTGTATTCTTCTGGAACAAGCGTGCTAGCTTTTTGAGAGAGAATCGTCCCGAGGATGAGGTAGAGGAAGGCGATACAGACGATTACCCCAAGTCCGAACAATGAAGCTCTGAGGTATTTGTTGTTAAAATCAACATGTTTTTTCACTTCCGTTATAGCACGAATGATATATTCGTTTTTCTTACAATTACTATAAATCGTTTCTCCTTGTTTTTTTGCAGTGATAAGAAGTTTTTTGAGAGCAGTCGTATCCCATGAAATAGTGGATTTTTTTGCGACTTTTTCTGGATTATAGAGGAGAATAAGATTGGTAGAAGTATCGCGAATTTCTCTCGTGAGGAGGTTTTCTATGATATAATCGGCTTCTTCCTGTGAATATGTTTTTTCATTGGTCATCTCGAACATATCTTCCTCCGTGAGATAATCGAGAAGATTTGTATTACTGATACAAAGAGTATCATCAGGAGATATGGCACCGCTTGAAATATAAGAGAATTGCGGGATTTTTTCCTGAAGACCCATTCCCTCGGCAATATTTATTATTTTCCCCTCTTTCAGGAGATAAGCGTAAGCGTTTCTAAGCACGGAAAAATGAAGAGTCGATTCCTGAGCTATTCCTATGAAAACGGATAGGCTCTCGAAATCCGACTCTTTTTCTATCTCTTTGAAATATTTATTAAGACGTTCCAAAAGATATCCGAAATGAGTATACACGTCACTTTCCATCGTACTGGAATTCGTCAATATCAAATCGATGATGGTATTCTCGATAAAAGATCCGAGTTTTTCATCATGGAAAGATACTTGAAGGAGAAGGAGTGATCCATTTCCAGTCTCGATTTTTCGGGATACAAGAAAGCCGTTTCCCCGTCTTTCGTTTTTGTAGATTTTTGCCTGGAGCATAACGGATGATTGTTTAGCAGTATACATACATACAAATGTATCCAAAACAAGGGTTTTGTCAAAAAAAACGCAGGAAAGTTTCCAATGTCTTTTACTTCTTTCTTATTTTCAATAATTCATCTCGAATCTCGGCGGCGAGTTCGAAGTCGAGATTCGCGGACGCGATATCCATTTCGAGTTCCAATCGTTTGATGCGAGTTCGTGGATTTTCTCCGCGCATCGCTTCGTCATCATGGAGTTTTTTGCCCTTAAGTCCAGTATCTTTTATACGTGAAACGATGGTTTCCGGAGTAATTCCATTATCGAGATTGTATTGGTGTTGCACGGCTCGCCTTCGGTTCGTGATATCCATTGCTTCGGTCATAGCAGTAGATTCGCGGCATTTGTGAGAATACATAACGACGTATCCATGGACGTTACGTGCCGCACGCCCGATAATCTGGAGGAGGGAAGAGGTCGAACGCAAGAATCCGATTTTCTCGGCATCGAGAATCCCGATGAAAGAAACTTCTGGGAGATCAAGTCCTTCTCGGAGGAGATTGACTCCGACGATTCCATCCGTTTTTCCGAGACGCAAATCTCGGAGGATTTCGAGTCGTTCGATGGTTTCGATTTCAGAGTGCAGGTAACGGACTTTTATTCCGTTCGAAGCCAAATATTCCGCCAGTTCTTCGGAAGATTTCTTGGTGATGGTCGTTATCAGGAATCGTTCCCCTCGTTTGATAGCCGACTGGATATGTCCCATAAGACTGTCCGCCACATATTCCATATCTTCTATACTAATTTCAGGATCGAGAAGTCCGGTCGGTCGGATAATTTGCTCCACGGTCGATTCAGTATGAGCTGCTTCATACTTGGACGGAGTCGCGGAAACGAATATAGTCTGTCCAATTTTTTTCTCGAATTCTTCGAAACGAAGCGGTCGGTTCTCGAATGCCGAAGGAAGACGGAAACCATTTTCGATGAGGTTTTCTTTCCGTGCGCGGTCTCCTGCATACATTCCGCCAATCTGATGGATACTGATATGACTCTCATCTATAAACGTCATAAAATCTTTCGGAAAAAAATCAATGAGCGTCGTCGGACTACTTCAGGGAAGTCGTTTGGAAAGATACATAGAATAGTTTTCGATTCCGTTCACGTATCCGACTTCTTGCATCATTTCTAGGTCGTACTCGACCTTGGCTTTGAGTCGTTCGATTTTGACGAAATCGTTCTGCGATTTGAAAAATGCGAGACGTTCGTCGAGCTCTTCTTTGATTTTCGGAATCACTTCTTCGATGATAGTGCTGGATGAGATGAAATGCTTCGCAGGGAAAACAGTTATCTCGTCGAAAGATGTCACCACTTCGTTGGTAATCGGTACTTTCTGTACGATCCGTTCGATATCGTCCCCGAAGAATTCGATGGAATAAAAAAGTTCAGAACTTGCTGGAAATATATCGAGCGTATCACCCTGTATACGGAAGTTTCCGGGTTTGAAATCGGTTTTCGTGCGTTTGAACTGGAGTTGTACGAGATTGGTAATAATTGAATCAATCGTTTCTTTGCCATCTTTGCGGATTTTGAGAATCTGTGCTTCGTATTCCTCCCGTTCCCCGATACCATAGATACAGGAAACGGATGCCACGATGATGACATCTTTTCTGGAGAGCAGACTCTCGGTTGCCGCATGGCGGAGACGGTCGATTTCCTCATTGATTGTTGCTTCCTTTTCTATATACGTTCCTGTTTTTACGATAAAGGCCTCCGGCTGATAATAGTCGTAGTACGAGACGAAATAATGCACCGCATTTTCTGGGAAGAATTCTTTGAATTCCTGAGCGAGTTGTGCTGCAAGTGTTTTATTATGAGCGATAACGAGTGTTGGACGTTGTATCTTCTCAATGATATTTGCCATCGTAAAAGTCTTTCCGGAACCGGTTACCCCGAGAAGCGTCTGGAAATCTTTCCCTTCATCGAGTCATTGAAGGAGTTTTTTGATTGCTTGGGGTTGATCTCCCATTGGTTTATATTTTGCGTGAAGTTTGAATTGTGGCATTGAAAATGATTGTTATGTAAATTTATTTCTGTACTTCCCGGAGCACTTTTTCTGCGTGCCCATTCACTTTTATATTACGCCATGCCTTGATAATACCTCCTTTGCTATTCAAGAGAAATGTTGAACGAATAGTTCCGATATAGATTTTCCCGTAGTTCTTCTTTTCTCCGATGACCTCGAATTGGTTATGGAGTGTTTTGTCGGTATCAGGAATGAGGTCGATTCCGAGTCCGCAAGTTTCATGAAACTTCTTGTGAGAAGCTTCGTTATCGACAGAAACACCGATAATCTGGACTCAGAGAGCAGCGAAATCTTCTCTCAGACGAGTGAAATCCTGTGCTTCAAGTGTACAACCGGGAGTATTATCCGCCGGATAAAAATAGAGAATAGTTTGTTTCGCTTCACTAAGAATCGTCTCAAGACTTTTGAATTCAGTTACTCCATTCGGGTGAACTATTTTATACATAGGAGTTCTCATAATTTGTTTTGGTTACAAAATAACTCCCTATTATAGATTTTTTCCGCAAGTTTGCAAAAGAAAAATCTTCTATCATAGAATGGGATATGATAGAAGATTTTTCTTATCTCTAAGAGATATTATTTCCCTATTTATTTTAAATAAATTTCTCGAAATATCTTCGATACAAAGTATATCATATCAAGAAAATAAAATCCTTATCTATTGAATCCAAATTGAGAGAATTGCCAGAAGATTCCGAGAAAGAATACCGTCATGAGGACAGGTGCAATTGTAGAGAGAATATTCCGTTTACCTGGACGGAAGTTCTTTAAAAGGAGTGAATTTGTTACTACCGATACGGAGGAAAGTGCCATCGCGAGTCCGGCAAGCTCCGGTTTCAATATGAATCCGAATGCTGAGAGTACTCCTGCTGCCACAGGGATCCCGAGAACATTATAGAAAAGTGCGAAGAACATATTCTGACGAATCTTTCCGACAGTTTGACGAGAGAGTTCAATGGAAGTGAGAATGTCCCTGAGATCATTCTTCATAATAATGATTCCTCCTGATTCCATCGCCACATCCGCTCCGCTTCCCATCACGATTCCGAGATCCGCTTGCACAAGCGCTGGGGAGTCGTTGATTCCATCCCCGATCATTGCTACTTTCTTCCCAGTATTTTGGAGTTTCTTTACCTCCATTGCTTTATTTTCAGGCAATACTTCTGCGAGCACATTCTCTATACCAACCTTTGCAGCTATGGCACGTGCCGTGCGGGCATTGTCGCCTGTAACCATATAGACCGCGATACCGAGCTCTTTCATCCGTGCAATCGCTTCTGCAGAAGTCGGTTTGATAGTATCGGCAACCGCGATGAAGGCAATGATATTTTTTTCACTTGCGAGGAGCATGACGGTTTTTCCGTCAGACTCAAGAGATTCGATAGTCTCTTTCGTCTGGAGAATAATATTATTTTCTTCCAAAAAAAGTCTCGTTCCGAAAATATAGGATTTCCCCCCGACCGTTCAGCGAACCCCTCTTCCGGGAATCGCTTGAAATCCCTCGACCTCCAGAACGGGAGTATTGGACTCATCCGCCTTTTGGACGATGGCTTCTGCGAGCGGATGTTCGGACTTTTGTTCGAGGGCAGCCGCTATGGAGAGAATGAGTTCTTGCTCCCCTGATAAGGGGAGATGTCCGGAGGACAGAGGGATTTCCGACGATTTAGATTCAGAAATAACCCCCCTACCCCCCTTATCAGGGGGGCTTACTATTATAATATCGGTTACTTTCGGTTTCCCTTCGGTGATAGTTCCTGTCTTATCAAGTACGATGACATCTATCTTGCACGCCATCTCGAGCGGTTCTCCTCATTTAATAAGGATTCCATGTTCGGCTCATTTCCCGGTTCCAACCATAATCGCGGTTGGCGTTGCAAGCCCGAGAGCACAGGGGCAAGCGATGACGATGACTGCAGAGAAATAGAGAAGTGCCGTTGCGAATGTGGCTTCCAAAAGGAAATACCAGACTGCGAATGTAACGAGAGCGATAATGATAACCAATGGTACGAAGACAGCAGAAATATTGTCCGCCAGTGCTTGAATCGGAGCTTTGGATCCTTGCGCTTCTTCTATGAGTGCGATAATGTGCGCAAGCGCCGTCTCGGAACCGACTCCAGTTACTCGGAATTCGAAACTTCCGAGCTTATTCATGGTCCCGGCATATACTTTCGCATTTGCGAATTTTTCGACGGGCATGCTTTCTCCAGTGAGCATAGATTCATCGATACTTGAATACCCCTCTATTATCACCCCATCGACGGGAATCTTTTCTCCCGGTCGTACGATGATGATATCTCCCTGTTGTACTTCTTCGACTATAAGATCCACAATAGATTTGCCACGTTTTACACGTGCTGTTTTTGGTGCCATATCCATGAGTCGTTTGATAGCTTCGGATGTTTTTCCTTTTGCTCGTGCTTCGAGATATTTTCCGAGGGAGATGAAAACGACGAGAAATGCTCCGACCTCGAAATAGATGTCGCTTATTTTCATACCATTGAGCCCTATGAGCGAACCAGTCTGTATAAAGTAGACAATATAAGAATAGAGACTATACACATAAGCAGTGAACGTCCCTATGGCGATGAGCGAATACATATTCGCGGTCTTCATACGGAGTGCCGACCAAGCTCCAGAAAAGAACTCTCGTCCGATAATGAATATTATGGGTGTTGCAAGAATTAGAGAAATGATGGCTGCATAGGGCATGATAATCCCTTCATACTGTCTTAATCGAACGAAGTCGAGCACCATAAATAGTACCATTGGGAGTGAAAGAATCATGGCACTTATAAAACGGATTTTCCACTTTCCCATGTCATTTCCATGATTCATATGTTCTCCTTGATCCAATGGATTTCCTACATCAAAAGCTTCATATCCAGCATCGATAATAACCTTTTTCAGTACCTCTGGACTCGTACTTCCTGAATCATATTTAATGCGTGCTTTTCCGGAAGCGAAATTTACATTCACTTCATCCACTCATTTTGTCTGTTTGAGTGTTTTCTCGATGAGGAGTGAACAACTCGAACAGTGCATTCAGGAGATTTCAAATGTGATAACTTTCATAGTTTGCAGGTGATGAGCATTAATATAACCCATACCTCTGGTGGAGGTATGGTACAAGTAAAAAAATATCATTTCTTTTTTCTTTCCGTATAAAATGATGTGATAAAGAAACACTTCTTACATCAAATCTTTTTTTATCTCTTCAAACTCTTTTTTAGTAATCTCTCCTTTTGCATAGCGCTCTTTGAGGATATCGAGTGCTGTTTTTCCCCCATGTCCACCTTGTTTGTAATCTCCCCCATGTCCTGCACGTACGAGATATACGATGAGAACAATAACGATAATCCAAAATAGTATCATAAGAATAGGGCCTAAGAAAGTAAAACTTCCTCCGAATGGTATATAACCATCATATCCATAATAACCGTACATCATAGTAAGAAAAGTTACAAAATAAAATTTTTAATGGCAACTGTATGAAGTTTCTGTCGGAATATCCGAAACAATGGTTGCTTGAGTTGGTGTTAGAGATGTTTGTGTGTCCGACTCGATACTATCTACGATCATCTTTCCAGTGTACATCCCCATACTACAGGAGAATTTGATAATTCCACTCGCAGGCGAGATGAATTCGATGATATTTTCTCCTTGTTCCAGCTGTTTAGTAATACCGATAGATGGAGCTGTCAATTGGCTTGCACAGGAGTAAGGATTCGTCGCATTGATTATCCACCTCGTTTTCATATTTGGTTTGATATGAAATACATTCGGGGCATATCCTCCGTCTGATTCGGTCATTCGGATTTCCTGAACCTCGCTTGAAACCACTCCGGTCGATGGCACTATTTGAGAAGAGCCCCCAAGATTCATAAGCGTGTATCCGTTGGAGATATTAAATATTGCGAGGAGGAGAACTAAGACTCCGGTAAACTTAAAGAACCGTTTGGCAAATGTTCCGGAGAGAAAAGAAGTGAGTCCTCCAACTCCGAGAAGTCAAGGTGCAGTTCCGAGTGCAAATGCCATCATAGTGAGAGCTCCCGTTATGAAACTTCCCGTGGTAATCGCATATGCTTGCATGGCAAGTGTGAAGCCACAGGGGAGAAAAAAAGTGAGAGCTCCCGAACCGAGAGCGGTTATATGTTTCGAAACTCCTCCATTGTTTGCAACTCAGGCACTGAGGAACTTCGGGAGGGTAATGGATATTCGAGAGAGTCTCGGAGAAAGGTCTGAAAGATTGATCCCAAGAAGGAGCATAATGAGTCCGGTCGCAATGGTGAGTACCCCAATCGTGAATGACGAGAGCGATATAAACGAACCAAAGAGTCAAAGGAGTCATCCGAGGATTCCGAATCCGACAATACGTCCGATATTAAAATACAGGTGTGGCTCGAAGCGATGCCATTTTGAAGCTTGGATATGTTCTTCATTCCATTTCGAGCTTACTCCGAGAATGAGTCCCCCGACCAAAGCCATACAACTGGATACTCCAGCGGTAACTCCGATAAGGAAGGCTACCCCGAGTGTGGGTGAAGTGAAATCTCCGAAACCTCCAAAGGAAAATCCACTCATCTTTGCCACCATATATATGATATAAAGAAAAAGTGCGATAAGAAGAGTTTCTATGTATTTCCTCGGGTTAGAATGAAACCAGGAAAGTTTTACTTCTTTTCCGAGTGTATACCCACTTTCCTCGATGATGGATGTAATTGCTTCTTCATCTGGTTTATTTGCATCGTAAGAAACCTCGACAGTTCCTCGGGATTGACTTGCCTGCACTTTCTCGACGTTTTTTATATCCTGTATGGAACGTTCGAGGAGGAGTTCGCAGGATTTACAGTGCATTCCGGCAACATCTATAATGAGTTTTTTCATAAAATTATTTTTTATGGGAAATATGAAACACATCCATTAACTCCTGTATGAATTGTTCTTTTTCCTGAACATAGGAAGAAGTAAGTTTATGGGAAGCACAGGAGTTTAAGTGACTCTGGAGGATCAGATCTTTAGCGCTTCTCATAAGTCCGAGCGATGCGTTGATTTGTTGGGCGATGTCCATACAGTAGCGGTCGCTTTCCACCATTTTTTCAATCGTTTCGATAAGTCCTCGGGTCTTCTTGAGATTCGTGAGGAGTTTCTGCTTATATGGTTCAATCATAGTTTTTTAGAAAAGAAATATACCTAGGGGGGAGGTTATACTTTTTAATAGGAAAGTCAAATTTTTCTTAAAAAAAGTCATCCTAATGATGACTTTTTTCTGTATGATGATCACTTTCTAGTGCATTGAAATTTTTCTTGTTTTCCCGATAAGCATTGTACCAGATAGTTTCTACGAATATCTCCAATACCGAGTTGAGATGGGATATGAATACCAAAAGTAGGATAAAGATACAAACGAGAATAGTTATGATAATATTTTGGAGAAAAGAAACGGTAATGTAGGTAAAAAGCCAAGATATAAGAAGAGGGAAGACGACGAATATAATGGATGTAAGGAATGTTCGGATGTAGACGAGAAGAAGCGTAAAATAAAGATGAAAGGTTATTTCCAGATTCGTGAGTGCCATATGAACCGAGAGACTCATCGCTTCCAATGCCTTTTTATTTTCAAATATTATAAAAAATCGTGCATAGGAAAAAAGGATATTTACAAGAAAAGCAAAACCGAGATAAACAGCCATGAAAATTGTGATATTCATAAAATATTCCCTTCCAAATACTCTCAGAAGAAAGATATAGAATGTTATAATAGAAAGAAGTTTGAAGATGGAAAGTAAATTCGTCATCTCGAAAATTGGGAGAAAATTCATAAGTCCACGTGAAACACCGAACCCTATCCGCCCTTTAACATTCGGTGATTCTGAAGTTTCCTCCTGTCTTTTAGCTATCAGGGAAATAAGTCCTCATTCCGCAATCGGTGTAATAAGGATATATATAATAACTCCAATAATAAGACCTCCGATGAATTGCCAAAAATAGGCTGTATGTACCCATTGTATGATGATGCCGAAAAACTGGTCTTTAAGTTGAAAAATATAAACGTACGTAAAGGCGAGTTGATACAAGATAATCAAACCGAGGTAGATAGTGGAAAGGAGCGACGGAAAGAAATTGAATTTCTTCAAGAAAGAAGTATTCATAACAAGTTCCCATGCAGGTCCTACGATAGAATTTTTGAGGACATAATCCCTTGATACATTATAACCATCATTCGGAAGAGTTGAATCAGTCGTTTCATGTGCATAAATCTCATCCGTAGTATGATTTTCTTCTGAGGAGTGAATCGGTTGTACAGGAGTTTCCATGATGGAGGATTTTTACTTGTGAAGATATCGAAATAAAATTTATTGATTTCCAAAAGGAGAGGATTTTTTAAGCCAATCTATTATTCCTTGAATACTCTTTTCTTTATATTTTATAATAATTTTTTCCTTTAAATACATATTTTCTCCGATATCAAAAAGAGAGGATGAATAGGGAAGAACGGGAACTATTTTTATTTGCTTGAGATTTTGATCAATGAAGAGTGAATTATAAGGAGAGTAGAGAGGGACAAAAACATTTTCTTTCTTGAGAATTTCCAGGATCTGAGATTGGATGAATCGGAGAGAATCAGAATTGAGTTGACTGGACTTCAGTCTTTCAAGAAGAATATCAAGAGTAATATTCTTAAGTTTCGCAAAATTAAATCCTTTTTCCGCCTGTCAAGAATGAAGGAATGGGAAGATATTATAATCGAAAAGTCAGACATTTATTCCAGTCAGAATCATGGAATATTGTTTTTTTCCTTCTAAAATTAACGGTTGCAGATCTTCGGTTGAAAGTGCAGTAACTTGTACATCGATTCAGAGAGTTTTTATATGATTTGCAATCTCCATTGCGAGAGCTTCCATATATGAAGTTTGTTTTGTGAAAACGAATTGCAAAGAAAATTTCTTGAGGTTTTTGTCATAATAATAAAGAGGATCAAGAGGAGCTATTTTCACCGCAATGGTTTTATTTTCTTCTGTTTTCTTTTGTTCTAAACTTAACGCTTTTATTTTTTCTTCCTGAACTTTCGCTTCGTATTCTTTTTCTTTTGCTTGTGCTTCTTCCTCAGTTGTTGCAAGAAAAATAGTAATAGTTTCTTTTTCTATCTTTTTTCCATCTATCACAAAGGCAAGAGCATAAGTATTTATACCATTTTTAAGTGTTCCTATATCAGTTTTTGCACGGTAGTAGAATTTTTTTTCTTTTGAAGAAAAATTCTTGAGTTGATAATTATTTATAAATACTCCCGTTACTTCCTCGGAAGTATTTCCAGAAAGGAGAAAATCTGTATTGGTCGTTGCAAGATATTTCTTGTTGCTTGGACTGGTAAAATACGAAGCAATCTCCTCGTTTGGTGTTTCTTTAACTTCCGTTTTGACTTTCGCAAGCTCTGTTGCAAGATCAGTCTTTTTATAATAACCCATACTATTCATAATAGTTCCGATTTTTGCCAGATCAAAATTGGTTGGGAGAATAGATTCATCCGTAAAGAACGAATTTTTTAGGATTTTCCCCGTCTGATCATTGAGAGATGCGAATTTAATCGTTGCGAACGATCAAAGAATAAGACTACGAAGCTCGGAATCAATCTTGTCGACATTAAGGAAAAGAGAAATATACTCAGGGAGTATAAAACGATATTCATTGAGTCGAGCTGAAGAAAATGAATCGATCGTGTTATTCGGAAAAATTATATTGAGACTATCTTTGTTTGTCATGAGCTCGTTTTTATCATGAAAAAAACGAAAAACATATCGCCCGATATAAATCCGATCATTCTTATTTTGTTCATTTCTTATGAAAGAAATTTTTTCACTGTTTGTTTTTGTATCACTTTCATGTTTTTCAAAAATATACGGTCCAGCTGAAAGATTATCACTAATGGAATAATTCTTATTTTTTATCTTGTTTACTACTTCTTTTTCTATAATCGGATAGAGAAGCATATCAAGAACAAGAACATCAGCTTTTCCTGAAAATCTGATATATTCTCCTTGATCTTCTATAGTAATTCCTTCCAAAAGTTTTTTGGCGGTTTTATTCACGGCTCCATTTTGGAGCATGTCATATGTTGCAAGGATATCCGCTTTGGTTACCGGAGTTCCATTACTCCAAACGGTATCGTTTTTTATATAACATTTAATTTCTGAAAAGTTTTTCCCAAGATTACAGTTCGCCAAATCTCCTTCCATTTGCTTTGTTTCCACATTAAAATGCAGAAGTGATCGCGAAAGAAAACGGAGAAGATAGTCTCCAACTGGGTCAGTACCGTAGGTTGCAGGATTGAGATTCGGTACTGCTCCGATAAATCCAATATTTACCGTTCCTCATTCTTCGGGACTTCTGATAGAATCTTCTACGAAGTAGAGAAAAATAAGATGTGCACTTATTGCAAAAACAAAAAAAACAGAAAGAAACAGAAAATATTTCTTGATAGTTTGATATATCGACATGGTCGAGAGAGGATTATTACAAAAACTTTTTAAAAAAGTCTGGAATATAGGACTTGTAAATTATTCCATGTTCTTTTTATGAAAAAAAGAAATAGATAGTGGCATTGAGAATAAATACTGTTCCGAGAATAATAGTTGCAATGTGTAGAGTTTTTTCTGCTCCACGTTTTTCGAATTTACCGAAATCATTCGATCCTGGTGCAATAGAAAGACCATTTCATTTTGCTTGCACAAGAATAAGGATAACAAGAAGAATACTTACGACGATTTGAATAATGAAGAATATTTTAAGCATAGAACGGAGAGTTAAAATCTTATTTTTTGGTTAAAGTGTTCGCGATTGTATTGAAAACAGTAAAAATTGCAACCGCAATTGCGAAAATTGCGATACCATGAATTTCATATACTCAGAAGTTACCAATCGCTTGAATGGCTTTTTCGAGAAGTTTAAGGATTACCCCATTGATTACAAGAATGAAAAGCCCGAAAGTAAGAATCATAAAAGGGAAACCGATGAGCTTCAGGATTGGACGCACGATAACATTGAGGAGTCCGAGGATAATTCCTCCGGCGATATAAAGTTGCCAACTTCCCGTCACGACGATTCCTGTGTCGGTCTCTATATTATAGGGGAGAAAATATGCAATCCCAAAAAGGATTGCTGCATTTGCAAGAACAGAAATGAGAATATTCATAAGAGAAAGGGTTAGTGACCTGGTTATTATATCTTTTTCTTTTTCTTTGCAATTGTTTTGGATTTTTTCTGAAAAATGTATACTATATGCGTGTTATTATTTCTTTCGGTCGAAAGCTATGAAAAAGAAAATCGTAAGCCTCCTAATCCTCGGAACATATTTTTTTGGTGGATTCGGAATAGTTTTTTGAGATACATCTATCGATTATACTATCAACAATAATACTATTGATCTTTCTAACAGCAATAGTGCTCCTGCTAGTAATTCTCCTATTCCTAACACCTATACTCCTTCTTTAAATCAAACTACTTCGGATATAGTTAATAATACTGTCTGAACTGTGGCGCCAATAACTCAATATACTCCACCAACAGGCATACAGCCAATATCCAACGCACCACCATCTGATACAATTCATTATTATAATAATGAAACTACCGGAAATCCTACATTAGATCAATGGGCTAAAACAAACAATATTCCATTGAATACTGTTACTCCTGATGGAAAATGCTGAGCGGACTGTGTTCAAAAACTAGAAACAGCAATGAATGTACAAAATACACTTAACACAACAACATGAAATTCTACATCAACCGCAGCAGAAAAATCAGTAGATGATCCGAATAGCATGACGAGTCCGAATTTCACTCTTGACCCCAATAGCCTGAGTCCTTCAGAGAAAAAATATACCGGAGGAACAAGAGCAAATCTCAAGCTTCTTCTCGCAAATATCGGAAAATATCTTCTCATTGGAACTACGACTATAGCGGTTCTCTCCATCGTCGTTGGAGGACTTATGATATCTACGACAGGAACATCTGATCGTGCCGCAAAAGGGAAGACCATCATTATGCTCAATATCATGGCAGTAGTAGTAGCACTTTTTTCTTATTCTATTATCCGACTCGTTTCATGGCTCATCGCGTAGTTAAAATAGGAAATAACTTCAATCTTTGTATTCAAAATGTACGCTTCCTCGTTCTTCGTACATTTGTACGGTTCGCTCCGGTTCGTAGTTTTCATACAAATATTATCGTTCTTTCCTATTTTAGGAAAATACTTACAATACTTATATTTTCCTTTGTTTTCTCTTTTTCTATAGCAGATGCTGCACTCAGTGATTATGTGCAAATCTCATCTTCCTCCAATGGAGATAATAGTCTCCCTGTACCAGACAAGATGGGGCTTCCATTCGAAAGTTCTTCAGATGCGACGATGCCAATAGTAAAAATCATCAAAGAAGCTATAAAATATGTGGGACTTTTGGCGATTCTCGCGCTCTCTTGGTGAGGGATTCAGTTTCTCACCTCTATTGGAAACGATGAAAAAGCAAAGCACGCGAAACACACGATTATCTATGCTCTTGTCGGAGTTCTCCTTTCTGTTGTAGCGTATACAATCGTTGATATCGTCAATAGTCTGAGACTCTAATAATCCTTACTCTTTATGAAAAGTTCTATGAAAAGTTTTTTCAAAATCATCATGGCAATCGTTTTTTTCGGACATTTTTCATATGCTTGAGCAGCTTGTAATGCTGTTGGAGAATGTGAAACATTCGACGGAATAAATACTGCCACTATCTCTTTCGATTCTTCTGCTAGTTCCAACGGATCGAGTTCTTCATCCGCTGTAGGTTCTCAGGGTTCTGCTTCTTCTATTCAATCACTCCTTCAGGTGAATGGTGGTAATAATAGTGCCAATAGTAATACGAATGTTACATTTAAAGATAATTTTCTCAAAAATATCCAGATTTATATGATAGGACTTCTCGGAATTGTGAGTGTTTCTGTATTTCTCTATATTGGATATATGCTTTTTACAGCACAAGGAAAAGAAGAGGATTTCAAGAAAGCATGGACAGCTCTTACTTATGCAGTTATAGGTCTCGCAGTCATGCCGCTTGCGTATATTGCTGTCAAAATTGTCACTGGCTTCTCTTTTTAAAATAACTTCACCTCTTATGAAAAAAATATTTTTCTCTCTCATTCTTGGATATTTCACTATTTTTTCCTTTTCGGGCGTATTTGCAGTATGTTCGTACGATGGTATAAAGAATGGATGAACCGTTCAATGAGCCCTTACGGACTGCGCTCCACAAGGTTCTATCGTTGCGAGCAATTATAAAATCGAAACGGGAGTGAAAGACAAAATCGTAAAAATTACCAATCAACTTATCGTTGCGGGTTCCATTCTTTCCGTTTGAGGAATAGTATTTGCAGCTATTTTGTATGTAACTGCTCTCGGAGACGGTGAAAAAGTAAAAAAAGCGAAAACAGCACTCCAGTTTTCCGTAATTGGTTTTATCGTTATGCTTCTCTCGTTTCCTCTCGTGAATGCCATCGTCAATCTCATCTACGGAATCGGCGGATAACAAAGAAACATTCCTCAAATTTTATTTTCCCCCATCCATCGTTATTTCCAATGCGTTTCACTCGTATCGATTTTCTCAAATTTTCCTTTTATACTATACTCTTTTTTTCTCTTTTCCTTGGATACACCATTGTATCAGGGCCATTTTATGAAACAACTTTTGACAGTGCATCGATAATGAATCAGGAAATTCCAGTTTCTTCTATCTCAGAACAATCGACGATAATCCCGAAAAATAATGTCCCGAAGAAGAATATACAAAGTAATTCTATTACTATCGCATTCAACCCAGAATATGTGAAAATCGACAACGATATAGTAAATCGTCTTAAGAAAGTTATCCGTTCTTCTTATTTCGGATCAAAAGTTACTCCGCTCAATCTCGTTCTGGATAGTGAGAGACAGGAACCACGATGACAGGTTATGGGAAATAAACTGATTCTTTCTACAGCTATTCCGAGCGATTCTGAACAACTCAAGGTTTTTGTTCACGAACTCGGTCATATTGTTGATATATTGTATCTGAAAAAAGGTTTCCTTTCCGATCCATCGGATGTTTTTTATAGTATTTCATGGGATTCTTTCAATACCAAAAAAAGAGGACAAAAACTTGCTGATTTTATTTCTGGATATGCACTCTCTAATAAATACGAGGATTTCGCAGAATCATTTGCATTCTACGTATTTCACAATGAAGATTTCGCTACTTTGGCAAAAAAAAATATTTACCTCCAACAAAAGTATAATTTCCTCAAATCGTACGTGTTCGGATCGGATGCATTCGTGGGAACTTCTTTCTGAACCGATTCCATAAAACCGTATAATTGGGATACAACGAAGATTCAGATAGATGCTCAGAAATACCTCTATTACATCAAATAATTTCTTACTCTTATTTAATAATATGAACAATTTTTTCATAGATCTCGATTCCGATATCCAAACTGTAAAAAAACCACAGAACAGCCCGATGAATCCTGTGGAAAATCCACAAAAACATCCTGCGAACATGCAAGAGAGGAAGAATGCTAAGCCTCCGTTCAAACCAAGAAACGAGAAAACTCTCGCTCGTGAGAAAAACGTTCGCGTTCCGACGACGTATATTACCGAGATACGTTCCCAGATGGGGAAGGCTGGAACTGTGGTGATTATTTTCAAGGCGGACGAGAAAACCAAAACGCTTCTCGGGCATTTGAAGCTCGAAACTCGAGGTTTCGTATTTCTCGACGAAGTCCGCGAGGCGCACAAAACTATTATTAAAAAAGCCCGTGCTTCCTACGAAGATACACTTAAAGATGTTCCCGATATAGAAGAGAAAGATCTCATCAAAATCATCCGTCGCGACATGGAGATATTCCTCCTTCAGAAGATGGAAAGAAATCCGGTGATTATTCCGATTATCATCTATGTATAAATAATACATTTATTTCAATATCACGAAAACAAAAAAATAATCCCTCCTCCTTTCGGAAGAGGGTTTATGTTTTTTGGTGCCCGAGATGGGACTTGAACCCACACACCTTTCGGCATACGCACCTCAAGCGTACGTGTCTACCATTCCACCACCCGGGCGGGTGTAAAAAAAGTTTCTTTTCTTTGAGGTTGTCTAATTGTGTAAAATACAGAGAAAAAATTTCCCAGCATGCTTAGAAAATTGATGAATGTTTTGTGAAGATCGAGGATCGTAGTGAGGCGTACGAGGTAAGTACGATGAACGAGAACCGGAGATATGAACGAAAGATTCGCAATTTAATGAGCGTGTCTAATATGGTGCACCCAGTAGGAGTAGTTCCTCAGACGCCGGAGACGGCTACGGGTCAGAAGACAAATCGTTGTCTTCTTAAAATCGTTTCACGATTTTACCCTCCTATTCGACTCCTACAGGTGATGTGGGAACCAAGTTCGGATGAGAGATTTCTCGTATAGTGAGCAAAATTATTATGGTGCACCCAGTAGGAGTCGAACCTACAACCAACGGCTTCGAAGACCGCTACTCTATCCAGTTGAGCTATGGATGCATATTGTTCCCTTGAGTGAGAAAGCCGATGCAGTATATGGAAAAAATATGGAAATGCAAAATTTTTTTGTAAAAACAAAAAGTCCATCAGAAACCGAATTTTTATAGGGCGATAATAGGTATTTTCATCTTGAAAAATGAAGTACTTATTAATTAATATTGCAGGTATATTTATATTGGTTTTAAGTTTCAGAAGAAGATAAATCTTTTTTATGGAGCGAAAAAACATTCAGTATTTGTCTACTTATAGATGGTGTAGAATAGAGCGACATATCTTTTGTATTTTTCCTTGAAGTTGCATCGGACAGTATTTTTTTCAAAGCTTCTTGTATTTCTATAATACTCATTGGTCGGAAAAATACCGCATCATCTTTCCCAAGAATCTTAGTAATCGCTGGGAGTAGAGAAGAAATTATAGGAAGATTGAAAGCAAGAGGTGTGAGAATGGATTGTTCCGAACCTTCGTAGAGCGAAGAGAGAACGTAGAGTGAAGCATTTTTATAGAGAAATCCAATCTTTTCTTCATCGAGAACATTATAGATATGTACTCGATTCTGGAGCCCGAGAGCAATGAGAGTCGAACGTATCTCATGGTAGGTAGGATCTTCTTTCCCTACAAGCACTAAATCAATAGAGGCTTCTGAAAAACTCGTCTTTTGAGAAGACTTGGAAGTCTCATTTTCTTTGAGCAAGAAACTATACGCCTGCAAAAGCCTCGGAATATTCTTGTATTCTCGGAGTTCTCCGACAGAGAGGATATATTTATCGCTGATATTTTCCTTCATAAGGAATTGCTTCGCCTCGTTTTCCTCTCCTCATTTAATAGGAAAATTCATCGGTGGAATAAGGTGAATCTTCTCTTCATGGGTATCGAATATCTCGATAATATCACGTTTTAATATCTCGCTAAAAACGATAATAGAACCGGCTTTTTGTATGCTCTTGCGGAGAATGAAATGGTACCAATGACGCAACCAGCTTTTTTTCAGATGTTTTCCTGGGTAAAAATAGGACACGAGATCCGAGAGAATGATAACACTTTTCCCGAAATAAAAGAGCGGAATATTCGGAGACGGAAAAAGCATCAGATCGAGTTTTTCCTTGGAGAGTTCATATGGGAAAAATATCTGTTCACTGGAACTCCCCGGTTTCACAGAGGTTTTTATAGTACGAAAACGAGGAGATTCGGACGTAAATTCTCATGCTCATCGGTCGCTAAAAAAGAGTACATATTCGTTCGTATCTTCATTTTCCATAAGATAGGAAACGAAACTCTCCATATATTTTCCTATATATCCACCCGATGGACCATAGGCACGACAGTCTATTCCGATTCGCATACGATTGATACTAAAATACTACATGGAAAGGAGTATAGAGATTTTTCGAAATATTGCAACGAAATAAAAACTCGCATTTTCTCGGTTTTTCTGTATACTTCACGGTAATATCGAGAGTTTTATTCGAATGTATTTAATTTCTTCCGATTGCTGTGGAACTCGCCTTTTAATGATGGCTCGAACAGTCCTCGCTGCTCTTCAGAAAAGAAATACATTCTCTGAAATATTTTTACTTTTAAAGAAATTTATATGAAATCCCAATATTTTACTGGTATTTATTCCCAGATTCAGCCCCATTTCGGATTCGTCGAGACTCCTGAAGGCGAGGTATTTTTCGTCGGGAAACGTGATCGGAACGGAGCACTCGATGGCGATACGGTGAAAGTCCAGATTACTAAACCCTGAGCGGATGGGAAAAAAGCGGAAGCGAAAGTCATAGATCTCGTGAAACGAACGGAAAAAGTATTGGTGGGGAAATATATCAAACGACCAAAAAGTACGTATGGATTCGTACAAGTGGTCGAATGATTTGCCGGAAAAGATATATTTGTCTCTGACCGCGATTCGCTCGGTGCAAAAAATGATGAGATGGTAACCATTCGAGTATTTGGAGACAAAAATAAACCAAATGGGAAAGTCGTGTCCGTGCTCGGACACAAAGACAGTCCCGGAATGGCGGAACGGATAGTGTTTCACGAGAATGGAATCGTGAAAGAATTCCCAAAAAATGTGATAATGGAAGCAGAAAAAATAGCTAAGGTACCGGTACCAAAATTTGGTACCGGTACCCAAGGTCGTATAGATCTCCGACACGAATGGATAGTAACCATCGACGGAGCCGATGCAAAAGACCTTGATGATGCGATTTCAGTAAAGAAACTTCCGAATGGGAATTTCGAGCTTGGAGTCTATATCGCGGACGTTGCCGAGTATGTGACGGAAGGTTCTCTACTCGATCGCGAAGCACTGAAGCGAGGAACGAGTATCTATACTCCCGATGAGGTTATTCCTATGCTTCCGGAGCATTTGTCCAACAATCTTTGTTCGCTCCACCCAGGGAGTCCGAAGGCGACACTGAGTATTGTTATGGAGCTTGATAAAACGGGGAAAGTTCTCCGCTCTCGAATCGACGAGACGCTCATTGAATCAAAACAGCGATTTACGTATGATGAAGTACAGGATATTATTGATGTATTAGACAAAAAGAAGACAGGACAAGAAATTCTCGAAAAATATCCAACAGAAATCATTGATCTCATCCGAAACGGTTTGGAACTCAAGCGTATTCTCGATAAGCGACGTGCGAAAGAAGGCAAGATTGATTTTGATCTCAAGGAAGTGAAGATTATAACGGATACTGCGGGGAAAGTGGTGAGTATCTCGAAGCGAGATCGAAGTGAATCGCACAAAGTTATAGAAGAATTTATGATTCTCGCGAATGAGGAGATTTCTCGTTTTTTCAGCGAGAAGAAAATCCCGTTCTTGTACCGAGTTCATGAGAAGCCAAGCGAGGAAAAGACCGATAATCTCATCGAACTCCTCGACCATTACGGGTATCATATTTCCCGTGAGACTCTGAGTCCTCGTTCCCTTCGTGAGATTATGGATACGCTCCATGAAAAAGACTATTATTTTGTGCTCTCTAAACAGATTCTCCAAAGTATGTCCAAGGCGATTTATTCCGAGGAAATGCTCGGGCATTTCGGACTCGCACTTACCTATTACTCGCACTTCACTTCACCAATCAGACGTTATCCCGACCTCCAGATTCACCGAATCATCAAGGCCTGGCTTCATAAAGAACTCGACAAAAAAGAGATTGCCCGATATGCGGGACTCCTCCCGAAAGTCGCGACCCATACTTCCACAACCGAGCGAAAAGCCGAGAATATCGAGTATATGATTCGTGATATCAAGATTATCGATTATATGCAGGACAAGATTGGGCAGATTTTCGATGGAATGATTTCGTCCATCGGAGACCACGGAATCTACGTGGAACTCCCGAACGGTATCGAAGGACTCGTCTATATGAAGGATATGCGAGCAACCCACCATTTCGACGAGCGTGCCGGAACGCTCAAAAGCCTATCCGGAGGAAAGGCTTTCAGTCTCGGCGACCCGATCCGAGTGCGGGTGACTCAGGCGGACAAGACACTCAGGCGATTGGATTTCGAGGTGGTGAAATAAATTAAAATTCTAAAAAATCATAATTTTTCTCTAAATACTCTTTCATATCGTTTTGAAGAGTATTTTTTTCATGATCGCACCAGGAATAATAATACACTTTATGAGCAAGTTTTCTTAGAAATTTTTTCTTGGGATCCTTACTGATTTTTTGAGATAAGCCTAAAATGTGTTGGTTTTTCGATTAAGCCTAAAATGTGTTGGTTTTGTTCCTAAGGTTTTACCTTCCTGTTCTGCTCTTCGAGGAGAAAGATAAGAAGAGAATCACGTTGAATACGAGAGAT
>Ga0210039_1000971_pt1 | contig 28411 bp, 34 predicted proteins | sample CryGeyCG2114_250_3_FD_185460 | JGI IMG/M metagenome (GOLD analysis project Ga0210039, IMG submission 185460) | Groundwater microbial communities from aquifer - Crystal Geyser CG17_big_fil_post_rev_8/21/14_2.50 (SPAdes) (version 2) | ecosystem: Environmental > Aquatic > Deep subsurface >...
ATTTGAGGAAATATATTTCATACTTCCAAATTAGATAGATATGTGTGTAAAAATCATACATATAAATAAGTTGTGCTTAATGTAAAATGGAAACAATCCTATTAATAGTAACATTCGGAAACTTCCTCATTTTTTGGGTAGTAACAGTTATATTTTATACTCCTGCTTGTTTCAACTTACGAACAATGATGGATTCCATTGACTCATGCGGGGAACTAACAAAAACACAAGCACCGACAAGTTGGTATTTGACTAATATTCACATTGTAGATTGTTGGACAATTGGACTTCCTAAATCTGACAAGTATTTAAAGTATTATCAACATAAAATAAATTAATGATGTACGACAATTTCTAAACTGAAACACTAATGTTTTACTCGCGGACTTAATATATTTATAATATTCCATCTAACAAATATACTTTTATTAGCTTTTCAATTAACGAAAAAAGTCTAATTTCGTGGGGTAAAAAAATAATCATTAAAAATCACTATAAAAATGAAAGAAGTATATATCGTAGCAGCAGTAAGAACACCCATAGGAAGTTTTTTAGGAAGTTTATCCAATGTACCTGCAACCCAACTAGGCGCTGCAGCAATAAGTGGAGCATTAAAAAAAATTAACTTGGCACCAGAACATGTGCAAGAAGTATTTATGGGAAATGTATTGCAAGCTAATGAAGGACAAGCACCTGCTCGTCAGGCGGCATTAGGTGCTGGTTTAGATAAAAACACCCCTTGCACTACCATTAACAAAGTTTGTGCTTCAGGAATGAAAGCCATTGCTATTGCCGCTCAAACCATAAAAGCAGGTGATAACGATTGTGTTGTAGCTGGTGGAATGGAAAACATGAGTATGGTTCCTCATTATTATGATGCTAGAAGCGGAGTAAAACTAGGTAATGTTACTATGGTTGATGGTTTAGTTAAAGATGGTTTGTGGGATGTTTATACCAACAAACACATGGGAAATTGTGCTGAAACTTGTGCAACTGAAAAAAATATATCACGAGAAGAACAAGATAATTTTGCCATAACTTCTTACAAACGATCAAAAGCAGCATGGGATGCCGGAAAATTTGATAATGAAGTTGTTCCTGTTTCAGTCCCTCAACGCAAAGGAGACGCTATCATTGTTAATCAAGATGAAGAATATAAAAATGTATTTTTAGATAAAATTCCAACCTTACGTCCTGCTTTTGATAAAGATGGTTCTGTTACTGCTGCAAACGCTTCAACCCTAAACGATGGTGCTTCTGCACTAATATTAATGAGCAAAGAAAAAATGGAAAGTTTGGGATTGAAACCCTTAGCAAAAATTGTTAGTTATGCCGATGCAGCTCAAGATTCAGAATGGTTTACAACATCGCCCTCTTTAGCTATTCCAAAAGCATTAAAAAAAGCAAATCTTTCTGTTGGTGATATTGATTATTGGGAATTAAACCAAGCATTTGCTGTAGTTGGTTTGGCTAACATGAAAGAATTAGGACTAAATCCAGAAAAAGTGGATGTGAACGGTGGAGCTGTTTCATTAGGTCATCCGCTAGGAAATTCAGGTTCAAGAGTAGTTGTTACATTAATAAATGTGCTCAAACAAAATAATGGTAAACTTGGAGCCGCATCAATTTGTAATGGTGGAGGTGGTGCTTCCGCTATTGTTATTGAAAACATTTAAACTAAAACAGATAAACCCAACTGAGTTAAGAAAAATCAGTTGGGTTTTAAATTTTACATTTATAATATGAAATTCGGTATTTGTAGCCTAAGTGTTATTCCTGCTCGTTATGAGCCTTCTGACAAAAGTGAAATGGTTACCCAAATCCTCTTTGGCGAAACCTATTCCATTTATGAAGAACAACGAAAAGGATGGAAAAAAATTAAAGCTGCTTATGATAATTACGAATGTTGGATAGACGAAAAACAGAGTACCGAAATTTCAGAAGAAGATTTTATTTTTTTTAACAACAACTCAAATTTTGTTACTTCTGAAGTTATTAGTATCCTAAAAAATAAAAAAACAAATTATCTTATACCTATAGTGATAGGAAGTTCTCTTCCAAATTTTTCAAACGAAACTATACATATAAATGCAAATGAATATTTGTTTGAAGGCAATAAAATCAACACTTCCACTTTGCTTAACAAAAAACAACTTGCCGAAAACGCTTTTTTGTTTTTAAACACCCCTTATTTATGGGGAGGACGTTCTCCATTTGGAATCGATTGTTCTGGATTTACGCAAATTATTTATAAACTCATAGGTTTTAAACTCCCAAGAGATGCTTATCAACAAGCAAAAATAGGTCAAACCTTGAGTTTTATTGAAGAATCTGAAAGTGGAGATTTAGCTTTTTTTGATAACGAAGAAGGAAATATTATCCATGTTGGAATTATGCTTGGCGATAATAAAATTATTCATGCATCAGGAAAAGTAAGAATTGACAGTATAGACCATCAAGGAATTTTTAATCCAGAAACCAACAGGTACTCACATAAACTTAGAATTATTAAACGAATTATATAAAATGAAAATTAGAAATTAAATGAACTTAATAGTTAAAAAAAATATAAACCCACTAATCTCTACCTCGATAGCTATCGGGGCTAAACTTTAATAACTAAACCATGAACCTCAAAACTCAAAACTCAACTAAAAAAACAGTATTAATTACTGGAGCTGCTGGATTCTTAGGTTCACACCTTTCCGATAGATTTATAAAAGAAGGTTATCATGTAATTGCCATGGATAACCTAATTACAGGTGACTTAAAAAACATTGAACATCTAAAGGATAATCCAAATTTTGAGTTTATAAATCACGATGTTTCAAAACATATTACTATTGATGGGAAACTAGATTATATTTTACATTTTGCTTCACCTGCTTCACCCATTGATTACCTTAAAATACCTATACAAACCTTAAAAGTAGGTTCTTTAGGAACCCATAATTTATTAGGTTTAGCCAGAGCTAAAAATGCTAGAATGTTAATTGCTTCTACATCTGAAGTTTATGGCGACCCAAAAGTACATCCACAAACCGAAGAATATTGGGGAAATGTTAATCCAATTGGACCAAGAGGTGTTTATGATGAAGCAAAGCGTTTTCAGGAAGCGATAACCATGGCTTACCACAGATATCATGGTGTGGAAACAAGAATTGTTCGAATTTTTAATACGTATGGACCACGTATGCGATTAAACGATGGTCGGGTTTTACCAGCTTTTATCGGACAAGCATTGCGTGGTGAAGATTTAACCGTTTTCGGAAAAGGAAATCAAACCCGTTCTTTTTGTTATGTCGATGATTTAATTGAAGGTATTTATCGTTTGTTACTAAGCGATTATGCAGAACCTGTTAATATTGGAAACCCAGATGAAATAACCATACTTCAATTTGCTGAAGAAATCATTAAATTAACTGGAACAAAACAAAAAATAATTTTTAAGGAACTACCAGTCGATGACCCCATGCAACGACAACCAAACATTGACAAAGCACGTTCTATTTTAGGATGGGAACCAAAAGTAAACAGAGCAGAAGGTTTAAAAATAACATACGATTATTTTAAAAGCCTTACAGCAGAAGATTTATACAAGGTTGATCATAAGAATTTTAACGATTATATAAAAAAATAAAATGAGTGATTTCTTCGCACACGAAACAGCCGTAATAGACGAAGGTTGTAAGATTGGAAATGGCACCAAAATATGGCATTTTTCTCATATTATGTCAAATTGTATAATTGGAGAAAACTGTAATATTGGTCAAAATGTAGTAATTTCACCAAAGGTTGTTTTAGGGAAAAATGTGAAAATTCAAAATAATGTTTCTATCTATACAGGCGTAACTTGCGATGATGATGTTTTTTTAGGACCATCTATGGTTTTTACCAACGTAATAAATCCTCGAAGTGCTGTAAACAGAAAAGAAGAATATTTGAAAACGCACGTTGGTAAAGGTGCTTCAATTGGAGCAAATGCAACAATAGTTTGTGGACATGATATCGGTGAGTACGCTTTTATAGGTGCAGGAGCAGTTGTTACTAAAAACATTCCTGCTTATTCGTTGTGGGTTGGAAATCCTGCCAAACAATTGGGTTGGGTAAGCGAATACGGACATCGGTTAAAGTTTGATAGCGAAGGAATTGCCTTTTGTCCAGAAACCAACCAAAAATATAAATTAGAAAATAATTTAATTATAAAATTACAAGTTTAACAAGGGGTTTCTAAACAAGGGGTCATGACCCCTTGTCAAAAAATAAAATATGACAACTATAAATCAAAAAACATCATCCGCCTCAGGCGTGATAAAATTTGCAGTTTTAGGCTGTGGTCATATCGGTAAGCGACATGCAGAAATGATTACACTAAACAAAGAAGCCGAATTGGTAGCACTTTGTGATGCATATCCAAAAGAAAATTTAGGTATTGAAAAATATAATGTGCCTTTTTTTAACTCAATTGACGAATTACTAAACAGTAACATAGCTATTGACGTTGTAACAATCTGCACTCCAAATGGATTACATGCCGAACACTCAATAAAAGCATTAGAAAAAAAATACCATGTGGTTTGCGAAAAACCAATGGGCTTGACTAAAGCGAATTGTGAAAAAATAATTTTTAAAGCCCTGCAAGTTTCTAGAAATTTCTTTTGTGTAATGCAAAATAGATACTCCCCTCCTTCGGTTTGGATAAAAGAAATAGTTGATCAGAAAGTGTTAGGAGAAATTTTTATGGTGCAATTAAACTGTTATTGGAACAGAGACGACCGTTACTACAAAAAAGGTGGCTGGAAAGGAACGCAAGAATTAGACGGAGGAACACTCTTTACTCAATTCTCTCATTTTATCGATATTATGTATTGGCTTTTTGGCGATATTACCAACATTCAAGCGAAGTTTAAAGATTTTACACATCAAAACTCTACTGATTTTGAAGATTCAGGATTTGTAAACTTTGATTTTATTAATGGAGGTATGGGTTGTATCAATTATTCAACAGCGGTTGCTACACAAAATTTAGAAAGTAGTATTACCGTTATTGGCGAAAAAGGAAGTGTTAAAATTGGGGGTCAATATATGAATGAGGTAGAAGTTTGTAATATTAATGGCTATAAAATGCCTAAACTTGCAGAAGCGAATCCCCCAAACGATTATGGAGTTTATAAAGGTTCTGCAGCAAATCACCATTTTATTATCGAGAATGTAATAGATACTATAAAAGGAAGAACAACTGCAACGACAAATGCTTTAGAAGGCTTAAAAGTGGTGGAAATAATTGAGCGAATTTATGCATTGAGAGATAAATCGGTAATGAAATAAAGAAGACAGAAGTTGGAAGTCGGAAGTTTGAGGAAAAAATAATTATCTTTGTAATGAACAAAATCTAAATACGATGATTACAACAACAAAAGAGCTAAACACATATTTACCACTATTATCAGAACGGCAACAGGCATTGGTGTTAGCTATTGTGAAAAATATTTTACATATAGATACACAGGAAAAACGTATCAGTGTAGAACAATACAATACTGAAATAGAATTGGCTTTAAAGGAAGTTAAACAAGGTAAAAGCCTCAGCCACGATGAAGTGGTAAACCAAAGTAAAAAATGGCTAAAAAGAAAATAGATATAGAATGGCATAGAAAAGCTTCCATAAACTTTAATGAAATACTTGAGTATTTATACAAAGAATCTGAAACGGCTGTTTTTATTGTGGGCAATGCGATTTTAGAAGAAATCGAAAAATTAGCAACATATCCAATAGCACATCCTTTAGATCGTTTTAAAAAACATAATGATGGAAACTATCGGGCTTGTATAGTTTACAGCTACAGAATATCTTATTATTTAAATGATAGCACTATCTATATTTTAAGAATACGACATACCAGTAGAGAGCCTTTAGAACATTAATATCTCAAACCTCAAACTTCTAAACTAAAAGAACATGGGTATTTATAAAAAATTAAAAAACAAAGAAACTAAGATAGCGGTTATTGGTTTGGGATATGTTGGACTACCAATAGCACTTGAATTTGCCAAAACCATGCAAGTTATTGGGTTTGATATTAATCAAGAAAGGGTAAATATGATGAAAAACAACATCGACCCAAGTGAGGAATTAGATGCTACTGCATTTGAAAATTGCGACATTCATTTTACCACTAATATTGAAGATTTAAAAGATGTTACTTTTTTTATTGTAGCCGTTCCAACTCCAATTGACGGACATAATTTACCCGATTTAACCCCTTTAATTGGAGCATCAAAAACAGTTGGGAAAGTGCTTAAAAAAGGCAATTATGTAGTATTTGAATCTACTGTTTATCCTGGTTGTACCGAAGAAGATTGTATTCCTGTATTAGAACAATTATCGGGACTAAAATATAAAACCGATTTTAAAGTTGGTTATTCTCCTGAGCGAATTAACCCAGGAGATACCAAACACACCCTAACCAATGTGATAAAAGTAGTTTCTGGTTGTTGCGATGAATCGTTAGAAGAAATTGCAAAAGTGTATGAAGAAGTGGTGAAAGTTGGGGTACATAGAGCTGCATCAATAAAAGTAGCTGAAGCTGCAAAAATTATTGAAAATACGCAACGAGATTTAAACATTGCTTTAGTGAATGAGCTTTCCATAATTTTTAATAAAATGGGAATAAATACTTACGATGTGTTGGAAGCTGCTGGAACTAAATGGAATTTCTTAAAGTTTTTTCCAGGCTTAGTTGGTGGGCATTGCATAGGCGTTGACCCTTATTACCTCACTTACAAAGCAAAAGAATTAGGATACCACGCTCAAATTATAAATGCTGGTCGTTTTGTAAACGATTCAATGGGTGGTTATGTAGCTAAACAAACCGTTAAGAAAATTATTAAAGCTGGAAAAAATATTGCTGAAGCCAAAGTTTTAGTAATGGGAGCTACTTTTAAAGAAGATGTAAGCGATATTAGAAACTCAAAAGTTGCCGATGTGGTTAAAGAATTTATCTCTTTTGGCGTTAAGGTGGAAGTAATAGATCCTCACGCAAGTTCTGAACATTTAAAACATGAATATGGCTTTGGTTTGGTTGATAAAATTGCCAATGATTACGATGCTGTTTTTATAGCTGTGAACCATGCCGAATATAGCAATTTAAACGAAGATTATTTTAAATCCATCACTTCTAAAAACCCTGTATTAGTTGATATAAAAGGAATTTATAGAGGTAAAATAAAAAATATGACTTATTGGAGTCTTTAATTAATGTAACAATTTTAAAATGAAGCAATAAGTGAAAGTCAGTTCGAGTAAGTTTAATGAAGCATTTGCGGAATTGAACTGTATCGAGAACAATACCAAAATGACTTCTAAATTCTTAAACTTTCAACTTTATAACTTTATGAACTCAAAAACAATTTTAATAACTGGCGGAGCAGGATTTATCGGCTCCCATTTAGTGAGATTAATGGTAAATAAATATCCTAACTACAATATAATTAATTTGGATAAATTGACTTATGCTGGTAACCTTGCAAACCTTACCGATATTGAAAATGCTCCGAATTATGAATTTGTGAAAGGAGACATTGTTGATGCTGAATTTATTCATGATTTGTTTGATAAATACCAGTTCGATTCAGTCATTCATTTGGCAGCAGAATCGCATGTGGATAGGTCAATTGCTAACCCGATGGAATTTATTATGACCAACATTGTTGGAACAGCAAACTTATTGAATGCAGCCCGTAGTATTTGGAAAACCTTAAATCCTCCCCTAACCCCTCCAAAGGAGGGGGAACTTCCTCCCTTTGGGAGGGTTGGGGTGGGACAAACCTCAAACCTTTTTTACCACGTTTCAACAGATGAAGTTTATGGCTCATTAGGAAATAAAGGAATGTTTGAAGAAACAACTCCTTATGACCCACGAAGTCCTTACTCTGCATCAAAAGCCAGCTCCGACCATTTAGTTCGAGCGTATTATCACACATTTGGTTTGCCTGTTGTAATTTCAAATTGTTCCAATAATTATGGCTCACATCAGTTTCCTGAAAAATTGATTCCATTATTTATACACAACATAAAAAACAACAAATCGTTGCCAGTTTATGGAAAAGGCGAAAACATTAGAGATTGGTTGTGGGTAGAAGACCATGCTAGAGCCATCGATGTTATTTTTCATCAAGCAAAAGTGGGCGAGACCTACAACATTGGTGGACATAACGAATGGAAAAACATCGATTTGATAAAAGTGATTTGTAAAGTAATGGATAAGCAATTGGGAAGACCTGAAGGAGAGTCAGAGAAACTAATTACTTATGTTACAGACAGAGCTGGACATGACTTGAGATATGCTATTGATTCCACAAAATTAAAAAACGAATTAGGTTGGACTCCATCTTTACAATTTGAAGAAGGAATTGAAAAAACGATAGCTTGGTACTTGAACAATGAAGAATGGCTAAACAATGTAACATCTGGAGCTTATCAAAACTATTACGAAAAACAGTATGCAAGTAGATAAAAAATCGTAAATCCAAAATCGTAAATCCAAAATGTACAACAAACCTTTCCATACCATCGATATTTCAAAACTAACATTTTTAGTTACGGGTGGAGCAGGCTTTATTGGTTCTAACCTAGTGGAGTATTTAATAAAATACCATGCAGGAAAAGTAGTTGTGTTAGACAATTTATCGAATGGCTATTTAAAAAACATAGAAAAGTTTATTGGTTTACCCAATTTTGAATTTATTGAAGGCGATATTACCGATTTTAAAACTTGTCAGCAAGTAGTAAAAAATGTAGATTATATCTCTCACCAAGCTGCTTTAGGTTCTGTACCAAGAAGCATAGAAAACCCATTAGCAACGCACGAAGCTAATGCAACAGGATTTTTAAATATACTAACCGCAGCAAAAAATAGCAACGTAAAACGAATTGTTTTTGCAAGTTCATCATCCGTTTATGGCGATAGTAAAGAGTTGCCAAAAGTGGAGGATAAAATAGGTAATCAATTGTCGCCTTATGCAGTAAGCAAAAGAACGAAAGAACTGTATGCCAATGTTTTTGCACTAACTTATGGGTTAGATGTGGTTGGATTACGTTATTTCAATGTTTTTGGTCCCAACCAAAGTCCAAACGGAGCTTATGCTGCTGCCATTCCTTTGTTTATGGATGCTGTTTTAAAAAATAAATCGCCTTTTATAAATGGCGATGGGGAACAAAGTAGAGATTTTACTTTTGTCGAAAATGTAGTTCAAGCAAATATTAAAGCGTTGTTTACTGATAAGGATGTGAAAGGAAGAGTAATGAACATCGCTTTTGGCGGAAGAACAACAATAAATGATCTATTTTTTAAGATAAGAAACATTGTTGGTAATAAAGTTGAACCTATTTATAGAGAAACTCGTTTAGGAGATGTGAAAGATTCGTTGGCTGATATTTCGTTAGCAAAAGAATTGATAAATTACCATCCTGATTTCTCTATAGAAGAAGGTTTAAAAATTACGATAGATTGGTTTAAAGTAAATTCAAAATAAGTGGGATTTTTTAGTAACATATTCAGTAAAAAAGAACGCTATTCAGCCATTGATTTTTCAGTGTTTAAAACAGATATGCACTCGCATTTAATTCCGGGTATTGATGATGGATCGCCAACCATGGAAACTTCCATTGAAATGATTCGGGAGTTTAAAGCTATGGGCTATAAAAAAATCATTACTACGCCTCACATTATGTGTGATTTTTATAAAAACACGCCCGAAAATATTCTAGGTGGCTTAGAAAAAATTCGTGCCAAATTAATTAAAAACAATATTAACATTAAAATAGAAGCAGCTGCTGAATACAATTTAGACGATGGATTGGAAACTTTAATTGACAACAAACAAATCTTAACTTTTGGAGATAATCATGTATTATTTGAATTACCTTTTATGCAAGAGCCTCGAAATTTTCAGGAAATTGTTTTTAAATTTCAAACCAATGGCTACAAACCTATTTTGGCTCATCCAGAGCGTTACAGCTTTTGGCATAAAAACTTTGAAAAATTTGAGGAATTAAAAGCAAAAGGAATTTTATTGCAATTAAATCTGCTTTCATTAACTGGGCATTATTCTCCTGAAGTAAAAAAAATTGCAGAACGAATGGTTGATGCCAATTTAATTGATTTTGTTGGTACAGATTGCCACAGAATGGAACATTTACTAACCTTACAAAAATTTGCAAATACCAAGTATTTTAATATTTTGGCAAATAGCACCCAATTAATGAACCCATTAATTTAATGAACAGTTAAGCTAATATTACGTTCAGCTATCATTTTCCGAAGATTAATTAAAGCGTAACGCATTCTCCCTAAAGCAGTGTTAATACTCACATTGGTTGATTCTGATATTTCTTTAAAACTCATATCATAATACATTCGCATCATTAATACCTCTTTTTGGTCATCTGGCAAAAATTTTATCAATCCTTTTATATCGCTATATGACTGCTTCGTTTCTAAATCTTGTTCAATATTTCTATCTGGACACTGAACAACATCAAAAATATCAAAATCATCAGTTCCTGAAGTAGTACTCATGCGATTAGATTTTCGATAATGATCCACAATTAAATTGTGAGCGATACGCATAACCCAAGGTAAAAATTTACCTTCATCATTGTATTTTTTTCGTTTTATAGTATTGATTACCTTAATAAACGTATCTTGAAAAATATCTTCCGCAAGTGCTTCGTTTCTTACTTTACAAACAATGTAAGTAAACACACCACTTTTATGTCGAGTAATTAATTCTTCAATAGCAGCTTCACTTCCTTTAATATAGGATTGAACTAACTCTTTTTCTGAAAGTTTGGAAAGTTTCATAATGCCCTCTCTTTTTTTGTTAGTAAATACAAAAACTTTTAAAAAACACAGCGAACCGATTTAAAAGTTTATTTAAAAAGAGTAAATATTTCTTATAGGCATTAAATTTTTAGAATTACAAATATAACAAACGAAACTTTTTAAAAAAAGTTACATAGCCGACAAATATAGCATTTTTTTTTAGAAATTTATTTATTCTGGAATTTTTGGATTGTTGGTATTATCCCCTCCCTTGTATAAAACAGAAAAAATAAACAACATCACAGCTGAAGATACAAAGATTATAAACAACGAACTTAAACTTCTTCTAACGATATGTTGAATGTCAATAATATCCCAAATAGCTAATAAAGAAAGTACTGTGAAGAAAAAAACTAATACAGCTAATAGTATGGCAATTCCTTTTCTGAACATAAAAAATTAATTTAATTTACCCAAAGGTAAGAAATAATTCTTTAGATATTAATAATCAACTTACTTTTATAATTACAATTGGTATAACTTTGAAAACCATACGAAATAAATTATATGCTTAAAAAAAAACACATTATTATTTTATTTTTTTTGTGTTACCTATCTCCTACTCTGTTATTAGGACAAATCAACAAAGGAAAAGTTTCATTTGAAATTGTTCGTGGTAAAATAGGTTTTTATGCAGACACCTATCGAGCTAGAAAAATTGGTGATGCAAAATTTGGTGATGGAATTGGTTTTTCTTCGCTTATATACTTACCTTTTCAATGGTCGGTAGATTATGCTAAAAATTTTTCTGATACTACTTCCTATCAAGGAGAATTTAATCAACGCTTATTTATCATTAAACCAACTGCTATTTTTAGCGTGAATGATAGAGTAAGTAATACCTCAGGTTTAGGCTTTCAATTGAGCATTCTAATTACAAAAAATTGGTACTTAGAATACATCACAGGTGTTGTATGGGTAGAAGCATCAAAAAAAGCAAACGATGGTTTAGACAGTGGTTTCAATGTTTTACAAGGCTTTTATATTAGTAAACCATTAAGTACTCATTTTACTTTTTCAGTGGGGTTTAATCATTTATCCAATGCACATATTTTTACTAGTGAATCGAGCCACGATAAACTTTTACTCGGTTTGAAATATATTTTTTAAACTTTTTTTTGCCAAAATCCACAACTTAAAACTATTTTTGAAAAACAAATCAATTTATATACAATGAAAAAAATTATAGCATTAACATTAGTTTCATTCACAGCTTTTGGTTGTGCTGAAATGACTTCCGTTTTAAATGAAGTAAACAACTCAACTAGCACGCCATCTCTCACAAATTCTGAAGTAATTAGTGGTTTAAAAGAAGCTCTAACTATAGGAACAAACAATTCTACAGCCTTAACATCAAGGTTGGATGGTTTTTATAAAAATCCTGAAATTTTTATTCCTTTTCCTGCTGAAGCAATAAAAGTAAAAGAAAAAGTAGAGGCTATTGGAATGAAAAAACAAGTAGATGAATTTGTGCTAACGCTGAATAGAGCTGCTGAAACAGCATCAAAAGAGGCTGCTCCCATTTTTGTTGATGCAATAAAAAATATGAGTATTGCTGATGGTTTTGCTATTTTAAAAGGTAATAATAACGCTGCGACACAATACCTCAGAGAAAAAACTTCAGCAAGCTTAAAAATAAAATTTAATCCTATTGTTAAAAATGCCATTTCTACTGTTGAAGTAACCAAATACTGGAATCCAATTATATCGGCTTACAACAAAATTCCTTTCACAGAAAAACAAAATCCAGATTTAGAAGATTATGTTACAACAAAAGCAATGGATGGTTTATTTTTAATGATACAAAAAGAGGAAGCTAACATTAGATTAAATCCTGCTGCTCGTGTTACCGATATTTTGAAAAAAGTTTTTGGAAGCTAATTAGAGTTTGAGTCAGAATGTCCGATTTATTCAAAACTTTTATTGTTTTTTTTAAGGTTTTCATGAGATCGCTTCGCTAAGTTCTTCGTTATTCTCGACCTTCAAATCAGTCATCTCGATAGCTATCGGGACTCCTGATTTTCAGTTCATCAAAACCTCGAACTCGAACATTCTGACTCAAACTCTCACTTTATGGACAGAGACTAATTAATTCAACATTAAAACACAAATGAACAACCCCTGGAAAACCTTAAAAAGCGAATTGAAGTACGAAAACCCTTGGATTGCTGTTACAGAACATCAAGTACTTGACGCTGGAGAAAATGATGGTATTTATGGAACAGTTCATTTTAAAAACATCGCCATAGGAATAATTCCTTTAGATGAAGAAAATAATACTTGGTTGGTTGGTCAATATCGCTATCCGTTAAATCAATACAGTTGGGAAATTTGCGAAGGAGGTGGTAAATTGGGCATCCCTCCTCTTGAATCTGCCCAACGAGAATTGTTGGAAGAAACAGGAATAAAAGCAAATCAGTGGAAAAAAATTTTGGATATGCACCTCAGCAATTCTGTTTCTGACGAAGTGGGAATCATTTATTTAGCAAAAGACTTAGCATATTTTGAACCTCAACCCGATGAGGACGAAGTGTTGCAACTTAAAAAAATAAGTTTTGATGAAGCTTTTGAAATGGTAATGAATGGAACAATTACCGACAGTCTTTCGGTTGCAGGAATTTTAAAAACCAAAATTTTATTGGATAAAGGAATTATTTAAATATAAATTTGTCTTTCATGTTCAACACCAAAAGAGATATTGTTTTTACCATTTTAGCAGGTATTTTCATTACCAATGCCGTAGTAGCGGAATTAATTGGTGGAAAAATCATTCAATTAGGTCCGTTTATTATGAGCATAGGTATTATTCCTTGGCCTGTGGTTTTTCTTACTACCGATCTCATCAATGAATATTATGGTAAAAATGGTGTGAAAAAACTGACGTTCATTACTGCTTCTCTTATTGCTTATGCTTTTATCGTCTTATTTTTCTCCATCAACATTCCTGCAGCAAAAGGTATTTCTGCTGTTACAGACGAACAATTTCAGGCTGTTTTTGGACAAAGCATGTGGATTATCTTTGCTAGTATTATTGCTTTTTTGGTTTCTCAATTTGTTGATGTGTTCATATTTTGGTTGCTAAGAAACAGAACAGGCGGAAAAATGATTTGGCTGAGAAGTACAGGTTCAACCGTAGTTTCTCAGTTAATAGATACGTTTATTGTATTAGGTATTGCTTTTTGGTTAACAGGTAAAATGAGTACAGATGAATATATAAATGCGGCCCTAACTGGATATACTTTTAAACTAATAATTGCTATTTTACTAACTCCGTTAATCTATTTAGGACATTATTTGGTAAACAACTACTTAGGCAAAGAACTTTCCGACCAACTCATAGAACAAGCTGCCAAAAATTCATTGAAGGATTAATTGAAATTGGGTTTATTTTTTTAAATATTTGAAAAAACCAATTCTTCTAAAAAGGAAACTAATTTTTTTTCATCTTTTGCCCCTCCAAAATCAGTTAGTGATGGAAGATTATGCATATAAAATTTTTGGGAATGAGCCATTTCTACAATGGTACTGGATAATGAATGTGGATATTTATATTTAGGATTGTATTCCTTTATAAAACCTGCAACTCTTACACATAAATCTTTATATGGTTTAAACAATTTATCCTGATTATCTTCTCTAACATGTTTGGTAAGAAATGACTTCGCTCCTTCCGCCATAACAATTTCATTGAGAATTTTTTCGCTGATGTAATCAATTGTAGTATCATCTTCCACAGGAGAAGACAGAAGTTGTATTGCTTTTTTAATTTTGATTTCGGGAGATGTTATATTGTTGGTTTGAAAAATCAATCGGTATTCCTGCCAACTCCAATACCAATCTACAATGTAAAGAAGTAAGCGGTGTTTGTTTTCAAAATAACGATAAATTCCCGCTTCGGTGGTCTTTATTTCCTTCGCTAATTTTTTAAATGTAAATGCTTCAAATCCAATTTTATGAATATGTATAATACTATGTTCTATAATCTTTCTACCTAATTCTGTTTCTTCGGGATTGCGGAGAAACAACTTTTCATTCATTTTTATTTTTAAAGGTAATTCCATCATTTGTTAATTTATCACAAAAGTAAGTATATTTTTTATGATAGTAATACTATTATTAAAAATAATATTACTATCTTTGTCCACGAATTTAAAAAACATCATTATGACACATCTCTTTAAAGACATCAAACACGATTTACCAGCGAGTATAGTCGTATTCTTTGTAGCACTCCCCTTATGTTTAGGAATAGCTCTTGCCTCAGGAGCACCTTTATTTGCTGGAATTATTGCCGGAATAGTTGGTGGTATTGTAGTAGGTATTGCTAGTGATTCTCCTTTGGGCGTGAGCGGACCCGCAGCAGGTTTAGCGGTTATCGTTTTAACCTCCATCGCTACGCTTGGTGGTTCTTGGGAAGCATTTTTAATGGCTGTTGTTCTTGCTGGAGTGATTCAACTCATTTTGGGTTATGCAAAAGCAGGTTTTATAGCCTTCTTCTTTCCTTCATCGGTAATTAAAGGAATGTTGACAGGTATTGGGCTTTTAATAATTCTAAAACAAATACCTCACGCTTTGGGTTGGGATAAAGATGCTTTTGGAGATGTAGAATTTTTTCAAGCAGATGGACAAAATACTTTTTCAGCAATTTTCAAAGCATTTGAATTTGTAACTCCAGGAGTATTAATGATAGCAGTTATTTCATTAGCTCTATTGATTTTTTGGGACACTGTATTAACTAAAAAGCATAAAATATTTGGGATGATTAATGGTCCACTTGTGGTGGTAGTTTTTGGAATTGTAATGTTTAATTTATTTCAAAGTAACATTCTTAGTTTCTCGTTAGCAGCCGACCAAGTAGTTAGAGTTCCAGTTCCTGAGAATTTATCAGGTTTCTTTAGCCAGTTCACTTTACCTGATTTTTCAGCAATTACAAATTTTGAAGTTTGGAAAATAGCAATTGTATTGGCAATTGTAGCTAGTTTGGAAACCCTACTTTGTGTAGAAGCAACTGACAAACTAGATCCTTACAAAAGAATTACACCAACAAACAGAGAATTAAAAGCCCAAGGATTAGGCAATGTAATTTCAGGTTTAATTGGTGGTTTGCCTGTTACACAAGTTATTGTTCGCAGCTCGGCAAATATTTCTTTTGGCGGTAAAACAAAAATGTCTGCAATTATACATGGATTTTTTTTACTGATAAGTGCCTTGACAATTGCAAGCATTTTGAATATGATACCCTTAGCAAGTTTAGCCGCCATACTTTTAATGGTAGGTTACAAATTAGCCAAGCCCTCTCTTTTCAGGCAGATGTATAAATTAGGTCATGAGCAGTTTATTCCTTTCATTGTTACTGTTGTTGCCATTCTTCTTACCGATTTATTAATGGGCATTACTGCAGGAATGATAGTTGGTGGTGGCTATGCCTTGTATCACAGTTATCGTAATTCTCATCACATGAAAGATGTTGTTACCTCTGAAAATGGGCAACAAATTTACCACATCGTATTAGCCGAGGAAGTTTCATTCTTTAATAAAGCTAGTGTTGTAAAAGCATTAAACAATATTCCTCCTAACTCAAAAGTGATTATTGACTGCACAAAATCCGTATCCATTAATTACGATGTTATAGAACTGATAATGAATTATGAGAGCAATGCCAAAACAAAAAATATCACCGTTGAAAAAATAAACTTTATTGAACCTGTTACATAGTAATTAAACTATTTAGAAACAATCAAAACCAAAATAAAATGAAAACATTAACAAAAGAAATGCAAACTGCCATTACACCTACAATGGCATTAGAATTATTGAAAGACGGAAACAAACGGTTTGTAAACAACCTAAAAATAAACCGTAATCTTTTGCAACAAGCCAATGAAACCTCAGATGGGCAACACCCTTTTGCAGTTATTTTAAGTTGCATAGACTCTCGAACTTCTGCAGAGCTTATTTTTGACCAAGGTTTGGGCGATATTTTCAGTGTACGAATTGCAGGGAACATCATCAACGAAGATATACTAGGAAGTATGGAATTTGCTTGTAAAGTAGCAGGTTCAAAAATAATTGTGGTATTGGGACACACCAAATGCGGAGCAGTAAAAGGAGCTTGCGATCATGTTGAAATGGGAAATCTTACCGCATTACTTAGCAAAATAAGACCTGCTGTGGATGATGAAACTTCTACAACTAAAAACCGCAATTCCAGCAATGCAGAATTCGTAGAAAATGTTTCAACCATTAATGTTAAGCGAACAGTTAAATCAATAATGCAACGCAGTCCCATCTTAAAAGAAATGATTGAAAATTGTGAAATAGGAATAGTAGGAGGAACACACGATATAACCACTGGATTAGTGACATTTTATTCCGAAACATTATCTTAAATTCTAAATTGGAAAATGATTGAGGTTGGTTTATAATTTATAAAAATTTACTAATACTCTGTAATTTAATGCCCTAAATCGCTCAACAAATTCTCTTTTTGTTTATTTTTGAAACATAAACGGATGTTTCGGTCATTGTAATGAAACAAATAAATCCTGAAATATGATGCAAAATAATACGCAATGGAAAGAAGAACTAGTGCTTATTACTTCCATCCTTGACAAAACGCCTTTAGAAAAAACCATCAAATGGGGTGCAGAAGTATTTACCTACAACGGAAATAACCCAGAAAATTAACTTCGTTGAACTCGCAAGCTCGGTTAAAGAATGATTCAATACAAACAATAAAATATTTAGACAAAGGAGATGGAATGTTTTTAACTTACGATTCAAAAGAATTTTCATTAACCGAAAAAATAAATAATCAAGAAATATATATACTCAAATCACTTAGCTTTCCGAATTTTTGACTTACTCTTTTTGCCGATATCTGTGTTAAAATTTTAAACCGTAGCTACGGCTATGCTTGAAAATTTTGCCTTGATACCAACAAAAATAGTTTACTCAAATTACCCGAAAAGCTAAGTGATTTGAGTATAGAACTTATTTAAGTGTAAAGGGGTTGATTTGGAATACGAATCCTAGAGAATATTATTATGAAAAACGAATAATAACAAAAACTATTTATTATGATGAAAATGGACTTATTAATAAAATAGTAATCGTAAATAATGTTACTGATTCAAAATATAAAAATGAAGAAATAGAAACATTGATTCCAATGAAATTAAAATAAAACACCACTCCTCATCACATTTAAAATAGTTCGTACACAAAATTGTATGAAAAGTAATTCTGCTACCTGAATCAGAAGATCTTTCGACTTCATTTTTCTATACCGCTTTAGCGGTATGAAAAATTTTGCTCAAGATGACAAACTAATTAGCAGTTGCATAAACCTTGAACCTCAACCAAGTTTACGAACTCAACGAGGTTGAACCTTAAACCCGAGACTTCTTCCTTAGGGAGAAACCCGAGTAATTTTCCATTCATTATTTTCATTTCGAGTATAAACCAACCTGTCATGCAAACGGCTAGGACGACCTTGCCAAAATTCTATTTTATGAGGCACTACCATATATCCTCCCCAATTTTTAGGTCGAGGAATAGGTTGGTTTTCAAATTGTTTTGTAATGACACTCACACGTTGCTCTAATTCTTCTCTTGAGTTAATTTCAGTGCTTTGAGCAGATGCCCAAGCACCAATTTGGCTTTCCCTAGGACGATTGTTAAAATAAATATCAGAATCAAGAGTGCTAACTTTTTGTACAATGCCTTCCACCCTAATTTGTCGTTCAACTTCTACCCAAAAAAAATTCAATGCTACTTTATTATTAAACGCAATATCTTGTGCTTTTCGGCTATCATAATTGGTATAAAAAACAAAGCCTTTTTCCGAAATATCACGCATATAAACCAAGCGAACAGAAGGTTGCATATCTTTTCCCACAGTAGCAACAGACATTGCATAAGGATCTAAAATTTGGGCATTCACTGCTTCTTCAAACCACACTCGAAATTGAGTGTACGGATTTTTATCAATATGATTTTCATCCAACAACTTTCCTGCAAAATCTCTGCGTATAGAATTGATGTAATTTTTAAGTTCTTCCATCTTTCATGTTTCAATAGAACAAATTTAACAATTAATATTACTGTTATTTAATAAAAATTGCGTTAATTTACCTTGCTATTAAACCTAAAATACAAATGATTTTAAATCCTTTAAACTATAAAATAACAGATTTAAATAATTTAATTCCTGAAAAAGGCGTTTTGTTAATTGCAGAGCCTTTTATGGTTGATAGTTATTTTAAACGTGCCGTTGTTCTTCTTACAAGTTATTCTGAAAAGGAGGTTTCTGGCTTCATACTCAACAAACCCTTAAAAACTTCTCTTTGTGATATCATACCCAATGAATTTGAGAATTTTGATGTTCCTATTTATTTAGGCGGACCTGTTGACTCTTCCTCTTTGTTTTTCATTCACACATTAGGCAATTTACTAGATGATAGTAAGCATATTTCTGGAAATATTTTTTTTGGTGGTAACTTTGAACAATTAAAAATCATGATAAGCAACAATGAAGTGGATAAATCTCAAATTATGTTTTTTATGGGTTATTCGGGTTGGAGTGTTACCCAACTTAATGATGAAATAAAAGAAGATTCTTGGTTAATTTCAAATATTAATACACCTATTTTTAATAAAAAAACACTTTGGTATAAAGTACTCCGAAAAAAAGGTGGAAAATATGCTATGCTTTCTAATTTCCCTGAGAATCCAACTCTAAATTAACTAAATAAACTTGAAAAATCTTTTAACACTATTTTTCTTCTTTTTTATATACGCTTCTCTTGTTGCTCAAGATGATGAATATATAATTGAAGACCCTTCCAAAAAAGGAGTAAACCCTACTTTTGATAAAACCCAAATTTCTAATCCTGATTATACCAACTATTTTTTGATGCCTACAGCTTTTACGCTTAAGAAAAAAGAAATTAGGCTTGCTTCAACCGATTTGGTCTTTGCGAAAGGTAGTTACGGATTATCTGATAGAACAACAATATCTATAAATCTTTCTGCCTTCACCATGTTAACTTTGGGGCTAAAACATAGTATAAAAGTTTCGGAAGATATTACTATTGCAGGAACAATTTCAGGCGGTCAATTATTAAATATAAGTCCCGATACATTGTCGTTGATTGGAGGTGCCAGTTTGTTGGTTTCATTTGGAGATATTCAAAACAACTTTTCTGCTGGAGTTGGGCTGTATTATATGTATAGCAATTTTGATTTTATAGATGAAGATAGAGAAATCACTTTTTTTCACTTTTTTATTGGTGCTCAACGTCAAATCAGCAAAAGATTATATTTAGTTATTGATGGCATCTATTTTCCAACTTATCAGGTATATACGGGTGGAGTTGGCATAAAATTAACTTTAGGTAAAAAGATATCGTTAGGGTTAGGATTTATGCCTATTGCGTGGAACGATGTCAGCACAAACAGAGGTGTTGAATTACAACCAGTTGCTATACCCTTACTTTCCTTTAAAATATTGTTAAATAAAAAAAGAGATTAGGGGTTCTTTTCTGTTTTTTTTGAAATCATCAACAATCCCAAAAAAGTTAATAATCCATTCACTATTAAAATCTCGAAACCAAATTTGTAGCCATTAAATAATGTTTCTGAATTTAAATTTATCAAAAAACTTACTATCGGAGCAAGAATACAAACAAAAGGGACTAAATAATCTTTTACTTTATATTTGAGTAACAACCCAAACGAGTACAATCCAAGTAAGGGTCCATACGTATATCCAGCAGCTTTAAACAGGGAACTGATAACACTTTCATCATTCAAAGCATTGAAAATTAAAATAACTCCAAACAAAACAATAGAAACGAGTACATGAACTTGTTTTCTAATTTTCTTTCCATTTTCTTTTTTCTGAATGTCTAAAAAATCTACACAAACTGAAGTGGTAAGTGATGTAAGTGCAGAGTCAGCACTAGAATAAGCTGCAGCAATTAATCCTAAAATAAAAAATATCCCAGCAAAAACAGAAAGATGTTGAGTAGCAATGATAGGAAATAAATGGTCTGTTTTTTCTGGAATGGCAATGTTCATTTTTTGAGCATAAATGAATAACAATGCCCCTAACACTAAAAAAATAAGGTTAACAAAAATCAACACTACACTGAATGAAAACATATTTTTTTGTGCATCGCCAATATTTTTACAACTCAAGTTTTTTTGCATCATGTCTTGGTCTAATCCTGTCATTACAATAGCAATGAAAATTCCACTTAAGAATTGTTTGACAAAATGTCTATCGTCATTCACCTGCTCAAAAAAGAAAATTTGACTGTAAGAACTACTTTTAATTTCAGCAATCAACCCCAAAAATGACAAATCGAGTGCTGAACTTATTGAATAAATAGATATTCCCACAGCAATCAACATAAATAAAGTTTGAAAGGAATCTGTCCAAACAATGGTTTTAATCCCCCCTTTGTTAGTATAGAGCCAAATTAACAGAATGGTAATAGCAACGGTAACAAAAAAAGGAATGTTCCAAGCATCAAAAATTAAAAGCTGCAACACAGATGCAACCAAAAACAATCGAAATGAAGCTCCAACTACTCTAGATAAAAGGAAAAAAGAAGCTCCTGTTTTATATGCATAAAATCCAAAACGCTCTTCCAAATAAGTATAAATAGAAGTAAGTTGCATACGATAATATAATGGCATCAGAACAGTTGCAATAATCACATAACCAAAAAAGTAGCCAAAAACCACTTGCATATATGAAAATCCGCTTACACCAACCCAACCAGGAATAGAAATAAATGTAACCCCTGAAAGTGAAGCCCCTATCATACCGAAAGCAACCAAATACCAAGATGATTGTTTTGATCCAATAAAAAAAGCATCATTATTATCCGCTCCTTTTGTTGTGAAATAGGAAATCAACACCAACAACAAAAAATAACCTGCAATAAAACTAACTACTACAAAAGGATTCATTTTTATAAATTTATTATCTGTAGCAAAAGTGCATAAAATTATTGAACCACTATGTTTGCATAAAACGAATGATTCACAATGAAATGTTTATAGCTAATTGATGCGTTTATTATAAACTTAAATCTGTATTTTAGCATTGTTAAATTATAGGAATGGAAACAGGAGAAATAATTATATATCAAAACGCTGAAAACAACATTAAAATAGATGTTCGCTTAGAGAATGAAACAGTTTGGCTATCTCAAGCTCAACTTTGTGCGTTGTTTCAAAAATCAAAAGCCACAATAAGCGAACATATAAAAAATATATTTGAAGAGGGTGAATTAGACGAAAAAGTGGCTGTTCGGAAATTCCGAATAACCACTAAACACGGTGCTATTGTTGGTAAAACACAAAAAAATGAAATAAATATTTACAATCTAGATGTAATAATTTCTGTTGGCTATCGTGTAAAATCGCAACAAGGCACCCAGTTTCGCATTTGGGCGACCCAACGGCTAAAAGAATACATTATTAAAGGTTTTGCTCTAAACGATGAGCGTTTTAAAACAGGTAATTCGATGAATTATTTTACTGAATTACAAGAACGCATTAGGGAAATACGTTTATCGGAAAAATTTTTTTACCAAAAAATAAAAGATATTTATAAAACAAGCATCGACTACAACCCGAAAGACGATAATACGCTTAAGTTTTTTAAGATTGTGCAAAACAAATTACTTTGGGCAATAAGCAGTCAAACAGCTGCAGAGCTTGTTTATCGAAGGGTTGATGCTTCGTTGCCTTTAGTTGGTATGCTGTCGTATGATAAAAACAGTACAACACCCATTAAAAAAACGGAAATATCCATTGCTAAAAATTATTTAAACGAAAACGAAATGAAACTTTTAGGCTTGTTGGTAGAGCAATATTTGGCGTTTGCTGAAACTATGGCTATGCAACAAACACCAATGTACATGAAAGATTGGATTGCCCAATTAGATGTAATTTTGCAAATGAATGGTAGAGAATTACTTACTCATGCTGGAGAAATTAGCCACGAAATGGCTTTAAAAAAATCAAATCAGGAATTTGAGAAATACAAAGACACTCAAAAAATTACGAAGAAAGAGCTAAGTTTAAAAGAACTTGAGCATGATATTAATTCATTAAAAAAGAACCTTAAAAAATAATGAAATTTTTATTTGATTTACAGTGAAAAAACCAAAAACCTATGTGTGTTGAGTATATTTGCTATTAAATTTGAAAAATTCATACTAACTATTTATGAACGAAATATCTTCCCCTTCTTTTAATCAAGCCGTTGAACAACTTTCTTCCCTGCCTGGAATTGGCAAAAAAACAGCTGTTCGGTTGGTGCTTCATCTGCTAAACAGAACAAGCGAAGAAGTAACAGCATTTGGTGATGCTTTTTCTGTTTTACCTCAACAAATAAATTATTGCAAAAGTTGTTTTACCATTACCGACACAGATTATTGCTCCATTTGCATTAATCCAAACAGAACAACAAACAGTATTTGTGTGGTTGAAAACGTGTTAGATGTATATGCAATTGAAAACACCAATCAATTTAAAGGAAAATATCACGTGTTGGGCGGAATTATTTCTCCGATGGAAGGAATTGGCCCTAACGACATCAAACTAAATGAACTTTTTGCTAGAGTTGAACAAGAAAAAACCGAAGAATTAATTTTAGCACTAAGTGCTACTATGGAAGGAGATGCTACCAATTTTTATGTTTTTAAAAAGTTGCAGCACTTGCCCGTTAAACTAACAACTATTGCCCGAGGAATTGGCATTGGAGATGAATTGGAATATACAGATGAGCTTACCTTGGGACGTTCCATCTTAAACAGAGTACCTTTTGAAAATACACTTTTAATGAAATAACAAATCTCAAATCTCAAATAGTCAATCGTATTTCGTAATTCGTAAATCGTAAATCAAAGCTTGAAACTTTCCATCATCATAGTAAATTACAATGTTCGCTTTTTTTTAGAGCAATGTTTAACATCTGTTTTTAAAGCAATAGAAACTATTGATGCAGAAATATTTGTTGTGGATAATAATTCTTCTGACAACTCAATGGAAATGGTAAAGGCGAAATTTCCATCGGTAAAATGTATCCTAAACAAAAATAATGTAGGTTTTTCTAAAGCAAACAACCAAGCAATTTCTCAAGCTAAAGGAGAATATGTGTTATTACTTAACCCCGACACAGTTGTTGAAGAAGACACTTTTCAAAAATGCTTAGCATTTTCGGATGCTCATCCAAAATTGGGTGGTTTAGGTGTGAAAATGGTTGATGGAAACGGAGTTTTTCTGCCTGAGTCTAAAAGAGGATTACCTACTCCATCTGTTTCATTTTATAAAATTTTTGGATTTTCAGCTCTTTTCCCTACATCTAAACGATTTTCCAACTACCATTTAGGTTATTTAAATAATAATGAAATTAATGAAATAGATGTTCTTTCGGGAGCATTTATGTGGATGCGAAAAAGCGTTCTAGAAAAAATTGGCTTTCTCGATGAAGCATTTTTTATGTATGGAGAAGACATTGATTTATCATACCGAATACAGCTTGCTGGATATAAAAACTATTACTTTCCAGAAACAAAAATTATTCACTACAAAGGCGAAAGCACAAAAAAAGGAAGTATTAATTATGTGTTTGTATTCTATAACGCAATGATAATTTTTTCTAAAAAACACTTTGCTAAAAACGCCAACGCTTTTTCTTTTTTTATAAATATTGCTATCTATTTGCGTGCTTCACTGGCTATTTTAATGCGATTTTTCAATACCATAAAACTTCCACTTATTGATGCACTATTTATCTTAGTTTCTCTAGTTATTTTGAACTTTTTAAAACCTTTTTTAGGATTCCCCAACCAAATTGAATTTTCGGTTGATTATGGAGTTTTAAATGTGCTAACAGTTATCTTTTCGTTTCTTTTAGGATTAACATTTAGTGGTGGTTATTCAAAAGCTGTGAGTATTAACCGAACGCTTGTTGGTTTAACATTGGGCTGTGTTCTTTTTTTTGGTTTTAATAGTCTTTTCCCAACATCTTCATCATTTTCAAACAAATACATTGGTAGTATTATGGTTGGTGTGTTAATTTTTATTCCATTTAGCCGAATATTATTAAACTATTTCAACTACCTTAAACTCAGAAAAAACAAATACAACACAACTATTATTGTTGGAAACAACCATTTTATTGAAAAAATTTCTAACAACTTTTCTAAATTAAAAAGAAATGATTGTAATATCATAGCTGTTAAAGAAAACAATGTTTCCACAAAAGAAGATGAAGGTTTTTATACTGGAAAACTCTATCAGCTACCCGATTTAGTTGAAATTTATAATGCGAATGAAGTTATTTACAATACATCAACAGTTTCTTATAAAACGATTATAGAGCAAATGAATCTTACAAAAAATTCGTATGTAGATTTCAAATTATCATTAAACGATGTTATTGTTGGAAGTCAAACTATTGAAAAGAAATAGAACTAAGGAATTTGCATAAACTTGTGGGTCTGAAGAGAGATACTCCATTGAGGATGAGCTTTTACATAATCAATAAGTAAAGGTAAAATTTCATTGGATTTACTCCATTCGGGTTGAAGATATAACTTACATTTTCCATTCACTTTTTTAGCATGTTGTTCCGCCCATTCAAAATCATTTTTATTAAAAATAATTACTTTTATTTCATCCGCATGTTCATAAGAGGAAATTAATGGTGGTTTATTTTTTTTTGGAGACAAGCAATACCAATCCCAAGTTCCACTGTGCGAATAGGCTCCTGATGTTTCTAAAAACACTTCAACATCAATTTCTTTCAACTTTTTTGTAATAAAATCTAAATTATATAACAAAGGTTCTCCACCTGTTATCACAATTGATTTAGCTCCTATCTCCCGTATATTTTGTAAAATTTTATCTACCTCCACCAATGGATGTAAATCAGGATTCCAACTTTCTTTCACATCACACCAATGGCAACCTACATCGCAACCGCCAACCCTAATAAAATATGCTGCTTTTCCTGTATTATAACCCTCGCCTTGAATGGAATAAAACTCTTCCATAATAGGCAATTTTATTCCTTTTTCTAAAGCCCTTTTTAGTTCTGGAGAATGTATGGTTGTGCTAACTGACATAATTGTCAAAATTAGGAAATAGAACTGAAACAATTAATAATTTACGGATTACGATTTAAGATTTAAGATTTGATTTTTGCCCCACCTCAACTCTCCCGAAAGGAGGGAGTTAATTTGGAATTTGCTTTTGGTTATTTGCTCATTGTTTTTTGTTATTTAATAATTTACCCTAATATTTTGTAACCTAATGAAATAACTATCGTAAAGGGCTACGTATTAATCAATAGAAGCTATATGAGACAACTAAAAATTTCGCAACAGGTTACTATTAGAGAAACCATTTCTTTAGAAAAATACCTGCAAGACATTTCAAAATTAGATATGATATCCGCTGATGATGAAGTTAATCTCGCTAGAAAAATTAAAATTGGTGATTTAGATGCACTCGATAAATTGGTTAAATCCAACTTACGGTTTGTGGTTTCGGTTGCTAAACAATATCAAAATCAAGGATTAACATTGTCGGACTTAGTAAACGAAGGCAATATTGGTTTGATAAAAGCTGCTGAGCGTTTTGATGAAACTCGTGGGTTCAAATTTATTTCTTATGCCGTTTGGTGGATACGACAATCCATTTTACAAGCCATAGCAGAACAAGCCAGAATTGTTCGTTTACCTTTAAATAAAATTGGCAACATCACTAAAATTAACAGAACATTTTCAGCGTTAGAGCAATTTCATGAACGAGAACCTTCTGTTGATGAAATTGCCGAACAACTCGATATTACAACTAATGATGTAAAAGATTTTATGAAAATTTCGGGAAGACACATTTCAATTGATTCTCCTCTATCAGATGATGATGACAGTGGAAGTTTACTTGATTTCATGACTGATGATGAGGCACTTCTATCTCCTGACAATGTTTTAAACAATGAGTCTCTCCGAAATGATATAGAAAGATCTCTTTCTATTCTCTCTTATAGAGATGCAGAAGTATTAAAAATGTATTATGGGATTGGTATTCCAACACCTTTAACACTGGATGAAATTGGAGAAAAAATTTGTTTAACAAGAGAGCGTGTTCGTCAAATTAAAGAAAAATCGTTGAGAAGACTTAAACACTCATCACGAAGTAAATTACTCAAACCTTATTTGGGTTAAATTAATCGTGTCTAGCTCCTTTTAAAATTCTGAACACATGAAGTACAGATGGAAAAATAGCATCCATACTTTCTTTAGCACCATTTGTTGAGCCTGGCAAAGCCAATACTAAACTTTGACCCATCACACCTGAAACACTTCTAGACAGCATAGAATAAGGCGTTCTATCTTGTCCATACGCCCGAATTGCCTCTTCTATTCCTTGTATTTCTTTATCTAATAATGGTCTTAATGCTTCTGGAGTTACATCTCTGCTTGACAAGCCAGTGCCTCCAGTATAAATTATTAAATCAATTCCCATTGAAGCATACTTTTTTGCTTTTTGTTGAATATCATCTATTTCATCAGGAATAATAATATAATCAGCAATCTCAACCTCACATTCTTTTAATTTAGCAATAATAGCCATTCCAGCTCTGTCTTCTTTTTGACCAGCCGAAATAGTGTCTGAACAAACAATTACGGCAGCTTTTAAATCTTTTCTAAACTTATCTTTAAAATCAGACTTTCCTCCTTTCTTTTCAACCAATCTAATATGTTGGATTTCTATCCTTTTATCAATGGGTTTTAGCATATCATACATATTCAATGCAACCAAACTTGCTCCGTGCATGGCTTCAACCTCAACCCCTGTTTTATAAATAGTTTTCACTGTTAGGGTAATTTTAATAGACAATTCTTCAATTTCATAATCAATCCCTGTAAATTCAATTGGCATAGGATGACAATCGGCTAGCAACAACGATGTTTTTTTCACCCCTAACAACCCTACTGCTTTGCTCATTGCAAACACATCTCCTTTTGGAACAGTGTTATTTTTTATCGCTTCAATAGTTTCTTGTTTGCTTACTTTAACTATTGCTTCGGCTGTAGCAACTCGGAGTGTGTTCGATTTTTGTGTGATATCAACCATCTTATATATATTTAGGAAACAAAGTTCGTTTTTTTTGTGTGACTAAAAATGACAAAACGCATAGATTTAAAATGTTGAACTTAAAATCGACTCTTCCTAAAATAAGTTTTCCAATTTTACAAGCCATAAGTTATATGTGCTGATATGGGTTTGAGTTTTTTTATTCAAAGTGTCCTTTTCATACTCCTCTAACAATTTTTTCAATTCCTTGTTCTGTCAGGTTACTGTATCTACTAATGATATGAATATCTTCTCGTTGAATATCTGTCATTCGAGGTAGTTTAAAATTATACTAACGTCAGTTCATCCTAAAACCTTCCTTAGATTTTCAAAAATAGGTAAAAAACGAAAGT
>Ga0210039_1000972_pt1 | contig 28367 bp, 28 predicted proteins | sample CryGeyCG2114_250_3_FD_185460 | JGI IMG/M metagenome (GOLD analysis project Ga0210039, IMG submission 185460) | Groundwater microbial communities from aquifer - Crystal Geyser CG17_big_fil_post_rev_8/21/14_2.50 (SPAdes) (version 2) | ecosystem: Environmental > Aquatic > Deep subsurface >...
GCGGCGGTGTCTCGGTAGGCGAAGAAGACCACATCAAACCCGCCGTGCAAAGTCTGGGTCATCTGGATTTGTGGCAGATTGCCATCAAGCCAGGCAAGCCGTTTGCCTACGGTTGGGTCGGGGTGGACGCACCGGTGACAGCAGGAATGGCTGCAACCGAGGCCGCGATCAGTGCATTGGAAGGGGCATCGGGCGCGCATTTCATTGGCCTGCCGGGCAACCCGGTGTCGAGCTTTGTGACCTTTTTGCTGTTGGTGCGCCCGTTTGTGCTGAAGCTGCTGGGCTGTACCAAAGCAACTCCTGTTTCTGTAGCTGCTTACGCAGACTTTACCTGGGCTAGAGCCGATAAACGTCGAGAATTTTTGCGTGTGCGGCGCAACGCAAGTGGCACGCTGGAACTGTTCCCCAACCAAAGCTCGGGGGTATTGACCTCGGCCGTGTGGGGCGACGGTCTGGTGGACAACCCACCAGACCAAACGATTGCGCCCGGTGACACGGTGCGTTTCATTTCTTTTGCGGAGTTGCTGGCATGAAAGTCACCATCAAGTATTTCGCCGGTATCCGCGAAGCCATCGGCTCGGGCCAGGAGCAGCGCGACACCACTGCAGCCACGCTCGGTGCCTTGCGTGACGAGCTGATTGCCCTGGGTGGCGCTTACGCGGACAGTCTGGCGCGTGGCAAAGCGGTGCGTCTGGCGCTCAACCAGGTGATGGCAGATGAGTCCATTGCCTTGACTGAAGGCGGTGAAGTGGCCTTTTTCCCACCAGTAACGGGTGGCTAAGCTGCTTTTAAAATTATAGCTGCTTGAGCTTTATTTACAAGGGCTAGAGGCTTAAATCGTATGAAAAAAATTACCCGGGTCACGATTCAGACAGCGGACTTCAATGTGGCTGATGAAATAGCCGCTTTGCGCGCCCAGGACCCGCGCGTGGGCGCAGTGTGCAGTTTCATCGGCACGGTGCGCGACCACACCCAGGGCGAGCCCGGCAAGATCAGCAGCATGGAGCTGGAGCATTACCCCGGCATGACCGAAGCGTCGATCGAGGCGATGATCGACGAGGCCTTCAAGCGCTTTGATATTTATGCGGCACGCGTCATCCACCGCGTCGGTCTGTTGCAACCGCTGGATCAGATTGTGCTGGTGGTGGTGACCTCGGCGCATCGGGGTGAGAGTTTTCAGGCCTGCGAGTTTTTGATGGACTACCTCAAAACCCAGGCTCCGTTCTGGAAGAAAGAGCAAACGCCTGAGGGTGCCAATTGGGTCGATGCCCGTGTCAGCGACGACGCGGCGCTGGCCAAGTGGGGCATCACGGCGCGCAACGGCTGAGCGCTTGATGCCACGCACCATTTTTTCTACCCCGCTCGTCTACCACCTGCTGCGGGCGTTCTCGGTCGTCTATCTCAAACTGGCGGGATGGCAAGTGCAAGGTGAATTGCCCGCTGTGGCGCGCAAGAGCGTCTTTATCGCCGCGCCGCACACCAGCAACTGGGACTTGCCCTACACGCTGATGGTCGCGTTTGTGCTGCGGCTGAACATCCACTGGATGGGCAAGGCCAGCATCTTCCGCTTTCCGTTTGGCGCTCTGATGCGCTGGCTGGGCGGTATTGCAGTGGACCGCGCCAGATCGAACAACCTGGTCGCCGCGTCAGCGCTGGCAATTTCACAGGCCCAGGGCGCGTTGCAACTCATCGTGCCGCCCGAAGGCACGCGCGCCAAGACGCACTACTGGAAGAGCGGCTTCTACCATATCGCCACGGCGGCCAAGGTGCCGATCGTCATGGCCTACATGGACTACAGCCGCAAGATCAGCGGTCTGGGCCCGTTGCTGTACCCCACCGGCAATCTGGAGGCCGATATGGTCACCATCAAGGCGTTTTACGCGCCGTTCAAAGGCAAAAACGCAGCGCAATTCCACGCTGATTGAGTGCCCTAGCGCGCGGGCTTGTGCCTGCGTTCGCTCGTGGGCGAAGGATGTGCTTTGCCGAAGCATACCAAGCGGTGGTTGATGAATCAGCCGGGCGATGCGCTTTGCTACGTGTCCCCCGCCCGCTGCGCGGTCTCCTCCTTTACCTTCGCAAAGCGCATCACCCGACTGATTCGGTGACGTTGTGGGTCGGCTGACGGGGAAAATGCAAAACGTCCAAGTTTCGATAGGGCGCGCCACAAGTTGATCGGCCCGACGTGAAAGGTCTGCCGCGCAAGCTCAGGCGCGGTGATTGGGTTATGCGACCGGGCTTTGGGGTGTGAGGCGCGCGCCGACAGACGACGAGCGCACTGATGCCTCCATTTCGCGCGTGTTCACACCCCAAAACCGCATGCGCATGGCCCAGTCGCCGTGCCGGGTTGATCCCATTAATTTATTGGATGGAACGGCGTGCCTGCGTGACGCTTGATGGTCGATTTGCAGTCATTTTCCCCAACCGTTCGTGGTTCATAACTTGAAAACCCGCCGTATGCCACAAGTTAAAGCCTAACTTGGAGGAATTGCTATGCGTATGGATAAATTGACAACGAAATTTCAGGAAGCCCTGGCCGATGCCCAAAGTTTGGCGCTGGGCAACGACCACGCCTACATTGAGCCCGCCCACGTGCTGGTGGCTATGCTCAAGCAAGACGACGGTCCCAAAGCGCTGCTGCAGCGCGCCGGGGTGAATGTGCCGGGGCTGCTGTCGGCGGCGGAAGGTGCTGTCAAAAAGCTGCCGCAAGTCACCGGGCAAGACCAAGTGCAGGGCGGCCCCGAGCTGGGCAAACTGCTGCAAGCCACCGAAAAAGAAGCCATCAAGCGCAAGGACGAATTTATTGCCAGCGAGTTGTTTTTGCTGGCCTTGAGTGAGTCCAAAGGTACCTTGGGCGACACCGCGCGCGCCAACGGCCTGACGCGCAAAAGCCTGGAGGCCGCCATCACCGCGGTGCGCGGCGGTCAGAGCGTGGACAGCGCCGATGCCGAAGACCAGCGCGAGTCGCTCAAAAAATACTGCATTGACCTGACCGAGCGCGCTAGAGCGGGCAAGCTTGACCCGGTGATTGGCCGCGACGACGAGATTCGCCGCGCCATCCAGGTGCTGCAACGCCGCACCAAAAACAACCCTGTCTTGATTGGCGAGCCCGGCGTGGGCAAGACCGCCATCGTCGAAGGCCTGGCGCAGCGCATTGTGGCCGGTGAAGTGCCTGATAGCCTCAAAGGCAAGCGCGTGTTGAGCCTGGACATGGCATCGCTGTTGGCTGGTGCCAAGTTCCGTGGCGAGTTTGAAGAGCGCCTGAAAAACGTGCTTAAAGACCTGGCCAAAGACGAAGGCCAAACCATCGTCTTCATTGACGAACTACACACCATGGTCGGCGCCGGCAAGGCCGAAGGCGCGATGGACGCGGGCAACATGCTCAAGCCCGCGCTGGCGCGTGGCGAGCTGCACTGCGTGGGCGCGACCACGCTGGACGAATACCGCAAATACATCGAAAAAGATGCTGCACTGGAGCGCCGTTTCCAGAAAATTCTGGTCGGAGAGCCCACGGTGGAAGCCACCATTGCCATTCTGCGCGGCCTGAAAGAGCGCTACGAAGTGCACCACGGCGTGCAGATCACCGACCCGGCCATCGTGGCGGCTGCCGAGTTGTCCAACCGCTACATCACCGACCGCTTTTTGCCGGACAAAGCGATTGATCTGATTGATGAGGCGGCCAGTAAGGTCAAGATCGAGCTCGATTCCAAACCCGAGGTGATGGACAAAAAAGACCGTCGCCTGATCCAGCTGCAGATCGAGCGCGAAGCCGTCAAGCGTGAAAAAGACGAAGCCTCGCAAAAACGCCTGGAGCTGATCAACGAAGAGATCACCGCGCTGCAAAGAGAAATTGCCGACCTCGACGAGTTGTGGAAAGCCGAAAAAGCCCAGGCACAAGGCTCCAAAACCATCATGCAAGAGGTGGAAAAAGTGCGCGGCCAGATCAAGGCACTCACCGACAAGGGCGACTTCAACAAGGCTGGTGAGCTGCAATACGGCAAGCTGCCTGAGCTGGAGAAAAAACTCAAGGCCGCGCAGGACAAAGAAGCCGGCAAAGCCCAGTCTGCCAAAGACGGTGGCCGAGCCCAGCTGTTGCGCACCATGGTCGGGGCAGATGAAATTGCCGAGGTGGTCAGCCGCGCCACCGGCATTCCGGTGAGCAAAATGATGCAGGGCGAGCGCGACAAGCTGCTGCAAATGGAAACCAAACTGCACCAGCGCGTGGTCGGGCAGGACGAGGCCATTGGCGCGGTGGCCAACGCCATTCGCCGTTCACGCTCAGGGCTCAGTGACCCGAACCGGCCCACTGGCAGCTTCTTGTTCCTTGGCCCCACGGGCGTGGGGAAAACCGAGCTGTGCAAGGCGCTGGCTGGCTTTTTATTTGATTCTGAAGAGCACCTGATTCGCGTCGACATGAGCGAATTCATGGAAAAGCATAGCGTGGCGCGCTTGATTGGTGCGCCCCCCGGCTATGTTGGCTATGAAGAAGGTGGCTATCTGACCGAGGCCGTGCGGCGCAAACCCTACGCCGTGCTGCTCTTGGACGAGGTGGAAAAAGCCCACCCGGACGTGTTCAACGTGCTGCTGCAAGTGCTGGACGATGGCCGTCTGACCGACGGCCAGGGTCGCACCGTGGACTTCAAAAACACCGTGATCGTGATGACCAGCAACATCGGCTCGCAAATGATCCAGAACATGGTCGGCCAGCCTTATGAGGACGTGAAAGACGCGGTGACGGATGAGTTGAAGAACCACTTCCGCCCCGAGTTTTTGAACCGCATTGATGAGACTGTGGTGTTCCACAGCCTGGATGCCAGCCACATTGCCGACATCGCCAAGATTCAGTTGGCGGTGCTCAAGGCGCGCTTGGCGCACATGGATTTGGCTTTGGAGGTGAGCGACGCAGCCGTGGCCGAACTGGCCAAGGTGGGGTTTGACCCGGTGTTTGGTGCCCGGCCACTCAAACGCGCGATTCAACAGCGCATTGAGAACCCGCTCTCGAAACTGCTGCTGGAAGGTAAATTTGCGCCCAAGGCCACGATCCACGTCAGCGTCGACCCGATCAAGGCACCGGGGCAGTTCAGCTTTGTGTGATGTGGGGTGCCGAGTGCCAGGTACCGGTCAGGTGTCACTCGTGAGGAAAACAGGGTGAATCGGTAGCCAGGTTCAATTTATCATCGGCGCATGAGCACCGCCATCCTGACCCTTCAGACCACGCCGCTGCGCCAAGATGCCCAGGTAATTGCCTTGGTGGGGCTGGCGCACGCGGCATCGCACTTTGGCCACTTGTTGCTGCCGCCCTTGTTTCCGGTGTTCATGACCGAGTTTGGTTTGAGTTTTTCGCAGCTTGGCGCGTTGATGAGCGTATTTTTTGTCGTCTCGGGGCTGGGGCAGGCGTCGTCAGGTTTTGTCGTCGACAAGCTCGGTGCCCGGCCCTTGCTGTTTGCTGCGCTTGCGCTGTTCGTGCTGGCCAGTGTGCTGGCGTCGATGGTGACTGGCTACAGCGGGTTGCTGGCGGTGGCGGCGTTGGCGGGGCTGGCCAATGCCACGTTTCATCCGGTTGATTTCACCATTCTGAATCAGCGCGTTTCCGCGCCCCGGCTCGGGCACGCGTTCAGCACACACGGCCTGACCGGCAATCTGGGCTGGGCCGCTGCACCGGTGTTTTTTGCCACTGTCACAGCCTTGAGCCACTGGCGCATGGCGTATCTGGCCGCTGCGGGTTTGTACGTGGCGGTGCTGGCATTGCTGTTTATCAACCGTGACAAGCTCAGCACGCAGGTGGCCACGCGGCACCCCGGCGCGCCGGTGGAACACAGCATGGCGTTCATGAAGTTGCCCGTCGTGTGGTGGTGTTTTGCGTTCTTTTTGCTCTCAACCATGACGCTGGCGGTGGTACAGAGTTTTTCCGTCTCGATCCTGAAAGTCTTGTATGGCGTCTCTTTTGAATCCGCCACCCTGACGCTGACCGCCTACATGCTGTGTGGCGCCTTGGGCATGTTTGTTGGTGGGTTTGTGGCGGCCCATTCGCGCCACAGCGACTGGGTTGTGGCCATCTGCATGGCCGCGGCGGCGCTGTTGCTGGCCTTGTGTGCTTCAGGCTGGTTTGGCGCTGGTTTGACCATGACGGTGCTGGCGGCCACCGGCTTTGCCATCGGTGTTGGCGGGCCTTCGCGCGACATGATGATCAAGCGGGCCACACCCAAAGGCGCCACCGGGCGCGTTTATGGCCTGGTGTATTCGGGGCTTGATACCGGTTTTGCCATCTCGCCGCTGATTTTTGGCGCGTTCATGGACCGCGGCTGGTACGCGGCGACCTTGCTGGGCGCCGCGCTGGTGTTGTTGCTTAGCGTCGTCGCCGCGCTGGGCGTTGGCCAGCGCAGTGCTTGATTTCACTGCGGTCTGACACACAATTGCACTATGAAACCTCAACCCCTTCCACAAATCGCGGGTCACCTGTTGGTGCAATGCCTGATCGAACAGGGCGTCACCCATGTCTTTGGCGTGCCGGGCGAAAGCTATCTGGCAGCGCTGGATGGCTTTTACCAGTACCGTGAGCAGATCACCTTCATTACCAACCGGCAAGAGGGCGGCGCTGCGTTCATGGCCGAGGCGCATGGCAAGCTCACCCGGCGCCCGGGCGTGTGCTTTGTCACCCGCGGACCCGGCGCGACTAACGCGTCCATCGGCTTGCATACTGCTTACCAGGACAGTACACCGATGGTGCTGTTGGTGGGCGACGTGGCCAGCGACACGCGCGACCGCGAGGCGTTCCAGGAGCTCAATTACCTCAGTTTTTTTGGCCCGAGTACCAAGGGCCTGGCCAAGCTGGTCGAGCGCGTTGACAACGCGTCGCGCCTGCCTGAATACGTGGCACGGGCCTTTGCTACCGCCATCAACGGCCGTCCCGGTCCGGTGGTGCTGGTGCTGCCCGAGGACATGCTCGCCAGTGTGGTGGCGCCGTTGTCGGGGCGCGCGCTGGCGCCGCAGGCGTTGCCAAAGGTACGCGCTGTTGAGTCGCATATTGGCCGCTACGCGCTGTCAGAAATGCGTGAACTGCTCCTGAAAGCAAAGCAGCCACTGGTTATCGCCGGCGGCTCGGGCTGGTCGCCCGAGGCGGCGCAGGCGCTACAGCGTTTTGCCGAGAAGTGGCACTTGCCGGTGGCTAACACGTTTCGCTTTCAGGACACGTTTGACAACCACCATCCGCTGTACGCTGGCGACCTTGGTTTGGGCATCAGCCCCAAACTGGCCGGGCGCATTGGCGCGGCGGATCTGATTTTGGCGCTGGGCGTGCGTCTGGGCGAGATCACCACCAACGGCTACACACTGATCGACGCGCCCCAACCGGCGCAGGCGCTGGTGCATATTCATCCCAGCGCCGAGGAGCTCAATCGCGTGTTTCAGGCCAGTATGGCCATTCAAGCCACCATGCCCGCTGCGGCGCAGGCCCTGTTGACGCTGGAACCTGCGTCAACAGGTGTGCCTTGGGAGGGCTGGGTCAGCGCCTGCCAAAGCGAATACCAGGCCAATTTGCAGCCGACGCAGATCAAACGCCTGTCTGTCGATACCGAACGCGGCACCACCCAGTTGCCGCAGGTGATTGCCACCTTGCAGCAGCATTTGCCGGCAGATGCGGTGCTGACCAATGGCGCGGGCAATTACGCCAGTTGGCTGCACCGGTTTTACCGTTACCACGGGCTGGCCAAGGGCCACAAGACCCAGCTGGCACCGACCAATGGCGCGATGGGGTATGGCGTGCCCGCTGGCGTTGCCGCGGCGCTCGTCACCGGGCGTACCGTGTTGACTATCACCGGTGACGGCGACTTTTTGATGAACGGGCAAGAGCTCGCCACTGCCGTGCAATACGGCGCCAAGACCATCATCCTGTTGCTCAACAACGGCATGTTCGGCACCATCCGCATGCACCAGGAGCGTGAATACCCGCAGCATGAAAGTGGCTCAGCGCTGCGCAATCCTGACTTTTGCGCCTTGGCCAAGGCCTATGGCTATGCCGGTGTGCGCATCAACCGCGCGGACCAGTTCGAGGCTGAATTGATCGCTGCACTGGCACGGCCACAGGGCACGCTGATCGAGCTGATGCAGGAGCCGCAAGCCATCACCACGCGCGCCAGCCTGGACGACATCAACCAGGCGGCGATGGCTCGGCTGCTTGATCGGCGGTAAATCGGTGCTATCTGGGCGTTGCCCTCAGCTTTCCAAGCCCTAACAAAATTCGCGCCCGGTGGTTGGTGGCGGTGCGAAACCCATTGGCATTGGCCCTGATGCACCGGGCTCGACTTGTCTTCAGTCTGCGCTGATTCAAGGTCCGAAATTGCGGCAAAGGCGCTCAGCGCCCACGCATGAACAGCGCGTCGAGTTCACGCACGCTAATCTGCCGCCAGGTGGGACGGCCGTGGTTGCATTGGTCGCTGCGCTCGGTGGCCTCCATCTGGCGCAGCAGGGCGTTCATTTCTTCAATTGTCAAACGCCGGTTGGCGCGCACCGAGCCGTGGCAGGCCAGGGTGCCCAGCAGCTCGTTGTGGGCGCGGGCAATCACGGTGCTGGCATCGTGCTGGGCCAACTCAGTCAGCACGCTGCGCGCCAGTTCCACCGCGTCGCCTTGCGCCAGTGTGGTCGGCACCGCGCGCACCGCCAGGGTTTTGGCAGAAAACGGGGTGATTTCCAGGCCCAGGGTTTCCAGTGTTGCCCCATGCGCTTCGGTGGTGGCCACTTCCAGCGGGGTGGCGACAAAGGTGGCTGGAATCAGCAGCGGCTGGCTGGGCAGGCGGGCGACTGCGCTGGTTTGCGCCTGTTGCCACTGCGCCTTGAGCCGCTCGTAGACGATGCGCTCATGCGCCGCGTGCATGTCCACAATGACCAGCCCTTGGGCGTTTTCGGCCAGGATGTAGATGCCTTGGAGCTGTGCCAGCGCCCGACCCAGCGGCCAGGCAGCTACGTCGGTGGGGACTGATGCTACTGCTGCTGCAAACTCTGGCGCGTACGTGGCTGTTGGCGTTGAACCAGGATTCGATTCGGGATTTAAATCGAGCCTGGCCCCTTTAAAGTAATCGCTGACATGGTGATCCACAGGCGATTCAAAATACATAGCTTCTTGCGCATATTTCACGGTGGCTAGAGGCTGATTTTCTATATAACTTGGCTGGGATGGCGGCATCTGGCTGGCAGCAACCGGAGCCGTTGCCGTCAGCCCCAAAGGCACGCCGTGACCCGCGCGCGGTGCGGCCAGCGCGGCTTCTACCGCGTGGCGCACCGCCTGATGCACTTCGCGGCTGTCCCTGAAGCGCACCTCGATCTTGGTCGGGTGCACGTTCACGTCCACGCGCGTCGGGTCGATCTCGACGTACAGCACATACACCGGCTGGCGCTGGCCGTGCAGCACGTCTTCATAGGCGCTGCGAGCGGCGTGGGTGATGACCTTGTCGCGCACAAAGCGGCCATTCACGTAGCAAAACTGCTGGTCGGCGCGGGAGCGGGCGGCGTCAGGAATACCGGCGCGACCCCAGACCTTGACCAGCGGCGCAGGGTTGCTTGCACCCTGCGTGTTGCGGCTGGCAAAGTCGACCCACACCGCGCGCGCAACAAAGTCGCTGCCCAGCACGTCGGCCAGGCGCTGCTCCAGGGCGGGCAGGCTGTTTTTGTCGCCGCAGCGCCGCCATTGCTCGACCAACTTGCCCTCATGCCAGATGGCAAAACCCACATCCGGGCGCGCCAAGGCATGGCGGCGCACCGCTTCCACACAATGCGCCAGCTCGGTGGCATCGGTCTTGAGAAACTTGCGCCGTGCCGGGGTCGAAAAGAACAGCTCTTTGACCTCGACTGTGGTGCCTACCGTGCGCGCCACGGGTTTGAGTTCGCCCGTCCGGCCTTCCAGAAGATAAGCATGATTTTGGCCGTTAGCCCTTGATAACAGTGCGCAGTCAGCAATTGAATTGATAGCGGCCAGCGCTTCACCCCGAAAACCCATGGTGCCGACCGATTCCAGATCCGAGAGGCTGCCAATCTTGCTGGTGGCGTGGCGCTCCAAGGCGATGGGCAACTCGTCTGGCAAGATGCCGCAGCCGTCGTCCTCCACACTGATCAGCCGCACGCCACCGGCCAGCAGGCGCACGGTGACCTGTGTTGCCCCGGCATCGAGCGCGTTGTCGACCAGCTCACGCACCACCGAGGCGGGGCGCTCCACCACCTCACCGGCGGCGATCTGGCTGATCAGTGCGTCGGGCAGTTCGCGGATCGGGCGGCGGGCGGGAGGGTTGGGCTGGGCGTCGTTCACAAAAACATTTCAAAAAAGTTGACTGAAGGGATCGAGCAGGGGGACTTGGAACCCCGCAAAGTCGCGTGCGTTGCGCGTGACCACGGTGAGCTGATGCACTTGGGCGGTGGCGGCGATCATGGCATCTTCAAACAAGGCATCGGACTGGTGATGCATCAGGCGGGCACAAGCGCGAAAAGTGGCGGCATCCAGGGGCAGGATGTTGTGCGTGGCCGCCAGCCGGTCAGCCCATTGGCTGATTTCAAGTGCTTTGCCGGGGTTTAGGTCGCGGGTCAGCTCGATGCCGCGCTGTATTTCCCCCAAGGTGACCGCCGAGATGAATAAATCAGCGTCAGCCGTGGCGTTGAGCCAAGCCAGCACGCCGCCATGCGGCTTGGCCTTGCGCAGTTCAGAAACCACGTTGGTGTCGAGCAAGAACATCACAACGGTGGCCCGGCGCGGCGTTTGACTTGACCTCGGGGTGGAATCTGTAAATCAGCGCGTGCGGTGGTGTCGAGCAACACCTGTTTCAGCGACGGCTGGCTGCTGGCTTGCAGTTGCCGCCATTGCGCCACAGGCACCAGCACGGCGGCTTCCATGCCGCGCTTGGTCACCAGTTGCGGCCCGCTGGTGAGGCAGGCCTGCAAAAACTCGCTGAACCGGGCTTTTGCATCCTGAACCGGCCAAGTGCTCATGGGAATTCCTTAAATGACTAGTAGGCTGACTAGTTTAGCGCGGTTTGCCATGCGCTGCGCTCGCAAAATTCACGTGCCCATGGCCTTGTCCAGCAAGGGCAAGCCCATGGCCTCCTGCCCAGCATCGCTTGCTTTGGTCAAGTCGCTGCGTTGGCTGGCAGAGCGTTCCAGCCGCTCTGCCAGCCAGACTTTGATCACGGACTGGCGGGTGAGGCCCAGTTTGCTGGCTTCGCGGTCGAGTGATTCAACCATCCAGGCCGGAAAATTAACGTTCACCCGTTTCTGCACCTGCGCCACACGCCTCGGCAATGTCCAAGGTGGCGCTGATATCTGCGCCTACATCGAATTGTTTGTCAAAAGTCGGGGTTTTCATAAGGGCGATCTGCTCGATCATGGCACAGAGATCACCGCGCTCATTTTTTACCAAAGTAATTGGCAACTTCAACAATTTCGGCATCCGACAACTCCTTTGCGTTCTTTCGCATCACTTTTCGACTCTCGCCGCCCCAAGGTCCAAAAAGCGCCTCGTAAGAATCACGCTGAAGCACAATCAATCGCATTTTTATTTCATTGGGCGTTAATTGATTAATGATGATACTTACATTCTTTGCTGATTTCTCACCATATGTTCCGTGGCATTCCATGCAACTTTTGGCGGATTTTGGAGCTTCATTTTGAGCAAAAGCATAATTACCCAACATTGCTACCAAAGCAATCATATAAATTTGATTTGATTTCATAATATAATATTCTTAAAAATTATAGATGGTGATTACAAAAGAACATTTTCTGTATTTGGAACTTCAATTGGGTCACCGCTTATTGATCCAGTATTTTTACGAGGTTTTGACGACAATGTCATCAAGAAGTAAAGAATGGCAAGGCCAATGATACTTGCAGCAATCATTGCTATATTTTTTGATAATTGAAATGGAAACTCTTTCGCAGTCAACATATAACCAACCAAAGTGCCTGTCAATAGCAATCCTGGTACACCAGCAATCCAGAAATTACGTACATTCTGATAAAGATAGGCAACTGCGGTCCACAGCACGAATGCTGCGAGCAATTGATTGGAAAAAGTAAAATATCTCCAGATCATTGCAAAGTTAACTTGCGTAATAAAAAATGCAATGGCAAACACTGGAATACTGATCATCAATCTTGTTTTAAGGTTTATTTGAGGAATTTTAAATCTGTCGGCAATCGTCAACCGAATCGCACGAAAAGCGGTATCGCCAGAAGTGATGGGTGCGGCAACCACACCCAATATAGCCAACAAACCCCCAAAAAACCCAAGGTAACCAATAGTGACCTGGTTAACCACCAGCCCAGGCCCGCCCTTGGTCAGAACCTCGTTCAATCCTTTTACACCCTCAGGAAAATAGGCCATGCCCACAGCTGCCCAGATCATGGCAATCACGCCTTCGGTGATCATGGCGCCGTAAAAAACAACCCGACCATTTTTCTCATTTTTGAGTGTTCTTGCCATCAAAGGTGACTGCGTGGCATGGAAACCGCTCAATGCGCCACAGCTGATCGTAAAGAAGATGCCGGGCCAAACGGGTGTGCCTTTCGGATGGGTGAAATCTGCCCAACTCGTAAGTTCTGGAATACTGAGGCCGTGGAACACCATGGCGCCACCTACTCCTACCGCCATAAACATCAAAACAAAACCAAAAAATGGGTACAGTTTGCCAATGATTTTATCGATCGGAAACAAGGCAGCAATCAAGTAATACAAAAAGATAATACCCACCCAGACAGATTTACTTTCAAAGACAGTTCCTTTAAAAATACTTTGACCACCTGTTTCAAAAGTCAAGTTCGCCATCAGAGCCGCAGGACCAACCACAAATACTACACCCACAAAAAGCAAAAGCATCACGCTCACAAACAGCATTGCATATTTACTTGCATTTCCAAGATAGGCACCCGTTAATTCTGGCAGACTCTTACCACCATTGCGCAAAGACATCATGCCTGACATGTAATCATGGACACCCCCCGCAAATATGGAGCCCAGTACGATCCAGACAAAAGCAACAGGCCCATAGAGAGCGCCCATGATAGGGCCATAAATGGGGCCAAGACCAGCGATATTTAAAAACTGGATCAGATAAACTTTCGCCGTATGCAAAGGAACAAAGTCAATACCATCAGCGTGAGTAGTTGCTGGTGTTGGTCGACTTGAATCCATGCCAAAGGTCTTTTCAACAAATTTTCCGTAGGTAAAATAGCCAGTAATAAGTAGGACCAAACAAATAAAAAAGGTAATCATAAATTCTCCTCAATTTATAAAATTTAAATAAATACTAAACAATCACCTGCTACAGTAGGTGATTGTTTAGATCAAGCCACTGGCAGCCGCCAGCAAGTAGCCCACCACGCATGAGGTGCCCACGCCAATCAAGCCGGGCAGAATGAAGCTGTGGTTGATGACGTATTTGCCGATGTGGGTGGTGCCAGAGCGGTCAAACTGGATGGCGGCCAGGTCGCTGGGGTAGGTGGGCAAAATGTAGTAACCATAAGCCGCTGCCGCATAGGCTACAACATAGCCTGGGGGCACGCCAATGGCCAAGCCCACCGGCACCATGGCGCTGATGGCGGCCGCTTGCGAATTCACCAGCTTGGACACCAGCAGCAGCACGATGGCATAGGTCCAGGGTTGGGTCTTGACCAATTCGGTCAAAGCAGCTTTTAGCTCAGGCAGGTGCGACTGGAAGACTGTGTCAGCCATCCAGGCCACGCCAAACACCGCCACCACCGCAATCATGCCGGCACGAAACACCTCGGTCTTGCCGATGATCGACGGGTCGGTCTTGGTGAAGATGATCATCAGCGCGCCCGCCAGCAGCATGAACATCTGGATGGTCAAGACCATGCTCAGCGGTTTGCCACCAAAAACAGGCCGCAACGCCGGGAAAGCGCCCAGAAAAGCCACCAAGGCGATGGCAGCCACAAAGATCCACATGGCGGTCCATTGGTCACGGCTAAGCGTCTTGTTCATCAAGGTGGCAGAGTCGCCATAGACCACTTTGCGTTGCTCCGGGTCGGCAATGCGCGCTTGAAACTCGGGGTCTTTGTCCAGATCTTTGCCGCGGAACCAGCTGAAGATGCCAATCATCAGCACGCCCGCCAGCGTGGACGGAATGGTGATCGAGAGCACCTGCACAAAGTCAATCACATGGCCGTCGACGGGTGCTTTGGCCAAAAAGGCCACCAGCGCCACCACAGCCACCGACACCGGGCTGGCCAGAATGCCCATCTGCGCCGAAATGCTTGAGGCCGCCATGGGGCGCTCGGGGCGGATGTCGTTCTTGATGGCCACGTCATAAATGATCGGCAGCATGGTGTAGACCACGTGCCCGGTGCCGCACAGCATGGTCAGCACGCAGGTGGTGAACGGCGCCAGGATCGACACGTATTTGGGGTTGCGGCGCAGCACTTTTTCAGCGCCCTTGAGCATCACGTCCAGCCCGCCAGAGGCTTGCAGCGTGGCGCTTGCTGCCACTACGGCAATGATGGTCAGCATCACATCCACCGGCGGCTTGCCGGGTTTCAGGCCAAACACAAACGTCATGATGACGATGCCAATGCCGCCCAGCAGCCCCAACGCCACGCCACCTTTGCGCGCGCCGTAAAACAGGCACACCAAAATGACGGCAACTTGTAACAGGATGTCCATGATCAACTCCTTTTGAAAAGACGAGTTAATTGTATTTTTGATATAGGGTTTACCCTATATCCCATCATGCCGGTTGCTTGATCTGAATCAAACAAGTGATTTATTAAAGAATAATTAACAACAAATAAGTGGGGCGAATGCCATGGATAATGCCGCCCTATGGACATTTTCATGACGCTGATCGACTTTATTCTGCACGTGGACAAGCACCTGGAGCTGTTTGTTCAAAGCTACGGTGCCTGGGTCTACGCACTGCTTTTTTTGATCATCTTTGTTGAAACCGGCGTGGTGGTGATGCCGTTTTTGCCTGGCGATTCGCTGCTGTTTGTGGTGGGTGCCATGTGCGGCGTGGGCTTGATGAGCTACCCGCTGTCTGTGGGCCTGCTGCTGGCGGCGGCCATTCTGGGCAACCAGTCCAACTACACCATCGGGCATTACTTTGGACCCAAGGTGTTCCAGTGGGAAGACTCGCGCTGGTTCAACAAAAAGGCCTTTGACCAGGCGCACGCGTTTTACGAGAAATACGGTGGCATCACCATTGTGGCGGCGCGCTTCATGCCGTTTTTGCGCACCTTTGCGCCGTTTGTGGCGGGTGTGGCGCAGATGACGCGCAGCCGTTTCACGCTGTTTGACGTGATCGGCGGCACGCTATGGGTGGGCGGCATTGTCACCATTGGCTATTTCTTTGGCAACATCCCGTGGGTCAAGCTGCATCTGGACAAGATCATCTGGGCGATGATTTTGATCCCCGGCCTGGTGGTGTTGTTTGGGGCCTGGAAGAGCCGACGCAAGGCGGCTTGAAAGATATCTACGTCAGGTCTTCGCCAATCTCGACCTGATCTTTGGAATTGACTTTGACAGGCACAGGGATCAGTGACTCGCCTTCGCAGTCGCCGCTGATGCACAGTCCATCGTCCCATTGGTATTTGGCGTAATGCACATTGCAGCTGAGCGTTTTGTGCGGGACAAAAATCAACTTGTCGGATGTCTCGCCCAATGGCACGCCAAAGTGGGCACATCGGTTTAGGTAAGCTTTGACGTTCGAGCCGCTTCGCAGAATCAACATGCGGTAGTTTTTGACAACCAACGCACCCGATGACTCGGCGGGTGGCTGGCTCACAGGGTGGTCGATGCAGCGGACGCCACCGTCGACCAACGCTTGCAAATCGCACAGCACCGTGCCTACTTGTGGCGCACCGGGCAGGTCGGACCAGAGGGTATGTTCGGGCGGGGCGCTGGTCATTCAAGTGACCCGGTTCCTAGCCAGCGGCGGATTTTTGGAGAAGTAACCTTCAATGCCGCGCATCAGCGCGTCTGCAAGCTTGTCCTGGTAATCGCTGCTATTGAGTTTGGCTTCTTCGTCGGGATTGCTGATGAAAGCGGCCTCAACCAGCACGCTGGGAATATCGGGCGCTTTGAGCACGGCAAAACCGGCTTGTTCGACCCGTGGCTTGTGCAGCTTACCCACGCGTTTGATCGCGCTAAGCATGGCGCTACCCAATTGCAGACTGTCCTTGATCTGTGCCGTGGTGCTCATGTCAAGCAGGGCACGCTTGACCTGCACGTCTTTGGCTTTGACGTTCAGACCGCCGATCAAATCGGCCTTGTTTTCCTTCGCCGCCATCCAGCGCGCCGCGGCACTGGAGGCGCCGCCCTGGCTCAGGGCAAAGACGCTGGCGCCCTGCGGGTTGGGTGTGAAGAAGGCGTCGGCGTGCAGGCTGATGAACAGGTCGGCCTGCACCCGGCGCGCCTTGTCGACGCGCACATGCAGCGGCACAAAGAAGTCGGAGTCCCGCGTCAGAAACGCGCGCATCGCGTTGCCATTAACGATTGTGGCGTTGATGCGTGCGCGCAAGCGGTGTGCGAGCTGAAGTACCACGTCTTTTTCGCGCGTACCGCCAGGGCCAATGGCGCCGGGGTCTTCGCCACCGTGGCCGGGGTCGAGTGCGATGATGATGAGCCGGTCGGTTGCTGCTGGCTTAGAGCGTTTTTGGTACCTGGCCCAATCAGAGTAAGCGCTGATAGCTCCTGAATCGAGAGCACCTTTGGGTGCCCGGGTGACCGCGGAGGAAGCCGCTTTGGGGGGTAATGGCGGTCTGCTGTCGCGTTGGGCGATCAGGTCACCCAGCGGGTCGGGTGCGGTGAGGGCCACGGCGGGCTTGGTTGTCGGTGGGGGCGGGGGCGGTTCGCGCAGGCGTTCGGCGATCAACGCCTCCAGCGGATCGGCCTGCACCGCGGGGTACAAGTCAAACACCAGCCGGTGGCGGTAGGCGGCCACCGGTGCCAGGTTGAACACCTGTGGCGCGACGGGCTGCTTCAGGTCAAAAACCAGCCGCACCACGTCGGGGCTGAATTGGCCGACGCGAATGCCGCTGATGTTGGGGTCGTCAGAACCCACTTTGGCGACCAGCTCTTTCAGCGCCGGGTTCAGGTCAATGCCTTGCACGTCAACCGCCAGACGCGGCGGATTGGGCACAAAATTCTGCGTAAAAGCCAGCAAGGTGTCGGACTCAATCGTCACTCGGGAGTAGTCCGGCGCGGGCCACACCCGCACCGCCAGAATGCTGGTCCCCCGCGCGATCTGCTGCGCGCCCAGCAACAAGACCAGTGTGCCGCTGTGGACAAAGTCACGTCTGTTCATGGCAGCAGCTGGGCTCCGGTGGGAGTTTGCGCGGTCAAGGTGGCCTGGCGCACGCCGTCGTCACCGACCGCCAGCTCGACCACCAGGTCCGCGATGGGCAGGCAGCCTGTGGCCTTGTCGGGCCATTCGGCAATTTTGAGCCCCGGGCTTGCAAAGATGTCACGAAAGCCCGCGTCGACCCATTCGCGTCGGTCACTGAAACGGTAAAAGTCAAAGTGCCACACGGCCATGCCGGGTAATTCATACGGTTCCACCACCGCGTAGGTCGGGCTTTTGATGCGCCCGCGCACGCCCAAGGCGTGCAGCAGGTGGCGCACCAGCGTGGTCTTGCCCGCGCCCAGGTCGCCACGCAGTTCGACAAACGCATTGCGCAGCGCCGACTGCGCCGCCAGCACGGTGGCAAAAGCCTGGGTGGCGTCTTCGTCGTGCCAGAGCGCAGTTTTTACAATGGGCAAGTGAACAGTTCCAGAACACATGATGACGGTGCGGTGTGGGTCCCCAGGATTCGCGACTGGGCGCGTGCACTTGGATTCTCCCAAATTGGCGTGGCCGGGGTCGATCTGGCCTCGGCAGAGCCCGGATTATCGGCGTGGTTGGCGGCGGGCTTTCATGGTGACATGGCCTACATGGCCGCGCATGGTCTCAAGCGTGCGCGCCCGGCCGAGCTGGTGCCCGGCACGGTGAGCGTGATCACCGCGCGCATGGACTATTTGCCAGCCGCCACGCCAGCGGATTGGCAGACGGTGGAACTGGATCGGCTCAAGCGTCCCTTTGATGCCATTGTGTCGCTCTACGCCCGCGGGCGGGACTACCACAAGGTCATGCGTAGCCGCTTGCAGAAACTCAGCGACACCTTGGCCGACGCGGTCGGCCCGCTGGGTTACCGGGTGTTCACCGATTCGGCCCCGGTGCTGGAGGCCGAGCTGGCTGCGCGCAGTGGCCAGGGCTGGCGCGGCAAGCACACGCTGCTGCTGAGCCGTGAGGTGGGGTCAATGTTTTTTCTGGGTGAAATTTTTGTTGATATGGCGTTGCCAGCCTCCGACCCCCTGGCCCCGCATTGCGGCGGCTGCCAGGCTTGCATTGACGTCTGCCCGACGCAGGCGATTGTTGCCCCATACCGGCTCGACGCGCGGCGTTGCATTTCGTACCTGACCATCGAGCACGCCGGGCCGATTGCGCCAGAACTGCGCCCATTGATTGGCAACCGCATCTATGGCTGCGACGACTGTCAGCTGGTTTGCCCGTGGAACAAATTCGCCCAGGTCAGCGCCTTGGCCGACTTCGATGCGCGCGAGGGTTTGGCGGGTAGCGCGCTCATTGCATTGTTCGCCTGGACGGAAGACAATTTTTTGCGCCACACCGAAGGCAGCCCGATACGGCGCATTGGTCACGAGCGCTGGCTGCGCAACATCGCGGTGGCGCTGGGCAATGCGCTGCGTGTGGCCGATGCGCCCAACACTGCGGCCTTGCGCTCGGCGCTTGCCAGTCGCGCCGAGCACCCCAGCGTCCTGGTGCGCGAGCACGTGGCCTGGGCGCTAGCGCAACGCCCCTAGCGCCAGCGGCAGGCTGACCATGCCCAGCACGGTCGATACCGTCACCAGTGCCGCCACGTAGGGGCCGTCGTAACCCATGCGCGCGGCCAGCACGTAGCAGCTTGACGCTGTCGGCAGGGCCGAGAACATCAGCAAAATCGTCGTCTGAAGCGCACTCAAGCCAAACAGATGCGACAAGCCAAATGCCAGCAACGGCATCAGCAGGTGACGGATCAGCAGCACCGCGACGCCCAGCAACTTGGCGTGGTTGAGCGCACCCAGCTGCATGCCGGCACCTGCAGCCATCAGGCCCAAAGCGAGAGAAGCACCGCCAATGCGACTGACGGTGGGCTCCAGCCAGCCGGGGATGTGAAATCCCGCCAGGTTGGCGATCAGCCCGCTGGCCGTGCCAATGATCAGCGGGTTGCGCACCAGCTCAGCCAAAAAACCGCGCTGGCCGTGGCGCGCCATCGGCCACACTGCGCCAACGTTCATCAGTGGCACGCTGACACCAATCAGCAGCGCCAGCACCGCCAGACCCTGTGCACCAGCCAGCTTTTCGGCCAACGCCAGGCCAATGAACGAGTTGAACCGGAAGGCCACCTGCGCGCTGGCCGCATGCTGGCGCAGCGCCACGTGGCCCTTGAAGCCAGGCCAGTAGGGCACCGAATACGCCAGCGCAATGCCGCCCAGCCCCAGCGCCCAACCGGCACCGACCAGATTGCCCGCCGTGTTGATGTCAAGCGGGCTTTTGACGATCGACTGAAACAGCAGCACTGGGAAGAACAGAAAGTACACCAGCTGCTCGACTTGCGTCCATACCGGGCGGTTGAGCGGCGTGAAGCGGCAGACCAGGTAGCCGATCAAAATCAGCGAAAAATCAGGAAAAAGCAGTTGGGCGAAGTTCACCCGGCGAGAATAGCAGGCCATGCCCGCTCCCGTACCACCCCCAGCTGTCAAACCTGCCACGCTCGACCCGGTGATTGACACCTTTATCGACGCGCTGTGGCTCGAAGACGGCCTGTCAAAAAACACGCTGGCCGCCTACCGGCGCGACCTGACGCTGTTTGCCGCCTGGCTGGCCGGGCAGGGGGTGCCGCTGCAGCAAGTCACGCAAGACCACCTCAACGGTTATTTTGCCCAGCGCCACACGCAGACCAAGGCGACCAGCGCCAACCGCCGGTTGACGGTGTTCAAGCGTTTTTACCGCTGGGCGCTGCGCGAGCGTCTGGTGACTGCAGACCCCACCCTGAAAATGCTCACGGCCAAGCAGCACCTGCGCATGCCGGGCAGCCTGACCGAAGCGCAGGTGGAAGCGTTGCTGGCCGCGCCCGACGTGAGCAACGCCCAGGGCGTGCGCGACCGCACCATGCTGGAGCTGATGTACGCCAGTGGCTTGCGGGTGAGCGAGCTGGTGACCCTGAAAGTATTCAACATCAGCCAGGCCGACCACGTGCTGCGCGTGTTTGGCAAGGGCAACAAAGAGCGCCTGGTGCCGTTCGGTGAAGTGGCCAGCCTGTGGCTTGCGCGCTATCTGGCGCAGCCGCGCGCCGAGCTGCTCGCTTGCCACCAGACCGATGCCTTGTTTGTCACGCACAAGGGACCGACCCCCGGCACAGCGATGAGCCGGGTGATGTTCTGGATGCTGGTGAAGAAATACGCGCAGTTGGCGGGCATCACCCAGCACCTGTCACCACACACCTTGCGTCACGCGTTTGCCACGCACTTGCTCAATCACGGTGCGGATCTGCGCGCAGTGCAGATGCTGCTGGGCCACGCCGACATTTCCACCACCACCATCTACACCCATGTGGCGCGCGAGCGGCTCAAGCTGCTGCACGCACAGCACCACCCGCGCGGCTGATCATGCTCAGGTATCAGGCGGGTTGGGTCAAGTTGTCAGCCCAGACCAAAGCCTGTAGATGGGCCAGGTTGATCTGGTCGCCAGTGAGCTGCAAGGCGTTGGCCAGTTCGGCAAATGAGCGGTCGTCGGCGTTTTCGCAGGCCAGCGTCAGCTGCAAAAACGGTGCCAGTGACCCGGTGTTGTGCAACAGCGCGTCGGTGACCGATTGCGGCAGCGAAATGGCCGTCAGTGCGTCGGCCAGCGGGATGCCCAGCATGGTGTCCAGCAGTGAAAAGATCCCCACCACAAAGGCGTTGTCGCATTCTTCAGTTGTCAACAGCTGACCGGCCAAAAGCTCCATCAGGCGCCCGCGGATCACCGCGGCATTGCCCAGGGCGGGCGCGCTGCCAGCCGCGCCAGCGGTGGTCATCAACAGGGCGGCCCAGCGGAACAGTTTTTTCAAACCCAGCAGCATCACCGCATGGCGAAACGAGGTGACCTCGCAGCTCAGGCCAAAGCCGGCCGAGTTGATAAAGCGCAGCAGATTGAACGACAGCGTCGGATCGTGTTTGAACACCTCTTCAATCTCGCCGGTGCTGGCTTGCTTACGGATGAGATTGATCAACTGGATGATGGCCGCTTGCGCTGGACGTACCGTTTGCCCTTTCACCAACACCGGGTGGGCGAACCAGTAACCCTGAAACAAGGTGGCGCCAGCCTTGCTGGCCGCTACAAACTGATCTTCGGTTTCAATTTTTTCAGTAACCAGCTTGATCCCCGGGTAGGCCAGCAACTGCAGCGAAATTTTGTGCAGGTCGGCTGCACTGACGCGGGAACTATCGGCCTTGACAAAGGAGGCCAGCGTCAGCCAGCTGGCGTAGGCGGGGGCCATGACACTTTCGTCGAACGCCAGCCGAAAGCCTCGCTTGTGCACGTCGATCAGCGTTTGCAGGTAACTTTCAATGTCCTCTGTCTGATTGTCTGACGGGGCAACGGGAGGTACTTCGAGCACGATGCGCTCGGGTTCGACCAGTTCCAGGTGGCCACCGGCGAGTGTCTGGTGGGTGCAATTGATGAAGATGGTCTTGGATGTGTTGCGCATCTCGCTGTCGGCGTTGGACAGCAGGTTAAACAGCAGCGCTGCGTCGGTAGCGGCGCTAAACGAATCGGCACTGACCGAGCGGTCAAAGAGCTCGAACCCCATCACTTGGCGCTTGCTGTCCAGAATCGGTTGGCGGGCGATGGTCATGGGAGAGCTTGAAATGTTTTTAAAGGATTGGGACATGGTACGAGAGGCTCCGCGTTTCAGTTGGGTAGCGGTGTAACACACAAAGCGGCCAATTCGACGTCGGTGAAGCCGGCCAAGCGCCGCGCTGCCAGGTTGAACGGGCTGATCGTTGCCAATTGAAACGTAACCGTTCTCATCACGCAAAATGATATCGGGAATTTAGGCATGCTGCTGACCGCCCGTGGAAATCGGTCTGTTGCGAATGGCCGACGTGGCCCGCACCCGGCGCGCGCACCGTCGCAGGAACCTACAATTTGGCCAACAATGGCAGTCAAAGGATGTGTATGGCAATTTACGAAGTGAACGGCGTCAGCCCAACGGTCGCAGAAACCGCGTGGGTGGCCGACAGCGCCGAGGTGATCGGCGACGTCGAACTGGGCGAGGAGGTGAGTGTCTGGTTTGGCGTGGTGATTCGGGGCGACACCGACACCATCCGCATCGGTGCGCGCAGCAATATTCAAGACCTGAGCGTGCTGCATGCGGATGTGGACATGCCGTTGACGATTGGCCAGGGCGTGACCGTCGGCCACAAGGTCATGCTGCATGGTTGCACCGTGGGTGACGATAGCCTGATTGGCATTGGTGCGGTGGTGCTCAATGGCGCAAAAATCGGCAAGGGTTGCCTGGTGGGAGCAGGTGCGCTGGTGACCGAGGGCAAGGCGTTCCCCGACGGTTCGATGATCATCGGTAGCCCGGCCAAGGTGGTGCGCAGCCTGACGCCAGAGCAGCTGCAAGACTTGCGCTGGAGTGCCGACCACTATGTCGCCAATGCCAAAAAATTCAGGGCCAGCCTGAACAAGCTTGCCTGAGTTTGATCTTGTCTGAAATTCATAAATTTTTATTTGAGGGTCTGCCGGTGCGTGGCGTGCTGGTGCGCCTGACCGACGCCTGGCAAGAGGTTCTGGCGCGGCGCAATGCCAACACCAGTCACGGTGCCTACCCGTTGTCGGTGCAAAACCTGCTCGGTGAACTGGCCGCCGCAGCCGTACTGCTGCAATCGAACATCAAGTTTGACGGCGCGCTGGTGCTGCAGATTTTTGGCGATGGGCCGGTCAAGCTCGCGGTGGTTGAGGTTAGCAGTGACTTTGGCCTGCGTGCCACGGCCACCGTGGTTGGCCCGGTTGCAGCCGACGCCACCTTCAGCCAGCTTGTCAATGTCGGCAACACCGGGCGCTGTGCGATCACTCTGGACCCCAAGACGCGCCAACCAGGCCAGCAGCCTTACCAGGGCGTCGTGCCGTTGTCGGATGCACACCAAGCCAAGTTTGGGAGTGTTGCTGCCGTGCTGCAGCACTACATGCTGCAAAGCGAGCAGCTCGACACGACGCTGGTATTGGCGTCCGACGACAAGGTAGCGGCTGGTTTGCTGATTCAGCGCTTGCCGGAGCAGGGCGTTGGCAATCTTGCCGGCAGTGCCCCTGACGTGTCTACCTCGGCGATTGACCCGCTGGAGGATTACCGCCGGATTGCCACGCTCGCAGCGAGCCTGAAGGCGACCGAATTGCGCGAACTGGACGCCCAGACCGTCTTGCATCGGCTGTTCTGGGAAGAAAAGTTGCTGCGCTTTGAGCCGCTGCAAGGCGCGCAGGGCCCGCATTTCTCATGCACCTGCAGCCGCGAGCGCGTCGCCAGAATGATTCTGGGCCTGGGCGCAGACGAGGCTGCCAGCGTATTGCAGGAGCGACCTGATATCGAAGTGGGCTGTGATTTTTGTGGTGCGCAATACCATTTTGACGCGGTTGACGTGGCACAGATATTTCGTCAAAGCGATCCGCCGCCTCAGACCAGTAACGCGCTGCAGTAGCGCGGCCACGCGATCAGATAAGCTGGTTGTCCTGATTGAGTGCGTCGTCCAGACGCGCCAGCAAAACGCTGAGTTTCTGCGTTGGCACCGCATCTGCGCTGCTTGCACCTGCACCGTGCGTTGATGCGGCTGGCGCATGCTGGTCGGCCAGGTCAAACGCCAGATTGAGCGCGGCTAGCACGGCGATACGATCCCGTGCGCGTACTTTGCCGGCGTCACGAATCTTGCACATGGCGGTATCGACGCGTTCCACCGCTTCCAGCAGGCGCGCGTCGCCCCCATCAGGGCAGCCCAGCACATAGCTTTGGCCCATGATCTGCACTTCAAGCTGCTTCATTTGGCTTCCTGATCAAGAGCGGTTTTGAAGGCAGGCTTGACCGTGCCGTTGCCAGGCTCTGCGGGCAGGCGATCAAGCAGCGCATCCACACGGGCGCGCGCTGCGCCCAGACGCGATTTGAGCGAGTCACGCTCGTGCGTGAGCGCCTCAATTTGCTGCGACAACAACCCGTTGGTACGCAGTAATTCTTCGTAGCGCACCAGCAGGCGCTCTACCCGTTCGGTGATTTGGTCGATTTGTGACAGGTCCGACATAGACGCGCATTGTAGGGTTTGGTGCGTCAGTTTTGGCAAGGTGGCGCGGCTAGAATGCGCAGCGTTGGTGCTCGCGACGTGGTTCAAACGCCGCAGTTCAACGGGAAGCAGGAGGGTAAGCTGGCCAACAGCGAACTTAACCTGCGCTGCCCCCGCAACGGTAAGTGGACGAACCGCAAGGTTCCGCTTTCATCCAGGCCACTGAGTGTCTTGTAAAGACATTTGGGAAGGCGATGAAGGTTGACTCCACCAGCCCGGATACCGGCCAACACGGTGGCTGTGCGCTTTTTTAATGAAAGTGTGCAACCGTGACGCTCATGCACTGTCGGGGACGACGGTGAGGGCTTTTATCTGGTTCTTATCTTTTTTATGAAAACTTGTATTTTTTCAATGCGCGGTCGCGCTCCCGTGCGCTTTGGCACGTCTGTATTGGCTGTGATGGCGGCTTTTGCGGCTACTTCGGCGATGGCGCAGAGCCAGGCGGCGGGGACGTTGGGGGAGGTGGTGGTGACGGCGACGCGGTTCGAAGCCGATTCAAGCATCTTGCCGTTCGGTGTGAGCGTGATCACGCAAGAAGACCTGGCTCGTGCAGGTGTCACCACCGTTAATGAGGCCTTGGCCAAGTTACTCGGCGTGCAATCCAGCCTGGATTTTTACGGGGCCAGCAACATCGGTCTTGATTTGCGTGGTTTTGGTGCGACAGCATCATCCAATCAGGTGGTCATCGTGGACGGGATTCGCATGAACGATGCGGACTTGAGCAGCACCCGTTTGACAGGCATTGCCATCAATTCGGTAGAACGCATTGAGGTGCTGCGCGGCAGTGGCTCGGTGTTGTATGGACAAGGGGCTACCGGTGGTGTGATTGTGATCACCACCAAGGCTGGCAAGGGCGTGGCTCGCAAAAATTCAGCTGATGTCTACGCCGCCACAGGCACCTATGGGTTGAATGAGGCACGAGCCAATGCCACCCTGGCTGCAGGCGGTTTTTCTCTGGATGTTGCAGCGAACAAACGCCAGGCTGACAACCACCGCGATAACTTCAGGGCATCAACTGAGGGCAACACGATCCAGGCTCAATGGAGTAACGACTGGCTACGTTTGGGTGCCAGCCACGTCACAGATTTGCTTGACAGTGGTTTGCCAGGATCGCTGACGGCCGCCCAATACGAGGCCAACCCACACCAGACCACTGCGGCCAATGCCAACAAAACGGGGAGCATTCAAAACAGCCGTCAAACCGTGTTTGCCAGTGCCGAATTGGGCGCTTGGAAACTGGGTCTGGATATGGGGGAGCGTAATAAACAGCTCGATAGCAAAAAGAGTGGCGTGTCCACCTACCACTACGATGTGGATGCCAGCACGTTGGCGCTGAAAGGGCAGCACGAATCCCGCTTGAGCGCGGCACAAAACGCTTTGACCTTGGGGCATGACGAAGTTGACTGGAAACGCACCGTGCCTGGAACTTTTGGCTCGATCTCGCAACAAAAAACCAGTGCGTTTTACATGCAGGATTCCATCACCCTGCCCACGGGCACGCGTTTTTCGGCTGGCTATCGGACAGAACGCATCGCCCAAACGGACAGCAGCGCCACACTCGATCAATCGCGTGACCAGACGGCATGGGAACTGGGGTTGACGCAGCCTCTGTCTGCCGGAGTCACGGTGTATGGCCGCATGGGAAACAGTTTTCGCATGCCCAATTTTGACGAGGTCGGGTACATCGTTTCGGGTGCGGTATTGCAACCACAAACCGCACGTGACCTGGAGTTAGGCAGCCGTTGGAAATATGCCTCAGGGCGTGTGGAAGCACGCTTCTATCGCAGCCAATTGAATAACGAACTTGGTTATGACCCCACGGTGGCTAACCCTCAGGTTTGGGATGCAACCAATTTGGGTGCCAACGTCAACTTTGACCCCACCCTGCGTCAGGGCCTGGAACTTGAAACCCAGCATGACCTGAGCAAAACTGTTGGCTTGCAAATGAACCTGGGGGTGCGCGAAGCCACCTTTACCCAGGGAGCCCACAACGGTAAAACCGTGCCACTGGTTGCAAACACCACCTTGGCGCTGCGCGCCGATTGGCGACCTGCAGTAGCGCATTCGGTCAATGCGGGTGTCGTCTGGGCCTCATCGCAGTACGTAGATTTCAACAACACCTGCAAGGTGCCCAGCCATACCACTCTGGATGCGCGCTATGCCTACCAGTGGGACAAGGTGGAATTGTCGTTGGGCATCAGCAACTTGTTGGATAGCAAGTTTTACAACCTGGCCTACGGTTGCAATGCGGGTGTTACTTCCAGTATTTACCCTGAAGCTGGTCGTGCCTTCACCGCCGCCATGCGGATGAAGTTCTAAGCGGCATCGCATCCGCACGCTAACGTGAATTTCTGTTTATGACCCACTGCCCCGCCATCCTCATCGCCGCCCCGGCCTCCGGTCAGGGCAAAACCACCGTGGTCTCAGCGCTGGCGCGGCTGCACACGCGCCAAGGGCACAAGGTGCGGGTGTTCAAGTGCGGACCGGATTTTCTGGATCCGGTCTGGCACGCGCTGGCCAGTGGCGCGCCGGTGTACCAGGTGGATTTGTGGATGAATGGCGAGGCTGACGTGCGTGAACGCCTGGCCGCTGCCGCAGCCGATGCTGACCTGATTTTGGTCGAAGGCGTGATGGGTTTGTTTGACGGCACGCCCAGCGCCGCTGACCTGGCGCGGCGCTTTGGCTTGCCGGTGCTGTCGGTGATTGACGCCGGGTCTATGGCAGGCACGTTTGGCGCGCTGGCGTTTGGCTTGCAGCACTACCAGCCGGAGTTGCCCTGGGCCGGGGTGCTGGCCAACCGAGTGGCCAGCGAGCGCCATGCACAGATGCTGCAGGGCAGCGTGCGTGAACCCGCGCAATGGCTGGGCGCGCTGATGCGCAACCCGGCCATGGTGCTGCCCGAGCGCCATCTGGGCCTGACGGTGGCCAGCGAAGTGACCGACGCGCTGGCGCGGCTGGACGCTGCGGCGGATGCGTTGGCAGAAACCCCGCTAGGCCGCATGACGCTGGACGAGTTGCAGCGATGGGCCGTTAGATTTACAGCCACAGACGCCACGCCAGAAAGTGGGGCGGCAGAGCGTTCTGCGCAGGTTAAGGAGGAGCCCGCGAAGCGGGCGGGGGACACGGAGCAGAACGCTCTGCCGCCCCGCTTTCCACCCTTAAAAGGCAAGCGCATTGCCGTGGCGCGGGACGCGGCGTTCTGCTTTATTTACGCCGCCAACCTGGACTGCTTGCGCGATCTGGGCGCGGAATTGGTGTTTTTCTCGCCGCTGGCTGACCCAGCCGTGCCTGCTTGCGATGCGCTCTGGCTGCCCGGTGGCTACCCCGAATTGCATGCGCAGAAGTTGTCAGCCAACACCGCGCTGCGCGACAGCCTGGCGGCACACATGGCTGCGGGCAAACCGGTGTGGGCCGAGTGCGGCGGCATGATGGCGCTGTTTGACACCCTGGTGGATGCCGATGGCGCAGCGCAGCCCTTGTGGGGCCTGTTGCCGGGCGTAGTCAGTATGCAAAAACGTCTGGCAGCGTTGGGGCCGCAGCAGCTGCCACTGGCCAGCGGCCTGCTGCGCGGCCACACCTTTCATTACTCCACCATAGCGACACCGCTGGTGCCGGTGGCCCGCACCGCCCGGCCAGATGCCGATCCCTTGCCGGATGCGGGTGAGGCGTTGTGGCAGCAGGGCAGCGTGCGCGCCAGTTATTTTCACGCCTGGTTCCCATCCTGCCCGGCGGCGGTGGTCGAATTGTTTTCACCACCCGGTGCTATGTCGGTAGCAGGAGCCGCTGAATGAACTTATTGAAGCGCCCAGAAGATGTTTCAAGTTCCGTTCGGGCTGAGCTTGTCGAAGCCCCTTGGGCCCGCCTACCCGCAGGCCCGCAGCGCATCGTCTGCCTGACCGAGGAAACCACCGAGTGGCTTTACCTGCTGGGGCAGGAAAGCCGCATTGTGGGCATCTCGGGCTACACCGTGCGGCCG
>Ga0210039_1000974_pt1 | contig 28336 bp, 28 predicted proteins | sample CryGeyCG2114_250_3_FD_185460 | JGI IMG/M metagenome (GOLD analysis project Ga0210039, IMG submission 185460) | Groundwater microbial communities from aquifer - Crystal Geyser CG17_big_fil_post_rev_8/21/14_2.50 (SPAdes) (version 2) | ecosystem: Environmental > Aquatic > Deep subsurface >...
GCTGCAAAATCTACGTCACTGGCTCAAGGCCAAAGGGCGGATGCGGCATCCAGTCGCTCGCTCTTGAAGTGCCCCTCAAGAGTGCTACACGTGCTCGATGGAATGTGATACAAAACCATCGAATTTGTTGCAAAGGGATAATACAAGGGCGGATGAGCGTAGCGTTATCCGCCGAATGTAAAATCCTTATCTCTCTTCAGGTGGCTCCGACACACGGCGGAAGGCGCTACGCTTTTCCGCCCTACGTGGGCTTGGCACTGCCTTTATTCCAGTTGAATTTCCACCAGCGCTTCGTCGGGCGTGACGCTGTCTCCCTTGACGATGTAAACGCTGAGTACCGTGCCGCTGATCGGCGCATGGACTTCGGTCTCCATTTTCATCGCTTCGATCACCAGCACCGGGTCGCCGACTTTGACCTTTTTGCCGGGTTCGACAAGGACATCCACGATGGTGCCGGGCATGGCGGTGGTGACGTGGCCCTGATGTGAAGGGCGCGGACGCTTGCTGCCCGCTTTCGGGCTGGTTTCCTTGGGCTTGGATTTTCCGCCGCCAGCCATGCCGCCAAACACCTCGACTTCGTTGAGCGCCTCCACAATCACTTCTTCCTGTATTCCGTCAACCGAGATGAAGAACGGTCGCTGCTCTTCGCCAGGACGACCGGAGCCGCTGATATGAATATGGTAGGTTTCGCCGTGCAGGGTGACATTGAATTCGCTTGGCGAATAAAGCGGGTCGCAGGAAAGGTTGCTGCCGACCGGTAGCAGCGGTTCGGGCTTGAGCGCGCCGGCGGTGCGTTCCTGCAGGAACGCGCGAGCCAGTTCCGGGAACATGGCATAGGTCAGCACGTCCTCTTCGCTCTTGGCGATGCCTTCGATCTCGCCGCGCAGCTTGTCCAGCTCGTCTTTCAGTTGGTCGGCTGGACGGCTGGTAATGATTTCTGCGCTGCCGATGGCGATGCTTCTCACCTGTGCATTGACTTCGCCGGGCGTCTTGCCATAGCGGCCTTGCAGATAATTTTTGACTTCGGTGGTGACGGATTTGTAACGCTGGCCAGTCAGCACATTCAAGACCGCCTGGGTGCCGACGATCTGCGAAGTCGGCGTGACCAGCGGAGGGAAACCCAAATCTTCGCGTACCCGGGGGATTTCCGCCAACACTTCGTCCATGCGGTTGAGCGCGCCCTGTTCCTTTAGTTGGTTGGACAGGTTGGAAATCATGCCACCGGGAACCTGATTGACCAGCACCCTGGTATCCACGCCGGTGAACGCGCTTTCGAACTGCCAGTATTTTTTGCGGGTCTCGCGGAAATAAGCGGTGATTTCCTGTAGCAGCGGCAGGCTCAAGCCGGTGTCGTATTCGGTGCCGGCCAGCGCGGCAACCATGCTTTCCGTGGAAGTATGGCTGGAGCCCTCGCCAAATGAGGAGTTGCAGGTATCGAGTATGGTCGCGCCGTTTTCCACCGCGCGCAGGAAGCACATCGCTGACAGGCCTGAGGTCGCATGGCTGTGCATGTGGATCGGCATCTTTACCGCAGCGGCAATCGCTTTGACCAGTTCCGCCGTGGTGGCGGGGGTGAGGAGACCGGCCATGTCCTTGATGGCCAGGGTGTCGCAGCCCATCGCTTCGAATTCACGGGCCAGGCCGACAAAATAGGGGATGTTGTGTACCGGGCTGGTGGTGTAGCTGATCGCGCCCTCGGCGATTTTGCCGCTGGTTTTCACCGCCTCGATGGAAACGCGCAAATTGCGCAGGTCGTTCATGGCGTCAAAAATACGGAATACATCGACGCCGTTGTCGGCGGATTTCTTGACGAAAGCACGCACCACGTCATCGGAGTAATTGCGATAGCCAAGCAGGTTCTGGCCGCGCAGCAGCATCTGGATGCGGGTGTTGGGCAGCGCCTTGCGCAGCGCTTTCAGGCGATCCCACGGATCTTCGCGCAGAAAACGCACGCAGGTGTCGAAAGTCGCGCCGCCCCAGGCTTCCAGCGACCAGAAGCCCACGCTGTCCAGCTTGGCGCAGATCGGCAGCATATCTTCAGTGCGCATACGGGTCGCAATCAGGGATTGATGCCCGTCGCGCAGTACCAGATCGCTGATGAAAACTTTAGCCATGCTTTATCCTTGCGTTACAAATCAATAAGTCGAGATCAAAGCCCCACATGGGCCGCGATGGCCGCCGAGATGGCGGCTGCAAGCAATTCATTGGGGCGCTTCACCGAATAGTTTGTCAGCTCGGGGTGGGTTTCCACGAAACTGGTATCGAACTTTCCATTACGGAAATCCGGGTGCTGCATGATTTCCTGATAATAAGGAATCGTGGTTTTCACCCCATAGACCACCATATCGTTCAAGGCACGCTTGCCCCGTTCGACCACGCCTTCCCAGGTCAGGCTCCAAACAGTGAGCTTGGCGCACATGGAGTCGTAGTAGGGAGGGATGATATAACCCGTGTACATGGCCGCGTCGGTGCGCACGCCGGGGCCGCCGGGCGCATAGTAGCGGGTGATGCGGCCAAAACAGGGGAGAAAATCGTTTTTTGGGTCTTCGGCATTGATGCGGAATTCCATGGCGTAGCCGCGATAATTGACGTCTTTCTGCTTGTACTGTAGCGGCAGGCCGCTGGCGATGCGGATTTGCTCCTGCACGATGTCGATGCCGGTAATGGTTTCCGTTACGGTGTGCTCTACCTGTAGACGGGTATTCATTTCCATGAAGTAGAACTGGTTGTCCTGGTCAAGCAGAAACTCCACTGTACCCGCGTTTTCGTAGCCGACGGTCTTGGCTGCCTGCACGGCGATCTTGCCGATGTAGTCGCGCTGGGCGCGGGTCAGTTGCGGGGAAGGTGCGATTTCGATCAGCTTCTGATTGCGGCGCTGGATCGAACAATCGCGTTCGAACAGATGGATCACGCTACCGAAGCGGTCGCCGAGGATCTGGACTTCGATGTGGCGCGGTTTGACCACGCATTTTTCCATGAAAACTTCAGGCTTGCCGAACGCCTTGGTGGCTTCGGAAACTACGCGATCATAATTCTTGATCAGTTCTTCTTCGCTGTTGCAGCGGCGGATACCGCGCCCACCCCCGCCGTTGGTGGCTTTCAGCATGACGGGGTAGCCAATTTCAGCGGCCAGCTCCACCGCCTGATTGACGTTGCCGAGATTGCCTTCGCTGCCTGGCACTACCGGTACTCCGGCATCGATCATCGCCTGACGGGCCTGGATCTTGTCGCCCATGCGGTGGATGACTTCCGGAGAGGGGCCGATGAATTTGATGCCTCGCTTGGCGCAGATTTCTGCCAGAACGGGATTTTCAGAAAGGAAGCCGTAGCCGGGATGAAGGGCATCGCAACCTGCCGCAACGGCGAGATTGACTATATTAGGTGCGTTCAGGTAGCCGATGACCGGATCGGAACCGATATTATAGGATTCATCGGCCTTTTTGACGTGCAGGGCATGTCGGTCGGCATCCGTATAGATGGCGACGGATTTAATCCCCATTTCGGAGCAGGCGCGTACAATGCGAACCGCAATTTCGCCACGATTGGCAATAAGAATTTTCTTGATCACGCGAGAACCCGTTAAATTATCAAAACATCAAGTTTCTGTGATTGATCATGGAGCTTGTTTTTTGACAGCCAATCATAAAAATTATATCATGCGCGCCTTATGCCTGAACAGGTCGTCATCAACAGCATTGAGTTTGCGCGCAACGGCGAATCGTTAAACGGTATTGCCGCGGTCGCAAACCTGAGTCGGCTGCAGGATTTGCTGTTTTCCAGCAGCGGGTTGCTGGAGTACACCCTGACCGGCAAGCGCGGCGAGAACGATCAACTTTTTTTGGTTTGCGCTGTCAAGGGCATGCTGCAACTTAGGTGCCAGCGTTGCCTCGGGACTCTGGCTTATCCTGTTGACCTCAATTCCGAACTGGAATTGATTGAGGATGAACAACGTTTCCCATCGGTGGTGAACGAGGATGAATTGACGGACGCGATCAAGGTGGATCCAAATATGGATGTGCTGGCGTTGGTCGAGGATGAAGTGTTGCTGGGCTTGCCAATGGCACCCACGCACGCGGCGGGAGCCTGTAAGGCGGGCGGAAATTTTGGTCAGGCAGAAACCGATAAACAAAATGCTTTTAGTGTATTGGCCGCACTAAAAGCGAAAGGGCACCTCTAGAAATCCTCCGGATTTTTAGAGGTGCCCGAAAGATTTGAGAAAAAATTAGGAGTCATCATGGCTGTACAACAGAACAAGAAATCCCCCTCTAAGCGTGGCATGCGTCGTGCGCACGACTTCCTGACCAACCCACCATTGGCCGTGGAGCCGATCACCGGGGAAATTCACCTGCGTCACCACGTCAGCCCCAGTGGTTTCTACCGCGGCAAAAAGGTTGCGAGTGCCAAGGGCGAGTAATCGGTGCTAGGAGCCTGTTGGACTTATGGGGATCGAAGCGAAAATTCGGCTGGGCGCGGACAGATTTTGTCGGTTTTGCAGGTCAATAGTCGTTCTATTGACCAAAAAAGCGACGAAATATGGATCGCCCAGGCGGATTTGCAGCCGATTCATCGTAAGCCCAACAGGCTCCTAGGTAAAGGCGGTATGCAGCGAACGTAATGGATATCACTGTTGCGATCGACGCCATGGGCGGCGACCACGGACCCCATATCACTGTCCCTGCTGCTCTGGCGTACCTGAACCGGGACGCTGAAGTCAATATAGTATTAGTCGGCTTGGCCGGGGTGCTTGAGGCTGAGCTTCAATCCCTCCATACCTCGGTTTCGTCTCGTCTGCGTATTCGCCATGCCAGTGAGGTGGTGACCATGGATGATCCGCCTGCGCTATCCTTGCGCAACAAAAAAGATTCCTCCATGCGCATCGCTATCAACCTGGTGAAAACGGGCGAGGCGAATGCTTGTGTCAGCGCCGGTAACACCGGTGCGCTAATGGCGATCTCCCGCTTTGTCCTGAAAATGCTGCCGGGGATAGAACGACCGGCCATTGCCGGGATGATACCCACACTGGACGGTCACACCCACGTCCTCGACCTTGGAGCCAATGTGGATTGCACTGCCAACCACCTGCTCCAGTTCGCGGTAATGGGCGCAATGCTGGTTTCCGCTGTGGAGCACAAGGAAGCCCCCACCATTGGTCTGCTGAATATCGGCGAGGAAGACATCAAGGGCAACGAGGTGGTCAAGCAGGCCGCCGAATTGTTGCGTCAGAGCCATCTGAATTTCCATGGCAACGTGGAAGGCAACGACATCTATAAAGGAACCACGGACGTGGTGGTGTGCGACGGGTTCGTCGGCAATGTTGCGCTGAAGGCATCGGAAGGGCTGGTGCAGATGTTGGCGACTTTTTTACGCCAGGAATTCAGGCGCAACATCTTGACCCAATTGATGGGCTTCATCGCTTACCCGGTTCTCAGCGCTTTCAAGAAACGGCTGGACCATCGGCGTTACAACGGCGCAAGCCTCCTCGGATTACAAGGGGTCGTGGTAAAAAGTCACGGCTCGGCGGACAGTTTCGCCTTTCAGTTCGCCATCGAGCGCGCGGTCGAGGAAGTGCGCAACGGCGTGCTGCGCCGGATCAATGAACAAATGGCCCTGCTAAATAAGGAAAAGGTCTGATGTATTCACGTATTATCGGCACCGGCGGCTACCTGCCGAAAAAAATCCTGACCAACCACGACCTGGCGCAGATGGTCGATACTTCTGACGAATGGGTTTTTTCCCGCACGGGCATCCGCGAACGCCACATTGTCGCAGACAACCAGACCACCAGCGACCTTGCTTTCCAGGCGGCGCAACGGGCCATCGAAATGGCCGGCATCGACCCCCAAAGCATCGACTTGATCATCGTCGCCACGACCACGCCTGATGTCGTGTTCCCCAGCACAGCCTGCATTCTTCAGGAAAAACTCGGGATCAAGAGCGGTGGCCCGGCGTTTGACATCCAGGCAGTTTGCAGTGGTTTCGTCTATGCTCTGGCGATGGCCGACCAGTTCATTCGTGGCGGGCAAAGCCAGTGCGCCTTGGTGGTGGGCGCGGAAACCTTTTCCCGCCTCGTGGACTGGACCGACCGCAGCACCTGTGTTCTGTTCGGCGATGGTGCGGGCGCGGTTGTCCTGAAAGCCAGCGAAGAGCCTGGAATCATTTCCACCCACCTGCATGCCGACGGCAGTTATGGTCATCTATTGGCTGTGCCGGCGTGCCTCTCGGGCGGCAAGGCAAAAGGGAATCCCTTCGTCGAAATGGATGGTACCGGTGTGTTCAAGTTCGCCGTCGGGGTGCTGGATTCTATTGTTGAGGAAACCCTCTCGGCCAATGGGTTGCAGAAGTCGGACATCACCTGGCTGGTGCCGCATCAGGCCAATATCCGCATTATCCAAGCCACCGCCAAGAAGCTGGGGTTGAGCATGGATAATGTGGTGGTCACGGTCGACATCCATGGAAACACCTCGTCCGCCTCGATCCCGTTGGCGCTGGATGTCGCGGTTCGGGATGGGCGGATCAAGCCTGGTGATACACTGCTGATGGAAGCCGTGGGCGGCGGTTTCACCTGGGGTTCTGCGCTGGTTATTTGGTAAGGGATAGTTACTCAGGTGCAGCAGCTTTCCTCCTTCCCTTTTTAGGAGGTTGGGATAGGGTGAATAAGGTAGCGTAAAGACGCAGGGCGTAGGATGGGTGGAGGCGCTTGCGCCGATACCCATCACTTTACGGTGAGAATTGATGGGTATCGCTACGCTCCACCCATCCTACTCATATTCGGTGAAAGATTAAGAAAACATGAGTTTGGCATTCGTATTTCCAGGACAGGGTTCGCAGTCGGTCGGCATGATGAATGGCTACCACGGGCTTCCCATCGTGCGAGAGACCTTCGAGGAGGCGGGAGAGATTCTCAAGCAGGATTTATGGGCTATGGTCGCGAGTGGTAGCGCCGAAGAGCTCAACCTGACGGTGAACACCCAACCGGTCATGCTAGCTGCCGGCGTGGCGGTGTTCCGCGCCTGGAACGCCCTGCAAGGAGCACGACCGACTGTGCTGGCCGGCCACAGCTTGGGCGAATACACCGCACTGGTCGCATCCGGCGCTTTGTCCTTTGCCGATGCACTGCCGCTGGTGCGCTTTCGCGCTCAAGCCATGCAGGAAGCGGTGGCCGAAGGGGTGGGCGGCATGGCGGCGATTCTGGGGCTCGATGACGATGCCGTGCGCGCCGTTTGCGCCGAAGCAGCGCAAGGCGAGGTACTGGAAGCCGTCAATTTCAATTCGCCTGGCCAAGTCGTGATCGCGGGCCACAAAACCGCCGTTGAGCGAGGCATGGCGCTGGCCAAGAAAAAGGGCGCGAAACGCGCGCTGCCACTGCCGGTCAGCGTTCCATCCCATTGTGCCTTGATGCGCCCGGCAGCGGATGCGCTGACGCAGCGCCTGCGGACGATTTCGATCAAAGCGCCACAAATTCCGGTGGTGCATAACGCGGATGTCAAAAGTTACGGCGATGAATCCGGTATCAAGGATGCGCTTGCGCGCCAACTGTACAGCCCAGTGAGATGGGCGGAAACAGTCAGGAGTTTTGCCGATCAAGGCATCGTTACACTCGCAGAATGTGGGCCAGGAAAGGTGTTGGCCGGATTGAACAGGCGCATCGATGGCAATATGCAGGCATTTGCCCTATCTGATGAAGCGGCTCTGCGCCAGGCACTGGATACATTGAGAATCGGGGGGGAATAGTCAATGCTGGACGGGCAGATTGCTTTGGTAACAGGCGCCAGTCGCGGAATTGGCCAAGCCGTCGCGCTGGAGCTCGGCAAGCAGGGCGCAACCGTTGTCGGCACAGCGACCAGCCAGGCTGGCGCAGGCAATATCAGCGGCTATCTGAGCCAAGCCGGCATCAAGGGTGTCGGGCTGGCTTTGAACGTTAAAGACCCTGCGCAGATCGAGCAGGTGTTGCAAACCCTGCGCGCTCAATTCGGTGAAATCTCCATTCTGGTCAATAATGCCGGTATCACGCGCGACAATCTGTTGATGCGGATGAAGGAAGAGGAATGGGACGACATCATGGATACCAACCTGAAGTCCGTGTTCCGCATGAGCCAGGCTGTTTTGCGCGCGATGATGAAGGCGCGCTATGGTCGCATCATCAGCATCGCCTCGGTGGTAGGGGTGATGGGGAATGCCGGTCAGACCAATTATGCCGCTGCCAAAGCGGCTATCATTGGCTTCAGCAAGTCATTGGCGCGCGAAGTCGGTAGCCGTAATATCACAGTAAACTGTGTTGCGCCGGGTTTTATCGATACGGACATGACCCGCGCCCTGAGCGAGGAGCAGCGCAATGATCTGCTCGGCCACATCCCGCTGGGACGACTCGGTACGGTCCAGGATATCGCGGCTTCAGTCGCGTTCCTGGCTTCGCCGCAAGCAGGTTATGTCACGGGTACTACCATGCACGTCAATGGCGGTATGTACATGAGTTAATTGGGCAAACTTCCGGTTTGGTGAAGTAGGCAATTTTTGGTAAAATGCGTCAGCTTTTTTATGGCGATTCAAGAGAGGGTAAATTAGATGGAAAATATCGAACAACGCGTCAAAAAAATTGTTGCTGAGCAACTTGGCGTGAACGAAACCGAAGTAAAAATCGAATCTTCCTTTGTCGACGACTTGGGCGCCGATTCACTGGATACCGTTGAACTGGTCATGGCACTGGAAGAAGAATTCAACTGCGAAATTCCTGACGAAGAAGCGGAAAAAATTACCACCGTCAAACAAGCTGTTGATTACGTCAATGGCCATCCGAACTAAGCCGTTACTATCTATCCTGTAACCACTCACAACTGGAGCCGTCTTGTCTAAACGCAGAGTTGTCATCACCGGTCTGGGCATTATTTCGCCCGTCGGTAATACTGTTGAGCAAGCGTGGTCGAACATTCTTGCCGGCAAATCCGGAATCAGCCGGATTACCCGGTTCGATCCCTCGGCCTTTTCCTGCCAGATCGCCGGCGAGGTAAAAGGGTTCGATGTCACCGAATACATTTCCGCCAAGGAAGCTCGCCGTATGGATATTTTTATCCATTACGGGCTTGCAGCGGGAATACAGGCGATCAAGGACTCCGGTATTGTGGTTACCCCTGACAATGCCGAGCGCATCGGCGTCAACATCGGCTCCGGCATCGGTGGTCTGCCGATGATCGAGGATACCCATAACACCTATCTGGAAGGCGGGCCGCGCAAAATTTCCCCGTTTTTTATTCCAGGTACAATCATCAATATGATCTCGGGCAATCTGTCCATCATGTTTGGCTTGAAAGGCCCGAATCTGGCGATGGTTACAGCCTGCAGCACGGCGACTCACTGCATCGGCAATTCCGCGCGCATGATCGAATACGGCGACGCCGATATCATGATCGCGGGCGGTGCGGAATCCACGGTGACACCGCTGGCGATTGGCGGCTTTGCTTCAGCGCGAGCGTTATCTACACGCAATGATGACCCCGAAAAGGCTAGCCGTCCCTGGGATACCGGTCGGGATGGCTTCGTGCTTGGAGAGGGCGCAGGGGTGCTGGTGCTCGAAGAGTACGAACATGCCAAGGCGCGCGGAGCAAAAATTTATGCCGAAGTGCCCGGTTTCGGCATGAGCGCAGATGCACACCACATGACGTCCCCTTGCGAGGATGGTAGCGGCGCTGCTCGCTGCATGACCAATGCATTGCGCAACGCCGGGATTTCACACGATCAGGTTGATTTCATTAACGCCCACGGCACATCCACGCCCATGGGCGATCTGGCTGAAACCAAAGCGGTCAAGCTGTGCTTCGGTGAGTACGCCAAAAAGATTGCAGTCAATTCGACAAAATCCATGACCGGGCATCTGCTTGGCGCTGCCGGTGGGGTCGAGGCGGTCTTCTCGGCGCTTGGCGTGCATCATCAAATTTCTCCGCCGACCATCAATCTGGTCGAGCAGGATCCCGAGTGCGATCTTGATTATGTGCCGAATGTTGCCCGCAAGATGAAAATCGATGTCGCCTTGTCGAATTCCTTCGGGTTTGGTGGTACCAATGGCACCCTGGTGTTTCGCAAGGTCTGATCTGGTCGAAAAAATAATAGGTGACGTAGCCAAGTAGGGCGTCAATAAGCGAAGCGCATTGCGCCGTATTCGAAAAAAATGCGGCGCAATGCGCTTCGCTTATTGTACCGCCAGCCAGCCAGCCAGCCAGCCAGTTAGTTAGTTCAGCCGTTAGCCCGCGTAAGGCGTAGGGCGCACTATTGCACCCTACATGAACCAGGGTTTCTCTCGTCATTAAGGTGTTTTGTGCCCGTCATACAGCTCCCCGGTACGCCCGACTTGCTTGGCCTCCATGCGGCAAATCCGTTGCGCTATCCCTATTTGCTGCAAACTTTGGGTTGCCTTGGCTGGGATATTCTTTTCGCTTTCCCAGTGCAGCCACAAATATTTCCCTCCGATTCAACAAGACAGGAAAAAACATTTTTTTCCGTGCTGGATGAAGAGTGGGCAAAATCTGCGCGTCCACCCGATTGGGGGGAGGCCAAGCTTCCCTTTCACGGGGGCTGGTTTGTTTATCTCGGCTATGAATTGCTGCACCAGCTAGAACCCTCCGTCGCAGCAAAGCACCAGGCAAGCAGATTCCCGTTGGCCGCTCTGGTCCGCATTCCTGCGGCGATCATGGTCGATCATGCCAAAGGGCAGACCTACTTGTTTGCCGAGGAAGCCTGCCCGTATCTTCTTGACGATCTGCGCGCCGATTTGAGCAATGTTGCCGAATATATGGGCAGCCCGGTAAAGGTGGATGAACTCGAAGAGGAAGACGAACAGATTTTCCTGCAAGGGGTGACTGAGGTTAAGCGCTACATCCTGGAAGGCGACGTGTTCCAGGTCAATCTTGCACGTCAGTGGCGGGCTAGTATCGAACATCAAGACAGTGCAGCCGATGTTTACGCGCGTCTGCGCGAGAGCAATCCGGCCCCGTTTGCGGGTATCGCCGACTTCGGCGGGTACCAGATCATCAGCTCCTCCCCGGAACGATTGGCGAAGGTACGCGGCGGCGTGATCGAGACGCGCCCGATCGCCGGCACGCATCCGCGCGCGCCGCTGGCGGAAGAGGATGAGCTGCTGCGTCGACAACTGATCGCCAGCCCCAAGGAACGCGCCGAACACATCATGCTGGTCGATCTCGAACGTAACGATCTGGGGCGGGTGTGCGAGCCGGGCAGCATCGAGGTCAGCGAACTGATGGCGGTGTGCAGCTACGCTCATGTTCACCACATCGAATCCAGCGTGCGCGGCCGTTTGCGCGAGAATACGACCCCCTCCGAAGTGCTGCGGGCATTGTTTCCAGGTGGCACGATTACCGGCTGTCCCAAAGTCCGCACCATGCAAATCATCAGCGAGCTTGAACCCTCACCCCGTTACGCTTATACGGGCAGCATGGGGTATCTGAATCTCGATGGCAGCATGGATATCAACATCCTGATCCGCAGCTTCATGCTCAAAGGGGATGCACTGACCTTCAAGGCCGGCGCAGGCATCGTTGCCGACTCCGACCCCTTGCGCGAACTGGCCGAAACCCGTGCCAAGGCAAAGGGACTGCTCAGGGCTTTGGGGGCCACTCAATGATCCTGGTTAACGGTATTCAGAGCGAACATGTCCGGGTTTCTGACCGGGGACTGAGCTACGGTGACGGGGTTTTCCGTACCTTGCTGGTGAGAGAGTACCGCCCATTGTGCTGGCCGCGCCATTATGACAAGCTGTACGCGGATTGCGCGGCGCTCGACATCGTTTGTCCGGCTGAAGCTATCCTGGCGGAGGAAATGGCCAAATTGATAGCGGGAACACCGGACTGCGTGCTGAAAGTGATCGTCACTCGCGGAGAGAGCCAGCGGGGGTACGCGATTCCAGAGCATATAGAGCCGACCCGCATCCTGATGGCAAGTCCGGTTCCGCAGTACCCAGCCAGCTATTTGACGGACGGGGTGCGGCTACACTTGTGTTCCACTCGCCTTGCCAACCAACCCTTGTTGGCCGGGATCAAGCATCTCAACCGTCTGGAAAACGTGCTGGCGCGACGAGAATGGAATACTTCCGAAATTGCCGAGGGTTTGATGCTCGACATGGAGGGAAATGCCATCGAAGGAACGATGAGCAACTTGTTCCTTCTCCAGGGCAAGACCCTGCATACCCCTGACCTTGGGCGTTGCGGCGTGGCCGGCGTGCAGAGGGAGCGCATCATGGATCTGGCCGGCAGGCTCGGCATGACGGTCAGGGTAGAAAATTTGCCGTTGGCCAGAATCTACGATGCGGACGAGCTTGTGCTTTGCAACAGCATCATCGGCGTCTGGCAAGCCAGGGAACTGGCCGGGAAGATATGGCCGACCGGCAAGTTGGCGGCGCGCCTGAGGAGTTTGTTGGATGATGACGGTCATTAAGCGCGGTATCGCCGCGCTCATCGTGTCGGGCATGTTGGCTGTGGGCTGGGTGCTGTATTTTGCCAACACCCCGGTACACCTGCCCCAAACACCCTACGAGTTTACGCTCAAGCATGGCAGCAGCTTGCGCACCATTGCCAGGCAGTTCAGTGCTGAAGGACTGATTTCGGAGCCACGGGGCTTTATTGTGCTGGCAAAAATATTGGGCAAGGAAGGGGGAATCAAGGCCGGAAACTATCAACTGGATCGTGAAACAACCCCGTTGCAACTGATTAAAAAGATCACAAATGGCGATGTCAGCCAGAGCGAAATCGTGTTTATCGAGGGTTGGAATTTTAGCCAGATGCGCAAGGCGCTCGACGGGAATCCGGCCATCAGACACGACACCGCCGGCCTGAGCGACAGGGAGCTGTTGAATCGCCTGGCGGTGCAGGAAGAAAACGCCGAGGGGCTGTTTTTCCCAGACACTTATTATTTCAGCAACGGGATGAGCGACTTGTCCGTGCTCAAACGTGCCTACCAGATCATGGGGCAGCGACTAGCCGATGCCTGGCTGGAACGCAGCCCGAATCTGCCGTATTCCACGCCCTACGAGGCTTTGATCATGGCTTCCCTCATCGAGAAGGAAACCGGTCGACCCGGAGAGCGCCCGATGATCGCCGCCGTCTTTATTAATCGCCTGCGTATCGGCATGAGGTTGCAAACAGATCCAACGGTCATTTACGGCCTGGGTGAGACGTTTGATGGTAATTTGCATAAGCGCGATTTAACCACCGATAATGCCTATAATACTTACACTCGTAGCGGGCTTCCGCCCGGTCCGATCGCCATGCCGGGATGGGCCTCTATCCATGCTGCGCTGCACCCTGGGGCGACCTCTGCGCTGTATTTCGTGAGCAAAGGGGATGGGACTCACCAGTTTTCCCGTAGCCTGGCGGAGCATAATCAGGCTGTGGCGCATTACTTGAAGACATTGACAATAAAAAAGATTAACTAAATATTATAATATAATGATTTCAAATAAAAATAACGCAAAATTTATCACGCTTGAGGGGATAGATGGCGCTGGCAAGAGCACCCACCTGAATTGGCTGGCTGAACGCCTGCGCAGCCATGGCAAGAATGTCCTGGTCACCAGGGAGCCGGGGGGGACGCCACTCGGCGAGGCGTTGCGCGAGTTGCTCTTGCATCAAGCCATGCATCTTGAGACTGAGGCCCTGCTAATGTTCGCAGCCCGGCGAGAGCACTTGGACAAGGTCATTATTCCGGCGTTGCGCGAGGGAACCTGGGTCATTTCAGACCGCTTCACCGACGCCAGTTTTGCCTATCAGGGCGGGGGCAGGGGATTGGATGAAGCCAAGCTAAGCATCCTTGAACAATGGGTTCAGCAGGACTTGCAGCCGGACCTGACCTTGTTGTTCGACGTGACACTCGAAGTCAGTCGGCAGCGGTTGTCCAGCAACGCTACGCTGGACCGGTTCGAACAGGAAAAGCAGGATTTTTTCCAGCGTGTGCGGGACGCCTATTTGAAGCGCGCAGCGCAATTCCCGGATCGCATCCGGGTGATCGATAGCGGGCGGACACTGAATGAAATTCAAGTTGATCTTGAAGGTATTATTTCATCTCTATGACTAATATGATTTATTCATGGCAAAATACTATTTGGCGGCGACTGATGTCGACCAAGGAGACTTTGCCTGGCGCTCTATTGCTGCAAGGCCGTGGTGGCATCGGGAAATTTCATCTGGCTTATACCCTGGCACAGACATTGCTGTGTGAATCCCCTCTGGATTCGGGCGAGCCTTGCGAGCATTGCGGCGCATGCCACTGGTTCAAGATCGGTGGGCACCCCGATTTTCGCCTGCTTGAGCCTGAAGCACAGAACGCCGTGGCAGATTCGACGGGCGAAACGGCAGAGCAGGAGCCGATCAAGAAGGCGATCGACAAAAAGGCGAGCCAGTTTATTACCGTGGCCCAGATTCGCGAATTGGCGGATTTCATCAATCTGACGACTCACCGCAATGGCTTGCGCATCATTCTGGTTCACCCAGCGGAGGCGATGAACGTTCACGCCGCCAACGCGCTGCTGAAAACATTGGAAGAGCCGCCGCCCGGTACGCTGTTCATCCTGGTATCGCACCAACCCCAACGCCTGCTGCCTACAATTCGCAGCCGCTGCCAAAAGATTAACGCCCCGCTTCCCGGGCGTGCGGAGGCGTTACAGTGGCTACGGGAGCAGGGGGTCGCTGAAGCCAATGCCTGTCTGGCGCAATCGGGTTACGCACCACTTGCCGCCTTGCAGTTAAGTGAGAAAGAATACCAGTTGAAACGCAACCATATCCTGGAACAGCTTGGCGCGCCAGATCGATTTGACCCTCTTACCCTGGCGGAGCAGGGAGACAAGATGGAGCTGGCCTGGATACTGAACTGGATGCAGCAGTGGGTCTATGATCTGGCCAGTATCGGTATGGCGGGGAAGGCGCGATACCAGCCCGAGTCGTCAGCGGAAATGAACCGCTTGGCAAAAACTGTCAACTTGATAGAATTGTTTCGGTTCCAGCAGGAATTATTGACGGCTCAGCGCGCTTTGCACCATCCGCTGAACAACCGATTAGTGTTGGAGCAATTGTTTTTTTCTTATTGGCAACTCGTTAATCGTCAGGACGCCGCTTATGTCTGATCCAAAAGCTTCAGCCGCTCATCGGCCGGGCGTACTTTCTTTGAGCATCAAGGAAAAATCCGCGCTGTATGCGGCTTATATGCCTTATCTGAAGAGCGGCGGAATTTTCATCCCGACCAACAAACCTTATCGACTGGGTGATGAGGTTTTCATGCTGCTCTCCTTGATGGAGGATCCGAACAAGTTGCCGGTAGCTGGCCGTGTTGTCTGGATTACCCCGGAAGGGGCGCAGGGCAATAAGGTGCAGGGAGTAGGCGTGCAGTTCGGCGATAACGAGAGCGGGGCCTCCGCGCGCAACAAAATCGAGGGCTTGCTTGGCGGCAGAAAAACATCCCGCCCAACCCACACCATGTAGATGTAGTCCAGTCAAACCACGCCGTCGCCCTTTGGCGGCATACTCTCGCGCAAGCCATGCTAGTCGATTCCCACTGCCACTTAAACTTTCCCGAACTCGCCTCAAATCTGCCTGAGATCCTCGCCAACATGGAGAAAAACGGGGTTGGCCTTGCGCTATGCGTGAGCGTTAATCTGCCAGATTTTCATGAGGTTATCTCCCTGGCTGAAACCTATCCTCATCTCTACGCATCGGTCGGCGTTCACCCCGATTATGAAGACGAGGAGGAGCCGACAGTTGAAAAACTGGCTGAATTGGCGAATCACCCAAAGGTGATTGCAATCGGCGAAACCGGTCTGGATTACTTCAGACTGAAAGGTGACCTTGAATGGCAAAGGGAGCGCTTCCGCAACCACATCCGCGCCGCAAAACTCTGCGGCAAGCCGTTGATTATCCATACCCGCGAGGCGGCAGCCGATACGCTACGCATCATGGAAGAGGAGGGGGCGGCGAGCGTGGGTGGTGTAATACACTGCTTTACTGAAAATCTGGAGTTTGCTGAACAGGAGATAGCCCTTGGCTTTTATATCTCTTTTTCAGGTATTGTTACCTTTAAGAACGCCATACAAGTTAAGGAAGTTGCAAAGAAAATCCCGTTAGATAGAGTGCTGGTAGAAACCGATTCACCCTATCTGGCTCCCGTCCCATTCCGTGGAAAAACCAACCAGCCGGCGTATGTGAAGCATGTCGCAGAAGAAGTCGCACGATTGAGAGGGATCAGCGAAGAAGAATTGGCTGAGGCCACCACCAGAAATTTCATGAGCCTATTCAAAGTAAAATGATAGTTAGAATAGTAAGTAAGGCATTATTACTTCTAATCTTGGTTAGCAAAATCTCCTTAGCCGGTGGATTTATTGATAATTTATTTATATCAATAACTCTGGGGGATGCTGGCGCAGTCCAGGATTTTCTTGCCCGGGGTGTCGATGCCAATGTAATGGATACCAATGGCAACACGGCTTTAATTATTGCTGCGCGCGAAGGGCAAAACACTATTTTGCGCACACTCCATAAGTCCGGCGCGAAACTCAACACCAAAAACCAATTCGGCGAGTCGGCCCTCATGCTTGCAGCACTAAATGGGCATACTCAAGTAGTCAACACTTTGCTCGGCTTGGGGGCGGATACGGGGGCAAATCACCAAGGCTGGACACCAATGATGTACGCGGCATTTTCTGGCCACGGCGAGATTGTCGAAAATCTCCTGCGGGCGGGTTCGGAAGTGAACGCGGCGACCAGCAACGGCACAACCGCGTTGATGCTGGCATCGAAAGGAGGGCACATCGAAGTGGTCAAAGTGCTGCTCAAACATCACGCCAATGCAAGTATCAAGAATGAAAATGGTGCAACAGCCTGGAGTTGGGCGATGGAGAGTGGGAATACCGATATCGCAAGCCTGTTGCAGGGCAAAAGGTAAAGGTAATTAAGGCATTAAAAGCAGTGCTAATATACATTGTACTTCGTATAATGTATATTATGTTAAATATAGGATGTAATGAACTACTCACACATCACCCGCTCGTTATTTTCTGTGTTCAGAAAAGGAAACGCCATTCATGGCAGCGAAGTCGGCAATCTGACCGAGCAGCCTTGGCAGCATCCGGTTAGCAGCGATGACTCCGCCGTAAGGATCGTCGGTAGGCGCAGCTTCGACCGCATCGAATACCTGAGTTGCCAATACACGGTAGCTCGCCTGCTCAACCAGCTGGACGCGCAGCTTCATGTGCAAACGACTGGGCGAGGTAGTGAATTCCTGTTGCAGCAAGGTGATTTCGGTATCCAGACGCACGTCGCCCTTCACCATGCCGCCAGCGTACGTTACCGCTTTGAAGCCTGTCCGCAGCTCCAGCGCACGCACCAGAAGTGGGCTCAGCATCTTTGCTGGCGATTCAGCCCAGCGGTTTTTGGCAAAATATTCGAGCCTATGGGGCTGACGTATAAAAACCATGCTCACGGTGTCGTAACCAGGCACAGCGCGCGGCGGACTGACAGTCAGTGCGAGAGGAATGGGTTTGACCTGTACTATGCGGTCAAATTGCGCTTCCAGCAGATAAGTGCGTACCGGTTCTGCTTCAGTCGGGCGCAAGGTGGCGCAGCCTGCCAAGACGAGAGCGAACAGCGCTACGGCGATTTTGGTATCCAGCTTTTTTCCGCGAAAATGTTTCAATTCTCTCCCCTCCTCTTCATTCGCCAGGGCCTGGCTCAGGCTGAGGCTTGCCAAACAGCAGTGTGTCAGGGTTGCGTTCCAGTTGATCGCTGACACGGCGCAAAGAAGCGCTCAGCTCTCTCAGGTCGTCCACCAGCAACTGTATGCCCTGCAGCGTGTCGGGCACGGCGGCGGCAGTGCGGGAAGTCTCATTGGCCAGTCGCTCGATCGCTTCGGCGCTACGCACCGCTCGTTCAATCAGGTGGCCCAGATCGGCGCTGGCACGGGCGCTGTTTTCCAGCGTTTTGGATGCATTGTTCACGCCCGCTTCGATAGACGCGGAATGTGCCGCCAGCACGCGCGTTACCGTATCTATTTGTGCGAGACTGTGCTTGAAAGCGCGGCGATTGTCTTCGTCCAGCACTGCATTAACATTGTCGGAGACGCGGCTGACGTGCGCCAGCAGGCTGGTCAGCGCGATATCCATGCGCGTCATCAGCGAGGGCCCAGTGCGAATCACCGGATATTCCTCATCGCGCTTTGCTTGCAAGAGCGGGGACTGCAGGCTGCCGCCGACAAGCTCGACATAGGCGATACCCGTCAGCCCCTGAGTGCGCAGTACCGCTACTGAATCCTCCTTGACCGGCGTACCTCGCTCAATTTTGAGCAGCAGCCGTACCCTTTCGGAATTGGCGGGATCCAGTGTAATGTCGCGGACATTGCCGACTTCAACGCCACGGTATTTGACGGGTGCATTCAAATTCAGCCCTGAAACCGATTCGTTCATGTAAGCGTAATAAGTGTCGTAAATTTTGTAGTATCTGCCACCGGTTCCTAGCCAGAGGAGAATGGCAACCAGCGCTGCAACCAGCGTCAAGGTAAACAGCCCGACGATAGTGAAATTTACTTTCGATTCCACGTTTGCTCCCAGGCCGCACGCCCACGCGGGCCGTAAAAATATTCACGCACCATGGGATGCTCCGATTTGGATAGCTCCTTCATGGTGCCCTCCCCCAGCACGTGCCCCTCGCCCAAGATCGCCACCCGGTCTGCTGCGCCCCATAACAGATCGATGTCATGAGTAATCATCAGGATGGTCAGTCCAAGCAATTCTTTCAGGTGCCGCACCAATTCGTCAAGGCTGCTGGCGCTCAATGGGTCGAGGCCGGCAGTAGGTTCGTCCAGGATCAGCAGTTCCGGGTCGAGCGCGATGGCACGCGCCAGGGCCGCCCGCTTGCGCATGCCGCCGGAAAGCTCGGCGGGGTATTTGGCTCCGGCGCTGTCCGGCAGTCCCACCAGCGCGATCTTGATGGCGGCGATCTCGTCGATCAATTCACTGCTCAGATCGGTGTGCTCTCGCAGCGGCATGCCGACATTTTCCGCTACAGTGAGCGCGCTGAACAGAGCGCCGCGCTCGAACATGACGCCTAGGCGGCGGCGCATGATGGTGGCCTGATCGACGCGCATACCCCGCAATTCGCTTCCAAACACCTTGATCGAACCGGATACAGGCTGCTGGAGCTGGATAATTTCGCGCAACAGAGTGGATTTTCCGCAGCCGCTGCTGCCTGCCAGCGCAAAAATTTCGCCGCGTTGAACGACGAGGTTCACGTCATCATGCACTACCGCATTGCCAAAGCGGGTGTGAAGGTGGCGGATTTCGATGACCGGATCGTTTGTTGCGCTCATATATCCAGCCAGCTGAAGATCACGGAAAACAGGGCATCGAAAACAATTACCAGAAAAATTGCCTGTACCACGCTGATTGTGGTTTGGCGGCCTACGCTGTCGGCGCTGCCGCTGACCCGGAAACCCTGGAAACAACCCACCAGTGCGATAATCGCGGCAAAAACCGGGGCCTTGCCGAGGCCAACCAGAAAAGAACTCATTTTGACGGCATCATCAAAGCGGTCGAGAAAATCGGTAAAACTGACATCGAGCTGGGATTGGGCCACGATCATTCCACCCAGCACGCCAAGGATGTCCGAGTATACCGTGAGCAACGGCAGCGCCACCAGCAGCGCCAGCATCTTGGGCAACACCAGCAGTTCCATGGGAGAGACGCCGATGGTCTGCAGGGCATCGATTTCCTCGGTGACTTTCATGGTGCCGATCTGTGCCGCATAAGCCGAGCCGGAGCGTCCGGCGACGATGATAGCGGTCATCAGCGGCGCCATTTCGCGCAAGATGGAAAGTCCCACCAGGTCGGCCACGAAGATATTGGCGCCGTAACGTACTAGTTGCACCGCACCCTGGTAGGCGACGACCACTCCCATCAGGAAGGCCAGCAATCCAACGATGGGCAAGGCATTGAATCCCGCGATCTGCAGGTTGTACAGAATGGCTCGCCAGCGGATGCGTGAGGGATGCGCCAGAGAGCGCAGCATGGCAACGGCGATTTCACCCAGAAAAGCAAGAAGTCCGTTGAATTCATCCAGGTGGCGCCAAATGTTGCGGCCGAGCTGATTCAGAAAGCTGTGGCGCGGCAAGCCGGGAGCGTTCTCCCCGGATGCATGTGTTTGGATCAGTTGCAATAGTGCTTGATGCTCCGGGCGCAACCCTTTGATTGTGACGCTAAGCCCCATCCGCTCAATCTGCCGCAGGGTGCGGAAGATCAGCCAGGCGCCAGCGCTATCCATGGCGGTGACGGCCACACCGTCAAAAATCACGGCACCGGATGCAGGCCAGGAAAGTTGTGCGATATGTCGCTCCAGCAGCGGGATACCCTGCAGTGTCCACACCCCGGAGCAACGCAGGATCGCGGCCTCGCGTGTTTTTTCGAGGTTTGCTACAGCTTTCGGTACGGGAGTGGGGGCGCTCATAGGGAGACCTTACGAAACAACCACAGGGTGTCAAACTTCGCGGCGCTCCAGAATGGCTTGCGCCAGAGTGCCACTGTCAACGTGCTCAAGTTCGCCGCCCACCGGCAGGCCGCGTGCTATGCGGCTGGCCTTTACGCCGCGCGAGCGCAGGATTTCGCCGATGTAATGTGCTGTGGCCTCACCCTCAACGGTGAAATTGGTCGCCAGGATCACCTCTTTCACCGCGCCATCCGTGGCGCGCTGGATCAACCGGTCGAGATGAATCTCTTTCGGACCGATGCCGTCGAGCGGACTGAGACGGCCCATCAATACGAAATACAGGCCATGGTAGCTCTGGGTCTGCTCCATCATCATCAGGTCAGCGGGCGTTTCCACAACACACAGCAGGGAGGCGTCGCGCCGCGCCGAGCGGCAGAGAGAGCAGACTTCCTCCTCGGTAAAGCTGTTGCACAACCGGCAATGGCGGACGGTGTCGAGGGCATGCGTCAGAGCACCAGCCAGCTTCATTGCGCCTTTCTGGTCGCGCTGCAACAGATGGTAGGCCATACGCTGTGCTGATTTGGGTCCGACTCCAGGCAGGCAACGCAGGGCTTCGATCAGGTTTTCGAGGCTGGAGGGCGCCTTCACTTTAAAATGGCAGCTTCATTCCCGGAGGAAGACCCAGGCCAGAGGTAAAGCCACTCATTTTTTCCTGGGTGGTGGTTTCTACACGCCGCACCGCGTCATTCACCGCAGCAGCCAGCAGGTCTTCCAGCATTTCCTTGTCCTCACCCATCAGGCTGTCGTCGATGGTCACCCGCTTCACGTCGTGGCGGCAGGTCATCGCCACTTTGACCATACCGGCGCCAGCCTGACCTTCGACTTCGACCAGGGCCAGCTTTTCCTGCATTTTCTGCATGTTTTCCTGCATATTCTGGGCCTGTTTCATGAGGTTGCCCAATCCGCCTTTCAACATCGCGCTCTCCTGTCACTATAGGGGTTTAATCGAGGATTCAATGACTTTTGCATCAAAATTTTCAACCAGCTTGCGCACGAACGGGTCCTGCTCAATCGCCGCCACGGCCAGAGACTGTTTTTCCTGTTTATGACGATTTTCGATCTGGGCCGGGGTGTCGCCGGTTACGCTGCCCTCGGTAATTTTGAGCCTGACCGGTTCGGCAAAGTGCTCGGTTACGGCTGCCCTGAGCTTGTCCTGGTAAGGCTTCTCCATCAGGTGGCGATGCGTCTGTGGCACGCACAGCTCCAGCAGGCCGTTGTCAAAAGATTTCAGCTCGCAGTGCTGGGCCAGCATCTTGGCCATGCCGCCCAGTTTGAGCTGGTTGACCAGGCTGTGCCAGTCGCCGGCGAAAGGCGGGCTTTTTTCCGGGGGGGTATTTGTCTGGGCAGCGGGAGGGGGCGTTTCAGTCAGTCGAGCCTCTTCGCGCACAACGGGCTTGGCAGGAGGAACCGGGCGTGGTGTTTCGCGTCGAGCCGCAGGCTGGGGTGCTTCCTCCAGAGTAAAAGCCAGCATCCGCAACAAAGTCATGCTGAAGCCGGCGAATTCATCTGGCGCCAGATGCAAGTCGCGTCGGCCATGTAGAGCGATCTGGTAACACAACTGTACCTCGTCGCCACCAAAAAGCTGCGCCAATTCGAGCAGTTTCGCCCGTTCCGGCAGCTCCTCGCCGAGCGCCTCCGGGATAGTCTGCGCCAAGGCGACCTTGTGCAGCAGCGCACCCAAGTCCTGCAAGGCCGCCTCGAACGACAGGCTGCGCTCTTCCATCCGTTCGGCTGCGGCAATCAGCGCGCGGCCATCCTTGGCAGCCAGGGCGCCGAGGATTTCAAGCAGGTAAGTCTGGTCGATCGAGCCCAGCATGTCGCGCACTTGGGCCTCCCCCACCTTGCCGCCGCTGTAGGCGATGGCCTGGTCGAGAAGAGACAGTGCATCGCGCATGCTGCCCTGGGCGGCGCGTGCCAGAAGTTGCAACGCAGGCAGCTCGAAAGGGATGTTTTCCTGCGCCATGACGCTTTGCAGATGGCCGACAATCAGCAAGGGGGGCATTTGCTTGAGGTTGAATTGCAGACAGCGAGACAGCACCGTCACCGGAATTTTCTGAGGATCGGTGGTGGCGAGGATGAATTTCACGTGTTCCGGTGGTTCTTCCAGCGTTTTCAGCATGGAATTGAAGGCCGCCTTGGAGAGCATGTGTACTTCGTCGATCAAATAAACCTTGAATCGTCCGGAAGTCGGCGCGTACTGGGCGTTGTCCAGCACTTCGCGCATATTGTCGATACCGGTGTTGGAAGCGGCGTCCAGTTCCAGCAGGTCGACAAAGCGCCCGCTGTCGATTTCGCGGCAAGCGGAACAATGCCCGCATGGCGAAGAGGTAATGCCGGTCTCGCAGTTGAGCGCTTTAGCCAGTATCCTTGCCAGCGTGGTTTTGCCGACGCCGCGCGTGCCCGTAAGCAGATAGGCATGGTGCAGACGTTGCTGATCCAGGGCATTGGAAAGCGCCTTGACGACGTGCTCCTGGCCCACCAGTTCAGAGAAATTTTTGGGGCGCCATTTACGCGCCAGGGCTTGGTAACTCATGGGGGAAATTGTACCAGAATCCGCTCCGCCCGGCAGGGCGGCAAACGGTTTATGGGTGGCGAGCCCAACCCCCGGCACTTGCAATAAATGGCTGTGGCTGCTTCCTTCCGGACCTGACCAGGTTCACCACCTTGCAATGCGGGGAGGCCCGCCATAAATCTGGCGGAGAGGGCGGGATTCGAACCCGCGTTAGGCATTAACCTAAACACGCTTTCCAGGCGTGCGACTTAAACCACTCATCCACCTCTCCGAAGAGCCGGGAAGGATAAACCAGAACCGGACTCGAATCAATATCTGAAGGAAATTAGTTTCCGTCTGAAGAAGGAGCCGCCGGGCGCATTAGCAGTGCCGGGATGGGTTTCTTCGCAGTCTGGCGCAGGTTAGGGGCGGGCTGAACCACTGCTTTTGGGATGGGAGGCGGCGTAACGTATGGCGCATCCAGGAAATTGACGGGGGGACGTGGAGCCACACCACTACCCTCCCTACCGCCCTGCCCTTCCCTGTTGCGTGGATGTTCCGCAGGCCGTGGCCCGCGCCGAGGCCTGTCTGTGAATCCTGCTCGTGCTGCAATCTGGGCGGTCGCACCAGGCTCAAAGCCGGGCACGATTTTTCTGGGCAATTCGCGCTTCAACATGGACTCAATGTCCGCCAGCATCCTCAGTTCGTCCGCGCACACCAGCGAAATGGCTTCACCGCTGCTGCCGGCGCGACCGGTTCGGCCGATGCGATGGATATAGTCTTCCGGCACATGGGGCAGATCGAAATTCACCACCAGGGGAAGCTGGTCGATATCCAGTCCGCGAGCGGCGACATCGGTCGCGACGAGAACCCGAACCGTGCCAGCCTTGAACTCCGCCAGCGCCTGAGTGCGCTGCTGCTGGCTCTTGTCACCGTGAATCGAGGTAGCGCTAATGCCGTCCTGCTCCAGTTGTTGGGCAAGACGACTGGCGCCGTGCTTGGTTCGGCTGAATACCAGGACTTGCTGCATATTTTCAGACTTGATCAGGTGCGCCAGCAGATCGCGCTTGCGTTCGTGGTCAACCGGATAAATCACTTGGGTGACATTCTCGGCAGCGGCATTGCGGTGTGCAACTTCAATAAGCACCGGGTCGGTGAGCATCTGATCCGACAGTTTCTTGATTTCGCCAGCAAAAGTAGCGGAAAAAAGCAGGTTTTGCCGCTTCGCCGGCAATAGGGCGATGATGCGCTTGATATCGGGGAGAAAGCCCATGTCCAGCATGCGGTCGGCCTCATCCAGCACCAGAATTTCCACCTTGGACAGATTGACGGTTTTTTGCTCGACATGGTCGAGCAACCGCCCGGGAGTCGCCACCAGGACTTCCACCCCGCTTTTCAGCGCGGCGATCTGTTCTTTAATGTTGACCCCGCCGAATACCACGGTGGATCTCAACGGCAGGTATTTGCCATAAGTCTGTACGCTTTCTTCTACCTGCACGGCCAGTTCACGTGTTGGAGTGAGGATCAGTGCGCGTACCGGGTGTTTGGCTGGCGAAGTGCTGGTGTTGGCATGGACGCTCAGAAGCTGCAGCAAAGGCAGCGCAAAACCGGCGGTTTTGCCGGTACCGGTCTGTGCCCCGCCCATGAGGTCGCGCCCTTCCAGGACGACCGGGATGGCTTGCGCCTGGATCGGTGTGGGCCCGGTATAGCCTTGATCGGCAACCGCGCGCAGCAGTTCGGCGGAAAGGCCGAGAGTTTCAAACGACATGTATTGCATCTCCTAAACGTCGGCCCGCAAAATATTCAGCCGGTCCAGGCAGATCGTGACAAAGTTAAAACTCGGGGTGGGGTATACTATACGGGCTTGTGCGGCAGACCGGATTGCGCGACAACAAATCCTTGCCGCAGGATTATACGCCAGCCAGATCAATTTACCAAGTGACTGATATATCGATTTTTTTCAACCGTTTGCAGAAGAATTTTCGGCACTGGGCGAAGTGGGCAAAACGGCGCGGCATCAGCTGCTACCGTGTCTATGACCGCGACGTACCGGAGTTTCCGGTTGCGCTGGATCTTTACGAGCATAAGGCTCACCTGCAAGAATTCGACACTGGCTGGCAGATCGGTGAAGAGGAGCATGAACGCTGGGTGGAGAGCGTGCGCGCCGTGGCGAGCGAAGTGCTGGCACTGCCTCTTGCCGCTATTACCTTCAAGCAAAGGCGGCGACAGCGCGGCCTGATGCAGTACGAAAAAACCGGCGCACGGGGCGAAGATTTTGTCGTACACGAAGGTGGCCACCGTTTTATCGTCAATCTGGAAGAATATCTCGACACCGGTCTGTTTCTCGACCACCGCAACACCCGGCGCATGGTTCAGGATAAAGCCGCTGGCAGGCGTTTTCTCAATCTGTTCGCCTATACCGGCAGTTTCACGGTCTACGCTGCCACAGGAGGCGCCATCCGCTCCACCACCGTGGATATGTCCAACACCTACCAGGATTGGGCGCGCCGCAACTTCGAGCTGAACGGTATGAATTTGGAGCAGCATGAACGGGTGCGCGCCGACGTGTTCGGTTTTCTGGACGATGAAGTCAGGCGCGGGGAAAATTACGGCCTGATCGTCATGGATCCGCCTTCATTCTCGAATTCCAAGAAAATGAGCGGGGTGCTCGACGTGCAACGCGACCACGCCCGATTGATCAATCAGTGCCTGAAACTATTGCCGGAAAGCGGCGAACTGCTCTTCTCAACCAACCTGCGCAGCTTCCAGCTCGACGAGGCGGCGCTGGCGACGAAAAATATCCAGGAAATTTCCAGTCAGACCGTCCCCGAAGACTTCCGCAACAAGAAAATTCATCGCTGCTGGCTGATTAGCTGCTCCTAGCAGCCTGTCTGACTTGAAGGAAATCGGCTGCAAATCCGCCTGGCCGGTTCATATTTCGCCGCTTTTTTGGTCAATAGAACGACTATTGACCTGCAAAACCGGCAAAATCTGTCCTCGCCCAGCCGAATTCTCGCTTCGATTCTTCAAGTCAGACAGGCTGCTAGACCGGCGATTCCCGGAAAATATCGCCTTCTCCCTGACTGGCCATTGCAACCCTGTTCCGGCCCTTCTGCTTGGCCTGATAAAGAGCCAAGTCGGCCGCCTTGAGCAGTTTGGAGAAATGGTCCATGGCATGATTGCGCTCGGCCACACCGATGCTGACAGTCATCTTGCAACCCGTCTTGCCAGCCAGGAAGGAGGCGGCTTCGAAGGTTTTCCGGATGCGCTCGGCAAACTGAGCCGCAGCATCCATGCCGGCATCCGGACAGAGCACCAGGAATTCCTCTCCCCCCATGCGGGAAATCGAATCCTCCGTGCGTGAAAATTCCTTCAGAATCGTTGCAGCATGTTGCAATACCATATCTCCGGCGTCGTGGCCGTAGCTGTCGTTGATACGCTTGAAATGGTCGAGATCAATCATCATGCAGCACAGTGGCCGCCCCTTGCGCTGCAAGACGGCCCATTCCTGTTCCAGACGCTCCATGCCGTAGCGCCGATTGGGCAGCAGGGTCAGCGAATCAGTCATGGCCAGGCGATGGAGTCGACGATTGGTGATGGTCAGCTCAGTCGCGACCCTGCGCACTTCTTCACGTTCCCGGGTGAGTTCCTCCTGCAACTGGATCACCCTATGACCTGCCCGCAGGCGCGCCTTGAGCACCTCAGGGTTAAAGGGTTTGACGACATAGTCATCGACCCCCGCCTCGAATGCCTCGATCAATTGCTCCTTTTTTTCCTGGGTAGTCAGGATGAGAAAATAGACCATCCGTCCTTCCCTGGTTGAGCGCAAGGATTTGCAGAGTGCGATGCCATCCATTTCCGGCATCATCCAGTCGCTGATGACAATTTGCGGATTGAATTCGACTGCTTGCTGTAGCGCTTCCTTGCCATTCGCGGCGGTGACCACGACGTGACCGCAATCCGACAGAATCTTCTGCAAGTAGAGTACAGCGGACTTGTCGTCGCCCACAATCAGAATCCGCATCAGGAATTCGGCCTTGGCAGCCTGTTCCGGCGACTTGCCGCCGCCAATATCCGGGGACGCCGACAAGGAAGCGACCATTTCCGCAAAGGGGGGTAGTTCCTGGGTGGGCACGCCGAGAATCCGCCCCCACTCCTGCCACTCCGCGACGACGCTGTCGCTCAAGTCCATGAGCGCTGCCGAATCGATACCGAGTCGGGCGCCCAGCACATAAAATCGCGGCAGCAATTGCCGGCGTGCGCTTTCGTCCACCAGGCAGACTTTGGCCAAACAGGCGGCCAGGTGCAATCCATGCGCCATGGCATGGGTGCGGGAGCCCTCCTGGAAATTTCCGTTGTCGGGATTTTCATGGTGGTACACCGTTTCCATGAAAATCGCCGGGAATCCCCACTCCTTGAGCAGGGCGACCGTCATTTCATTGTGATCGGTGGCGAAGTGTTCCTGCTCCAGGCCGGTGATTTCGTCTGGTGACCTTCCGGTCGCCGCGTTCAGGATTTCCGCATACTTTTCGGGGAACAGGGTGGCCATCGCCAGGCTCCCGATATTGCTCAGCAGGCCGCAGGTGAAGGCTTCCTCGGCGGCGGTCTTGACCTGTGCGCTCAGTGCCCGATTCGCGATGGCGGTGGCTAGCGAGCGCGACCAGAATTCCTCGTAATCGAAAGCGCTGCACTTGCCGTTGCGAAAACTGGATAAAACCGAAAACCCCAACACCAACTGGCGCACCATGGGCATGCCGACCAACATCACCGCATCGGAAATCGAGACAACGGCACGGTGCGTATTGAAATGAACCGAATTGGCGAATTTGATCAGGCGCCCGGAAAGTGCGGGGTCGGTTAGTATGACGTGCGCAATTTCCTTAGCCGTGACGTCATCCTGTTGCATCAAGTTGAGGATGGCAAGCGCCACGCCTTTCGGCGAAGGAAGTTGCCCTGTTGCCTTGAGATTGTTGAAGGCTCTTTTCGCAAATCATGTTGTTAAGCCGCCCCGCCAAGCGCCATAGCGAGCCACTGAGCGGGACTCGGGCCGATTCCGTGTTCGCGTTCGAGCGCGCGGAACCAGCCCAGGTAGTTCGCCAGGTAGCAGGTCGCTACGCCGCGAAACTTGTAGACCCAGCCTTTGAGTCGGCTGTGGTAGGCATTGACGTTCTGCACGTGCCAAGCCCCATCGACGCGGACGCCTGCCGACAGATTAACGGCATGATGCTCGACACCGAGCTGGCGTGCTGCGCCGGCCAGTGCTGGGCTGCCGTCGGTGCAAAGCACCACATCCTTCGTCAGGAACGGCTTCAGCGCCGCAGACAGG
>Ga0210039_1000987_pt1 | contig 28163 bp, 28 predicted proteins | sample CryGeyCG2114_250_3_FD_185460 | JGI IMG/M metagenome (GOLD analysis project Ga0210039, IMG submission 185460) | Groundwater microbial communities from aquifer - Crystal Geyser CG17_big_fil_post_rev_8/21/14_2.50 (SPAdes) (version 2) | ecosystem: Environmental > Aquatic > Deep subsurface >...
GGATCTTCAATCAAAATACGAGGCTCCAGGCGGGGTTGCTGGTCTTTGCCAATCCAAGTCAGCTCAAGTCGTTGTTTTTTCATACCAGTTTCCACCTTATCGTAAATAATTCAGTCCGTTGGGTCTTCTGCCGCAAACGGTTTTCAATGCTTGTCATCAGCTCTTCTTTTTGGTTGTCCACATCGTCTTGAGCCTCGTAAAGGCTCATTCGAAGCTGATTTCGTTTCTTCTCAAGCTCCTTGATGTCTCGCAGGGCCTTTACCTTTTGCTCCAGATTCAGGATCTTCTTTGCTTCAGTCTTACGGAATTTTATCTCTTTGTCCAATTCTTTTAACTGAATCTCCAGGCTGGTCTTGATATCGTCAGCCCATTTTTCCAGCTTTTCCATCTCTGTATCAAAAAAGCCGCCAAATAATTATTAATTTTTTTACTATTTAAAAGCCCACCTCTAGAAGTGGGCTCTCAGAACCTTATAACCAGAGACGTGTCTGCTCACGTTGGCTGTAATAGCCGTCGTGGGCAACAAATATATGGTCATAAAACTCTACCTGTATCAGCTCGCTGCATTTCACCAGGTTTTTGGTGGCCTTAAAATCTTCGGCATCCGGCTCGACTTCCCCCGATGGCTGATTCTGTACCAGAATAAAGCCATGTCCATTTTGGCTGATGACAAAATGAAAGATTTCTCTGGGATGGATCAAAATGCTGGTGAGTGTGCCGACAGTGATCGTTTTTTTTGCAATCAACCGTCTTTTCACATTGAGCACTAAGCACTCCAGTTGCCGTTGAGGCTCAAGCACCATGCTTCGGCAAAATCGAGCAACGATCTCTGGTGTATTAAAAACCAATGACTGGCGCAAGGCATCACTCTGACTATATTCCCGTAATGGGTGGCCAGAATCCGCTTTGGCTGCCATAAAGTTTTTAAGACAAGCCGGGCATGTCGCCTGATGAGCCAGCGTTGTCGTCTGAGCAAAGAGTGTTATTTCAGGCTTCAGTTCTAGACACCAACTGAACCCAGCTTTGAGCCATTTGCTTTCTGGCAAGAGCAGGTGGATAAACTCGTTTACCATGACCTATTCTCCTTTCTGCGAAAAATCGCGCAGCCAGAATAGGCCTAAATCTTCAAAAGGCAAGCCAAAAGGCCGGTTGTGCCGGCCTATAAGGTAGGTAATCAGTATTCCCTGGGAAGCAAGACGGTTTGATCGGTGTAATACAGACGAATATTGGCCAAGGGAAAATCTGTGTACTCCAAATCTTGCCGGGTCAATTCAATTTCGTTTCCATCTGTTACAACAATCAGGCCTGTTTGCTTTTCAAGATCCACAGTCAGGTCGATGACCTGAAAGGGCTCTTTGGCAATCTGCTCGAGAGTTTGGTAACTGAAGATACAGTCAATTAGCCAAAAACAACGTGTTTGTTCACAGAGGAACTTCACCCCATCCGTGATGATGACATTGGGATACATTCGGTAGAATTGCTCTGACCCGATGAATCCCAAGAGCGATAGTTCGATTTGGTCTACAGTCATTTGCCCTTGTTCCACAAGGCATTACCTCTATTTCAAAGATTTGCCTCATCCGAAGATAGGCAAAAGGACTTTAGTGGTTTATGAGGGAAAGTAAAGTGACTAATTTTACTTTATTTTGCCTAACAGCCCCCCAGATTGGGAGAACTGCCGCAGGCAGTCTGTCAATCTGGGGGTATTGAAGACACTTCTTTTTAAAGAGACCCAAAAATTGTAAATAAAGAAACCAATAAATCAGCAAAAATAATAAATACGGCAACGATTTGCATTAATGGCATCCAAGTATATGCAGACACTTGGATTAAAGAATTTTCGTCATTCATATTAAACTGTAGTTAATGATATATAGAACTATAGACAGTTTTTTGTTTTAAAGCCAAGCAAAAAATTCAGTAATCTTCTACAGACATTAAGGCAGGGGTGGAAATCGAAAAAATAATTTGATACCATAAGGTTTAATAGGTATAAAAGAAGGTTCTTTGATGGTAGCTCCAGAACAAGAAGACACATCAGATGCTAAGAAGCCTCTGCTCACTACTCCCCCAAGTATTCAAAACGATAAACCAGAAGAGACGAAGTCTAAAGTTATTGACGAGACAAGTCTCAAACAACAAAAACAGTTTTTTATAGTTATGGTTGGCTGCGCGGCGATAGGCATAGTCATAGCCATTATAGTCATTGCTTCAGGTAAAGCTCCACAGGTCACACTACCATTTTAAATTGGAGATAAAATGTTATTTTTTGTGCAAATTATTGCAGGAATAAGTACAGCATGGGACGCATTAACTACTATGTTTGGCGTCTACGGGTATGCCAGCCATGGTTTAACTGGATTTAACTTTGGGGTAATGATATTTTCAATTATCGCTTCTATAGTTATTACGTCCTTTGTAGTTATGACTTCGAATATATGGGATGATGATTCCAGGGGTTTTATGGGCAATTTATACAAGATCCTTTGGATCATTGCTATTTTCGTAGACTGGGCCACATCTTGGATCGCGAATGCTGGATTAATGGGGCTTAAGAATGGCTCTTCTGCAACTGAGAACCAATTTATATTTGCTGGAGTACTCACATTATTGATTTGTGCAGCACCCATTACTTTAGGCGCTATTTTGAAGCGCAAAGGATCACTAGATATTCGATAAGGAGAGGTATGTATGGGGCTATTTGACGAACATGATATCAAAATAAAATCAAGTGGAACACCTAAAGGATTGTTTGGCCAGCATGACCAAACACGTAGACAATACCTGGAAGATTATCGACTAAGGGAAGAAGCCAGGCATATGAATTCTGGACAACTGCAGCTTGAAAGCTCAAAGGTTCAATTGACGGCTCAAAAAAATGTACCTGTACATGTTTCTATTATTCCCGTAGAACCAAGAGAATATAACCACCCTCCATTACCTGAATACAACTTTCAACCCGTTCCAGCACTTCCAACTACAACGATTAGAAGCAATCAGTATCCATCATTGGGACCCATTGTTTATTCTCTCCCAGAGTAACTAGCCGCGTCTCTTTTAATCAAAAGGGATAATCTCATCATCGTTGAAATTCCACTCATTGGGTTCGCCTACAAAGGATTTTACTGATGCATTGCTGTCCATTTGCTGATTTGAGACAATAAATTTGTCATAGTCATCGTGGGAGAACCAATGATTTACAGCATGAGGAGCTCGCTTATGCATCTCTTTATGTGTTTTGAAAAGAACATGAAAATAGCGAAAAACATTTTTTTCTAAAAGTTCTTTGGGCATTTCTGGCAGGTTGGACGGAGGAACTGTCAATAAAAATGGCGGGTTAGTTGAGTACCGAACAAGAGCCTCACCTTGCTCAAGTTTTGCGTACATCGATTTTGCCATGTGTAGTTGCTCTTGGAGTGAATAAAATTGAATACTGGTTACTTGTTCTTTAACAAATTTTGGAAAGTGCAAAGACTCACTCCAGCCAGAGGAGGTTCCTTTGGCCAATGAGTTACTTTGTGAAAATTGACTTTGCTGGCCATTACTTTGCCCCTGGCTAAACGAATTTGACTTCGAAAGATTCGACGATTTATTAATATTGCCATTATTTTGGTTCATATACGACATATATTTATCTAAATCCCCACCAAAAGAGCTTATATCCCGATTTCGTGTGGTGCTTTCTGATTCACCCGTTGAGTTAGATTCATTATTCATGAAATTATTCTGTGTACTGGTTCCTTGCATTTGTGATGTTCCGTCTGTGCTTGTTTCTGATGATGACCCAGATCCCAATTTAATGCGTTCTGGGTCATCCTTTTCCCACTGTGATTCATTTATTTGCTCATATTTAATCAATTTTGGATCAAAATAAGGGTTAAACATTTCTTGAGAGAGGACTTCACGATCGTTATCACTGAGCCCACCAAAAATAACTTTTGTTCGTGTTGTGCCTAGTACAGCAGAGTACATAAGGCCCTGCCTATTTTTGAGTTGCTCAAGATACTGGTGACTAAGAATATAGCCAACATTTCCTTTTCTGGTCTGTGCCAATCCATTCACAATCGCTTCGGAAAGAAAGGAACCAAACTCATCCACATAAATATAAAAAGGACGTTTAGAACGTCTCGACAATGCTGTGTGGTACATGTGACCTTGTAAAAATCCGGCCAATAATTTTGCATCTCCTTCAGGCAATCGGCCATTTTTTGAGGAAAGGTCACAAAGCAAAATTTTACTTTCATCCATTACTTGCTTGATATTTATGGAGTTTTTTGCCTGAAAAGTTGCTTTAATAAAAGGGTTTGTTAAAAACTCATAAAGACGGCCATAAGAAGATTCTACCTGATTTAAAATATCGCTTGTTTTCTTCATCTCTGCTAACATTTGTAGCTGTTCATGCATAAATTCATCATCAATAAATTTTAATGTCTCATGCCGGAAAGAATTATTTGGGTTTAATGATAATAAATGCAAGGCATTAATCATTTGAGGGACTGTATCTTCTTTTTCAGCCCGATGAAGTAATATTGTAAATGCCAAACGAAGGTATCTATTTAATCTGGGAGTCTGTGTGGCATCAGATATATTCCAGGCCATGAGACAGGCATCAGCCATTACAGATGCATGGAAATGGATATCCCCCATCAGGTGAGCCATGGGATTATATCCCAAAACATAATCAGGGAATTTCGGTGCACTCATGACAAGAAGGCGTTCAAAAATTCCGTCTTTTTTTTGTGTTTTCGCATCTGTATGAAGACAGAATGCTAGAATCTCCTCAACCAATTCTCCGTGAGGATCAATAACACAAACACCATTTCCAGCCAGTATATCTTGTTGGATCATATGGCGTAAAAAGTGCGATTTACCTGCGCCAGTGTTCCCAAGTACATGCATATGCATCGTACGAGTGTTTGGATCCAAATCAGCTGCATAATGGTTTTTCAAATAAGGGTTTTCCGCAGAACCGTCCGAGAGTTTCCACCCTTCACCTAAGTACACATGTCCTGGTTGAAGGCTACCCGAACGACCACCCCATATCCCTTCATAACCGTATGTTGACTCTTTGCCAAAGGCAGGAGGCTGAGTTGCTTGATGCGTGTTCCTCCATAAAGGATGAACCAAATGATTGCTAGCAGCTGGTTTCATGCCCCATAAACTCATAAACAGATCTCCTTATGCATCAAAATCATTTAAAAATGAATCAATTTCATGCGAGGACAATTGTTGTCTAAATTGACTCTCTATTGCCATTTGCTCCATGAGTTTAGGAATTTGAGCAATAAGAACATCAGGTCTAATTTGAGAGTAAATACCTGGAGGAAAGATATCTTCCGCTAAAACGGGTCTACGAAAGTGATGAAATACACTTTGTCTATATTGATTTTCGGCGGAAATTAAATAAGCAAGATATTGTTCTGGTAGGTAAATTTCGATTTTTTGATTTAATTTTTCCGATATCTTTCTCAACTGATTCCGATAAAAAACAACTTCCATTAAGGGCAAACGAATATCTTGGGCAAAATTTTCAAAATTTTCAAAGCCATTTATAAAGTTGTTCTCTCTGGCTCTAAATATTTCTTCCAATAATTTTTTTTCTGCCAGTTGATAAGAAATATGAACTTGGACGTCAAATAGGCTAAAAACACCACTAATTCTCTTCCTATAGAGTTCTTCTTCGGAAAGACAGACATTATCAGAAAACCATTGTAAAAATAAAGTGACACTTTCAAAGTAATAACTTTTACGATTGAAAGTGGTTAATTTTTGATTTCGATCCGTGACGAGAGCCGTTGATGTCTCAATGAGTTCTTTTTCCAGGGAAAGAATTAGATTTAAGAGCGAACCAGGTTCAGATAAACCGATAAAGTTCGCAAAGTTGTCTTTTAAGTCTTTAAAATTTCTATCGATAAAATGTGTGTAGAGTTGTTGAATTGCCGAATCCAATACCTCAGAGTTTAAATGGGGTCGTTCACTCCTGAAGAGTTGTGAATAATAAAGACCTTCGCATACAGATGTCGGTGTAGATTTATCTACTCTATAAATGCTAATCAGTGTCATGCCCAACGAACGGGACCATTGAACATCGTTTAAGAAATGTTCTATACCAATATTGGCCGTTACTTTGCGGTACGCAATTTTGTATTTGTTCGAGAGATTTTCTTTTAGTTTAACAAGACGTTCAAATTGGTCTTTTGATTTAGGCGCTTTTCCATAAACTTTAAGATATTGGTTATATCCGCCCTGAAGGTGGCTCAAACGGTTTTCTAATGGATCTGGGTTATAAGTCAAGAATTTTGGTAAAAGTGACTTCTCAATATTGCTAAAACGGTGCCTCTCATTATGGTAAACACCTTTCACATCCATCAAAACTCTATCAATAAGCCGATCTAGCACGCCCTGCTCCTTGATGTGACTTGTACTTCATATATCCTACACAAAGAGAATCTCCTGATTCAAGTATGAGGGAAAACTCCCTAGAGAACATATTGAAAAATGCCCTCTAGGGAGAACCTTTTCCCCTCTCCCTTTTTGTCTGCTACCCGTAAACATTCTTTATGAATAAATTGAGATGCTAAATGAGGTGAAAGAATCGCCTGAGTATAGGTAGTCTTTTTCTGACTTATTTTTTGCTGTTTCTCGATAAAATTGAACTCACTCGACTCACAAAACCAAAATAGGGGGCTCCCATGGCCATTTGAAAAAGAATTTTGGGTAACAGGCAAAATATAGTCCTGACGTTGTTTTGACTGAGTTACGGTTAACACAATAAAGTTTTTAATCCAGCCCGCCCTCACACCCGATTCTTCCGGGCAAACCACTTCTCGATAGTAATTCAAAAGAAAATCATAAATCCCCTTTCTACTTTGAGGCATTCGGAAATATCCCATCATTTTGCTTTTCCACCGAAGAGAAGTTTCGGTACTTCGGTCAATTTCCAAAAAAATATTCAGGCGTTTCCGTGTCGGGACATGCTCCAAAATAATAAATCCATCCGGATTGACTCCCAACCGCTCACTTTCAATTAAATAGTTATATTGAATCACCCGATCATGGCAAAAATGAATAATTTTATATTCAGGTTGGAGTGCGGATGCTAGCTGAGCTGCCACCAAAATATCCGTGGTCATTACTTGATGCAATAAACGAGCAGCATCGTTTTGCGGCATACCTTTGTGTGGTTTGTCTTTGCGTGGCATTTTAGGAATATTCAGCTGATCCAGAAACACACCGACCAAATACTGAGAAACATAGGCTGCTCCCAAATCACTTAAAATATATACATCAGGCTCCGCTCCACTTCCTGATGGCGTTGTTACATAGGTAACACGTTTCTCCAGAAAACCATGTTGCCAGAGCTTTACAATACTTCTCTGAACTTGCGAGATAAGAAGTGACGGTTCGTTTTTTCCTGCGTAGCGCTTTGACTTAATAATGTCGGATATTTCATCTATGTGTAAAAGTGCTGCTAGTTGTGTACTGCTAACATAACGGTGCAGATATGTATGCCAAAGAATTCTGGCATAGCGCGGGGAACGATTGAAATTTAAAGGTGGAAGAGCAGCCTCCGGAGGACGCTTATGGCGATAGCGTTTTTTTGTTTCTGTATCAGCTTTTTCAGCCATTTAAAGCTCTTTCTTAACACGTTTTATAAAACGTTTTGAAATTAAATTATAAACTTATAATATCATTTATTTTATCAAAAATGGGGACGGCTCATTTTCGATACTTGGTGGAGGGAGCTGCCTATTTGTAGGTTTGCGCGGTGCGGTGTGGGCAAAAGTAAAAGGGGCGCCGACGAAGGGGCCCCTTTATGGGGTCGCTGAGGAGGCGCCCAAAAAGGGGCCTGAAGAGGAGGCCCCTTTAGGGGTCGCCGATGAAGGCCCCATAAAGATCGAAAAGTGACCCTCCTATTGGAGGAGCACCATTAAAATAAGGTGAAGCGAGCCCAAAATTAAAAGAGCCAGGTGTAACCAGGCGTGAAAATGAAGGGCTCGCTCCACTTTATCGAGCTTCCATAGGATAGCTCTTGACTTTTTCTCTAAATCTCTCATCATGTTTTCGTTCATATTGAACTAGAAATAGGTTAAACACCTCAAAAGCACTGCCCCACCACAAAAGCTGTCAAGGTGCTCCTCCTTGACAGCCGGAGGGCACTTTTGTGGTGGGTAGTAATCTCAAGAGGTGTTAATGTACTTACTCTGCAGCAAGGAAGTGATTTTTGCCTGTTAGGCAAAAATCACACTCCTTATAAATCGAAAATGGGGACGGCTCATTTTCGATACTTGGTGGAGGGAGCTGCCTATTTGTAGGTTTGCGCGGTGCGGTGCGGGCAAAGGTAAAAAACCCTTAAGCAAGGGTAATGGGTTAAGCTCAAAGGGGGAATAGAGTTCAATACTTATGCACGGCGGGTTTGGTGCAGATCCGGTTTTATTCACGCCTTCTGGCGTGCTATTTGCGTCCAAAGGACAATCCTTACCTGCGCGGGGGGCGTCGGGGGCCCATGAGACCCCTGGGGAGCAGCAACGCAAACCCCAGGGTGATCGAATGGCAGCCCCGACTCTTTTGCTTTGAGGTTAAGCGCAGTGAAACCCGAAGGGAATTAATTCCCGAAGTCCCAACGCGATAGTCTGGACGGCAAGGCCAGGATAAGCAAAGGGAGCAAAGCAAAAGAGTCGGGGGTCGGAGCCACCAAAGGAAAACCTTTTATGGCGCAGTGGCGAAACCACAAGCAAAAGGTCTTTATTACTTGCGTAGCGCCCCCGACGCCCCCCGCGTTTTCTTTTGGTTTTATGGTTTTAAAACGTGTTATGAAACATGCTATATAGAAACACGTTTTGTATTATGAGTAGTCCGCTTTTGAATAAACGATTCTGTTCCGACAACGATGGAACAGATGTGTTTATTCTCTTTTCACGTAACTATTCAGGTGATCTGAAAAGTTCAAAATGTATGATACACTTTTTTAGAATGATAACACGTGAAGAAATTTTAGCTATTTATGAGGCTGGGCCTGACGTAGTCGTAGAGTTGTTCATGAAGCAAGAACAGATGCTCCAGAGCTTGAGAGAACGTATCGAAAAGCTGGAAGCTCAATTAGGTAAGAACAGCCAGAATAGTAGCAAACCCCCTTCAAGCGATGGATTGAAACGAAAGAACAGAAGCCTGCGCACACGCAGTGGCCGCAAACCAGGGGGTCAAGAAGGTCATAAGGGTTCCACGTTATCCTTTTGTGAAAAACCGACTGAAGTGAAGGATTGTCCTGCTAAGGAATGCAGTCACTGTGGTCATGATTTAAGTTCTCAAGAAGCTCTGATCTATGAGAAACGGCAAATCTTTGAGTGGCCAGAGGTTCATTTGAAGGTGACAGAATATCGCTCAGAGATTAAGGCATGTCCCGTGTGCCATGCCGAAACCAAGGGCAAATTTCCTGAAGAAGTGAAACAAGCCGTCCAGTATGGGAGCCATTTAAAAGGGCTAGCCGTGTATTTTAACCAATATCAATTTTTGCCCTATGAACGCTTGGGGGAAGTCTTTGAAGTCCTGTGTGGACAAAGCATCAGTGAGGGAACCTTGTTCAATGCAGTTCAAAGCTGTGGCGAGAACCTGAGTGAATTTGAAGCAGTAGCAAAGGAGATGCTCAAAAATGTAGAGGTCTTACACCACGATGAGAGCGGTATGAGAGTGGAGAAGAAACTCCATTGGGTGCATTCGGCCTCAACGGCTGACTGGAGTTGGTATCAGGTGCATGCCAAGCGAGGTCAGGAGGCAAGCGCTGAGATAGGTATTTTGCCAGAGTTCGCAGGTATTTTGGCGCATGATCATTGGAAGCCGTACTTTCAATACAGTTGTGTCCATGCGTTGTGTAACGCACATCATTTGCGGGAGCTGAAGTTTGTAGAGGAAAGCTATCAGCAAGCGTGGGCTGGGCAGATGGCCGAATTGCTTAGAGAGATCAAAAATGCTGTAGAAGCTTGTCCGAATGCGGCATTGTCAGTGGGCGAGATAGCGAATTTTGAGAAGAGTTATGGCGAGATTTTAGAGGCTGGTTTGGCCGTCAATCCGCTACCGGAAAAGCCTGAGAAGAAACGGGGTCGTCAGAAGAAAAGCCCTGCTCGGAATCTGTTGGAACGCTTAAGTCAGTACCGGCCAGAGGTATTGAGATTTATGCATGATTTTCGGGTTCCCTTTGACAACAATCAAGCGGAACGAGATATTCGGATGGTAAAGTTGTACCAGAAGATATCAGGGTGTTTCCGCACGATGGCTGGAGCCCAGACATTCTGTCGGATTCGCAGTTATCTTTCAACCTTGAAGAAACAGGGGTTTAACTTGATTAACTCTCTCGCTCAAGCTATTCAAGGGCAACCCGTTATACCTTCCTTCACCCCCACCTGAATAGTTACCTTTTCACAAGCAAAGCGTGGCCAGAGTTACATCTTTTGATTTATTTTAATCAAATGGCTCTTTACCAAAAACAAATCTCTTATTGCTTAGAAGCCTCTTATGGACAGGCAGGAATCATTTTTTCGACAAGAGAATTTTTTTTTTGTTCCTGAGCATTAAAAAATTCAACACGCTTAATTTTCAAAGATTTTTTACTGGGTAAGGGTGGGTGTGGGAGCTGCATTCGTTTCACAAAGTGCCGCTGGTCATGTACCAGGTAGGTTGGTAACATCATGGGCTCATTGTTCCCAACCAAAGCGATTGCTTGGTCAGTGGCAATGCGCATCAGGCGATCTGCGTTCATTAAATTTTCTTCCCGCACATGTTTTTCACCGCCTCTGGTCTTTTGAACAATCTGCACTTTACCCAACATTTGCTCGACCATTTTGGCCGTTTCAAGATCCATGCCAGAATAAAAAACCCGTGTCGCAATTCCCCCGCCCATAATGGTTTTAGCACCATGATCACCGTATTGCTTATAAAGTTGGTGAACACTTTGCAAAATCAGAGAGATAGAAACTTTGTACTTACGGGCCGTGGTCATGATGGTATCAAAATGGGGAATGTTATAGTGTCCGAATTCATCAAGAATCGCGTAAAAAGGCAAGTCACTGGGTTCAATGGAACGCATTACCGAGCTAAATAACTGAGAATAAAACAGGTTCATCACATAGCTGTAGGGTGCAATTCTGTCTGCGGGTACAATCAGAAATATAGCTGTTTTTTCCTTTCGGAGCAGAGAAAACCGAAAATCGTCATTGATAAAAAGTTGGGCCATGTCGGGATTACCTATGCTCTTCAGGGCATTTAGGGCTGTTGACAGGTAACTTTGCACGGTTTTTTCGTTTTGGCCTGAAATCAGTGAGGCATAACGGTCAACATAGCTTTCATCCGGCGCATATTGGGCAATAAAGACATCCATGGCTTCTGCATCAAAAAGTCGCTGCAAGAGCTGATAAACATTGGGTAAATGGTAGGTGTATTTATGTGTTTTCCCATAACGATACAAGCAGGCAATAAACAGCTCAATCAGCTCTTTTGCTCCATTATTCCAAAACCCACCATCTGAAGTCTGGCCAGTGACCGCAGAATCAACGAGCACAGAAGCCACTTCTTGAAACTGTGTATAGGTAGAGGCCCGTTTAAGCGGATTATAACGGTTGCTTTGCATGGGGTCAGAGGGGTTCAGCACATAAATTTTGTAGCCGCGCTTGGCCAGGTCTCCGGCCGTATTCGCGTAGAGTTCACCAGCAGGGTCAGTGATGACAAAAGAGCAATTGTCGAGGGTTAGAATATTGGGCATCACATAACGACGGCTCTTCCCTGCCCCTACCTGCGCAATTACAATGGCGTTTTTAAAGCTGTCTTCAGGGGAGATTCGGCGTTGCTTACCATCAATCAGAAGCCCTTTGTTTCTGGGCTTCAGAATTTGCTCTGTTTCATTCTCACTCAAAAACCGTGCGCCTTTTGGCTTTTCATGCGGAAAAAAGAGCCATGCCAGTGGCCCAGACAATAGTTTAAATAAGCGAAATGGCCCGGAGATAATGCCCGTACTTTTATCCATAATGGCGACAGCCCAAGCAGCCACTGCTCCCATCAGAATCAAGCCAATCAAAACTTCCATATTACCCGCTTGTTATGTTTTTGCCGTCCTTTTGCAGGATAACAAATTTTGTTTTTTTCTCCAGAAAAAGATTAATCCCTTTCAAAATCGCGTTGACGGTCATTTCTACTGCGTTGCTCTCGTGCTTTGCGTAACCGATTCAGGCGCTCCTGAGATTCTCTGTCTTCCCGTTGTTTGGGCTGTTCTTTGCGTAAAGCACGGTTTTGATCTGCCTTTTGGGACTCCTGTCTATGTGAAGAATGGGGTTCTTTATCTCGACGAGGTTCAGTGCGCTGGGGTTGCTCTTTCTCTCTGGCCTTTTTCAAGCGTGCAAGCCGTTCTTCAGTTTCTTTCTCCCGTGGGGGCATGCGAAACTCCTCTCTTGAGTGCATTTTGGGTTCTTTACTCTGTGCATATTTTTCCAGGGATTCATGAAACTCACCTCGAAACTCTTTGATTACAGTCTGGGCCTTGTTTGCCGTTTCACGTAATTTTTGCCATACCCCCGTTTTTTCTGACACTGCAGGTACTTTGGGGGACTCTATTGGGCGAGACGGTTCCCTGTTTTGTTCAAATAGTGGTGTGCTTTTTTTATGGGAAAGTTCTTCGTCTTTTACCGGCGTATGTACGGTCGGCGCATCTAAAACAGGCACAGGAGTTTGCGTTTCTGTGACTGTTTTGACCTGACTGGCAGGTGATGAAGATTCCTGATTGGTTTCTTGTGGGCGTACTATCGGATTATTGTGTGATTTCATTTGTTGAGCTAATCCATCCAAAACAAGCAGGCGTTCATAAGCCGGTAAAAGCCCCAAGGTTTGTAACCGATAACGCCTGCCAGTAGCCACAATAACAGGGTTTTTTCCGCGTATGACCAATTGCATATCCAGCTCATCTAAATGCTTTTTGAATGAGGTTTGAGAAGTGCTTTGTTCAAGCACCACCTGAAGTTTTTCCTTGACCTGGCTTTTAACCGATGGTTTGCCTGTGCGTTGTTCCAGCTGAAATTCCCGATCTTTCTTTTTGAATGCCGGTGGAGCGCTTCGAGAGTAAAGACTGCGTTCTCGAAGTTGTGGCCAACGCTCTTGTAAAAACATTTCCATGCGTCCTTGAATGTCCCAAAGTTGTGCCTTTGTGAGGCGAACACGACGGCTGGGGCGGTCAATGCGATTTGGGCTGAGCATAAGATGCATGTGGAGATGTTCTTTTTCAATATGCATGCAACCATATCCAAGCTGGCCAGACGCCCTTTCTTGGAGATATTCTTGAACCATGGCATAGAGGGCATGTTTCTGCTCTTCTAAATCTATTCCCTCTTGTCTCTTTAAACTGAGAATTTCGTGGTACAGCATGTTGCCATTTTTACGTTGGGGCAATTGTCCCCCCATGCTTTCAAATTCTTCAATAATTTTGCCGCTATCTTGTGTGCGGTAAACGTTGTGATAGACAGTAAAGTCAGCATGACTGCCCTGCTGCATATAGGCCACAAGTTGATCGTAACTATCACTTTTTCGTGAGAGGGATTTGATAATCATTCTTTACCGACCGTGAAGCAAAAATACACTGCTCATTTCTTCTTCAAGATTATGCAGCTTATCTTGTAATCCCTGTAACACACGATTGGCATGCGCATTTGCTTCAGGGCCGTATAAATGGCGATTCAAGTGCATATTGTGGGCAATTTGGTTGATGTTATTGCCTAAATTTCTGATCAGAAATTTTAACTCATCAGCTATTTTTTGATTTGCAGCAGGAATAAGGGGTACTGCTGTTTTGTATCTCAATGCCATATGTTTGATTGTTTCTGGAATACTTAAACCCAACTTTTCTGATTCCAGAGAGAAGAGTTGGTGTTCCTCTGGCGTCATAGTGATCGTCACCCGACGTTTCCGATCTTTGTACTCTTCTCGGTATTTCTGCATGTAGATTTGTCTGTCTTCCATCAATCACTCCATTACAAAAATCACAGATAAAATGCTCGATAAAAAATGGGGCAAATACAAACACATATACAGAAGCCTATTTTTTCGCGATTTATTCAGGGGGAGTCCAGAGGGGGTATCCCCCGCCTGGCAAGTTGCATTTGCCCGGCGCCAATTACTAACATATCAATGTTCGTGCGAAAATGCAAACTTGCTGCTCCGTCATGCCCTCTACCGGAATATTTTTTAGGCTCTCCGTCAACTAAGGGTATGACAACGGGAAGCGAAGCGAACCGTTTGTTCGAGGCCTTTAAGCCTCCATTAATCAATCATATTATTGATAATAACTATTGTATGGAGTAATTTTTTAAAAAAACTCATCTGCTTTTGCTCAAAATATTGAAGTTAACACAAACAAATTTCTTGTCAAACAAAAACCGATTTAAATCGGTTTTAAGGGCAATCTTTAAGCAAAAATGTATCGATATACCAAAAGTGATCCAGAAGAGAAAATTAAGGCTACTGGAGCCTGTATTTTGACTCTTTGGATTCCTCTTTATGTCTTTGGTTTTTGGTTTTTTAAAAAATCTTTAAATCATCACCTTTCGCGCGTACACGCGCATGATGTTGATCAAATTTAAAATATTTAAAGAATTTAAGAGCAAAAAATGGCGATCCTGAAAACCCGCTTGTGACAACCATTTCCAGGATTTTACATGACAAATAAAAACACCGACTTAGGGATATAAAAACACCGACTTAGGGACGTAAAAACACCGACTTAGGGATATAAAAACACCGACTTAGGGATGAAGCAACACCGACTTAGGGATGAGAATAGCAATAGGCTGTTCATAAGTCTAGATGGGCTTTTGGTATGTTTTTGTTGATGAATTGAGGAAAATAAGAACACCGACTTAGGGATGGGGCACGTCAAAGTGCCATCAACTGCTGTATTTACCACTTTTGCCTCATAAACTTCTCAATAAAAACACCGACTTAGGGATGAATGGTGCCCTTTTGGAATTTTCATCCACAATCTGGTGCCCCTTTGGAATCTAAGATGTCTTGAATAGTAGGTCAGAACTACCTCTTTATCTTATTCAAAAGCTACTTTACAGCTCATCCACAATCTGGTGCCCCTTTAGATTGTAAATCATTTAAAAACACAATGTGGATTGACTCATTGTGTTTTTTATGCGACCTTGTAGGGGTGAATCTTTTCTGGGGGCAAAGCAGGTGGAGGACAATCATGATTCTCTCTTTACAATTCTTAATTCCACAACAATGTCAAAGGTTGACTCTGATTACCTTCGCATGGCAGTAGGGTTTCTGGATACGAACAAATTGATGGAGGTTGGGCCATACAAGTCTTTTGTGGCTTTGGTGAGCTTAACCAAAAAGGAAATTCAGACTCAGCGAAAATTTCAAATTCCTGTGCGTACGGTAATGGAAGAAATGGGAATAACTTCCAATAATTACAATCTTTTAAAAGACAATATAAGGCTATTAATGGAAACGGTGTTGGATTTTAATGTTCACCGAAAGGATCGAAATCCAGGCTGGAGTATGGCTCAGATTTTAGGGCCATCGCAGTTAAAAGATGGCATTATCACGTTCGAATTTACCGAACCAGTCTGGGATAAACTAAAAGATCCCATTATTTATGCCTATATCACCCGTAAAGGTGTTTACTCTTTTAAGAGTAAGTATGATATTGCTTTGTATAATTGGTTTACACGCCTACTTGTGCCTGACCATGACCAGGTGATCTGTGAAGAAACCATTTCCTTTATTCTGAATGATATTTTACATATTGATAAGAAGTTGCAGAAGACCTACGGTGGTTATATGCGCCTTAATGATAAAATCCTTAAAAAATCCATTGAATCTATTAATAAACAGACAAATATAAATGTTAAATATAAAGGGTTGCGCACAGGGCGTTTTGTTACGAAAGTTTGGTTTTTCGTCTCTCGCCAAGCTCCTGAATTGAAGGCTGAAGAGCAACAGGTTCTTTCAAAATTGGTTACAGTCCAGCTAAATAAGCTTGTCAAGTTAGGGTTGTCATTGGATTCCAAAGTCAAAGAGCGTGTTTTGGCGTTGAGTAAAGAACTTGGGGAAGAGTTTTGTGTACAGCGCTTAACCGCCATTGCCAAGGAAGTTAAGTCTAGACCAAATGGTTTCAGTAATCCTGGCGGTTATATTCGTACGAAACTCTTTGAAAATATTTTGCTTCCAGAGGAAACAAACAGTGAACTTCCCCACCAAGATTTTGTAGACCGCTACCTGCAATTTTTTCAGCAAGCATTCAAATCCCTGTGGTCGGATTACCAACTGGGGCTCTTTAAGCAGTATTCCTCTGAAAAATTTGAGGAATTACAGCCGCGCATTGTAGAGTTATGCGGTGGTGATGCTTCTTTTCGGGCCTTGACCAAAGGTGCCACTTTGAATAAGGAAATATTTTTGAAATCTCGGAGTCTGCTTTCGGTGGCCAATGCCAAAGCTGAATTACTTGGGTTTGTTATGCCACCTACCAATCAGCAAGAATGGGTTGAGCAGCACAAAGACACCTTACTGGCCAAGGTTCGAGACATGCTTCAGGTTGATTCAAAATTGCGCTATGAAATGGCGGATAGCGGCTGTAAATCTCATGAGATTGAAGCGCTCGCCTTTCTCCAATTTATGAATCAAGTGACTGGGTAACTCAACCCAACGGGCCTCCGGCCCGGACTTGCTGCCGAGCGAACCCCGTTCCGTGCTTCACTCGGCAGCAAGTTTATTTGTCAGTTCTGCTAGGCGCAAATAGAGGGTTTTTCTTTTTTTTCCTTGGTACCAGCGACAGTTTTTCAGCAAAATCAACAGTGACTCCTGCTCTTTTTTCAAGCTCTCAACCTCATGCTTTACCTGGCGAAGCTGTAATAACTCCCCTTCCCTTTCTTTAGCCTCTTGGCGAACCATTTCAGGGGGGCGGCCATCGGTCAAAAGTTTCAACCCATTTTCTAGCGCCTGGATCGTTGCTTGTTGCTGCTCAATTAAAGAATTTTTCGCAGATAAAGCAATTTGGTAATTCTCACGCTCTTTTCCTTGAGCCTCCTCCAGCAGTTTGAGCAAAATATTGTTCTGCGGTTGGGTAGGTTGGTTTTGTTGTTGATCGGCAGGGCTGTTTTGTATTTCTTTTGCCTGGTTTGGTAGGGAAGTGATTACCTGGCTTCGAATGCTGGGAAGGGTATAGCCTTCTTCTTTCATTTTGGCTATTTCTCTGAAGCAAACCAGGCCATTGGTTTCAAAATATAGCGCATTGTTTTGACCTTTGACCGCATAGGCGACAGACAGTTCAGGTATTTCTTTGACGATTCTGCGTAGGAATTCATATTTCAGGCCAGTATTTTTCTGGATCTCGCGCAGGTTATAGGGATGGCTCATAATCGGTTTTGTAATCAAGTTGGGTAGCTAAAGAGGGGAACTTTACTCCTGAAAAAAGTGCTCAACCTCTGTGATAAAGATTTTTCTCTTTATTTTTGGTCTTGTCAAGCGTTAACCCAACGCTGATGCCCAACCCCCTTTATGAAGGGGGGAGGTCAGTCTGTTCATTTTTGCTGATAGAGGTCGCATATTTCTGTAAACCATCTAAAAGGTAGTACTGAATGGACTGCCTGATTGAATTTGCACCAGAAATAAAGTAATCATCACCGTATTGTTCGTTGATATCACTCAATTCCTCTTCATAAAGAAAATTCAGTGTTTGAGTTATCCATTTGTAAACTGGGGTACACCCGTCAATGGTGTCCCAAATCAGGGAATGCAGGGTGTCTGGATCTTGAAGTAGGGAAGTCAATGACATGTTTTTTTGCTGAGATTCGTATATCAGTGCATCAAAAAGACAAGAGCGGCATTTTTCAAGCAGTTCAGGAAGATCGTTTTCCTCCAGTGCAATTTGAAGAAACTTTCGTCCATACCAGAAAAAATCTATCTCTTTGCCTCGTTCTGATGCTTTTTGCAAATCTTCGCTGAGATAAGCATAAATTGTCTTGCCAGGATTTGAATTATTCATAAACTTTAAAAATGAAGAAATAGGGGAGCTGGGGGAAAATTCCACCAGCCCCTTGTTTTTTAGTACTCTGAGGGAAGCAATACGATTTCATCTGTGTAATACAGGCGAATTGAACTCAGTGGAAAGTCTGTCCACTCAATGAACTGTTTTTTCAGTATCTGTTCGTTATCAGCCATACAGGTGACAACTGCAGATTGATTTTCAGGGTTCACTTGGACTGTATAGAACTGAAATGCAACATCTCGGACTTGGGGCAGTGCCTGGTAAGACCAAATAAGGTCCATTAACCAGAAGCATTTAGCCTTGTCACAAAGAAATTTAACTCCATCGGTCAGATTCAGACGTGGGTACATCTGATAATACCGTTCTGTGCCGGTGAAGTAATTCAGTTGTTCTTCGAGTTTGAGTGGTTTCATAAGATTGGTTGAGAAGAAATAGGGGGTGTGTTTTTGTGGGGGTTTCCTGGTTTTCAAAGAGCGTGTCTGTAAGTGTGTTGGTTTCACGGGCATCACGGGGCACACCGACCGAAAAAAAAGCAGGGCAATCATGAAAAATAGGCGAGTAGATACCCTACTTTAGACAGCCTTTTTTTTGTGATTGGCTTGGACACCAATTCTTTTCATGATTTCTTTTTTTTCAGGTGTGCCATATTGCCCGCTGCTGAAACCAACTTCAGACACCTTTTGATATCTGGAAGCCTTAAAATCTCACCCTATTTTTTATCACCTTGACCACGAATCAAAGTACAGCATACTTTCTACCGTACCTGATTTATGAGCAATGACCCATGCAGAACTGCATTAATTACAAATGGCCTATTGAACAAGCTGATAACCTGGCTGAATTGGAATCTCTTGTCGAGCGGATGCTTGCGCAGTATGAGCTGGAATATTTTCGCGTGCTTTACCCGGACTTGAACTGGGAAGAATTGGGCGAGTTTCTTTCTGAAGAGTTGGATGATGACGAACAGATCGATACGGTTGCCTATTGGCTAGAACTAGCTCAACGCAAATTAAATTTATTACTCATCCACTAAATTTTTAGCTGTGCAAAGGTAAAGGCGCTGGCTGAATTTTGTCCCAGTGCTCTTCAGGCATCCAATAAGTTTTTTTTGTCTCTGCTTCAATGACTAATGCCTCTTCTTTTGGATAAGAAGAGACTTGTGTCTTGTCCCGTGCTCTATATTCTGGTGTGTGGTTGAGATTTACAATGCAGTATTGTACAGCGGCCCTTTGTCTTGCCAAATCAGTTCTTTGGCCATCATATGTCAATGAACACCCTTTTAACAATTTCCCTCAAATTTTATGAAAAGCCCGAATCAGCTTCATTTGAATGGTTTAGTGACATCATACAATACTGCATTTCAAGCTGGTTTCAGAGCTTGCGCGCATATATTCAGTACTCAGTTGCAGGTAGCACCCACATCCGTTGAGCCCATTGGCCAATTATTTCAGGGCATAGAGCGCTTACCTGACTTTGAGCGTTATCTCACTGTAAGCAGATCTTGCCGACCGAGCATGTTGGCCAATGCTAGGAGTATTTTGGGTAAGTTTGCTCGTTTTTTGCAGGAGCAGGGGAGTATCACTACTTCTGAGCAAGTCACTGTCTTGGTGCAAGATTTTTTGAAAGATTTTACGCACCCAGCCTACCGTTACAGTGCCATTTATTACCTCCGATTGTTCTTTGATTTCTTGGAGTGGGAAGACAATCCCGCTCGTAGAGTACGTTTGCCGAAAATCAATGCGGCAAAAGGCCGGCACTTTCTGGCACCAGAGGAGTGCCGTTTGTTGTTGGCCAATCTTCAGGAATCTGTCCGTAAGGGAAAGCAACACCGTGAACACGCTCTTTTTTTACTGCTTTTGTACACGGGCTTGCGGGTAGGAGAGGCTTTGGCTCTGCGTTGGAATGACATTGACCCAGAAGGTCAGGTTTTTGTGCGTGACAGTAAAAACCATACATCGCGGATTGTTTATGCTCCCCGATGTGTTTTTCAAGCTTTGAGCGCGTACAAAGCTGTTTCAGCTACTTCGACCTTTATTTTTCCTGGGGTCAAGCCCAATAGCCCCATCTCCTATGGGGTGATTCGTGCTCGATTCAAGAAATTAATGCAGGAATCCGGTATTGATCGGCCGGGTTGCAATCTTCACAGTTTACGCCACACTTTTGCCCGCTCGTGCATTCAATCTGGGATGAGACGTGAAGATATTCAGCAATTCCTTGGCCATAAAGATATTCGTACCACTGAAATCTACACCCGGCTTCTGTCTGAAGATGTACGTAAACAAAGTGTTTTTTCCCATCGTGCCGTCCAGGCTTTTCTTGGCCAAAGAGATACAAAATCTAATTCCCGGCCCAAATGATGCCCATGATGAACTCAATGATTTTGTACGAGAAGAAAATGACGGTGAGCCCAACCAAAACCCTTACGAGTACTTGCTTTAACTCATTGTGGGACTCTTCTGTACCTGAAATGCTCTTAAATCCAGCCATAACAAGGAGGTACAGCCCCACACTTCCCGCCAAAGATGCAGAAACCGTAATCACCCAGCGCAAAAGCTCTGCAAAGTTGATATTCGGGCCAGGGAGGCTTTTCAGCTCGTCGCCGAGGCGGGACTGGGAGTTGGTGATGGCGTCCTGCTGTTCATTAAAAGCTTTGATTGCATCATCTTCAGCGGTGTTATCAACAGCATTTTTTTTATCAACCACCTTTTTCACCGGCTCTACTAAGGCAAAAGCAGGAAGAAGGCTCTGGAAACTAAAAAAACCAATGAGGGCGATGGTGAACAGTATATGTTGACTTTTTCGGGTTTTCATGTAGGTTTGAAAGAGAAAATAACGTATTTTCCTATGAAAAATCTCCTAAGATTACAGGAAAAAGGTGAAAAACGCAACACCCAAAACTCACTGCTGAAGCGAGTGGGTAAGAAGATTGCTGCCGTGTGCCTCGCTTTTGGTGCCCAGTATGGCGGTGTACTGGATACTCCACAGGCATTCGCGCAAACCCAGGAGCAAACCCAAACCGTTAGGGAAGAGACTGTTCTGCGTGACATCGATCAGGACATCGTTTTGGCTGATGGTGCCTATACCTTGAAATCCGGTCTCGTATTTATGAATGGGACTGCCATTCTGGCCTACCCTGTACAAGATGCTACCACAGGGAAACGGTATATCATGGCCCATGAAGACCCAGGGATTACTGGCGACTATGTGATAGAGCAAATTCAAAAACTGGCGTCATTGATGGGGGAGAAAGGAGTGAAAGATATTTATCCAGACTCCCGTCAGTTCATGGAATTTACCCAGGAACAACTGGATGGGATCCAAATGACTGACGATGAGAAACGGCGTCTTTTTTTCTCCCGTGCCTTTTTCTGGTCATATATGGGGCATTGGGAGTCTACGGGTGAGGAAAAGGAAAATGTAAAGGCTACTTCCGTAGATATAAAAGAGGCTTCTGAGGGGTTCCAGGCTGCGGTTGATTCCTTTCAAAAACTGGATGATCAAAGCCCCTGGTTTCAGGAGCGGTTGAAAGACATCGAAGTTTTGCGTGCTGTACTGTACTCTTCCAGCTTTTCCGGGGCATCAGGGAACCGGAACTTTCGTAAACGTACGATTGATCAACGCCTTCATGACACAGGTTACGAGCACTTGGTGCTGCGAGCAACCGAAATTATGCAAGCCCGCACTGTTGCTTTTTTGGAGGGCGAGATGCCCAAATCTGAATTTTTGGTCGCCTTTAAAATTTTCTGTGAGTTGGCAAATAATCATGGGCGTTTCATGCAGGGGTTTCGGGAACGGGGGTGGATGGATCGTGAGTTGCTTGATATGGCTATGTTAACGATGTCTCGCATTTTACCTGTGTATCAAGCGGCGCTTTCTGCTTTTGGACAGTCTGGTCAGGTGCAGAATCGCCAAGAAGCCAGAGAAAAGGTTCTTCAGGCACCGACACTCCTTGCGTATCAGGAGCTGTTGGCTACGTTTGCATACGCCTATCCAGAGATCACACCTGAGCAAATGGACACTTGGGCAACGCAAAACAAAGAGATTGCCAGCATCCTGATAGACAAATACGGGGCTGAAACACTGTTTGTGCCTGAAACGCTTGTCTCTTCTCTTGATGAGCGTTTTGCTGCTTTTCAGACATCACTTCCTCGCTATACCCGTCTGGCCAATGCTGCTCAAACAGGGGTTCGTTTGACGTCGCTGTTTGCGAAAGTGCGTGATTCACAAGCAGGGAAGTGGTTAGATTCAGATAAATCTGACCTTCAGGAAATTTATCAAAATGTGATCAACTCGCCAACGAACCATGCTGAGAAGCAGTTCTTGGCAGTTTTACAGGATGGAATTCGTGTTTCTGAGCCCACTGTTGATATAAAACGATTTGAAGAAACAGGATTAACTCAAAATTACAAGCTAAGCCCGATTATTCGCGAGATTAATGGTCAAAGCATTGTCACTACAGAGCACCCCGTTGATACTGTCAAAGCTAGTTTTTCTGTAGAGAATACTTTACCTATACCTCTGAATGTGACTTTTGAGATCACACTGAACAGTGCGGCTGATAATCCTCGTGATGTTCGCTCGGTGCGCTTACCTGCAAACCAGATTGCGGATATTACCTATATGGGGCATGTGCCGCTGGAGAGTTCCAGAGCTGGTGGTAGCCGTACAACACCCATAGCCCGCTTAGAGTTGGCTATGAATGGATTTCAGGAGGTGGCTTCGAGCACCTGGGGGGAGCAGAAAATAGCCAGCGCTAAGTAGGCGCTGGTTATGGATTCTGACAAGAGCCGATGTGGCGAGCCCAAATTTGAGTAAGTGAGCCTGGCCATTAACGGAATGGCACAACCTTTTGGGGGAAGGTGGCGTCAGACCCATGCAAATAAGCGCGATGGAGATCATCGTAGTAGATCTCAGTAGGCGGTAATTGCGCTGGTTTACCCCCGATCGGCGATTCGTTGATAGATTTGCTGGTCAAGGCATCAAAGCATTCATTCCAGGGCTCTCCTTCACGCAGGCTGAGCTCGAACCGAAAAAAGCGTGTTTGGGGCGACAGTTGCATTTCTTCGAATAAAAAGACGAGAGAATCTGTCAGCCAGTGATTTTCGTCGAACCAAGCCTGAAACGCTGGCGTGGCCATGGCGTACACGATCAGCTTCTCAGTGGGGTGATACAGGGGGCGATACTCCAGGGACGGGCTGTGTACAGTGATGCCAAGCATCTGTAGCTCGTCCATGTCAGGACGGGCCAACTCCGGCAACTCTCTGCTTTGCCACAGATGTCGATGGGCCTCGGATAAGAGGGCACAAGGCAGGTTGGTTGTGACAACCTCCTGCCACAGATGGAATTTGCGGTAGAGAATATTGAAGATATAAGCCAGTTCGCCCTGGCCTGAGGCCTGAATTTCCTTGCGAATCAATTCTTGCTGTGCTGGCACAAGGATGTCGATGTCCTTGAGTTCCTGGTAGAGCATAGGAATGAGATGACTCAAGTCATCAGCTAAATAGGGTTCTTCGTGCTGTTTCAAGTATTGGTGAAGCGCTTCTGGAGTATCAATCTCGGCTGGAATTTCGATTCTGGCCAGATCGTGCCGTCGTCTGCGGAGAAAGGGGATTAAGTTATCGTCGTCATTGGGAGGGCTTGGCATTGTTTGTCTCCTGGGTGTCGATACACTTCAAATTTATCAGTTTTTGTTGTTTGAAAACAGTGAGGTTTATCGCATATGGCCGATTAACTCCGCCCTGATAATCAGGGATTGGTCGGGCTGTTATGTTCCCATAAAAAACCGACCTACTTCTTGGCCCAGACTGAAAAAATAGTATCCCAAGAACGGTGCTGTGAGTATAAACAAGATAATGCTGGTCATTGTCAAAAATATGAACAAGATCAGTGCCTTGTAATAGATACGAACCCGGTCAGCCTCGTTAAAAGTCAGGAACTCTTTTTCTGGCAACTTCCCAAACAGGAATCGGACAAAGGGGAGTTTTTTGTTGTTCTGCATCCGTGTGAAGTAATAGAATACTCACATATTAAATATCATAGATTTATTGGCTTATCTATGATTATGTTAATAATTGCCACTTTGGCTTTGGGCTAAAATGAACAGAGGTAGTAAAGGAGTGGTGTCGGACAATGTTTAAGGGCAAGTATCGAAAGAATAACCCTCAGGGAAGAATTTCCATGTGGATCGTTCTTATGCGCATTGTTCTTGCTTTTCAGTGTGGCATTTTGGCCCCGACTACTATCTTCGTTCCTTTCCCCTCACATTCTTTTTTTCCTAAGTTGGTCACATTGCTTGTTATCGTGGCCATGGTTCGCTACTGGTGGCACCCTTTAACAGAGGATGAACATCCACGAGGCACATCCATTACCATTTTAAGGGTGATCTTGGGACCTATTCCGATAACCCTAACTGTATTTAGTATTGCCGCAGCCTTTGAGAGCTGGGTTGTATCCCTTGCAAAGTAACGCCGTCAAATACTGTCTTTAATAATCCGCTCCATCTCTTGCTCAAAGCGAACGCTGTCTTTGTTTTTCTTCAAACTTTCGCGCAGATAATTGAGGGCAACTCGGATCACCAAAGAGTTGTTGACTTTCTTCCTGCGGAACTCACTCAACTTGTCAGCCAGTTCTTCAATATGCTGGATGTCAGAACGGTAAATAGAGAAGCTACGGGTGGTCAACTCCTCAAGGTTGTCCGTCTGGGCTTTGGTCTTTTTGGTATGCAGGGTGACTTCCTGCTGATCGCGTTGGCGAGTAAAAGGATTTTCTTCTGTGCTCATGGTTTAACTCCACTCCTCTAATACAAATTCGCCCAGTTTGGTATAGGCATGGCGGGCCTGAGAGTTTTTATAAGTCGCTGTGCTGACCAGATCTTGGTACTTTGCTTGGCTGTTTTTCACGCTCTGATCCATCGGGATTTTAAAGGGGAGCACTTTTCCCATAGAGTCGAGCATTTTTGCTTGTTTGCCAATGTCCTCTTGGATTTTGGTTGCGCGAGGGTTGTGCATGGTATAGAGCACGCGGAAATTTCCAAAGTCGTCGCCTTTGATTTCCAGCATGACGGGAATAACCAGGGAGAGGCCATCAAGGCCGTACAGATCGTAGGTTGTGGGGCAGAGGATGGCATCAGACATTTCAATGGCATTTTCAACATAGACCGACAAATCAGCAGGGCAGTCGATGACCAGGTAATCATACTGCTTCTGTAAAGGCTTCATAATGAACTTAAGAACGTCCAATGCACGGCGGGAGTTGGACTTCACCAGGTCTTTAAACGGCTCCATTTTTTGAGTGGCGGGGAGCAATGCCAGGTTTGGCCGTATCTGTTTAATGGCCTCTTCTACAATGTTTTTGCGGCTTTCCATCACATAGCTGTACAGCACTTCATAAAGCGTTGGGGGAGGGGCTGAGTACCCCACAGAAATCTTCAAATAGCTTTTTGTGGCGTTCGCTTGTGGGTCAAGGTCGAGGAATAAAACTTTTTGGTTTTTGGATGCCAGGTAGGAGGCTAAACAGAGCGCCGTGGTCGTCTTTGCTACGCCCCCTTTGGCGTTCATAATGCTGATGGTGTACATGGTAGCCATCCTTTTATTGATAGATTTATATATGGTACACCACATAATAAACTGATGGCAGACTGTTGTTAAAAAAGACAAAAAACTATCAATTTATTGATAGTTTTGATGGGCTTGACGCGTGAAAGTATTGGTTCGGAGACGCTCAGTTCAGCGTGCGTCAAAGACTTGCAGACGTATCTTTAAGCTGCGCAGACTGGCCCGTATTTCTTCAATACCTGGCAGAGTCCCATAAACCAAAGGACGAAAACTGTTGGTATAAGTCTGAGCCAGTTGCTGCCAAAGAGCTTCTGTATCGCTAAAAATGAGGGCATGAGCCAGTGGTTGCTGATTCCACTCCCCCTGAAATTCTCGGCTGTCTGCATCGTCTTTTTGAACCTGTTGTAAGGTATCAAAGAATCGGTTGCTGGCCACAAACGCGTGTAGCTGGGTGTCAGCCATCAAAACATGCAGATCGTAGGCATGGCGGATCTTGTTTTGGAGCTGGGCAGTTGGGTCTGAGTGATAGGATGCGCGGGCCAGGGCCAGAACTTTTTCTCCCAGGGTGCGTTCCGGGTGTAAAACCTGAACTGTAAAGGGCTGCAGTGAAAACGTTTGAATGAGGTCTTCGCGCCCGAGACCTTTTAAAAAATCCCCAAGCATTGAGTTGAGCTGAACGTCTTGGAAAGGGAAGGGCGTTCCGAACGCATTCAGCTCTACGACCAAGGATGCCTGCATTTGACTGTTTTTTAGGAGTGGGAATAGGGTGGGGTATTGATGGGCTGTTCTGCGAAACCGAGACCATTTCTTGGTAACGGATTCTACGACTATTTCCTCTAAATGCCCCGTGATTTCTTTTGAAACCTTATCTATTCTGCTTTTGACCTGGTTTCCGGTTAATCCTTCTGCCAACAAGGCGAGATCAACGTCTTCTGAAAATCGCTCAATCAGGCCATAGGCTTTAGAAAGCGACGTGCCCCCCTTGAAGACAAAACGATCCCGATACGGAGAAAGGGAGAGTTTTTTGAGAGCGCTACTCAGCCAATAGTCTTTTTCAATGAATGCGTTGGGGATATTGCTTTGCTCCCCGTACGCTTCAATGATTTGTCTGAAAAGTAAGGGGTCTTCATGGAGATTCATCGTAAATTCCAAGCATAAGAAGTAGGGAAGGCATCTGATTGAATGCCTGTTTTATATGTGCTGACAGGGTTTAAACTTGTTTTGATGCGAAAGGCCTGTGACTTCTCTTTCAAGATATCAAAACACAGTCCCAATAGTGCACGTGTGGCAGGCGGATAAAGTTCAGCAATGGTGGCCAACTCTTCTTTTTCAAGGGGAGTGAGTTTTTTTATGTATCCCATCACGGTGTTGATGATTTGTGAAGGCTCAGCGTCTGGTATTACACGGATGTCCGAAAGTGCGTCCAGAAGCTGGGGCAAAAGGTCATTTGAAGGCTGTTTGGTTACTCGGCAAGGGACAAACTTCAAAAGGTTCCCACGCAACTGAATCGGGTTTCTGGGGGCATCTGTTGCAATGACGACTTCAGTAGAGAGCTGAGTCGTCAGAAACAGAGAGCTATAGGCATTGACTCCTGTTAGATAGCTGACGGTCGCGCCTTGCACTTCCAGAACACGCGCAATCACTTCATTGATGTTGGGGGATACTTCGCCAAACTCTGTCTGGCGTGGTAAGTAATAGAGGCCCTTACTAATTTTACGAATAACACCCTGGCGGTATAACTTGCTCAGAGTTTTAATCAGAGTAGTGGTTTTGTCCGCTGGAATCTGGAGATCTCTGTACGTGAAAATCTCACCAGGAATTTTTTGCTCCAGTTCTAATTCTAAGGCTTCACTTACTCTCATTTTCTTTACCGTTACAGATAGTGCTGATCTGAGTATAGCCAAGCCTCAACAAATAGTGAAGTTTAATTAAAAAAAACTTCACTCAAACATATTTCTGAGACGGACGTCTTGGGCTTTGACCATGGGCTTTGATAAAATACATACATGTAGACACAAATAAAATACATTTTGGGCCTGAAGAGTAAATGAAAGTCAATTCCACCAAAGCAAAGACGGTTCCTCATCCTGGCGATCTCCTTCGTCCCAATGCTACTGATCATGTCTGCGTTTTGCATGTCGAGCCGATTGCCGATCTGCGGCTGCCTGTACAATTTCTTACCGACCTCGGCAATGCACTGCCAAAATTAACACGCCACAGTATTGTTGAGGATGTTTTGCATCGTGCTGTCAGCAGGGAATATGCCTCACGCAGGCTCCACAACTCACAACGAAGATACCCTTCCACAAGCTCACTGGTGCCCACAAATGGAGCCTACGCCTTTGACATCCACACAAGCTTTACTGTGCTTGCCGTACTGTTGCTTCGTCCGCCTGGAATGATAAAAGAAGCCGCTGGTTATGGCAGTACCCGATTTATTCCACGCTCAATTACACGCGCAATGTCTCAAGCCGAGCGAGAGGCAGTATTGCGTCTTATTTACAGTTATGGCGTTGGTTGTGCAGCTGGCATATGCTGTGAACTTTGCCCAGATCCTATTCGGTTGTTGGATGCGGTTTCTA
>Ga0210039_1000988_pt1 | contig 28142 bp, 24 predicted proteins | sample CryGeyCG2114_250_3_FD_185460 | JGI IMG/M metagenome (GOLD analysis project Ga0210039, IMG submission 185460) | Groundwater microbial communities from aquifer - Crystal Geyser CG17_big_fil_post_rev_8/21/14_2.50 (SPAdes) (version 2) | ecosystem: Environmental > Aquatic > Deep subsurface >...
GCCTTCGAACCACACCGATTGCAGCCAGGGCGACTTGCCGAGCCACTGGCCGGGCTTCTTGCCGCGGCGTTCGACTAGTACCTGGCAGGTCTTGCCGACGCTCGCCTCGTTGAAGGCCATCTGGTCGCGGCGCAGTGCGGCCTGGAGGCGCTGGAGGCGCTCGTCCATGACTTCGGGCGCGACCTGGTCGTCCATCGTCGCCGCGGGGGTGCCGGGGCGCGGCGAATACTTGAAGCTGAAGGCGGCGGCGTAGTGCACCTCGTCGACGATCTTCAGCGTGTCCTCGAACTCGGCGTCGGTTTCGCCGGGGAAGCCGACGATGAAATCGCCCGACAGCGCAAGGTCGGGACGCGCCGCGCGGAAGCGTTCGAGCAGCTTCAGATAGCTTTCCGCCGTGTGGCTGCGATTCATTGCCTTCAAGACGCGGTCGCTGCCGCTCTGTACCGGCAAATGGAGGTAGGGCATCAGCTTGGCGATGCTGCCGTGCGCCTCGATGATGTCCTCGTCCATGTCGGCCGGGTGGCTGGTGGTGTAGCGGATCCGCGCGAGATCGGGATCCTTGGCGAGCTCGGCGACCAGTCCGGCGAGCCCGACGCGGTGGCCGGCATAATCCTCGCCCGACCATGCCGAGACGTTCTGCCCGAGCAGCGTGATCTCCTTCGCGCCTGCCGCGACGAGGCGCTTTGCCTCCTCGACCAACTCGACGAAGGGGCGGCTGATCTCGGCGCCGCGCGTGTAGGGCACGACGCAATAGGTGCAGAACTTGTCGCAGCCTTCCTGGATGGTGAGGAAGGCACTGGGCGCGCTCTTGCGGCGCTGCGGAAGCTCGGCGAACTTGGCGTTGGCCGGCATGTCGGTATCGGTCGCGCGCTCGCCCTTCACCGCGCGGTCGAGCATGGCGGGCAGGCGGTGATAGGCCTGCGGGCCGACCACCATCGACACCGCCGGCGCGCGCGCCATGATTTCCTCGCCCTCGGCCTGCGCGACGCAGCCCGCGACCGCGATCAATGGCTTCTTTCCAGCCTCTTCGCCCGCCTTGGCGATACGCCCGATGTCCGAATAGACCTTCTCTGCCGCCTTCTCGCGGATATGGCAGGTGTTGAGCACCACGAGGTCGGCATCTTCGCCCTCGGGCGCGGGCGTAATGCCCTTTTCGGCCAGCAATTCGGCCATGCGCTCGCCGTCATAGACGTTCATCTGGCAGCCGAAGCTCTTGACCCGGTAGGTCTTGGGAGGCGTGGTCTGTTTCATGGGAGGGGCGCCTTTAGGCGAAACCGGGGCCGCGTTCAACGTGGTCGCGCGTGAAACCAGTCGCGGTTTCGGTGCCAGGCAATGGCTGCAGCAACGACCGAGACCGCTATCACGGCAGCGAATGCGCCATATTGCGCGGGCATCGAGGTTGCGTTCGGATCGATCACGGTTTCGGCGGTGTTGAAGGATGCGTGGAGGACGATGCACCCGACCAGCCCGCCACCGCGCGCGTAGAGTAGGCGCGTGAGCAGGATCGAATTGGCCAATCCTCCGATCGCGAGCATGGCCACGAACAGCGGTCCGATCCCGAATTTGGGCAGGTGCCAGAAGAACCACGCGAGGGCGACGAGCAACGCGACGGCGATCGGCGCAAGGCGCGCGGCGAGGACCGGGACGAGGTGACCGCGCCAGCCGATCTCCTCGAGCAGCGCGACAACCAGCAACTGGAGGGTGAAGGCGAGCGCGATATCCGTGATCGAAGGCACGACCACGGTCGCGCCGCTCGCCTTCGCGCCGAGCAGTGCGGCCAAGCCGTAGCCGAAGGGCAGCAGCAGGAGCTTCCACGAGGGCAAACCGGTGTTCGGCGATAGACGCTCGCGGCGAAACAAGCGCGCAAACAGGATCGCGGCCAGGGTCGGGCCCGCCACACCGGCGGCGAGCAGCGAAATCGGCGGCGCCGTGGTGCCGGTGAAGCCCGCCGCCATGCCGACGAGCAACATTGCCGTGGCCGAGAACAGCAATGCGGTCAGCGAAAAGCCGGCGGCGTAGATTGCGGCGGCGCGAAGGTTGGGGACGGTTTTCATAGGTGCGCGCGCATTTGAAGGGGCGAAGCCAGTGCCAGGCTGCCTATTTCGGCGCGTTGTACCTGACCGGCACGACGTCGTGCCTGAACTCGCGCAGCGGCTCGCCGTGGGCGGTGGCCAGCGCGGCTTCGATTGCGGCGCGGGCGCGGGCGCCGATCGCCTTGCGACCGCGGAATTCCTCGGGGCTGAAGGGCTCGAGGAAATGCAGGTCGAGCGTGAAGGTGCCGGGGCGCGCAAGGATGCGCTTCGCGTTGTTGAGGCCGCTCTCGTTGCCGATCCAGCCGAGCCATTCGCCGTATGTGCCGTAGTCGAGCATCACCGGCTGGACCATCACGCCGGGCGGCGGCGGTTCGAGCACCGAGAGCATCGAGGTCTTGAACGGCAGCAGCGACTTGTTGTCGGTGGTCGTGCCCTCGGGGAAGACGGTGACCGACCAATTGTCCTCTAGGGCCTCGCGCAGCGCGTTGATCTGTTCGGCCACCCCCATGCGGTGTTCGCGCTGGACGAAGACGGTGCGGTTCAAGGTCGAGAGCCAGCCGACCACCGGCGTTTTCTCGAGTTCGGCCTTGGCGACGAAGGCGGTGCCGCTGTGCCCGGCGAGCGCGAGGATATCGATCCACGAGACATGGTTTGCGACGAAGAACACGTCGCGCTTGAGCGGGGTGCCGATCTTGCGCACCCGCGCCCCCGCGATCCACGCGGCCAATCCCAGGAACCACATCGGGAAGGGCGAGCCGTAGGCCGCGACGCGGTAGAGATAGTGGAGCGGCACGAACACCAGCAGCGCGAGCACCAGCGCCACGATCCGCACCGTGAACACGATCCAGCCGAGCGCCCCGATCGGCGTCGTTTCGCCGCGGGTCGCCGCCTCGCGGGTGTCCGGGTCCTCAGTCCTTGCGGGAGAGCCGGACGCCATACAGTTCCATCCGGTGGTCGACGAGGCGATAGCCGAGCTTTTCGGCAATGACTTTCTGGAGCGCTTCGAGTTCGGGGTCGACGAATTCGACGACCTTGCCGGTTTCGATATCGATCAGGTGGTCGTGGTGCGCCTCGGGCGTGGGCTCGTAGCGCGCGCGCCCGTCGCCGAAATCGTGCCGGTCGAGGATGCCGGCCTCTTCGAACAGGCGGACGGTGCGATAGACCGTCGCGATCGAGATCTTGGGATCGATCTTGCTGGCGCGCTCGTGCAGCATCTCGACATCGGGATGGTCCTCGCTGTCGGAAAGAACCTGCGCGATCACCTTGCGCTGCTCGGTGATCCGCAATCCGCGTTCGGCGCATAGCGCCTCGATGTCGATTTTCTGGTGCACAATATTCCGTATCGCAAAGAAAAGCCCTGCGGCGCAATAGCGCGGCAGGGCGAATCTTCAAATCGGTGGGGGCGATTGCCCCGATCAGGCCTTCTTCTTGCGCCCGCGCTTCTGGCCGGGCTTGCGGCCGAGGCCGATCTTCTTGGCGAGATCGCGGCGCTTCTCGGCATAGTCGGGCGCAACCAGCGGGTAATCGGCCGACAGGTTGTAGCGCGCCTTGTATTCTTCCGGAGTCAGGTCGTGATCGGTCGACAGGTGACGCTTGAGCATCTTCATCTTCTTGCCGCATTCGAGGCAGACGATGTGGTCCTTCTTGACCGACGAACGGATCGAAACGGCCGGTTCGGGGGCCGCTTCCTCTTTCTCGCCAAGGTCGCCGAGGCCGGCGAGGGCACCGTAGACATTGGTGATCAGGTTCGGGACATCGGCGACGTCGACGCTGTTGTTGCTGACATGCGCCGCGACGATTTCGGTCGTGAGCGTAATGAGCGTCTCGGTCATGTCGAGATCGATCTCTTCCATTGTGTTTCCTTGTTTTTCACTTGAGCCTTGAGGGGGTGGCCGGGGGGACGGCCAACGGTCGCGCGGTTAAGCCGTAATCCATGATATAGCAAGCAGACCAACAGGTCTATTTTGTTCGCTCTAGATGGTTAACGCGAAGGTTATTGCGTCCAATTTGTGTCCCGAACGCGTCCGATAGTATTCCTTTCGTCGGCCTATTGGGACAAAACCGATGCGGTCGTACAATCTAACCGCCGGATTTCCTTCGCGCATTTCGAGGAACAATCTTTCGCCTCCGCGCGCCCGCGCATCTGCTGCGAGCAGCGCCAACAGCCGGGCGCCGAGGCCGGCTTCGCGATGCGCCGGGTCGACCGCGATCAGCAGCAGTTCCTCTTCGCCGGGCGCGGCGCGCGACAATGCGAATCCCGCGACCCGGCCGCGACGATCGAGTCGCCGACCGTCGCGATCCACCGCGATCAGGTGACCGCTGGGCATGGCGAGCATGTCGGTGACCTGCTTGCGGGTCCAGGCTTCGTTGTATTCGGGATCGAATCCGCGCGACATCACCCGCATGACGCCATCGAGCACGGTTTCGTCGGCGAGGCTCGCCATCAGCGACGTTTTGCCCTGGCGGGCTTGGCATCGGGTGCGCGGCCATAGATCGCGGCGACGTCGGACGTCAGCGCCTCGGGATTCAGATGGGCGAAGCCGCGCGCATCGGGCCACAGCGCCGTCGCCTTGCCCGAACCGCGCCGCTCGACCAGCGCTTCGGCCTCGCCTCCCGCGACGAGCCCGGCCGAAAGCGAGGCAGCGGCGTATTCGGGCTTGAGCGAGGCCGGCGCGAATTCCTCGCGGCCCTCGGCGTCGTATTGCGCGCAGAACCATTCGCCGTGGCCACCACGGGTGCACACCGCGACCGGCTGCGCACCGCGCTCGGCCCGCGCCATCGCCGCGATCATCGCATGGGTGGCATAGCCGACCAGCCCCGCGTCCCACGCCAGCGCGAGCGCCCGCGCGGCGGCGATCCCGACCCGCACCCCGGTGAAGCTGCCCGGGCCGCGCGACACCGCGATCCGGCCCGCGCGACCGCGCTCGGGCAGGTCGGCGATCATCGGGACCAGTCGTTCGGCATGGCCGCGGCCGAGCACGTGGTGTTCGTGCGCGATCAGTTCGCGCCCTTCGAACAGGGCGACGGAGCAGGCCTCGGTGGCGCTATCGATCACGAGCGTACGCATCGCTTCGGCCTAATCGGCGCGCGCGCCGGCTGCAATCATTCGAAGCGGTTGAATTTCTCGAACTCGGGACGCGGCGAACGATCGAAGATACTCTCGCGGTCGCCATAGCCGATGCCGCAGATGAAGTTCGAGCGGTGCTGGGGCGCATCGGCGAAGAACGCCTTGTCGACCTGGTCGTTGTCGAAGCCCGACATCGGGCCGCAATCGAGGCCCAGCGCGCGCGCGGCGATCATCAGATAGGCGCCCTGGAGCGAGGAATTGCGGAACGCGCCTTCCTTGCGGCCGTCCTCGTCGCCGTCGAACCAGCTCTTGGCATCGGTGTGCGGGAACAGCCACGGAAGTTCCTCGTGGAAATCGATGTCGTAGCCCACGATCGCGACGACGGGAGCGGTCAGGATCTTGTCCTTGTTCGAATCGATCGCGGTCTCGGCGAGCTTCTGTTTCGCCTCGTCGCTCCGGCACCACACGATCCGCGCCGGCTGCGAATTGGCCGAGGTCGGGGCCATCTTCATCAGGTCGTAGATGGCGCGGATCTGGTCCTCGCTCACGTCCTTGTCGAGCCAGCCATTATAGCTGCGCGCTTCGCGGAAGATGAGGTCGAGTGCGTCGTCGGAAAGGATGTCGGTCAAGGGTCTCGTGCTCCGTCTGGTGAGGGAAATCAGGCTGCGCGGACTTCAACCACTTCGGGCACGTAATGTTTCAGCAGCCCTTCGATGCCGTGCTTGAGCGTGGCGGTGGAGGAGGGGCAGCCCGAGCAGGCGCCCTGCATCTGGAGGAACACCACGCCTTCCTTGAACCCGCGATAACGGATGTCGCCACCATCCCCGGCAACCGCAGGGCGCACGCGCGTGTCGAGCAGATCCTTGATCTGGGCGACGATATCGGCGTCGGCCGGATCGTCCTCGATCTCGATTCCGCCATCGTCCTCGGGCGGCACCGCGATGCCGTTGCCGCCGGTCGCGCCGGGTTTGAACAGCGGCGTCTTGGTGACGAAGTGATCGAGCAGCACCGCCACCACCTGCGGCTTCAAGTCGGCCCAGTGCACGCCGGGGGCCGCGGTGACCGACACGAAATCCTTGCCGAAGAACACGCCGCTGACGTCGCCCAGCGCGAACAGCATTTCGGCGAGCGGCGAGATCTCGGCATCCTCGGGCGAGGCGAAGTCGCGCGTGCCGTCGTCGCCCATCACCGGGCGACCGGGCATGAATTTGAGGGTCGCGGGATTGGGCGTTGTTTCGGTTTCGATGAACATGCACACGATGTAGCGACGCGATCCGCCCCTGCAAGGGGAGGGGGATATTCACTCGCGCTTCATGGGGTGCGACGATATGCCCCCAACATGACCTTTCTCCCGCGCGCATTTGCCGCCTTCGCCTTCCTCGCCTCGGCCGTCGCCGCGCCGCTCCACGCGCAGAACCACGATTCGACCCCGACCGTGCAGGTCCAGGCCGAACCCGAAAGCCTGCAGCGCGGCGAGGACAACTGGTTCTACGAAGGCTCCGACCTGGAACAGGAGCGCGCCTGGCTGTTCGGCGAGCTTCCCAACGGCCTGCGCTATGCGGTGCGCCGCAATTACGTGCCGCAGGGCCAGGTATCGGTTCGCGCACTGGTCGATGCGGGCTCGATGTACGAGACCTACACCGAGCACGGCTATGCCCACCTGCTCGAGCATTTGCTGTTCCGCGAAAGCAAGTATCTCGGCCCGAACGAGGCGTTCTCGCGCTGGCAGGCGATGGGCGCGCAGATCGGGATCGACGCGAATGCGACGACCAGCCCGACCCAGACCGTCTACCAGATCAACCTCCCCAGCGCCGCGCGCGACGATGTCGACGAGACGTTGCGGCTGTTTTCGGGGATGCTCGCCGCACCGGTGCTGTCGGACGCGAACGTGCGTCGCGAACTGCCGATCGTCCAGGCCGAGAACCGCGACGGTGAAAGCGCTCAGCGCCGGGTCGCCGAACGCAAGCGGGAAATCTTCTATCGCGACCAGTTGCTCGGCGAGACGCAGCCGGGCGGCACGCCTGAAACGCTCGCGGGCGCCACGGGAGCGAGCGTTTCGGCTTTCCATCGCCGCTGGTACCGGCCCGACAACACCGTGCTGGTGGTGGTCGGCGATATCGATCCGGTCGCGGTCGCGCGGATGATCGAGGCGCATTACGCCGATTGGCGCGCCGATGGTCCGGCGACGCCCGATCCGTCGTTCGGCGACCCGGCGGCCCCGACCGATGCGGTCGCTTCCGACGGGATCCTCCCGCCGCTGGGCGAGGCGGCGACAATGGTCGAACCCGATCTCGCGCCTTCGCTTACCTGGGCGATCCTGCGTCCCTGGCGGCTGGTGCTCGATACCAAGGAGTATAATCGCGGGCTGATGCGTAGCTTCATCGCGCAGGCGGTGATCAACCGGCGGCTCGAGGCGCGCGCCCGCGCCGGCGACTATCTCTACGCCGCCGTGCAACAGGAAGACATGTTCCGTTCGAGCGACGTGACCTTCGTCTCGGTCGGCCCGCTCGAAGGCGATTGGGAAGGGGCGCTCGCCGAAGTGCGCGGGATCATCGCCGATGCGATCGCAACCCCGCCGACGCAGGAAGAGATCGACCGCGAGGTCAGCGAATACGAGGTCGGCTACCAGGACTATTTCGACAAGCGCAACCTGCAGCCCTCCGACGAACTCGCCGACGACCTCGTCGGGGCGATCGATATCCGCGAGACGGTGACCTCGCCCGGTGCGGTGCTGCGGCTGTTCGCCAGCGCGAAGCCGTCTTTCACGCCCGAGAGCATCCATGCCGCGACGCGCGAACTGTTCGAAGGAACGGTCGGGCGCGCGCTGCTGGTCACCAATCGCCCCGGCATGGCGGACGATGCCGCGCTGGCGCTCGCCCTGACCCGCGAGGTCGCGGCCAACGGCGATGCGCGCCTCGCCGCCGCCGAAGTCGACATCGAGAGCCTGCCCGCGGTCGGCGAACCGACCAAAGCCACGATCACGCCGACCGGGATCGAGGCGATCGAACGGCTCGACTGGGGCAACGGCGTCTCCGCGCTGATCTGGCCCAAGACCAACGAGCCCGGGCGGCTGACGGTCAAGGTCCGCTTCGGGGCCGGTCGCCGCGCGTTCTCGGCCGAGGACGTGCCCTATGCCGCGCTCGGCGAAATGGCGCTGGTCGCAGCGGGGCAGGCGGGGCTCGACAACGAGGCGCTCGACCGCCTGACCACCGGTCGCAAGATCGGTTACCAGTTCACGATCGAGGACGGACGCTTCGTGCTGCAGGGCGAGACCCGCAACGAAGACCTCGCCAACCAGCTTTACCTGTTCGCCGCCAAATTCGCGTATCCGCAGTGGGACGACGGCCCCGTCCGTCGCGCGCGAGCGGCGGGCATCCAGGGCTATCGCAGCTTCGCGACCAGCGCGATCGGGGTGTTCGAGCGCGATCTCGAACAATTGCTGCATGACGGCGACCCGCGCTTCCGTTCGCCCACGGCGGAGGATTTCGAGGGCACCACCAACGCGCGCTTCGCCGAGCTGTGGGGAAAGATCCTCGCTTCCGGCCCGATCGAGGTGCAGGTCTTCGGCGATTTCCGGCGCGAGGCCGGGATCACGGCGCTCAACCGCACTTTCGGCGCGCTCGCCCCGCGTCCGGCGCTGCCCGTGGATACCGCCAGCGCCACCGTCCCCGTCACTGCGCCGACAGCGACGCCGATCACCGTCACCCATCGCGGGGCCGACGACCAGGCGATGGCGGTGATGGCGTGGAACACTGCGGGCGGGATTGCCGATTATCGCCAGGCGCGAAAGCTCGAGGCGGTCGCGACGATCTATTCGAGCCGCCTGCTCGATGCGCTGCGCGAACGGATGGGCGCGAGCTACACCCCGCAAATGGTGTCCCAATGGCCGGTCAGCGTCGAGAACGGCGGGCGCATGCTCGCGATCGCGCAGGTGAAACCCGAGGACGTCTCCGCGATCTACGAGGAGATCGATCGCATCTCGGCCGACCTGGTCGCCAACGGACCGACCGAGGCCGAGCTGGCCAAGGCGCTCGAACCGATGCGGCGGCTGCTGCGCCCAGGCCTGCTCGGCTCGGCTTTCTACATGTGGCAGCTCGAGGATGCGACGTTCGACCCCCGCCGCTTCGCGCAGATGGACACGGTGTTCGAGGACTTCTCGCAGGTGACCCGCGAGGACGTGCAGGACCTCGCGCGCCAATATCTCCGACCCGAGGATGCGATCCGGATCGCGATCGTGCCGGAGGACTGATCGGCGAAACCGATCGAGGATTTTCTGGCATCCGCCCGGTGCGCTTACTATGTCGCGGGAGATGAAGCAGGATTGGTCTCCCGATAGCTGGCGCCGCTACGAGGCGCGGCAATTGCCCGAATATGCGGACGAGGCGGCCCTGCGCGCGACGACCGACGAGCTCGCCGAACGCCCGCCGCTGATCTTCGCGGGAGAAGCGCGCGCGCTGACCGAGGACCTCGCCGAAGTCGCGCGCGGCGAAGCTTTCCTGCTGCATGGCGGCGATTGCGCCGAGAGCTTCGCCGAGTTCCACCCCGACAATATTCGCGACACCTTCCGCGCGATCCTGCAGATGGCGGTTGTGCTGACCTTCGCCGGGCGGATGCCGGTGGTGAAGCTGGGCCGGATGGCGGGCCAGTTTGCCAAGCCGCGTTCGAGCCCGACCGAGCGGCAGGGCGATGTCGAGCTGCCCTCCTATCGCGGCGACAGCATCAACGGGATCGATTTTGACGCCGCCGCGCGCGAACCCGATCCCAGGCGCATGGTGCAGGCCTATTCGCAGGCCGCCTCGACGCTCAATCTGCTGCGCGCGTTTGCCGGCGGTGGTTATGCCAATCTGCGCCAGGTCCATCAGTGGACGCTCGATCATATCGCGAGCTCGCCCTGGGCGCAGCGCTTCACCGAAACCGCCGACCGGATCGGCGAGGCGCTCGATTTCATGGAAGCTTGCGGGGTTGATCCCGCCACGGTCCCGCAGTTGCAGGGCACGACCTTCTACACCAGCCATGAGGCGCTGCTGCTCCCATTCGAGCAGGCGCTGGCGCGCAAGGACCCGCTGACCGGGGACTGGTACGGCTCCTCGGCGCATCTGTTGTGGGTCGGCGACCGCACGCGCTTCGATGGTAGCGCACATGTCGAATTCCTGCGCGGGATCGCCAACCCGGTCGGCATCAAGTGCGGCCCCTCGCTCGATCCCGAGCTCTTGCTGCGCCTGCTTGATACGCTCAACCCGGCGCGCGAGGAGGGGCGGATCACGCTGATTTCGCGCTTCGGCCACGAGGCCATCCACGACGGCCTGCCGCCGCTGCTGCGCGCGGTGGAGCGCGAAGGACACCCGGTGGTGTGGAGCTGTGACCCGATGCACGGTAATGTCGTCAAGACCGCGGGCGGCCTCAAGACCCGTCCGTTCGAGCGGATTCTCGCCGAGGTGCGCGGTTTCTTCGCCGCCCACCGTGCCGAGGGTACGCATCCGGGCGGGATCCATGTCGAGATGACCGGGCAGGATGTGACCGAATGCGTCGGCGGCGCGGTGGCGATCACCGACGACCGGCTGGGCGATCGCTACCACACCCATTGCGACCCGCGCCTCAATGCCGCGCAATCGCTCGAACTCGCCTTCATGCTGGCGGACACGCTGCGGGACCAAGCGGCCTTCGGCCCCGACGCGAAATCGAATGCCGCCTGAGCGATCGGATCGACAAATCTTTCTCATCTGAAATTGCCGGGAAAATAATCCCCGCCCGAGGGTTTCAATGAGCGAACGGTCGCTTATGCTGGGTCGACCGGAGCCCGAGGGAGAGTTTCGCTGGCCGAGGCAGCATTACCGCTAAGTGCACCCGATTGGTGCGCCGAGAAGCGAGCCGAGCATTTTCGCGACGTGCGTTCGTTGACCGAAGCGCTCGCAGCGCCGCTGGGCGATGCCGATGCGACGATCCAGTCGATGGAGGATGCCTCCCCCTCCAAGTGGCACCTCGCACACACGACCTGGTTCTTCGAGACCTTCCTGCTGGGCGAACACGTCGATGGCTACGAGCCTTACGACCCCGATTGGGCGTTCCTGTTCAATTCCTATTACGAGAGCCACGGGGAGCGGAACGCACGCTTCAATCGCGGAATGATCTCGCGCCCCTTGCTCGACGAGGTCCTCGCCTATCGCGCGCATGTGAACGCGGCGATGGAGCCGCTGCTTGCCGACGATGCGCTGGCACCTCTGGTGGTGCTCGGTTGCGCGCACGAACAGCAGCACCAGGAATTGCTGCTCACCGACATCAAGCACGCTTTGTTCCAGAACCCGCTCGGCCCGGCGATGTTCGACGTGGCACGGGATCCGGCCGCGAAACGATGCGAACCCGAATGGCTCTCCTACCCCGGCGGAATCGCGAAGATCGGCCACCAGTCCGATGGCTTCGCCTATGATTGCGAAGGTCCGTCGCATCGTGCGCTGCTCGAACCCTTCGCTATGCGTTCGACGCTGGTGACCAATCGCGAATGGGCCGAGTTCGTCGCTGATGGCGGATATGACGACGCGCTGCTGTGGCTGTCCGACGGCTGGGCCTGGGTGCAGGAGAACGACGTGCAGGCCCCGCTCTACTGGCGTGATGGAGAGCAGTTCACCCATGCCGGCTGGCGCGCGCGCGACCCGGATGCTCCGGTCACCCACATCTCCTATTTCGAGGCCGATGCCTTCGCGACATGGGCGGGCCGGCGCCTGCCGACCGAGTTCGAATGGGAAGCGATCGCGCGCGGGCAGGATTGCCCCGAATGCGACGCCGCCTTCGACAGCGCGGCGGGCAACCAGCTCGATGCCGGGCGGATCGGCGCCACCCCGGTCATGCCACGCGGCGGGACCGAGCTGTTCGGCGACTGCTGGCAATGGACCCGCTCGGCCTATCTCCCGTTCCCGCGCTTCCGGCCCGCCGAAGGCGCGGTAGGCGAATACAATGGCAAGTTCATGAGCGGGCAGTTCGTGCTCAAGGGCGCGAGTTGCGCCACCGCGCGCGGCCATTCGCGCGCTTCCTACCGCAACTTTTTCTACCCGCACCAGCGATGGCAGTTCACCGGCCTGAGGCTGGCAAAGGATATCTGATTTATGGCCGCAGAAGAGGGCATCGCGCTCGTCGACAAGGACGAGCAGGGGGTCGATCGCGCCTTCCGCGAGGAGGTGCTGACGGGCCTGTCCTACGACCAGAAGGCGGTCCCCGCCCGCTGGCTCTACGACGATGACGGCTCGCAACTGTTCGAGGACATCACTCAGGTCGAGGAATACTACCCGACCCGCGCCGAGACCGAGATCCTGACCGAGCGCGGGGCCGATTTCGCCAATGCGATCGGGCCGGGCAGGGCGGTGGTCGAATTCGGGTCGGGCAGTTCGGTCAAGACCCCGCTGCTGCTGCGGGCGATCGATCCGGCGGCCTATGTCCCGCTCGACATCGCGGGCGATTTCCTGCGCGCCGCGGCAGCCGACCTGGCGCAGCAATTTCCCGGTCTGGCGGTCCATCCTGTCGAGGCGGATTTCACCAAGGAAGTGGCGCTTCCGCACGAGACCGCCGACATGCCCAAGCTCGGTTTCTTCACCGGGTCGACGATCGGCAACATGGTGCCGCGCACCGGGGTCGACCTGCTCCGCTCGATGCGCGCCACGCTGGGTGCGAAATCGATGCTGCTGATCGGGATGGACCTCGTGAAGGACCGCAAGGTGCTTGAGGCCGCCTACGACGACGCCAAGGGCGTGACAGCCGCCTTCAACCTCAACCTCGCGCATCGTATCAACCGCGAATTGGACGGCACGATTCCGGTCGACGCGCTGCGCCACGAAGCGCGCTGGCACGATGATTATGCCCGGATCGAGATGCACCTCGTCGCGACGCGCGACATCACCTTCGAGGTGGCGGGCCGCAAGTTCGCGATGGCCGAGGGCGAGAGCATCCACACCGAGAACAGCCACAAGTTCAGCCGTCGCAGCGCCTTCATGCTGCTGCGCGCGGGCGGCTGGACGCCCTTGCAGCGCTGGCTCGACCGGCAGGAGCGCTACAGCCTGATCCTGTGCCGCGCGGCTGAAGAACGCATCGCGCCGTAACTTTCCCGGGCTCAGGCGCGCTGAGCCTCATCCCATTCAGCTTTCCTGTCCGTCTTCTGAACGACCGTTCCACTTTCGGTTCACCGATGGGGGCGCACGGTTCACCTGTTCCCCAACGGAACCCCGCCCTTTCCCGGGCCGCCGGGAGGGCGGCGCAACACGGGAAGAGGAGAGAAGCATGTCCTATGCGAATACCCATAAGGGGCCGGACCCCAGGGCAATGGCCGCCGCGACCGCGATCCAGGTCGGGATCGCAGCGCTGGTCATCACCGGGCTGTCGAGCGGGTACGTTCCGTTCGTCGAAACGCCCAAGCCCAATCCGACCGCCGTCATCTACGACCCGGTCGAGCCGCCACCGCCCGAGCCGACCGCTTCGCCGGACGTGCCGAAGACGGGCGACACGGTGATTTTCACTCCGAAGCCTCGCACCGAGTTGCCGGCGCCGGCGACTGGTGTCCCGACGACCGACGTTCCCCAGTTGACCGACGACTGGTTCGTCGTGCCCGGCACCCCCGCGAGCGGCACGCCGGGCCCGGCGGTGACGCCCAGGCCCAGCCCGACCGTCGCCTACACGCCGACCGGCCCGGTGCCGTCGAGCCCGCCCGCGAGCTGGTTCAGCACCGCCGACTACCCGTCGATCTCCGCGCGGCGCGGGGAAGAGGGCACGGTCGGCTACCGGCTCGAGATCGGCGCAAATGGCAGGATCGAGAGCTGCACGGTGACGCGTTCGAGCGGCCATAGCGCGCTCGACCGCGCGACCTGCCGCCTGCTGCCGCGGCGCGGCGCGTTCTCTCCCGCGCGCGACGATACCGGCGCCAGGGTCAAGGGGACGTTCTCGGCCGAGATCGTCTGGCGCTTGCCCTGACCGAGACCGGCGGCCGGTCGCGTGCCGGCCGCCGACATCCCATCGGATGTTGCCGCTATGCAACATCGGTGGACGCAAGCACAGCTCTTGCGTGTTAGAATCTTGCGTGGTCACGTCAAATTGTGAAAGTATCAACCCGCCTGGTCGCGGAATGGGGAATTTCGCGACGATTTGAAAGGACGGGACTGATGAGAACTTTCGCAACGAGATCGAGTCATGCCATCGGCTATCGCGCGGCCTTGCTGGTCGGCGCCGCCACGCTGCTCGCCGCTTCGCCGGCAATGGCGCAGGATACCGGGGAGAGCGACCAGGAAGACGCCGCGACCCAGCCGACCGACGAGGTTCCGCCGCAGAACCGCATCGTCGTCACCGCGACCAAGCGCGACCAGACGATCCAGGACGTCCCGTTCTCGATCAACGCGCAAACCGCCGAGGACATCCGGAAAACCGGTTCGGCGAACATCGAAGACATCTCGCGCAACGTCGCAGGGCTCACGGTCCAGAACCTGGGCCCGGGCCAGAGCCAGGTCGCGGTGCGCGGCGTGTCGGCGGGGCAGGTCGTCCGCGACCAGCCGGGCGTGAAGGAACAGGTCGGCGTCTATCTCGACGAATCGGTCATCTCGCTGTCGCTTTTCACCCCCGATCTCGATCTGTTCGACCTGCAGCGCGTCGAGACGCTGCGCGGTCCGCAGGGCACGCTGTTCGGATCGGGCTCGGTCGGCGGGACGATCCGCTACATCACCGCGCAGCCCGAACTCGGCGTGACCGAAAGCGTGATCGAGGCGGGCGTCACCGCGATCGACGGCGGCGATGCGGGCTGGAGCATCAAGGGCGCGACCAATGCGCCGCTCGGCGATATCGGCGCGATCCGCATCGTCGGCTACCACACGAGCTATGCCGGCTTCATCGATGCGATCGGTCCGGCCGGGGGGCAGGACATCAACGACGGCACGCGTGCGGGCGGCCGGATCGCGATGCGGCTCGAACCGGCGCCCGGTTTCAGCATCACGCCGCGCTTCGTCTATCAGCGGATCGACGTGAACGGGTTCAACCGGCAGGACGTGTTCAACCTCTATGCCAACGAGTTCACCACCCCGCCGACGGTCTACGACGACCGCCAGCAGTACCTCCTGCTGCGCGAGGCGTTCGAGGACGAGACCTTCCTCGCCGACCTGGTGGTCGAAATCCCGCTCGGCGATGCCATCGGCCTGACCTCGGTGACCTCCTATACCGATCGCGACATCCTCGTCAGCCGCGATGCCAGCGCGCTGACCGGATCGGTTTCGGTCGACCTCGGCTATCCCGTCGCAGCGGTGAACCTGCCATCGAACCTCCGCGACACGACCGAGTTGCAGAGCTTCACGCAGGAAGTGCGCGCGTCCTCGACCGGCCAAGGACCGTTCCAGTGGGTGTTCGGCGCATTCTATTCGCAGGTGGATCGCACCTATGCCCAGCGCCTGCCGACTCCGGGCTATGCCGCCGCCACCGATGCCACGCTGGGCGCGGGAACCTCTGCGGCGGTCGCCAACGGCTTCCCCAACCTCGATTCTCCCTACAATGCCGACCTGCCCTACGACATCCAGCAGGTCGCAGTGTTCGGCGAGGGAACCTACGAACTGACCGAGCGCCTGTCGGTTACCGCAGGCGCGCGGTACTACGATTTCGAGGAATCGCGCCAGTTTCTCTCGGGCGGCCTGTTCGCCAATGGCGACAACAATTTCGACACTACCGAATCCGACGGGATCAGCCCGCGGGTGATCCTCGCCTACGACGTGTCGGACAACTTCACCCTCAACGCGCAGGCGGCGAAAGGCTTCCGGCTCGGCGGGGTCAACGATCCGCTCAACGTGACGCTCTGCTCGGCGCAGGACGAGGCGCTGTTCGGCAGCTTCCAGTCGTATGAAGACGAGACGCTCTGGAACTACGAGGTCGGTGGCAAGGCGTTCGGCGATTCGTTCAGCTTCAGCGCCGCGGCGTTCTACAACGACATCAACAACCTCCAGGTCACGCTCGACGCCGGCAGCTGCTCCTCGCGCATCGTCTTCAACGTCGAGGACGCCTATTCGGCCGGGGTCGAGATGGAACTCGAGTTCGCACCGGCCGAAGGCTACGACGTGAGCCTGGCGATGAGCTATATCGACGCGCAGTTCGATACCACGCTGCCCGGCGCGCTCACCGCCGCGACCGGGATCCGCGACGGCAACCGGCTGCCCTCGGTGCCCGAATTCCAGATGTCGGCGGCGGCCAGCTACGAGTGGGATTTCTCCGACAATGCGACCGGCTTCTTCGGGGGCTCGTTCCAATATGTCGGCTCACGCTTCACCCAGCCGGCGGACCAGGAGAACAACCCGCGGACCTTCGTCTCGAACCTGCCCTTCGCAGGAGCGCCGGGAACCGACAGCACGACGCTCGATCTCGAATTGCCGGCCTATTCGCTGCTCAATTTCAGCGCCGGGGTCGATTTCGACAGCGGGCTGTCGGTGATCGTCTATGCCAACAACGTGCTCGACGAGAACCCGCTGCTGTCCTTCGACCGCGAACGCGGGGGCCGCGCGCGCCTCGGCTTCCAGGTCGGCCAGCCGCGGACCTTCGGGATGACCGTGCGCAAATCGTTCTGATTGCATCAAGTCGAGAATTCGGGGCATCGCCGCGCGGCGGTGCCCCTTTTTCATGCCGACCTGTCTTGTGCGAACAGCACACCGGTCGCATATAGGTTGGCATGAGCGACGTGGAGGGTATCGAGCGGGCGAAGGTGCCCGAAGCGGGCGGCGACGAAGGGCTTACGCCCGTCCATCCCAATTACCGCACGGTGCTGCGCATCACGATCGCGCTCACCGCGCTGCCGTTCCTGGTCGGCGCGAGCGTGCTCGAGCTCGTGCGACCGTTCGACGACGCGGTGCCCGGCGGCATCTTCGTCGGGCCGGTGCTGCTGCTGGCCGGGTTCTTCCTCTGGCGCTGGCCGCGACGTCGCTACCAGGCGCGCGGGTACGATCTCGGGCGCGACCGGCTGCGGGTGGCGCGCGGGGTGTGGTGGCGTTCGGACACGATCGTGCCGTTCGGCCGGGTCCAGCATATCGACGTCGATCGCGGGCCGCTCGAACGCGCCTTCGGCCTCTCGACGATCGTCCTCCACACGGCGGGCAACCACAATGCGAGCGTCTCGCTGCCCGGCCTGCTCGACGAGGACGCACTCGCCATGCGCGAGGAAATCCGCGCGCACATCAAGCGCGACACGCTGTGACCGACGCGGCGGAGACGCCTGCGCCGATCGCGCCGGAAGATCACGCGGCAGTGACGGTTGCAGAAGGCGAGCCCGTCCGGCGCACAGCGCCGATCGGCCTGCTCGTCCGACTGGTCGATTCGGTGCGCCAGGCGATCCTCCCGGCGATCGGTATATTCTTCGTCGCCGGCGAAGTGCGCGAGGCGCTGGGTTTCCTGCCGCTGCTCGGTCTCGTCGTCATGGTCATCGGCTTCGTCACCTGGCTCGGCTGGTGGAAGACCACCTATCGCGTGGGGGCGGAGGATATCCGCGTCGAAAGCGGGATCGTTTCGCGCCAGGCGCGCTCGGTGCCCTACGCGCGGATCCAGGACGTCAGCCTCGAGCAACCGCTCGTAGCGCGGCTGTTCGGGCTGGTGCGGGTCAAGTTCGAGACGGGCGCGGGCGGAGGCGAGGACCTGAACCTCGCCTATGTCACCGAAAGCGAGGCCGAGCGCTTGCGCGAAACCGTGCGGGCGCAGCGAGAGGGCGCCCTCGACATCGATGCCGACGACCCTGCCGCCGAGGCCGCGACCGCGGACGGGCAGGCGCTGTTCGCGATGGACGAGAAACGCCTGTTGCGGTTCGGCCTGTTCGAATTCTCGCTGGTGATCTTCGCGGTGATCTTCGGTGCCATCGGCCAGCTCGACTTCCTGTTCTCGTGGGACGACATGTACGATGCGGTGCTCGGCGACGCGCTTGAGGGGCAGGGGCGCAAGCTTGCCGCGATGGGCCTCGCCGCCCAAGTCCTGAGCGCGATCGCCGCGGCGGCCGGGGTGGTGGCGCTCGGTCTCGTCACCGGGGTCGTGCAGACCTTCGTGCGCGATCACGGCTTCCTGCTCGAGCGCACGGCCAAGGGCTTCCGTCGCCGGCGCGGCCTGTTCACCAGGACCGATGTCGTGATGCCCGCGCACCGGGTGCAGGCGATGACGCTCGGCACGAAGTGGTTCCGTCGCCTGTTCGGTTGGCACTCGCTCAAATTCGTCAGCCTCGCGAGCGATGCCAAGAAAGCGAGCCACGTTGTCGTCCCCTTCGGGCAAATGGACGAGATCGTCCCCGTTGCCGAGGCGGCGAGGATAGCGCTTCCCCCCGAAAGCATCGCGTGGGTGCGTCCCACCCCGAAGGCGTGGATCGACACCGCGCTGATCGTGTCGGCCGGGATATTGGTAATCGGTGCAGTGGTAGCGACCACCGTCAGCCCGTGGTTGCTTGCCGCACCGGTCCCGCTGCTCGCGTTGGTTGGTGGGCTCAGCTGGTTCAGCTGGCGGCGCCACCGCCACGCGACCGCGCTCGAACAGGTCTTCGTGCGCACCGGGATCCTCTCCCCGCAGCTGACCGCCGCGCCCAAGGTCAAGCTCCAGTCGGTAGAGATCGCGCAGGGCCCGCTGGCGCAATGGCGCGGCTATGCCACCGTGCAATTTGGTCTGGCGGGCGGAACGATGGAGATACCCGGCGTTCCGATCGACGAGGCCAGGCGTCTCCGCCACGAAGTGATCGAAGCGATCGCCGCGGTCGACTTCTCCGTCGCGCAGGAAGCCTGACGGCTCGTCGGACAGGTCGATCGACCGCGATCGGGAGCGATTTTGCTCCGGGACCTCCTTCCCCGAAGCTCCTGTTCACCGCGGGCTCGATCCGGCGGTCAGTCGCCGAGCGGGATTTCGGCAACGTATTTGGTCGCCCGCTCGCCGAGGCGCTCGACGATCGCCTTGCGGACCTGCTTGTAGATATCCTCGTTGAGAACGAAGCGCGCGGCGGCCTGTACGATCTTGATCGAATCCGAGCTCCAGCTGAACCACAGGAAGCGCTTTTCCGAATGGTGCGCGGTAAATTGCATGCCCGTCAGGATCATTGCGACATCGCCATTGTCCTCGCGGGTACAGGGCAGGATCTGGAAATTGCCCTTGGAACCGTCACTCGATTTCGAATCCCAAACGGTCATCTGCTTGGAATCGTCGCTCATTTCCTTGAGCGCCTCCATCGTGGCGGCGACCATCGCGATCTCGTTCGCGGTCGCGAGGCCGCCGAGGATCGTCAGCACCGCCTGGTCGAGCTGCACGGTCGTGCCGCCCGAAGTGTAGCTGCTGAAGTTGAAGCCGGGGCGGTTCCACCCGATCTGGCTCAGGACCTCGACATACTGGTGGTACCATTCCATCGGCTGCGACTGGCGGTCGAACGCGGCATCGGCCGCCAGTTGCGCAAACAGCGTCGCATTCTTGGTGTCGGACCGGTTCTGGCCGGTCAGATTGGCGGTGAACGAGGCGAGGCTCCCGCCGACCACCGAAGCGGTTTCATCGCCCTCGGGATCGTCGGCCATCGGACCGACATCATCGCGTGCCCGCGCGATCGCGCGGTCGAATGCCTTGTCTTCGGGCGGGAGTTCGACGCTTCGCACGAAATCCAGCGCCTGCTTGCTCTTGTCTGACATTGATCGCCTCCTGATTGGTGGAGGCCCGGTGATGCGAAACGGCGCAGCGAAACGGCAAACCGAATTCGCTCGGCAGTGGATGTTCAAGGCGATGGCGTGCGCGATTAATCCCCGCAACCGGCCAGTTGGGGACTTTCAATCCGGTCTGGATTGAAGACCGAGCATCGCCGTCCGCGGCGGTGATACGCGCCGCATACCGCGCGATAGTCGGGCAGGACTTAGGCGACGTTCTGGAGCGACGCGCGGGACACCAGCTTCGAATTCACCGGGCGGCTCAGGAAATAGCCCTGCAGGTGCGTGCAGCCCATCGCGCTGAGCACGCGCATCTGTTCTTCGGTTTCCACCCCCTCGGCCACCACGCCCATCTGCAATTTTCGGCCCAGCCGAACGATCGCTTCGACGATCGCCTTCGCGGTGTGCGATCGATCGATTTCATTGACGAAGGACCGGTCGATCTTGACCCGGTCGAAGGTGAAACGCTGGAAATAGCTCAGCGAGGAATAGCCCACGCCGAAATCGTCGAGCAGCACCTGGATGCCGTGGGCACGCAAGGCCTCGAGCTGCTCGAAGGTCCGATCGACATCCTGAATCAGGAGGCTTTCGGTCACTTCCATCTGCAAACGTTCGGGGGGAAAGCCCGTGGATTCCAGCGTATCGATGACCCGGCCTGGCAAGCTCCCCGAGTGGAACTGGAGCGGCGAAAGATTGACCGCGACGCAGATATGCGACGGCCACTGCAATGCCGCCGCGCAGGCCTGCTGCAGGACCTGGGCTTCAAGCTCCCCGATCAGTCCGCATTCCTCCGCCAGCGGAATGAACGTCTCGGGCGAGATCGGGCCGCGGGTGGGGTGGTTCCAGCGCGCCAACGCTTCCGCGCTGACGATCGACCAGTCCTCGACCGAGTATACGGGCTGGAATTCGAGGGAGATCTCGCCATTCGCGATGGCTTCGCGCAATTCGGTTTCGAGCTCGCGCTGGTCCTTCAGCACCGCATCCATTCTCGAATCGAACACGCAATAGGTGCCGCGACCGTCGGCCTTGGCCCGATACAGTGCGAGGTCGGCATTTCCCCTGAGTTCGTCGGTGGTCTTTCCGTCATGCGGAAAGCCGACCATGCCAATCGACGTTCCGATATAGCAGTTCCGGTTGTCGACCTCGAACGGGCGCGCGAGATCATCGATCGCACGTTGCGCCAACTCTATTGCCTGCGCTTCGCAATCCGCACCCTCGATGATCGCCGCGAACTCGTCACCGCCGATCCGGGCGATGTGGTTGTCCGACCCGACGATCGCCTGCAGGCGTTCTCCTACCATTTTCAGGACCCGGTCGCCGACAAGGTGTCCGAACTGGTCGTTGATCGCCTTGAAGCGGTCGAGATCGATGCTCAGGAGCGTGAAGGGCGCCTTCGCATTGACCAGGTCGTGCATGATCTCGGTGAGATGCGACCGGTTGTAGAGCCCGGTCAGGGCATCGTACCTTGCGAGCTGGAGGACCTTGGCCTCGACCCTGCGGGTCTCGCTGACATCCTCGGACAGGCCGAGGATGTAGCGCGATTCACCGTCCGCGCTGTCCATGATCACGCGCTTGGTCCGGACATTGGCGGTTTCGCCGTCGTCGCGCACGAATTGTCCCTCGAAGGTGAAGGGGGCCGCGAGCGCGATCGCCTGTGTGTCGCGGGCCTCGTAGTCTGCGCCCTGATCGGGGAACAGCTCGCGGTCGGTTCGGCCGATGATGTCTTTCGCCGGACGGCCGATCAGTCGTTCGGCAGCCGGGTTCACGAACACGTATTCGCGTGTCGCCACGTCCTTGACGAACAGCATCGCCGGCAGGTTTTTCACGATCGTGTCGAGCAGCGTGACCGCGTGCCGTTTTTCCGCTTCGAGCCGCTTGCGGACGCTGATGTCCCTGATGATCGATGCAAACCCGATCCGCTCATCCGCTTCGCCGATACTCGCAAACGACAATTCGGTTGGGAACCGCGATCCGTCGGCGTGCAGTGCCTCTCGCTCGACGAAGCCGTCATTCGAAGCTGAGGGTTCGAACGCGCCCCACGTATCGCTGCGCGACGGGCAATCAGGGAAAAGCGCGGAGAATTGGCGGCCGACGATGTCGGTTGCGGATTGGCCGAACATGCGCTCGGCCGCAGGATTGCAGAAGAGTATCCTGCCGGCACGGTCGGCCGCCAGGATGGCGTCGGACGTGACCGATGCGAATTCCCTGACGATGCGGTCGAGCGTTGCGCCGGGCCGGTTTCGGATCGACGACCTGGCAAGCGCCTGCAGGTCCTGCCAGCAGGACAGTTCGGTCGACGGCGGGATTTCGGGGTGCCCGAACACGCACAGCGCGCCTACGCACTTGTCCGCGCAATCGAACAGCGGGACGGCGGTCGAAAGCAGTCGGGAGCCCGATGCTTCGGAACCGGGCTGGAGGCATGCCCCTTCGGCCTCAGCCCTTTCGCGCACCACCGCCTTTTCGCCGGAGCCAATGGCCCGCTGACAGAGCGCGACGATCTCGGCGCGCCTGCCTCGTTCCCCTCCGTGGATACTTTCGAACTGCTCGCCGCCGCGATCGAGCAGGACGATGGCACTGCCTGCGGCATCGAATATCTTGACTGCGATGCGCAGGAGCCTGGCCGCGTCTCCGTCGGGCTTCGCCCGAACTTGGTTCCGGTCGATCCCTGCGTCCGCCTCGCTGGAGCTCGCTCGGAAATTCCGGGAATTCAACAGGCTCATATCGACCTGATAAAGCAAGCCGCCTAATATTTCATTGCATTTTATCTTCGTAATGGTCGTGGCGACATCACCCGTCGAAGACCAGCCGCAGTAGCGACCGCGGCCCGGGCCATCGGCTGCGCCATGCAGGCGGCCGGTTCGCGCCCGTTTCGCACCGAAATCGGGCAGCCCGCGTCCGCTATCGATATCGAGGAGGGCTGGCTGGGGTGGCAGGGATCGAACCTGCGAATGGCGATACCAAAAACCGCTGCCTTACCACTTGGCTACACCCCAGCAGCCGTTGCGACGCGCGCCTCTATAACGATCACCCCGCGAAATGAAAGAGGTGCGAAATCACTCGAATTCCGGGCCGTCTTCGCGTGATCGAGATGGGGCGGGCTTGCATACAATTGGTAATGTAGTATCTTTTCCTTGGGGGCGAAGACATGGGCATTGCGAAAATATTCGGACGGTTGCGAAAAGTACCGGAGCCCGGACATTTGGAAAAATTCGATAGCTCGAGAGCGTCGGGGCTGGTCGAGATTCGAATTGATCTTGCCATACCGAAGCAGGAAAAGTCGTTGTGGTGCTGGGTCGCGGTGGGGTCTGGCGTCGCGGATTTTTACCAAGTCGAAGTGCCGACGCAGTGTCGAACAGCTTCACGGGTGCTTGGCCGGCCGGATTCGGCCTGCTGTCAAAGTGGCGACAAAGTGTGCAATCAGCTGGGCTACCTCCATAAGACGCTGGCCCATTTCGAATGCTATGTCGATTATGACGAGGGCGCGCTCGCCCCGGAACGGATCGAAAGCGAACTGCAAGCGTCGCGGCCCATCGGGGTAAGGGTGAAGTGGCGCCGGGGATCGGCCCGGAACATGGGGCACTTCGTTGCGCTGGCCGGGATCAAGACCGGGCGCGAAACTGTCGATGTCATCGTCATGGACCCAGCCGAGGGCACGACGTCGGTCGTCAGCCATCATGCTCTCGAATCCGATTACGGACCGGATGGCGGGAGCTGGACCCATTCCTTCTTCACAATTTCACCGCAGGAAGCGGCCCTTTCGGGCGGTGCCCCGGGCACGGAAGCGCTCGCCGCGACCCCCGAACTCCTGGGAGGCGCATGATGGCGATCATCCGCATAGACGCACCTGCCGAGGTTGACCGGCTGGTTGAACGAGCGATCAACAGTCTTGGATCGTTCGGTGGCGCGCTCGGCCTGGGCATCGGCGACGACGGGTCCGGGCCTTCGGCGAGCGAGGCAATTCCGCTCCATGGCTATGACGTGGTCGACGGCGGGGCGACCTTCCCGCAATTCGGCTGGCGCAGTTTTATCGCCGACGATAGCGGCGCGATCGTCGCCGTGGACATTGCCGAAGGCCCGCACGGCGTTTCGGCCCACCGCGTTTTCGCGGGCGCCATTCTCGAGCGACTGATGGCGGTGGCGGACGATGCCGAAGAGTCAGGCGAGGGCGGCGACTATACCCTGCGCCTCGTCGACCTCCCCTCTATCAAGCTGGCTGCGCTCTGGCTCGAGAACCCGGAAAAATCGCTCTTCCTGCCCTATTCCTTGATGGAGGGGGTCGAAGGGAAGGTGCTCGAGAAGCCGGGCTTTATGGAGCTGATCGAGGAATTCACGCCCCCGCCAGAGGTGCAGGCCGAGTTCGCCAGTGAAGCCACGGCCCGCGCCGTCGAAGAGGGCGGCGCGGCCTTCCGCGAAGAGGCGGATTCCGGCGAACAGCGCGATACGGGAAGCGGCATCGATTCGGACGGCGAGGGTTTGGCCGAGAACTAGGTTCAATTTGGAGGTTGTCACAGGAGGGGCCGAGAAATGTCATTGACGAGCGTGACCAGGCGATGGGCTAGGCACCAGCTGGATCGCCAATTGGCCGGCGGCGCGTCCGGCTGGCAAACCGACGATTCGACGCTCGGCCGGCTGACCGACTACATCCCGGCGGAAGCGATCGCGATCTTCCTGGCCTACATTTCGATCCTCGCGGGCCTGCACAAAATCGATAGCGCCGCAGCCGAATGGCTCGGCTTGCTCGAACCTTGGCATGGGTACGTGGCCTGCGGCCTGCTCCTTGTTCCAATGTTCGTTTATCTCGCCAAACGGCGCGAGGAGAAGCGCTCGGGGGTCACCCTCGGCGCGCCCGTCTGGCCGCTGGTCGTAGGAATAGCGTCCTTCGGCGTCTGGGGCATGATGGTACCTGGCGTGTTTGCCGATCCCGTCTTCCACCTGATCGCGCCCGGCCTCGCGGTCGTCCTCAATGCATTCCTGCCATATTTCGAAGGAGATCAGACATGACGGTCGACAAGGTATCCGCAGCACTGCTGGTCGTGCTCACACTGGCAATGCCGGCTCCTGTCGTGGCGCAGGACGCTGAGGGCGACGAAACCGATCCCGAGATCGCCGCAGCGGCGGAGGAGCAGGCGCGCGCCAAGGCGCAGGCCGACCTGCTGACCCAGCAGACGGCGCTGATCACCGCACAGAAGGCCTATATCGAAGCGTTGCCGCTGCCCGAATTCGAGAACAAGACCGAGCTTGCCGACGCCAATGCGGGATCGATCGAGGCGACGATGCTCTCGGCCGTCGCGCTCGGTTCGGCGGCCAGGAAGATCGCCGCCGACATCGACGGAGGAATCGACGACAAGGGGGTCGTGCTCCTGACCGCGGCCGAAGAAGTCGATCTCACGATCGGCCTTGCCATGCAGCGCGAGATCGATTCTCTGAAGGCTCTCTTTGTGGATGCCGGTATCGAGAAGGAAGACTTTTCCTTGGCCGGTGGTGGGATCGGCCCGATCGAGGCGCTCACGCTTGTCTCCGAGCTCGGCGGGTTGCTCGGCAGCGAGAGCAAGCTGGCCTACCGTTCGGCCGCAGAAATAGACGATAATGTTTTCGTGACCTCGCTGGCGGGAGCGCTGGTGAAACCCGTCTATACCGTACAGTCGACGATGAATCTCGATGCCGACGGGTATGGCCTGCTGCGCTCATTCCGTGAATTGGCCGCGATGGCTGCGAACGGGGCCGCAAGGCAGAAGCAGCTGAAGGACCTGGGGAAGGGCATCACCGACGCGCAGAAGCAGCAACTGGCCAAGCTCGAGGCCGCCGCCACGCGATTCGCCGCGCTCGAAAAGGTGGTCCTCACGAAGGATGATAAGGGCCTCGTGCCGCTTTATCAGGCTGCGCGGGTGATGGCGGCTTTCCCCGCGGGCCGGAAGATCCTGCGCGTCCAGGTGATCAAGGCCGGGGGCAGCGTGATTACCGAAAAGAACTTCGGCACCACGATTCTGGGTGCCGATCCCATGAAGATCACCGGCGGCATCGTGGTCGGCTACCGGTTGAGCAGCCTCGACGACGGGCAGATCGCCCGGGCCGGTATCCTGTCGTGCGGCACGGACCGCCTGAGCCTGCGCAACGTGCATCGCAAGCGGCCCGCACCCGCGATCGAAACCTGTCAGTAGCGCCCTTCTCGGGGAAGAGGGCGGCAGCGTTCAGAATTTCTTTCCCGCGAAATCGGCGGCGGAGTGGCGTTCGAGCAATTGTTCGTCGTCCTCGCCCCACGCCTTGGTGACGATCCGGCCGCGCTTGACCGCGGGACGGGCGGCGATCTCCTTCACCCAGCGCGCGACGTTTTCGTATTCGTCGATTGAGAGGAAGGTCTTGGCGTCGTTGTAAATCGTGCCCTCGACGAAGGGAGCGAACCACGGGAAGGTCGCGATGTCGGCGATCGTGTAGTCCTCGCCGGCGAGGTATTTCGTCTCGCCCAGCCGCTGGTCGGCGACGTCGAACAACCGCTTGGTCTCCATCGAATAGCGGTCGATCGGGTATTCGAACTTCTCGGGCGCATAGGCGTAGAAATGGCCGAAGCCGCCGCCGATGAAGGGCGCGCTGCCGACCTGCCAGAACAGCCAGCTGAGCATTTCGGCGCGATGTTCGGATGACAGGAAGGCTCCGAACTTTTCGGCCAGGTGAAGCAGGATCGCGCCGCTCTCGAACACGCGCACTTCCTCGTCGCCGGTAAGGTCGAGCAGGGCGGGGATCTTGCTGTTCGGATTGATGCCGACGAAGCCCGAGGTGAACTGGTCGCCTTCGCCGATATTGATCGTGTAGGCGTCGTATTCGGCATCGTGGCCGGCTTCGAGCAGTTCCTCGAGCATGACCGAGGCCTTCACCCCGTTGGGCGTCGCCAGCGAGTAGAGCTGGAAGGCATGCTCGCCGCGCGGCAGCTCGCGCGTCTCGCGAGCGCCGGAGGTGGGCCGGTTGATATTGGCGAACTTGCCGCCGCTTTCGGTGTTCTTCCAGACTTTCGGCGGCGTGTAGGCGTTGGGCATCGGCGGGTCCTTGGTTCGGTTTCGATCTGCGACCGGGTCTGGCCGAGATGGGGCATCGGGTTACGCGCGCAAGGGCCGATTTCGCGATCACGTTGATCGAAAGGGCAGGGGGAACCGCTCGCGCGGCAAGGCGGTTTGACTCTTTCGAAGGGACGCAACTCGATGACGAAGCTGATCTATGTCGACGACGACATGCCGGGCATCACGCGCAAGGGAGCGGGGCGCGGCTTCGCCTATTACGATCCCAAGGGGCGCTTGATCACCGACCAGGCGGAGAAGGACCGATTGAACGCGATCGCGCTCCCGCCCGCCTACACCGACGAATGGTATTGCCCCGCGCCCAACGGTCACATCCTCGCGACCGGCTACGATGCGCGCGGGCGCAAGCAATATCGCTACCATCCCGATTTCCGCGCGCAGCAGGAAAGCGAAAAGTTCGATCGCTGCGCTGCCTTCGGCAACCTCCTGCCGCTGATTCGCGACCGGGTGGCGAAGGATTTGCGCTCGCCCAACCTGACACGCGAGCGTGCGCTCGCGAGCGTGGTGCGGCTGCTCGATACCGGGAGCATCCGGATCGGGAACGAGGGCTATACCCGCGAGAACAAGAGCTTCGGCGCGACCACCTTGCGGCGCAAGCATGCCGAGGTGAAGGGTCGCAGCCTCGTGCTGCGTTTCACCGCCAAGGGCGGCAAACGGCGCGAGATGCGCGTCACCGACGGCAGTCTCGCCAATTTCGTCAAGCGGATGCAGGACCTGCCCGGCCAGCACCTGTTCCAGTTCCTCGACGAGGATGGCGACCCGCACCCGATCGATAGCAGCGACGTCAACGAATACCTGCGCGAGACGATGGGCGAGGCCTTCACCGCGAAGGATTTCCGTACCTGGCATGCGAGCGTCATCGGACTGGGCGAGCTTGCCGCTGCCGAGGGCGAGCTGACGATCAAGGCGCTGACGACCGAGGTCGGCGAGCGGCTCGGCAATACGCCCGCGATGGCGCGCAAGAGCTACATCCATCCCGCCGTGATCGCGCTGGTCGGACGCCAGGAGAAATGGCGCGCCAGGCTGCGCATGCCGAGCAAGACCAAGTGGCACAGCCGCGAGGAGCGGGCATTGATCGAGCTGCTCGAACACGCCCCCAGCGCGGCCGAGCTGCTGTCGCTCGCGGGCTGACTTGAAATCATGCGACAGGTGCAAGATTTTGATCTACAGCGCCTGCCAGTTTCAAGGGTCCCGCAGTTTCCATGCAACGCCTAGCCCGTTTCAATATCGGCGATCGCTATGTCAGCGATACGCGGCGGCAGCTCGCCGAGATCGCGTTCGGCCTGTTGTGCGGCGGGGCAATGATGGGCATCCGCGCGCTCGTGAACTTGTG
>Ga0210039_1001002_pt1 | contig 27843 bp, 23 predicted proteins | sample CryGeyCG2114_250_3_FD_185460 | JGI IMG/M metagenome (GOLD analysis project Ga0210039, IMG submission 185460) | Groundwater microbial communities from aquifer - Crystal Geyser CG17_big_fil_post_rev_8/21/14_2.50 (SPAdes) (version 2) | ecosystem: Environmental > Aquatic > Deep subsurface >...
ACTTGAACCAGAGCTCGGCGGTCTGGTGCTGGATGATGAACAGCAATTCGTCGTGATGCGGCGGATCACTCAGCGGATGCTGGGCCTGCAGAATCTTGGCCAGACCAAGATAGGACTGGTAATCCATGGTGCCGGTGAGATCGGTGCGGATTCCGGACTCGATCTCTCGCTTCGGCCGCAGCCCGCGCGCGCTATCGTCCACCTCGATTTGGCCGCCATTCCGGTCCTGGCTCATTGACGTTTCCAGTTGCATGATCAGGGTTCGATTCTACGCGTCCGGGACCGGCGCCGCCGCCGGCCAGCCCCGGCGTCTCCCGGAGCCCGGGCTTTGTGGGATAATCACGCGCTGCGTTCGCCCGGTCCTGCGCCAGACCGCCCCTCGGGGACGTCGGACATTCCGGCCCGCGACCGCCTGGGGTGGATCAACAACCAGTTCCAAACACGAAAACGAGAGGATTCCATGGCAGCGACGATTGCCTCGTTCAAGGTCGATTACTTCCAGTTCCTGGATGCGGACGGAAGGCTGGTCGACGGCGCGCCGATTCCGGCGCTGGCGCGCGACCTGAAACAGTTGGTCAGCCTGTACCGCCTGATGACCCAGACCCGGGTCTTCGACAAGAAAGCCGTGGCCTTGCAGCGTACCGGCAAGCTTGGCACCTACGCCTCCTGCCTCGGTCACGAAGCGGCTCATGTCGCAATCGGCTCGGCAATGCGCGAGGAGGACTGCTTCGCGCCGATGTACCGCGAGTACGGGGCGCAGTTCTATCGCGGCGTGAAGATGTCCGAGGTGCTGCTTTACTGGGGCGGCGACGAGCGCGGCAACGATTTCTCCGGACCGAAGCACGACTTCCCATGGTGCGTTCCAATCGCAACCCAATGCCTGCATGCAGCCGGCGCCGCGATGGCCTACAAGTTGCACGGCCAACCGCGGGTCGCGGTCAGCGTGGTCGGCGATGGCGGCTCATCTAAGGGCGATTTTCTGGAAGCGATCAACGCCGCCAGCGCCTGGAAACTGCCGCTGGTTCTGGTGATCGTCAACAATCAGTGGGCGATCTCGGTACCGCGATCCAAGCAGAACACTGCGCGCACACTGGCGCAGAAGGGCATTGCCGGCGGCCTGCCCTCGGTTCAGGTCGACGGCAATGACCTGATCGCCGCGCGCTGGGCCATGGACAAGGCGATCGCCGCAGCGCGTGAGGGTCGTGGTGGCTCGGTGATCGAAATGATCACCTACCGCCTGTCGGACCACACCACGGCCGATGACGCGCGCCGCTACCGCGATCAGAAGGAAGTCGACGAGGCCTGGAAGAAAGACCCGCTGCTGCGCCTTCGAAACTACTTGACCGATCAGGGATTCTGGGACGAAGTCAAGCAGGAGGATCTGCTGGCCGAGTGCGCCGAGCGAGTCCAGTCCGCAGTCGAGGAGTATCAGGATCGGGTCACAAATCACCCGCAGTCGATTGATGCCATGTTCAATTTCATGTTCAAGAATCTTCCGAATACGCTCGAAGCCCAGCGCGAAATCGCGCATCGCTTCCCGGCCAAGGGAGGGCATCACTGATGGCCGAAATCACCTTGGTCGAAGCAGTCACACTGGCCCTGGCCCATGAGATGGAGACCGACCCGACCGTGGTCGTCATGGGCGAGGATGTCGGGGTGAACGGCGGCGTGTTCCGCGCCACTGCCGGCCTGCAGCAGCGTTTCGGCGACGATCGCGTCATCGACACCCCGCTGGCCGAAGTCATGATCGCAGGCATGTGCGTCGGCATGGCCGCCCAGGGCATGCGCCCGGTAGTCGAGGCCCAGTTCGAGGGCTTCATGTACCCGATGGTCGATCACATCGTCAACCATGCCGCCCGACTACGCCACCGCACTCGCGGCCGACTGACCTGTCCGGCGGTATTCCGCGCTCCCTGGGGCGGCGGTATCCACGCACCGGAGCATCACTCCGATAGCAACGAGGCGACCTGGGCCCATTTCCCCGGCCTGCGCACCGTGATCCCGTCCTCACCCAGCCGCGCCTATGGCCTGCTGCTGGCCGCGATTCGCGACCCGGACCCGGTGGTGTTTCTGGAGCCAAAGCGCATCTACCGCTGGCAGCGCGAGGAAGTCATCGACAACGGCGAAGAATTACCGCTGGATGTCTGCTTCGTGCTGCGCGACGGTACCGACGTGACCCTGGTGACCTGGGGCGCGATGGTCAAGGAAACGCTGGAAGCCGCAATCGAGATGGAAAAGCAAGGCATCAGCGCCGAGGTCATCGACGTCGCCACGGTCGCACCGCTGGACATGGATACCATTCTTGAATCGGTCGAGAAGACCGGCCGCTGCGTGATCGTGCACGAAGCGCCTAAACACTGTGGTGTGGGTGCCGAGATTGCCGCCGGCCTTGCCGACCAGGGCATCTGGTACCTCAAGGCACCGATCAGGCGGGTCACCGGCTACGACACCATCATGCCGCTGTACCGCAGTGAAATGAACTACATGCCGAGCACGGAGCGCATCGTGCACGCGGCCAAGGAAACGCTGGAGTACGCATGAAGATCTTCAATCTCCCTGACCTCGGCGAAGGTTTGCCGGATGCCGAAATCGTCGAATGGCTGGTCGCAGAAGGTGACGCGGTCAAGGTCGACGATCCGATCGTGTCGATGGAAACCGCCAAGGCCGTGGTCGAAGTGCCCTCACCCTTCACCGGCCGGATCGCAAAGTTCCACGGCAAGGCCGGAGACGTGATCAAGACCGGCGCGCCACTGGTCGAGTTCGATATCGGTGAAGGCAATGGAGTCGATGACGCGACGGCAGACTCCGGGTCCAGGGCCGAAGCGGCACACGACGACCGGGACTCGAAGGCGGACTCCGGCGACGCGCAGGAACCGGCGCCCGACGACGTCGGCCAGACCGGCGAGGAGCGAGCCGATACCGGCACCGTGGTCGGCAACGTGACCACTTCCGACGAGGTGGTTCTCCAGACGCACAGCACGGTCGGCGGTGTCAAGGTGACCCCGGCAGTGCGCGCCCTGGCCCGCAAACTCAAGGTCGATCTCGCCGAAGTGGCGCCTACCGGGCCCGACGGCGTGGTGAGCTCGGATGACGTTCGTCAGGTCGCCGAACGCGGCCCGAGCCGAACCAGCCCGGCCACGACACCTGCGGCCGAGGCAGCCTCCGTTCCGGTAGCGGCAACAGCGGCCGAAGCCTCACGATCGGCGGCCCGACCTGCCGCCATTCCAGCCGCTGCCAGCGGCGAGTGGGAACCGATTCGCGGCACCCGCCGCACCATGGCGCGAGTAATGAGCGAATCGCACAAGCGCGTCGTGGCTACGACCATCATGGACGATGCCGATATTCACGCCTGGCGTCATGGCGAGGACATCACTGCGCGCTTGCTGCGCTCGCTATGGGCCGGCGCCCGGTCCGAGCCCGGCCTGAACGCCTGGTACGACGACGAGCAGAATGTTCGAATGATCCACAAGGGTATGCATGTCGGCATGGCGGTCGACACGCCCGACGGGCTGTTCGTGGCCCGACTACGGGATGTTCACAGCTCCGATCGACAGGGCCTCCGGGCCGAGATCAACCGCTTGCGCGACAATGTCAAATCACGCTCCATTCCGCCGGAGGATCTGAAGGACTACACCATCATGCTGTCGAACTTCGGGGTGTTCGCCGGCCGCTACGCCACGCCGATCATCAACCCGCCGTGCGTGGCCATCGTCGCCGCCGGAGTGCTGCGGCACGAGGTCGTACCGGTGCTCGGCGGCATCGAGGTACATCGGGTGATGCCGCTGTCGCTGACCTTTGATCACCGCGTGGTAACCGGCGGCGAAGCGGCACGATTCCTCAAGGCAATGATGGCTGACCTGGCACGCGCCGACTGAGACCGAGCGCAGCGACCGGGAGTTGCTCCAAATCGCCTGACCGGCGTTTGGTGTCTTGCCGAAGCATTGCCACAAAGCTGAAACCTGGCGGAAATAAGCTGCGCCAGTCGATTGAAGAGGACCGGGAGTTCAAATCATGCGCGTCACCATTTTTGGAACCGGCTATGTCGGACTGGTCACAGGCGCCTGCCTGGCTGAAGTCGGCAATCATGTCGTGTGCATGGACATCGATCAGGACAAGGTCGATGCGCTGAATCGAGGCGAGGTGCCGATCTACGAACCGGGCCTGGAAACGATCGTCGCGCGCAACACCGCTGCCGATCGCTTGAGTTTCACAACCGACGCGACTGCCGCGACGCAACACGGCGAAGTGCTGTTCATTGCAGTCGGTACTCCATCCGATGAAGACGGCTCGGCCGATCTCGGTGCCGTGCTGGCGGTGGCACGCAGCATCGGGCGGACGCTCCGACCGGAGCAGCTGGTGGCAACCAAATCAACAGTCCCTGTCGGCACCGCCGAACAGGTGCGCCAGGCCATCATCGAGACCCAGACGCAGCCGTTCCGTCCCCGAGTCGCATCAAACCCGGAGTTCCTCAAGGAAGGTGCTGCGGTCAAGGATTTCATGCAACCCGACCGGATCGTCATCGGCCTCGATGACGAGCGTTCCGCTGCCCAGTTACGCCTGCTGTACGCCCCGTTCAACCGTAACCATGGCAAGATTTTCGAAATGGACATCGCTTCGGCCGAACTGACCAAGTACGCAGCGAATGCGATGCTGGCAACCAAGATCTCGTTCATGAACGAGTTGGCCAACATCGCCGAAAAGGTCGGCGCCGACATCGAGCAGGTGCGAATCGGGATCGGTTCCGATCCGCGAATCGGCTACCACTTCATCTACCCCGGTGCCGGCTTCGGCGGCTCCTGCTTCCCCAAGGATGTTCGTGCATTGGCCCGAACCGCGGCCGACCATGACCATTCGGCACGCATCCTTGAGGCGGTCGAGGCGGTCAACCAGGCGCAGAAACAAGTTCTGTTCGATAAACTCTGCCTGCACTTCGGCAACGACCTGGCTGGGCGCAGCATCGCGCTGTGGGGCCTGTCGTTCAAGCCGGAAACCAACGACATGCGCGAGGCCCCATCGCTGGTGCTGATGGAAGCGCTGTGGCAGGCTGGCGCCCGGGTCCGGGCACATGACCCGAAGGCCATGCCGGAAACCCGCCACATCTGCGGCGATCGCGACGACCTGGAACTGTGCGACGATCCGTACCAGGCACTCGCTGGCGCCGATGCATTGGTCGTGATTACCGAATGGAAAGCGTTCTGGAGCCCGGATTTCGATCGGATCCGATCCGCACTGCGCCAGCCGGTGATCTTCGACGGAAGAAATATCTACGATCCTGCACAAATGCAGGCCTTGGGCTTCATTCACTATGGTATCGGGCGCGGTACCGGATCGATCGCCCAGCACGTTCGTCAGGATTCTGTGTCAACCGTCTGAGCCCGGATTATTCATGACCCGACCGTCGCGAGACGGCTCCAGGTCTTGTCGCCGCGGTGTTTCGCGGCCGAGCGCACCGCATCCGGACTCGCCCTGCTTGTCAATAACGGCAGCTGAGGATGCGCGACCGAGCAAAACATCGCGGATGCGCAGCCCGGGGGCGTCGCAGCAGGTCGAGTCATGAATGAACCGGGCTGAGCAGATAGACAGCGCGCGGTCCGCGAACAAGTCGGGCGCCACTTCACTTTCCCGAGCCATCCACCTGTTCGACAAGTTGCGAGGCGGCTGGCATAATCCTGATCGCGGTCGACCGGATTCAGTGCCGGTTCAGCGTGTTCGTGTGAACCTTCGCTCCAGTGTCGACCACTCGCTGCACTTTGGCCGATCGATCGCCTCAATGGCGTATGAATACATGATCGACGCCATCGATGCGACGGGGAACCATCACCAATCATACGAGGGAGTTCGCATGATCCGAATCATCACCCGCAGCATGCTGCTGCTATCTCTGCCCTGGTTGCTGACCGGCTGCCCGACCGGCGCGGGGACCACCACCAACGTTCGTGAAAGCTCGGGCCAGAACATGGCTAGCGTGCAGGCCGAGCACTACAATGGTCCGAAGGCCCGCATCGCCGTGGCCCGTTTTGACAACAAGACCGCCGACTCGCAGAACTGGTACAGCCCCTCCATTGGCGACGGCATGGCCGACATGCTGACTACCGCACTGGTCAACTCGGGCCGCTACATCGTGCTCGAGCGCGCAAGCCTCGATACCGTGCTGAGCGAACAGGATCTCGGCGCCAGCGGTCGAATCCGCCAGGACACCGCCGCCGCGATCGGCGAAATCGAGGGTGCCGAGCTGCTGGTCGTAGCCGCAGTCACCGAGTTCGGTGACTCCGGCGGCATGCAGGGGTCGGTCGGTGGCGGCAAGTGGGGTCGCGCCCTCGGTGCAATCGCCGGTGGTACACGCTCGGCGCACATGGCGATCGACCTGCGCGTGGTCGATGCCAGCACCAGCCGCATCCTCGCCGCAACCAGCGTGGAGGGCGAAGCAAAGGACTTCAACATCGGCGGTGCACTTTCCGGGTACACCGGCTCAGTGGGCCTCGGCGGCAGTCTTTCGAGCTGGAAGAACACACCGCGCGAGAAAGCACTGCGCGATGTGATCGAAGCGGCAGTCGATTACGTCATCTCGGTCACACCACCGACAATGATGCGCTACGACGCCATGGGTAACGTTGTGGGCAGCGGCTACAGCGCCGGCTCGTCCTCGGCCGCGACTTCACGGGTCGTCATTACGGCATCGTCGCTGAACGTGCGGTCAGGACCGGCTTCGAGCCACGGCGTGCTGTTCGCATTGACCTCGGGCACCGTGGTCGACGCGCTGGATCGGTCCAGCGGCTGGGTCAATATTCGCGACAGTCAAGGTCGCGAGGGCTGGGTTTCGGCCGACTTCGTGCTCGAAGTTCAGTAAGCGAACCCGGGCAAGACATTACTCACAAATGGAGCATTCTGTATGACCCGATCAACTCTCATCATCGGACTGCTGACGGGCCTGCTGGTCTCCGGTACCTGTTTCGGACAGGCCGGGACCAAGGTCCGCGTGACCGAAGGCTCGGGTCAGAACATGGCCAGCGTCCAGGACGAGCACTACAACGGTCCGAGGGCCCGAATTGCTGTGGCGCGGTTCGAGAACAAGACCGCGGACTCGCAGAACTGGTACAGCCCATCGATCGGCGACGGCATGGCCGACATGCTGACCACCGCTCTGGTCAACTCGGGCCGCTACATCGTGCTCGAACGCGACAGCCTCGATTCCGTGCTCGGCGAGCAGGACCTGGGCGCCAGCGGACGAATTCGCCAGGGTACGGCTGCGGCCATCGGTGAAATCGAGGGTGCCGAGCTCCTGGTCGTGGCTGCGGTCACCGAGTTCGGCGATTCCGGCGGCACCCAGGCCGGTGGCGGCGGCTTCGGCCGACGCGTGTTCGGCGCCATCTCCGGCGGCTCGCGCACGGCCCACATGGCGATCGACCTGCGCGTGGTCGATGCCACCACCAGTCGTATTCTCGCTGCCACCAGCGTCGAGGGCGAGGCCAAGGACTTCAACATCGGCGGTGCCCTGGCTGGCTACACCGGCTCGGTCGGCCTCGGGGGTGGCCTGTCTACATGGAAGAACACGCCACGCGAGAAGGCGTTGCGCCAGGTTATCGGTGCTGCAGTGGAGTACGTCATCTCGGTGACACCCCCGGCGATGCTGCGCTACGACGCCATGGGTCGACCGACCACTGCTGCGTCGAACGCCAGCTACAGCTCGAGCAATGACGCCGACAGTCACGGCAATGGCAATCGCGTCGTCATCACCGCCGCGACGGCGAGCGCCCACCAGGGTCCGAACAGCGACAGCCCGGTCGCGTTCACACTGAGTTCCGGCAAGATTGTCGATGTTGTACTGCGCGCCGGCTCGTGGATTCAGGTTCGCGACGACCAGGGCCGCACCGGCTGGGTTCCCTCAGACAGCGCGCTTGCGGTTCAGTAAAGAGCCTGTCCTGTAGCGCTTCCGGCCCGGCTGAAAGCGCTCCTCCCTGAACCCTGCAAAAGCAGCGGCAAGTCCCATCAACACCGCCCGGCGCTGACGGGCGGGTGCGCAATCGCATTGGTGTGATTCCGGAAAATCGTTCGAGCGCGTAGCGAGCGCCCGCCTGCCAGTGACGGACGGAGCGCAGGGACCGCAGTGGACACGTCGGTCCATGAGGATCCCGAGCACCGCCCGGCGCTGACAGGCGGGTGCGCAATCGCATTGGCGTGATTCCGGAAAATCGTTCGAGCGCGTAGCGAGCGCCCGCCTGCCAGTGACGGACGGAGCGCAGGAACCGCAGTGGACACGTCGGTCCATGAGGATCCCGAGCACCGCCCGGCGCTGACAGGCGGGTGCGCAGTAGCGCTCGGGCGATTTTATCAGTCGAAGCGGAGGTGGCGGACCGACCTCCCCTTATCCCGAATCTCGCGCAGCGAGTCGATCCCGATCGCGATCTGTTTTTCAACAAACCGCTGGGTGATCGCTCGATCGGACTCGTCGGTCTTGACGCCTTCCGGAATCATCGGCTGATCCGACACCAGCAGTAGCGCGCCGGCCGGGATGCGGTTGGCAAATGCAGTGATGAAGATGGTCGCGGTCTCCATGTCGATGGCCATGGAGCGAGTCCGCCGCAGATACTTCTTGAATTCCTTGTCGTGCTCCCAGACCCGGCGGTTGGTGGTGTAGACGGTGCCGGTCCAGTAGTCCATGGCCTGATCCCGAATGGTCGAGGAAACCGCGCGCTGCAGCGTGAATGCCGGCAGCGACGGGATCTCTGGAGGAAAGTAATCGTTCGATGTTCCCTCGCCCCGGATCGCCGCTATCGGCAGGATCAGATCGCCGAGCTTGTTCTTCTTCTTCAATCCGCCGCACTTGCCGAGAAACAGACAGGCACGTGGATGAACGGCACTGAGCAGATCCATGATGGTCGCCGCATTGGCCGAACCCATGCCAAAGTTGATCATGGTGATGTCCTCGGCGGTAGCATTGCGCATCGCCTTGTCCCGCCCGCACACTTCGGTGCCCATCTTCTCGGCGAAGATCTCGACATAGTTGTCGAAGTTGGTCAGCAGGATGTACTGCCCAAACTGCTCCAGCCCAGTGCCGGTATAGCGCGGCAGCCAGTTCTCTACGATGTGTGTCTTGGATTCCATATGCGGCCCTTCGAATTCGCTCCAGAAGTCTACACGCAGCCCGACGCGCTCGGGGCGGCGGCATAATCCCGTACTATTCATGGCCTTGTCGACAGCATGAGTGAATTCAACTTGCCACAATCCGTCACCGCCTTTGCCCCGGCCAGCGTCGGCAACGTCGCGGTCGGCTTCGACCTGCTCGGACACGCCATCGACGGTCCCGGTGACCAGGTTACCGTGCGTCGCGCCGCGCCCGGATCGGGGATGTCGATCCGCGCAATTCGAGGTGCCGATGCAGCGCTGCCCGACAAGCCGACCGAAAATACGGCCGGGCGCGCCCTGCTGGCGCTGTGTGTGGCACTCGATCTGCCGGACGATTTCGAGATCGAAATCGACAAGGGCATCCCGCTGGCGTCCGGGCTGGGCGGTTCAGCGGCCTCCGCGGTTGCCGCAGTCGTTGCTGCCAACCGCCTGCTGAGTCTCGACTGGCCGCCCGAGCGACTCTATCCCTATGCGTTGGCCGGAGAAGCGGTGGCCAGCGGCGCGGCGCACGGCGATAACGTCGGCCCCCAACTCCTCGGCGGACTGGTGCTGGCCACGCCGGATCGCCTGTTGCCGATTCCAGTGCCCGGAAACCTGTATGCGGTGGCGGTGCACCCGGACCATCGCGTCAACACCCGCGATGCGCGACGTTGTCTCGAGACTCCATTCGAGCTCGGGGTCATCGTGCGTCAGTCCAGCAATCTTGCACTGGTGCTGGAAGGCTGCCATCGCGGTGATTTCGAACTGATTCGCGCTGGCCTGAACGACGTGATGGTCGAGCCGCGCCGTGCCGCGCTGATCCCGGGCTTTCTGGCAGTCAAGCATGCGGCCCTGCAGGCCGACGCGCTTGGCGCTTCGATCTCGGGTGCCGGCCCGACCGTATTTGCCTGGTTCGATTCCCTGGCCGGCGCCACTGCAGCCGGCGCGGATATGGTCGAAGCATTTACCTCGGCAGGCAAGACGGCTCGCGCCCATGTCACGCCCGTGGCCGCTCGCGGTGCCCGGGTGATCTCGAGCAAGTGAGCGCGGCCATGCACTACACCAGCACACGCGATCAAAGTCTCAGCGCCTCGCTGGAGACAGCCCTGCGCACGGGCATTGCCCCGGACGGCGGGCTGTACGTGCCAGCCTCCCTGCCCCGCTTCGACACGGAACGAATGGACCGGGCGGCCAGCCTTGCCGAGTGCGGGCTGCAGTTGCTGGCGCCCTTTTTTGACGGTTCGACCCTGGCCGAAGTGCTGGATCCGATCTGCCGGGAAGCCTTGGACCTGCCCGCGCCGATCGTCGAACTCGACGCCGCCGCACGCATCCTGTCGCTGGAGCTGTGGCACGGACCGACGGCGGCCTTCAAGGATTTCGCGGCCCGATTCCTGGCCGGCTGCATGGCCCGACTGCGCCGTCCGGAGGACCCGCCGCGCACCGTTCTGGTGGCAACTTCAGGCGACACCGGCGCCGCGGTAGCGGCCGCCTTTCACCGTCGGTCGGGCTTTTGCGTCGTAATTCTCTATCCGGACGGACGGGTCTCGACCCGCCAGGCGCATCAGCTCGGTGCCTTCGGCGACAACATCCGGGCGTTCCGCGTCCAGGGCGATTTCGACGACTGCCAGCGCATGGTCAAGGCGCTGCTTTCGGATCCGGATTCGGCAAACCGCCACGGCCTGACCTCGGCCAACAGCATTTCGATCGGCCGGCTGCTGCCGCAGATTGCCTACTACGCCCACGCGGCGCTGCGGCTTGGCGATTCCGGATTCTCAGATGGAAATTCACCGGCGACATTCGATGTCGTTGTGCCGACCGGCAACCTCGGCAACGCGCTGGCCTGCGTGCTGGCGCGGGAACTGGGTTTTCCGATCGGCACCATCTACCTTGCAACCAACGCCAACCGTACACTTCCGGACTATTTCGACGGCCATGACTACCGCGGCCGGCCTGGTCTCCAAACCCTGGCCAATGCGATGGATGTGGGCGATCCGAGCAACTTCGAGCGCCTGGCCTGGCTGTTCCGCGACCGGGATCTGCGCGCCGTCGGCATCGAGGCACGGGCCTTCGACGATGGACGGATCCGCAGCGGCATCCGCCGAGCCTTCGAAGACTTCGGCAAGGCGCTGTGTCCCCACAGTGCCTGCGCGCTGGAATATGCCCGCGATCTTCGTCAATCGGGCCATGATCGGCCGCTGCTGCTGATCGAGACTGCTCACGCGGCCAAGTTCGAAACCGTGGTCGAGCCGATCATCGGTCAGACCGTGCCGGTTCCGCCAGCGCTGGCGGAACTGCTGCAGCGGCCAAGCCATGCCGAAGCGCTGGCCCCGAACCCGACCGCGCTGAGCGCGGCCCTGGAGGCCATGCTTGAAAATTGACATTGACCTCGATCGCTTCGAGGCTGCCATCTTCGACATGGACGGGCTGCTGATCGACTCCGAGCCGCTTTGGCAGGACGCCGAGATCGCCGTGTACGCGTCGTTCGACGTGCCCATTACCCGCGAACTTTGCCGTGCCACCGCCGGCCGTCGGATCGACGAGGTGCTGTCGCTATGGCACGAGCGCTTCGGCTGGACCGGTCCCCCGGTCGAGGAAATGGCCCGGCGCGTGGTCGAGGACGTCTCACGGCGGATTCTCGACCGCGGCAAAGCGCTGACCGGTGTCGATGCGCTGGTCCGGAACCTGCATTGCTGCGGACTGAAGCTGGCAATAGCGTCTTCCTCGCCGCCATCGCTGATCGACGCGGTGGTCCGAAAGCTCGAACTCGGAAAATTCATGACCCTGACCCATTCCGGTATCCACGAGGCGCGCAGCAAGCCCGATCCGGCCGTGTTTCTGAGCACCGCGTCCCTGCTCGGCGTCGCCCCCGAGCGCTGTCTGGTATTCGAGGACGCGCCGGCAGGCGTGGCAGCCGGCAAGGCGGCTGGAATGACCGTGATCGCCGTGCCATCGGTGTTCCCGGCTGACCACCCCGGAATCGTCACCGCCGACCATGTCCTGAACCGACTGGACCAGTTCCTGGCGCTCTGCGGTTCGTGATTTATTTCACATCTTGGCCAGTTCGACCGGCTCGGCCTTTGCTATTCATGTACAGTGACCGCAGGTCGAAGGGTCGCGGCCGTAAATCAACAAAGGGAAATTCCAGATGCCTCATCCTGACGCCGTCCGGTCGTGTTTCGCCTCGTTCTTTCTGATTGCCATCCTGTTCACGGGCGCGGGCCCGACGTTTGCGGACGACCCCGACGCCGTCGAAACGATGGATCGATACGAAATCGCCCGCCCCGAAGGGGCCGGCTCAGCCGAACTGAGGCTGGTCGATCCCGATGGTGAGTTGCTGCGGCTGGAATTCGACGTCGACCAGACCGTGCAGCTCGAGGCGGTCGATATCCAAAGGCTGAGCCTGAACTCCGGTCTGTATCTGTGGGAAGTCCGATTCGCCCCGATTGCAGACGCCGGGCTCGTGGGCCTGCTCGACGCTGCGCGTCGGGACGGCGCGGATGCGACAGCCATCGTTGAGGCATTTCCGGCGCGCTCCGGCAGCTTCCGCGTGGTCGATGGTCGCTTCCAGATTGGCATGGTGGTCGAACCCCGGGACGCCGATGGCGGAATTCCGACCCGCGACCAGGTCATCGCCGACGATCTGATCGTGCAGCAAAGCCTGTGTGTGGGTATGGATTGCGTCAACAACGAGAACTTCGGCTTCGACACCATTCGTCTGAAGGAAAACAACCTCCGGATCGCCTTCGACGACACTTCGGTCGGCACATTTCCGGCCAACGACTGGGAATTGACCGCGAACGATTCTGCGAGCGGCGGTGTCAATCGGTTCTCGATTCTCGACCGCACCGCCGGTCGCGACATTTTTACGGTTCGAGCCGGCGCGCCTGCAAATTCCATTTATGTCGACACTGCCGGCCGGGTCGGCTTCGGCACCTCGACACCAGCGCTCGAACTGCACGTGGTCAACGGGGATTCGCCGGCCTTGCGGCTCGACCAGAGCACCTCTTCGGGCTTCGCCGCGCAGGCCTGGGACATCGCCGGCAACGAGACCAACTTTTTCGTTCGCGACCTGACCAACGGCTCGTCGCTGCCGTTCCGGATCGAGCCCGGCGCGGCGACGAGTTCGATCCATATCGGCGACGACGAAAACATCGGTTTCGGTCTGGCGACGCCGGCCGCTGTTCTGCATGGCCGTCGCACTGCGGGCTTCGTCGGGGAGTGGCTGCGACTGGAACTCGTCGATGACGGGAATCCGGCAACCGAGGAACGCCGCATGGTGCTCGACGGTTCCGGAAACCTTTTCGTCGGCGGTGCGATCAGTCAATTATCCAGCCGCGACAGCAAGGGCAACCTGATCGCAGTGGCCGGCGATCAACTGCTATCCAAACTGTCGACGTTGCCGATCTGGACATGGAACTACCTGCGCTCGACCGACGCTGATCGTCATATCGGGCCGGTTGCCGAGGACTTCTACCGAAGCTTCGGTTTCGGCACCTCCGAGCGTTCCTTGTCGCCGTCCGATGTGGCCGGCGTGGCGCTGGCTGCAAGCCAGGCATTGACGCGTGAAATCGAACAGCGCGACCAGCGCATCGAACAACTGGAAGCGCGTCTGGCGCGGCTTGAGGCGGTACTGCTGGAGCAGGAGAACGCAGCCGATACGGAGCGCTGAGATGACGCGCGCGGTTCGCCTCCTGCTGGCTGCGGCACTGCTGGCCGCGGGCGGCCCGGTTCAGGCGCAGTTACTGGGCCTGACCCACGACGCCGGTGCCTCGCAGGTCGTCGAAATCGATGCCGCATCCGACGTCAGCCCGATCGGCGGGCCCGAGCTGCCGACCGAAGTCGGCTACGCGGCCGCAGCCTTTGATCCCTTCGCGGGCGCAATCTTCGCCCTCGGCCCGGATCCCGTTGCCGCCGACGGCACCTTGGCCTTGTTCGCGTTCGACAACATCAGCGGCGCGCGCATCCAGATCGGCAACACCGGCACTCTGGAGCGGGCTGCGGCACTGCGTTTCGAACTGACGACACAGCGACTGATCGCGGCACTGGTCGACCCGGGCACGAACAGCCTGCGCCTCGCATCGGTCGACCCGGACAGCGCTGCGTTGACACCGGTGCACTCGGGCGTGACCAATTGCTGCATTCTGGAGCCCGGCGTGGCCAGCGAACGCAGCGGCGAAGTGCTGCTGGTCGGTCGCCGCAGCACCGACCCGGACGCTGAACGCTATCTGATCCGCCTTTCGACCAGCGGCGATAACGGCTCGACCTTCACCCTACTGGACGGGTCGCTCTCGGTGCTGGCCTGGGACCGGATCGGCATGACCCTGTATGGCGTGCAGCAACAGACGACCGCAAGCCCGATCGAGGCCTCGGCGCAATTGCTCATGGTGGACTCGAGCGGCAGCTTTACAGCAATCGGCCCCGTGCAGACCGACTGCTGCGCGCTGGCACCCGGGCTTGCCACACTGGCTTTGAGCACTCCCGACGCTCTGTTCACTGTCGGCGGAGTGGTCGGCGGTTCGGCCGGCATCATCGAGTGGAATCTCAACAGCGGCGTCGCGGCCTTCAACGGCACGCTGCCGTCCACCACGGTCATCAATGCGCTGTTCGACCTCAATGCGGGTCTCAGCCCGACGTCCACGACCATCGACTCGATCGTCCCCAGCCCGGTAAACCTCGGGCAAGGCTACAGCGTGACGGCCAGCGTCAACTCCGGCGCACTCATCGACGGCGGCCAGATCAATGTGGCCGACGGCGTCGGCAACAGCTGTCTGATTCCGGTCAGCCAGGCCGCGCCAAGCGGCTCCTGCGCACTGCCTTCAACACAGGCCGGACTGCTCTCGATCACTGCGACCTATTCGGGCACAGGCACGCTGGCACCCAGTCAGGGCAGCGCTGCCCACGAAGTGCTCCGCGCAGTCAGCACCACCCTGATTCCGTCGGTCGTGCCCAGCCCGGTCGAGGTCGGACAGAGCTACTCGGTCAGTGTGTCGGTAACGGGCTTCGGCACGCCCACCGGCGTCGTCAATATCGACGATGGTCTGGGCGAAAGCTGTCAGGTCATTTTGCCGGCAACCGACTGCGTGCTGAACGCGCCCAGCGTCGGATCGCGCACGATCACGGCCAGCTATGCAGGCGACAGCAGCAACCTGCCCTCGTCGGTGACCGCAGCACAACAGGTCATTCGAGCCGTTTCCACGACCAGGGTCGATTCGATCGTGCCGGAACCCAGCAGCGTTGGCGATTCCTACACGGTCAATGTCAGCGTTTCCGGGTTCGGCCCGACCGGCAATGTGTCGGTCAGCGACGGCACCGGCAACAGCTGTTCGATTGCGCTTCCTGCCAGCTCCTGCCTGTTGGCCAACTCGGCTGCCGGATCCTTGACCGTCACCGCCGACTATCCTGGAGACTTCGACAACGAGGCCAGTGCAGACAGTGCCACCCATGTGGTCGAGCCGGCAGTCAGCACGACCGTGATCGACAGCCTGGTGCCGAATCCGGTCGTTGCCGGCCAGCCCTACACCGTCGCCGTCAGTGTCAGCGGCTTCGGCACGCCGACGGGAACGATCGCCGTGAGTGACGACAGTGGTGCCGGCTGCAGCATCAGCCTGCCGCAGACCGAATGCAGCCTGATCTCGAACCTGGCCGGCAATCGAGTCGTGGCGGCCGACTACTCCGGCGATGCCGACAATCTGCCGAGCGGCGACACCGCCAGTCTGCTGGTCGAGCCGGCAATCACCGTGCTGCAATTGCAGACCAGTGCCATGCAGGTGCTCTATGACGTGCCGGTCAATCTGTTGGCCACGGTGCTTGATGGCGCCACACCGGTGACCGGCACGATCGCGTTCTCGATCGAGGGCGTCCTGATTCCGGGTTGCGAGAACGTCTTGGTGGCAAGCGCTGCCGCGAGCTGCATGTTCACGCCCGACTTCATCGGCGTTCGCGTGATCCGCGCCGAGTACGGCGGCGATGCCAACAACCTGCCGGCAGCGGCCGAGTTCCAGCTCGGAGTTCAAGCCCTGCCGATTCCTGCAATGTCGCCGGCCGGGCTGGCGCTGTTGATGCTGCTGTTGTGCCTGATCGCACTGCGGCATCGGAGTCTGCGCGCCTGACAATGGCCACGCGGCGTGCCGTGAAGCTGCCCGTGGCCGGTCTGCTTGCCCTGGTCATCGACGCGACCGGGGCGACCGCAGGAACCGACTGGGGCTTCGTGCCGGTCGGCGACGATCAGCTGCCGCCGTTTAGCTTCGAGCAGACTTTCGGTCCCGAAGGTATGGCCGACCTGATGAGCGGCGGCCTGGCCGCGGCTGACATCGACGGCGATGGTTGGGTCGACCTGTATCTGCCTCAATCGAGTCTGCTGCCGGGTCGATTGCTGCTCAACCAGCGCGACGGCAGCTTCATCGACGTCTCGCAGGCCTGGGACCTGGTGGTGTCGAACGGCAATGGACCGATCGACAGCGCCTATGCCACCGGTGCTGCGTTCGTCGATCTCGACGGTGATGGCCGACGCGATCTGGTCCTGGCCGGCCTGCGCCAGTTCGGCTTGCGCATCTACCGCAATCTCGGTGATCGCTTCGAGCAGCAGGACGACCTTGTGCAATCCGACACCGGCGCGCTGGACCACTACTCGGTGGGCATCGGCGATGTCGACCGAAACGGCTACCCCGATCTCCTGACCGGACACTGGGGCAGCGGCCAGGCCCCCCTGCCCTCGGCCCATCTCTGGCTCAACGGCGGCCAGGTGCTCGAAGCTGCGGGGATCGCCTGGGCACTCAGCGGCGCCTTCGCTCAAGCCAGCTCCGGCGGCGATTTCACGTTCACTCCGAACCTGGCCGACCTGAACCGGGATGGCTGGCCCGACCTCTTGTTCGCCGCCGACTTCCGCACCACACGCTACTTCCACAATGATGCAGGCACTGGCTTCCTCGACCGCAACGATGCGGAGATCAGCGACGAGAACGGCATGGGCGCGGCGGTCGGCGACTTCGACGGCGATGGTAATCTGGACTGGTTCGTGACCTCGATCTTCGATCTCGACCCGCCGCCGGACCTGGGCCAGGGTGGCAGCGGCAACCGGCTCTACCTGAACGACGGCGACGGCCGGTTCATCGATGCAACCGAAAGCGCCGGAGTGCGCGACGGCGGCTGGGGCTGGGGTGCCTGCGCCGCCGATTTCGACCTTGACGGCCAACTCGACCTGTTTCACGTCAACGGCTGGAATGCACCCGGCTCGAGGTTTTCGAAGGACCGCGCCCGGTTGTTCATCAATCAGGGCAATGCGGCATTCACCGACCAAGCAGGATTGCGCGGCATCGACGACGACGGCCAGGGCCGCGGCATCGTCTGCTTCGATGCCGATCGAGACGGCGACATCGACATCGTGATCCAGAGCAATCAGGCTCGCGGCATCATGTATCGCAACACCGCGGCCGAGACCACCGGTCACTTCTGGCTCGGGTTGAGACTGCGCGGGGCGGCGCCGAACACCGACGGACTCGGGGCATGGATCGAACTGACCGCCGGCGGCCAGCGCCAGGTCCACGAAATGCAGATTCCGAACCATTACCTCTCGACCTCGCCGGCCGAACGCGTGTTCGGTCTCGGCAGCGACGATGCGCTGGAACGGGTCGAAGTACGCTGGCCGGACGGCAGTCACCAGGTCCTGACTCACCTGCTCCCCAATCGCTGGATCGTGCTGGCCGCGAACGGGGTCGACCGGCTGTTCGATTCGGACTTCGAGTGATCAGCCGCGCCCGGCCAGCCACAGGCTCAGTCCTGGCCACCAGGTGATGATCAGCAAAGCCACCAGCAGCAAGCCGAGGAACGGCAGCGTCGCGCGGTAGACCGTCAGGATGTCCTTGTTGAATCGATGACTGGCGAGAAACAGGTTGATCCCCACCGGCGGCGTGCAGTAGCCGATCTGCAGGTTGGCCAGGAACACGATCCCCAGGTGCACCGGATCGACGCCGAAGGCCAGCGCGATCGGAATGATCAGCGGCGCCATGATCACCAGCGCGGCGAAAATGTCGAGCATCATCCCCACCACCAGCAGCAGCAGGTTGACCAGCATCAGGAACATCCACTTGCTGGTCAGCCAGCCTTCAACGGACTCGAACAGGCGCTGAGGAACCTGGGTGTCGATCATGATGTTGGTCGAGGCCATCGACACGCCGAGCACGATCAGGATCGCGCCGACCAGCACCATCGATTCGGCGATGATGCCGGGCAGCTTGCGCCATTTGATGTCGCGCCGGATCAAAACCAGCGAGAGCAGCACCCAGGCGGCCGTAACCACTGCTGCCTCGATCACCAGCAGGTAGCCACCATAGATTCCGCCCAGCACCACGAACGGCAGCGGCAGTTCCCAGGCCGCATCCTTCAGGCTGGCGCCAATTGCGACGTGTCGCCGCGTCTCCACCGAAGGCGAGCGAGCACGTACAAACATCGCATAACCGGCCAGCAGGAACAGCATCAGCAATCCGGGCAGAATGCCGGCCAGAAACAGCTCCTCGATTCGCACGCCCTGACCTGGCGCAACCTGCTGGGCCAGCACGGCGTAAAGGATCAGCGGCAGCGACGGTGCAAACAACACACCCAGGCTTGATCCGGTCGTGACCAGGCCCAGCGAGAACCGTTCCGGATAGCCGGCCTGCAGCAATGCCGGCAGCATCAGCGAGCCCAGCGCGACCACGGTGATGCCGGAAGCGCCGGTGAATGCGGTCATCAGCGCAAACAGGCCCAGACCAAGGATCGACAGTCCTCCCGGCAACCAGCCGAACAATGCATGGCTCAGGTCGACCAGGCGACGCGGGGTGTCCGAGTGCGACAGCAGCACCCCGGCAAACGTGAACAGCGGCAGCGCGATCAGCACCGGCAGTTCACCGATGCGTTGGAACTCCATTGCCACCAGGCTCAGGCTCAAGCCCTCCTGGTGGAACGCCAGCAGTGCACCCAGTGCAATGACCGCGAACAGCGGCATGCCGAGCAGCGCCAGGCCAATCAGGATCACAAACAGCATGTCAGCGTGGCTCGGTGATGTCGAAAGACCGGTCAGCAGGCAAAGTCGGCACCACTACTTGAACCATGAAACGCCAGCCCATCAGGCCAAAGCCCACCGGAATGATCGCGAGCACCATCCAGCGCGGCACTCCGCCAAACGCCAGGTCGCCGAGCTCGAACTCGAGCCGCACGACCGCCACGCTGGCCGCGGCGAGGGTCACGCAAATCAGCGCCGTTGCAGCCAGCACCACGCGATCCAGCCAGGGCCGGACGGCTGCGGGGATATGGCTCAGCAATGCGTCGATCCGGATGTGCTGGGCACTACCGGCGGCCAGCATGCCGGCCAGCATCGTGATCCATAGCACGGCTGCTCGCATCGCCGGATCGGCCCAGGGCAGGCTGGTGTCGGCGAAATTGCGTGCGCCGATCTGGACCAGGCCAATCCCGACGACAGCCAGAAACAGGATACTCAAGAGCACGAATTCGAACTTCCGAACAATGTTTCCGAAACGTCCAAGCTGCCTCTGTCGCAACGGCAGGGGAACGCTCACCGGGTGCGGCCTCGAATCTCCTCGAGGCGCTCGCGCACGCGATCGATGCCGGGCAACTCGAACGTGCCGCTTTCGAGCATCTCGTCGAGTACCTCGTTGGCGACCCGGCGCCATTCGACGACGTCGCCAGGCGCAGGTGCGATGAACTCGATATCCTCGCCGATCAATGCTGCACGCGCATTGACATTCTCTGCTTCCGAATCTGCTTCCTGCTGGCGCAGCGCACGTCCGAATTCCTCGCGCCAGATCAACTGATGCTCCGGGCTGATTCGCTCGAATGCCTTGCGGTCGACCGCCAGCGTGCCCGCCGTCACCAGCACCGGCAGATCGAGCACGTAGCGCGCCCGAGTATGCCACTGCAGGATGATCGCGCCAGCGAGGGTCGAGCCAAAGGTATTGATCGTGCCGGTTTGCAGGCCGGTGTAGACTTCGGCCAGCCCCAGACTGATCGCGGATGCACCGAGGCGTTCCAGCGTGCGCCGTGACAGCGGATCATTCTCGGGAATCCAGACCTTGAAGCTGGTGCTGATCTCGTCGGCTGCAGCAATGCGCTGGCGCGAGAACAGGTAGGCAAAGCCGCCATTGGCAATTGCCGGTGCAATCATGCCATTGCGTTCCAGCGCGGCCAGGATGAGCGGATCGAACTCCTCGCGCATCGCCGCAACTTCGTCTGCGTTCTCGAACTGGAACAGCAACGAGAAAAGATTGGTCTCGGGCGCGATCGTCGCCAGTTCGCCGAGAGTGAAGGTGCCACCATGCAACTGTCCGAGCCGGATCCGCCGCAGCAGCGTTGCCGCATCGCCCATCACGCCACCCGGGTAGAAGCGCGTTGTGACCGCACCGCCGGTGCGCTGCTCGACCTCAGCGGCAGCCGTGCGCAGGCCTTCCATCCAGCTCGATCCGTCGGGTGCCAGGGTAGCAATCTTGAGCTGCTGGGCCGAAGCGCTCGCTGCAAGCAGCGTCAGGCACAGGCTCGACAGGATCAGCGTCAGAAGGCTCGTGTTTCGGGTCATGCGGGAAAGCCTCATCGTCATCCTCAATCAAAAATGTGGGCGGTCTGGGGGATCAGTTCGCGGGCGCGTGCCTGAGCGATATGATTGGCGAGGGCGAAACCCTGCTGGTCCGGGTCGGCCGCCAGAACAGCATCAAGCAGTTTCACCCATAGCTCACGGTCAAACATCAGGCGGGCATAGGTATCGGCCATGAACACATCGACCAGCAAGTTGCGCCCACCGGAAATATCGCGTGCGCGATCGAAGTATTGACGGGCCAGATCGGGCCTGCCGCCGGCCGCCGGCGGACGCTGGCTGTTGAGCACGGCAAGATATAGCCAGACTGCACCTTGATCGTGCTCGGACGAAAGTTCAGCAACCCGCTCGAGCAGCAATTCAGCCTTGGGCAGGTCGGCCAGCGCAGCATAGTCGCTCTTGTGCGCCGCGATCCATCCGACCCAGGCAACGCCGAGACTGTAGGCCGTCTCCAGCTCGGCGGCATCGACCGCTTCGACACGCTGCTCGAAGTCCAGAAACGGCAACTCGGAGGCTCCGCATAGGCTCGAGTCGTCGATACATGCGGCACGTTCGGCGTAACCCAAGGCGCGGCTGTACATGCGTCGGGCTGAAAGATCATTGTCAACGAACAGGCCCGCATAGGTGCCAGTCAGTGAACTCAGGCTTCGTAGCAGATCAGAGTCATCCGGGTTGGCCTCGCGCCGCGCTTCGAGAATCAGCAGGAAGGCCGGCAGTCCGTGCTCGACCACGCTCGGCTCGTCGTAATTGACGACCGCGCGCTCGAGGTCACGAGCGAAATTCGCCGTTGCCCGATCGATCAGTGCGCCGCAAGCTGCCAACAGCCCGACCGCAACCAGGGCCAGAACGATGCGGATCGATCTCACGGTGCGCGCACTACGAGGCCGGCGGCCTCGGCAGTGTTCTGCATCAACGTCGCCACGGTCATCGGACCCACCCCACCCGGCACCGGTGAAATCCAGGCCGCGCGCGCCCGCGCCGTGTCGAACTCAAGATCGCCGCGCACCCGCCCCTCCGGATCACGGTGGATGCCGATATCGACTGCAACCACGCCGGGTTTGAGCCATCCCGAGTCGACGATCCCGGGCTTGCCGACAGCGACGAACAGGAAGTCGGCATCGCGCACCAGTGGCTCGAGCTTGCGTGTGAAACGATGCGCGACGCTGACCGTGGCTCCAGCCAGCAGCAGTTCCAGCGCCAGTGGCCGGCCGACGATGTTCGATGCGCCGACGACCACCGAATGCGAGCCTTTGGTATCCAGACCGTAGTGATTGAGCAGCGTCATTACACCCCGGGGAGTGCACGGCCGCAGCTCCGGTGAACGCAGCGCCAGTTTGCCGACGTTGACCGGATGGAAGCCATCAACATCCTTGTCGGCCGAAATCCGCCGCGTCACGGCATGCTCACTCATGTGTGGCGGCAGCGGCAATTGCACCAGAATGCCGTCAATCTGCGGATCGTCGTTGAGTTCATCGATCAGGGCCAAAAGGCTTTTTTCGTCCGAGCCGTGGGCCAGACGGAAATCGCGCGAGACGATGCCGGCGCGCCCGCAGGCGCGCACCTTGTTGCCGACATAAATGTCGGACGCCGCATCGTCACCGACCAGAACCACGGCCAGGCCCGGCCGACGCCGGCCGCGCGCAACCGCATTTTCGACCGCATGGGCAACATTTTCGATCAGCAGGTCCGCGACTGCGCGTCCGTCGAGAAGCCTGGCTTCGCTGGAATCCACCATTTCGGTATTGTACCGGCCGAGCGTGACTGCAACTGCCCGGATCAGGCGGTCTGCGCCAGCCATTGGCCGGCCTTGCGACCGCTGACCCATGCACCCTCGACCCGGCTGCCCGACAGCCAGTCACCGGCAATCGCCAGCGCTCGCCCCGGATCGGCGCGAAATCCCTCCTCGGCCGGGTTCAACGCCAATGCGTAGCGCCATCGGTGACCAAGCTGCAGCCGCGGCTCAGGCAATTCAGTCTGCAGCAGCTCCGCGAAGGACTCACGCAGACTCGCCGCGATCTGGTCGATCGGCAACTCGAGATTCGCAGTTGACCAGTCCGTTGTTGCGTGCAAAACCCAGCAATGACCGCTGCGACCTGGCTTGCTCGAATTGCAGGCGATCCAGCCCAGCCTGGACTCGATGTTGACAAAGGCCGCATCGAAACCCGGATCCAGTGGCTGGTCGAATTGCAGCATTGTCACAAGACAGGGGGCAAAGTCGATTGTAACCAGCGCAGCGTGCATCGGATCGGTTTCGCCGAGCAGCCCTGCGGCCTGCCGTGGCGGTGCGGTCAACAGCAGTCTCGGCGCGCGCAGCTGCTCGCCGTCACTCAGGGTCACGGTCCAGCCCTGATCGTAGCGCAGTGACTCGACTTCGGCCTGGTAGCGACAATCCAGCCCGTTCGCCAGCTGACGACAGATCGCGTTCATCCCGGGAACGGCGACGTAGCGCGAGGTGGCGTCGGGATCATGATGGCCGTCGCGACCTCCAAGCTCCGCCAGCCGCGGTCGCCAAGGCGCAACCAGGCCTGCATCGCGCCACTGCTGCAACTGGCGACCAAATGCGCCGCTGCGGGCGGTGAAATACTGCGCGCCATGATCGAACCGGGCAGTGTCGGCGCGCCGGGTTGCGCTGCGCCCTCCGGGGCCGCGCGACTTCTCCAGCACAAGCACGCCAAGACCGGCCTCACACATTCGGGCCGCAGCGGTCAAACCGGCCCAACCGGCACCAATCACGATGACATCCGGCTTCATGGCCGTTGCTGCCGACTCATAACGATCCTGTCGCTATCGAACCCCTGGCGCCGTGCCTCAGCCAACAGGGCATCCAACCGCTCGGTCGGGATCGACGGCTCCCGCGCCAGCACCCATAGGAACTCGCGCGAAGGCTCGCCGACCAGCACACAGCGGTAGTCCTGATCCAGCGCCATGACCTGGTAATCGCCCCAGACCAGCGGTAACCAGGCAAGCCACTTCGGTGCAAATCGCACCTTGAGTTTCGCTGGCTGGCCCGGATCGGGCCGGCGCGCCTCGCCCACGACCTCTTCGAATTCACCGCCAGCGGTCCGACAACGGTTGACGACGCGCACTCGGCCATTGTCCAGCAGCGTGTATTCGGCCGAGGTCTCACCGACGCACTGGTCCTGGAAGCGGTTGGGCAGCAGTGCGATCTGGTACCAACGACCCTGATAACGCTCAAGGTCCAGCGTTTCGACCAGATCCAGTGGCCCGGGCCTGCCCGCAAGGACCAGGCCGGACATGCCCAGCAGACTGACGGTAAACAGCAGCCGCACCGCTCGCGGCGCGCCGGGCCTGATTCCTGAGTTCATGTGCTTGCTCCTGCATTGGGACACATCGATGATTGCCAATCCCGCCGATTCAGGCCAAAGCGAGTCGATCCATCTCCGGTTCGCTGAAGCCGGCACGAAGCCGAGCTTCGATATTGAACGGGCCACGCAACGGCCCGGTAAAGTACTGATCGAGCAGCCGACGAAAGGTCGGCTCGGGATCCAGACTGCGCTCGGCGCACAGCGTTCGGAACCAGTAGCTGCCGATGGCAACATGCCGAACCTCCTCGGCCAGGATGATTTCCAGACAGGCAATGCTGGCCTCATCGCCGACGCTGCGCAGACGCTCGATCATGCCGGGAGTAACGTCAAGGCCGCGCGCCTCGAGCACGCGTGGCACCAGCGCCATGCGCACCAGCGCGTCGTGTGCGGTCTTTTCGGCCATGTCCCAGAGCCCGTTGTGGGCCGGCAGATCACCATAGCCGGCGCCCAATTCATCGAGTCGTTGACGCAATATCCGGAAATGCCGCGTCTCGTCGAAAGCGACGCTGAGCCAGTCGATCTGAAAGGCTGCTGGCATGTCGGGGAAGCGCAATGCGGCATCGAGCGCAAGGTTGATCGCGTTGAACTCGATGTGCGCAACCGCATGAAGCAAGGCGATGCGACCCTCGACCGTGCCCAGACCACGCCGCGGCAGCTCGCCTGGCCGCACCAGAATCGGTTGTGGAGGACGGCCTGCGGCCGGCGGAGCAAGCTCCGGCGGCGCCGGGCCGAGCCCGGCGGCCTGTTCCAGCAGGGCTTCAACATGATCGACGCGCAGACACTTCGCGCATGGATCGGCCTCGGCCAGGGCCGAGGCGACCTCAACCCAGAAGCCTGCGCCCGTCATCAGGACGCCTGGATCGCCTCGACCAGGGCGTCGGCGAAGCCCGAGGTCGAAACCTCGGTGGCATTGTTGATCTGGCGCGCGAAATCGTAGGTCACGATTCCCTTGGCGACGACCTGACGAAAGGCGTTCTCGATCAGAAGTCCGACTTCGGTCCAGCCAATGTAGTCGAACATCATCACACCCGAGAACATCAGCGAGGACGGGTTGACCTTGTTCTGTCCGGCATACTTTGGCGCGGTGCCGTGAGTGGCTTCGAATACGCCAACGTGGTCGGCCATATTGGCACCCGGTGCGATACCCATACCGCCAACCTGGGCCGCCGCGGCATCGGAAAGGTAATCGCCATTGAGGTTCATGGTTGCGAGGACATCGAACTCGTCCGGACGCAGCAACAGCAGTTGGAAAATGATATCGGCGATCCGGTCTTTGATCAGAACCTTGCCTTCCGGGCGCTTGCCGTCGTACTTTTCCCAGAGTTCGTCTTCGGTAATGGTCACATCACCGAATTCCTCGGCCGCCACCTCGTAGCCCCACTTGCGGAAACCGCCTTCGGTGAACTTCATGATGTTGCCCTTGTGCACAAGGGTCACCGACTCACGATTGTTGTCGATCGCGTACTGGATCGCCTTGCGCACCAGACGCTTGCTGCCGAAGGCCGAAATCGGCTTGATGCCGAGTGCTGCGTCCTCGAAGAAATTCGCGCCCATTTCGTTACGCAGAAAATCGGCCAGCTTCTTGTTCTCCGGCGTACCCGCCTCGAACTCGATGCCCGAATAGACGTCCTCGGTATTCTCCCGGAAGATCACCACGTCGAGCGCTTCCGGATTCCTCATCGGCGACGGAACACCGCTGTAATACTTGACCGGCCGGACGCAGGCATACAGGTCCAGAGTCTGGCGCAGCGACACGTTGAGCGAGCGGAAACCCTCGCCGACCGGCGTGGTCAGCGGGCCCTTGATCGCCACGGTGAGATCCTTGATGGCCTCCAGCGTCTCTTCCGGGAAGAAATTGCCATCATAGATACCAGCAGCCTTCTCACCCAGGAACAACTCGGCCCAGTGCACCTTGCGCTTGCCGTGGTAGGCCTTTTCGACTGCGGCATTCCAGACCTTCATGCAGGCGGGGGTGATGTCGATGCCGATTCCATCGCCCTCGATAAAGCCCAGGATCGGATCCTCGGGCACCTTCAGCTGGTTGTTTTCCACGGTGATACGGGTGCCGGAATCCGGCATCTTGACATGCTGGTAAGCCATCTCGATTCCTTGTCTTTGGTGGATTTAACGATAATTTCTACACCAGTGCATTAGTGTACTCCGTCGTCAATCCTGTGACATTCAGAGTGTGGCTGAGTCGACAGTGCAACGCGCGACCCGCAGTGAATGGCAAGCCCTCTACAAGGGTCGGAACGTCGCAATTTCGACTCAGACGTACTCCCGAAGGGCGAGCCCGAACGAAAAAACAATCGCGCTCATCTGCGGCGTCAGGGCTCCTGGAGAGGCAATATGCATTCCCGGCGAGCCCTGCCTTGCGGCCAAGCGCTTTCCGACTCGCTGAACGTTACAGGACTAACGACGGGGTACACTGGTGTACCAGTCCGCCTGCCCGGCCAAGCTCAACACATGGTGCCCAACCCGCACCGCCGCGCAGCAACCGAATCGGTCCGCGACAGTTTTCATTCGCGATCCGGAATTGCTCCCAAACGTCCGCGACCAATCCGTCCCGCAGCACGAGCCATGATAGATGCAGACCCGCGTCGACAGCGCTGACCCCCATCGCCAAACCTGGCTGTCGCGCTGGCCACCGGGCGCTGTTGCAGGCTCGCTGGCACTGCATCTTGTACTGGCCGTCGTGGCCGTGAAACTATCGGGCAACCCACAGACAGCGTTGCATCGCCCCATCACAATCCAGCTGAAACTGCTGCCACCGGAACTGCCGCCGAAGCCCGAGCCCGAGGCATTCGAACACGAACCTGGACCCGAACCGGTCCAGGATCTTGCGCAAACCGAAGCGCAGATCAGCACGACCGAAACCCAAGCTCCGTCGCTCGACACTGAGCCGGCGCCGGAACTGCCACTGGGTGATCGTGCCCAGCACGATTCCGGGCAGCAATTGGCCGACCGAATCCTGCAATCGATCAAGCAGCAAACAGTTGCCCGCGAACACCTGCCGCAGCGCCAGTTCCCCTGGGGCCCATCCGGTGCGCCGATCCGCGGCCTGCCCGGCACGCGCGGCTGGTTATCGGCACATGTCGGCCGGGTCAGGCCCGAAGGCGACAGTTGGAAGGAAAATGATGGCAGTTCCCGCGCCCGCTACGTGCTGGCCGACGGCACCGTGATCTGTACCCATCGCCGCGCTCCCACCATCGACGAGATGATGAATCCATGGAAATCCATTGCGGTCACCATGGCCCGAATCTGTGGCCGCGAGCGCCCGGCCGAGGTCGACTACAGCGACCCGCGCGTGCAGCCACAACCGCGCCTGGCGCGAGACGACTGACACCGCGGCGGCACCCGGCCGCCGCGGCGAATCCGGTCCTACTCGAAACCGTCGGCGAACAGACGTGAACGAATATCGAGCAACACCTCGTTGTTCGAGGGGTTGGTATCCAGGTTGAACTGCGACTCGGTTGCGATCGCAATGTACTGGAAATCCTGGTCCTGGTTCGGCTGGGCCAAGTCGGCCTGGACGAAGAAGAACAGCTGATCACCCGGCTCGACTCCGCTGACCGTAGTCGAGATATCACCCGTGCCCGAGGCCGGCGTGCAACTCACGCCCGGCGGCGGCGCGCACGACCAGGTCTGGTTGAGCACAGCACCCGAGGTAAAATCATCGATCAGCTCGATCGGCCCGAACGCTGTATTGGAACTCTGGTTGCTCATCACCAGCGTCAGCTGGACCGGCTCGCCATTGTTGACGAACACCGAGGATTGTCCGGCTGGACTGGTGCGCAGCGCAACATCGGTGTTGGTGATCTGGAACGGAATCTCGTA
>Ga0210039_1001003_pt1 | contig 27818 bp, 25 predicted proteins | sample CryGeyCG2114_250_3_FD_185460 | JGI IMG/M metagenome (GOLD analysis project Ga0210039, IMG submission 185460) | Groundwater microbial communities from aquifer - Crystal Geyser CG17_big_fil_post_rev_8/21/14_2.50 (SPAdes) (version 2) | ecosystem: Environmental > Aquatic > Deep subsurface >...
TACCGCTTTGTTTTTAGCTACTCCTAATTTGCTGATCAATGGATAGGCTATAAGTGTGTGAGAGGCGAACATACTTGCCAATAAAACTGAAGTTGCGATTGAAAATCCTAAAACGTAAATTCCTGACAATATTCCCAACAGCATAGGAATGGTAAAAGTATATAAGCCAAACACTAAACTTTTTTTACTATTCTTTTTAAAATCACCTAAATCTATTTCTAATCCAGCGAGGAACATAATATATAAAAGCCCTGCCGTTCCTGAAAGAATTATACTACTGTCTCTTTCCATTAAATTAATCCCATAAGGACCAATTACGGCACCTGCTATTATAAGCCCGAGAAGATGCGGGATTTTTATTTTGTTCAAAATGATTGGTGCAAATAGAATTATTACCAATATCAAAAGGAATTTTAATACCGGATTTGTCAGGGGTAAGGTTGTTTCAAATATGTTCAGCAATATCATTTTTCTTGTTTTTGCCGTACGGTGTTGGTTTTCTTAGCCTTACACCTAACGGTAGTTTATCCAAAAACCACCAATAGTTATTCAAAAATAGATAAAAAATGAAAGCAAACGAGGTGACTTGGTAAAAGTTTATAAAATGTTTTATTATCGCTACAAGTTACACTTCGTTAAAATTGTTCCAGATTGGGGAAGCCATCTATTTGATTGACTGCTGTGCTTCTTTTTGTGGTTTCAGTTAGTTAAATAAGCCCTATGGAATAGACCATAGGGCTCTGTCTATATTATTTTTTGTTTTTCAGGTGGTTGTTTATTTGTTTTGACCACTTGTCAACGAACTGTAATTCTCCCCTTAATTGCACATTTATTTCTTCGTTATACAGTTCAAATCTTGTATCTCCTTTGCTTTTAGTTTTCGGTATGAAGCTAAGTTCTACACGGTCAATAACTGAAAGGTTTCCAATATCGTTTTTTACGTTTGTTGTTTTTTTTACGACTTGGCAAGCCTTAATTTCTGTGAGATCAACAAATTGAGAAATTGCTTTTTCCTTTTCCTGTTTGAAGAAGAAAATAAAGTTTCTGCTTTCGTCTATTCCGAAAACAAAATCACCACAAAATTCGTGTTGACTTATTTTGCATTTATATTGTTGTGCATTCTCATTAAGAGTTTGCAACATTTTGTTTTCTTTTTTTTTTCGATTGTAATGCATGATTACAAAAGGAACTATGCATATCACTAATAATATAGCCCCAATGATGGTACTTCCTAAATCCATTTTTTTAAGTTTTTGAAATTATTAATTATGGCTTGCATATTTGCAAAGCATTGAAAAATCAAGTCAAATTACCGAGTATGGTAATGTTTGACAGTTAAAAAAAATGGATTACCAAAAGTAATGGAACGGAAAAATCAGGTCAGATTTTCTGTAACTTGTCAGAATGTTTCTCGAAAAAATTGTGTATTGAGAAAACTCTGTTTCAAAAAGCTGTTCAGTTACTTTAACTACTGTAAATGAATTTTTGAAGTTCGGGGTAGGAAGATTATTGAAATTGTTTACTGAACTTTCGGACTGTGATGTCTGGCAAAACAGTTTTGTGGAAAAATCCGAAATAATTTTTTCTTGTGATGAAGTTTGTTTATTTTGAAAATCAGAATGAGCAAACGACTTTGTAATAACGCTTATTGCAAAGCAATAAATTGCTATTAAAAATACCACGCTTAAAATTCTGTTGCTACTTTTCACGATACAAAGATAGATTGATAATTGCTTTATTTGCTTTGATTTATCGAAAAAATTATCATTTGTAGTCAAATAGGTAGACTCAACCTGAGAGTTCTGTTCTGTCAAGCTCGAAAAGGTTAGCCGACTTCGTTTTGTAATTCTTTTAGTAATGAAAAATATCCTTCAACGGTTTGTTGGGTATTAAAAACAGTTTTAATTCGCTCTTTGGCTTGTATTCCATATTTGTTGCACAATTCAGGATTGTTATAAAGTGTAACCATTCCTTCGGCAAGTGCTTTTGGGTTTTTCATGAGAACAACCAAGCCACTTTCTCCATTCACAACAAGTTCTCTATTTCCTGGTATTAGCGTTATTAGAGGAGCAATACCCAACGACATGGCTTCAATAACTGCTTTGGTAATGGATTCGCCTTTAATGGACGCAAGCACAAAAGCATTGCTTGATTTTACGATGTTTAAACCATCTTTTCTAAAGCCTGTAAAATGAATTTTATCTTTATTTGGACTTTTGCTTACAATATTCATAATCTCCACAGAATCTAATCCTGTACCTACAAGTAGTAGGTGAATAGGTAAGTTGGTAGGTATGAAATCCATTGCTTTTACCAAGTACTTCATTCCTTTCATTCTTCGAGCGTTTGCCACACAAGTAATAACAAAAGCATCGTCAGGAATACCAAATACAGTTAAATCAGTTTTTTCAATTCCTTCATACCAACTTAAGTCATGACCTTTGTTAATGGTAACTGCCTTGCCTTTTTTGAAAAACAATTGTCGTTCAAACAATTCCTGAATGGCGTTGGCATTACAAATAATTTTATTTACTCTAGGATGCAAATATTTTGTGTAGGCAGTCGGATCCCACCAATTAATGTTTCCCGTATAGCCACGATAGAGAATTACTTTTACTGGTAAATTTTTTGCGGCTTTAATTCCATTACTAATAGCTTTGCTGTTATATAAAAGTAATGCATCATACTTACCTTGAATCAATTCATTACGAATCAGTTCTTGTGATTTTCCACAATTTTTCTTTTTAGGAAGTCCATCTATTACACGAATACCAGCTGCTTCAAACTTTTTAGCATATTCACTGTCTTTTTCGGTAATGATGGTAATTTCAACCCCTTTTTGCTTTAGTCCTAAAAAAATTTCAGCTTCTGGTCGAGCTGAAATTGTGTTTGTATAATTACTTATTACGAGTATTTTTATAGGGTTGCTCATGCTAACAGAATTTCCTACAAACTTAATAAAAAAATACGGTTGCTTGTTTTAATAGACCTTCAAGGTTTTTAAAATCTTGAAGATCTTGCTATGATGAAGTACTAAAAATCCTAACAGGTTTTAAAACCTGTTAGGATTATAATCTTAGGTTGTAATTATATTTTCTTTAACAGCATAAATCACAATCCCAGCGGTATTTTTTATGTTGAGTTTGTGCATGATGTTTTTGCGATGTGTATTCACTGTATGTGTGCTTAAAAAAAGTGAATCTGCAATTTCTTTGTTGGTAAAACCATCAGAAATTAATTTAATAACTTCAATTTCTCTTTCAGAAAGGGATATACCATCACAATTCATAGAATTTTCAGCGTTTTTATCAGATAAGATATTAATTACCATTCCACAATAAAATTGCTTCCCACTGTGAGTGTCTTCAATGGCTTCCAAAATTTCTGGTTTATCACAATCATCCAATAAATAACTATCAACTCCAAGTTGCAAGGATTTATATATGGTACTTTTTGGGAGGTTAGGGGTGATGGCTAATATTTTTGAATCCCTATAAATGGTTTTGATTTTTTTTATCGTTTCAACACCAAATGAACTGCTCGAATAGTCAATTACGATAATATTTGGAAAATAGCGTTTTGAATGATTTTCTAACTCTTCTATTGATGAAACAACACCCAACACTCTATTTCTAATTTGACTTTGAAGTATTGTTTTTAGTCCTTCAGCAACAATCGAGTTGTTATTGGCTATTAAAATATCTATCATTTTCTAAAACTAATGTAATTTAGATTGATTCTAAATAATTGTCAAATTTAGTGTTAAAAATCAGTTTATCATAAATTACATTGATTTTTTTTAGTTTAAGTGTTTCAATAAAAAAACCTTTTGAAAATTAATATTCCAAAAGGTTTTAAGTGCTTATCTGTGCTAATTTTTACGTTTGCATTCCACCGCAAACATTGATTACTTGTCCGTTTACATAAGAAGATAAATCGGAAGCTAAGAAAAGTGCTGCATTGGCAACATCTTCAGGTGTTCCTGCTCTTTTCATAGGTATATCTTCAATCCAACCTTTCATAATTGTTTCGTCCAATTGGGCTGTCATTTCTGTTTCGATGAAACCTGGAGCAATGGCATTGGTTCTAATGTTTCTTGAGCCTATTTCTTGAGCAATAGATTTAGTAAATCCAATTATTCCTGCTTTTGAAGCAGCATAATTTGATTGTCCTGCGTTACCTTCAATACCAACAACCGAACTCATGTTTATAATAGAACCAAAGCGTTGTTTTAAAAGTGTTTTTAATGCACATTTAGTAATGTTAAATACCGATTTTAGGTTTACATTCATGACTTCGTCCCAGTTTTCTTCCGACATTCTCATTAGCAGACCATCACGGGTAATTCCAGCATTATTAACGATGGCATCAATTTTACCAAAATCGGCAACCACTTGATCAATAAAAGTTTCAGCTTCACTATAAACAGCAGCATTAGACTTGTAGCTTTTTACTTTAACTCCGTAAGCAGCTAATTCATCTACAACTTTTTTTGCCTGTTCGTCTGACGAAACATAAGTAAATGCAATATCGGCCCCGTTTTTAGCAAAAACTTCGGCAACACCTTTTCCAATGCCTCTAGTGGCGCCAGTGATTATTGCAACTTTTCCTTCTAGTAATTTCATTGATTATATTTATAAGTATAAGAGTTCCACTTAACCTCTCCGAAGCGGATGGACTGCCTATCCACATTTCCCAACTTTATAGTTAAATTGGTTAGTTCTCCCTCCTTTCGGGAGGGACCGGGGTGGGCTTATTATTTAAGCGTTTACTTTCATTAGTTCAGCCATAGCTTGTCCTATATCAGCAGGAGAATCTACAACAGTAATTCCACAGTTACGCAAAATTTGTTTTTTTGCTTTAGCCGTATCTGCTTCCCCACCAACAATAGCACCAGCGTGTCCCATAGTTCTTCCTGCAGGAGCTGTTTCACCAGCAATAAAACCAACTACAGGTTTTGTTCCATATTTTTTTATCCAGTTTGCTGCATTTGCCTCAAGGTTTCCTCCAATTTCTCCTATCATAACAATCCCTTCCGTTTCTGGGTCATTCATAAATAATTCAACCGCTTCTTGAGTTGTTGTTCCAATAATTGGGTCTCCTCCAATTCCTATAGCTGTTGAAATACCTAATCCTGCTTTCACAACTTGATCAGCAGCTTCATAAGTTAATGTACCAGATTTAGAAACGATACCAATTTTACCTGATTTAAAAATAAATCCTGGCATAATACCAACCTTAGCACCATCAGGTGTAATAACTCCTGGGCAGTTAGGTCCAATTAATCGAGCTTCTTTTGATGTTAAATATTCTTTAACGGGTATCATGTCTTTTACTGGAATTCCTTCTGTGATACAAACTATGACTTTTATACTTGCATCAGCAGCTTCTAAAATCGCATCGGCAGCAAAAGCTGGTGGAACAAAAATAATTGAAACATCAGCTCCAGTATTTTTAACAGCATCAGCAACAGTGTTAAACACAGGTCTGTCTAAATGAGTTTGTCCACCTTTTCCAGGAGTAACACCACCAACGACATTGGTGCCATATTCTATCATTTGACTTGCATGAAAAGTTCCTTCGCTTCCTGTGAAACCTTGAACTATAATTTTTGAATTTTTATTTACTAATACGCTCATAATTGTATGTTTTCTATGATTATTTTTTGTGAGTTCAAAAGTAGAATTTAAAACTGAAACATACAATACCTTTTACAAGATATTGGTAAAGGTTGTCAGTTTATAAACAAAATAAAAACAAAGTAAGAGATATATCGTTTTGTTAAAATTCTAATTCAGAAAGTACTAACCATCGCTCTGTTTTGTTATCAATTAGACTACCAACTTCTCCAATTTTGTTGGTGATACGAATTATTTCATTATGGTCTGCTTGCATAGAAGTTAATTCTAGCATTAAATTCTTTTTTTCAACTTCTAATTCTTCTAATTCTTTTTCAATTTGTTGAAATTCAATTTTTTCTTTATAAGAGAGTTTAGCTTTAGTATCTTCTTTCTTTTGTGTTGTTATCAACGCTTTTTGTTCAGTTGATTTTGATGCCTGTTTTTCTAGAAGCTGTTTTTCTTTTAAATTATCTCTGTAATCGCTGTACTTTCCTAAATAGTCTTTAACAATACCATCTCCTTCAAAAACAAATAAATGATCTACTAATTTGTCCATAAAGTATCTATCATGCGTAACAATAATTAAACATCCTTGAAAATCTTCCAGAAAATCTTCCAACACATTTAAGGTCATAATATCCAAGTCATTAGTCGGCTCATCTAAAATTAGGAAGTTGGGGTTTTTTATTAAAATAGTAAGCAAATACAACCTGCGTTTTTCTCCACCACTTAGCTTTGCCACTTGGTTGTAGTGCATGCTTTTATTGAATAAAAATTTTTCTAAAAGTTGTGCAGCAGTGAGACTTCGTCCTTTTGTTAACGGGATAACTTCTGCAATATCTTTTATTGTTTCAATCACTTTCTTATCTTCCTTAAACTGCATTCCTTTTTGCGTGTAATACCCAAAAACAACTGTTTCGCCCGAAACAACTTTTCCTCCATCAACTTGTTGAAGCCCAAGAATTATATCTAAAAAAGTAGTTTTGCCAACGCCATTTTTGCCAACAATTCCTATTTTTTCTTTTTGTTTGAAAATATAGCTAAAATCATTTAATATTTTTAAATCACCAAAGGATTTTTTTACGTGATGCAATTCCAATATTTTACCACCTAAACGAGTCATGTTTACTTCCATTTCAACTTTGGAATTGTCTTTTTTTAGTTTGGCTGTTTTTTCTGTATCATAAAATGCATCCTCTCTTGATTTTGCTTTTGTACCTCTTGCTTTTGGCATTCTTCGCATCCACTCAAGCTCTTTTCTGTAAAGGTTTTTAGCTTTATCAACATTGGCTTCAAAAATGGTTTCACGTTCTTCTTTTTTCTCTAAAAAATAGCTGTAATTTCCTTTGTAACGATAAAGTGTTTGGTCATCCAATTCAATAATTTCATCACATACTCGTTCTAAAAAATACCTGTCGTGCGTAACCATTAATATGGTAATATTTTCCTTACTTAAATGGTTTTCTAGCCATTCAATCATGTCTAAATCGAGGTGATTGGTAGGTTCATCTAAAATAATAAAATCAGGTTCTTCAATCAATACTTGTGCTAAGGCAATTCTTTTTAACTGCCCTCCAGAAAGTTCGCCAATTTTTTGTTCCAAGTCATGTATTTGAAGTTGACCCAAAATTTGTTTGATACGTACTTCATAATCCCAAGCATCTAAGACATCCATTTGCTCAAATGCCTTTTGCATACGCTCATTATCATCAGGATTGTTTATGGCTTTTTCGTATTCTAAAATGGCAGCAACTTGTTCTGAATCTGCTTTGAATATGGTTTGAGAAATGGTTAATTCATCGTTGAAATTAGGTGTTTGTTGTAATATTCCTGTGCGGATTCCATTTCTGAAAACAACATTCCCAGAGTCATAACCATCTTCACCAGCTAATATTTTTAGCAAGGTAGATTTTCCTGTTCCGTTTTTAGCTATAAAAGCTACTTTTTGTCCTTTGTCAATTCCAAAAGAAATGTTTTCGAATAAGATGTGTGTGCCGAAAGATTTTGTTAAGTTTTCTACTGATAGGTAGTTCATAGTGTTGGAAGTTGATGGTAGTTTTTTAGTCGCTTATTTTATTTTTTAAGTCCATTCTTTCGTGCAATATTCTAATTACTTCAATTTCATCTTCCGAAATGAGGTAATAAAATATGATGTGCTTTCCTATTTTTAGCCCTAATAAATGGTTACTTATTTCAGCATAGTTCTTTCCTATGCTTGTATTTTCTCCAATTTTTTTACAAGCAAACATTATTGTTTCATAATATTTGTCGGCTTGATTTTCTGACCATTCCTGAACTGTATAATCCCAAATATCTGTCAAATCGTTTACCGCTTCCTGCCTTAATACAACTTTAGCCATTTTTTCTTTTTTCAGATTTCAGTTTGGATAGGTGTTCATCAAAGTCAAAATCTTCAACTCTTGGGCTATTTAATCCCTGTTGAATAGCATTTTTTAAGGCAATTACTTTACTTTCTTCATTTTCCAAAAGTCGAAGCCCTGCACGAATAACTTCGCTAACACTTTTATACCGACCTGCAGAAACTTGGCTGCTAACGAATTGGTCAAAATAATTCCCAAGCGATATTGATGTATTTTTCATTTTTTTAAATTTTTATTCAAAGTTACCAAAAATTGGTAAATAATCCAAATTCTGGATTCCACATGTTTGGAGTATATATAGGATTTTGTTATTTACTCGGGTTTGGTAAAATTGCCAGCAACTTATTTCTAGACTACTAATACCTAGCTCCTTTTTCAATTAAAAACTCTTTCTAGGGCAATTGCAGCAAAGGTATGTGTAGGATTTAATTTTAACACTTTTTGAAAATCTGCTTTTGCTTTTGTTTTGCTTTTCATTTTTTCGTAGCATAGACCTCGGTTGTAATACGCATCAACATAACTTGGTTCAATTTCTATCGCTTTGGTGTAAAAGCCGATGGCATCTTCATATAAACTTAAGTATTCTTGATGAATGTATCCTAAATTAAAATAAGGTTCTCTAAATTCTTGAATGGCTAAAATTTCGTGATAAGTGGTTATGGCTTGTTCGTACATTGCATTTTCTTGGTAATAAAATCCTAGATTATAAAGTGCTTCTAAGTTATTAGGTTTAATTCGGAGTGCATTTTTAAAATACCCCTCTGATAAGTTTCCTTCTTTATAGATATGGAGAATACCAAGTTGAATATAAGCATCATAATAGTCATTTTCTTGTTCTACAGCTGTTTTAAAACTCGAAATGGCTAAAGTTGTATCTTTCTTCTCAATAAAAATCATGCCTTTTAAAAAATAGGCTTCGGAGGCATACATATTTCTTTTGAGTGCTGCATCAGCATAATCTAATGCTTGTTTGTAATCTTTTGCGATGAGTGCCAACCAACCTAATTCTATACGTGCCTGAACATTTTTATTGTCCACAAACATACATTTATCTAATGTTTCTTTGGCTTCTTTTAGTCGGTCTTGTGATTTCAGTAATTCCGCTTTTAGCAAATAAAATTCAGGGATTAAGGAATCAATACCAATTGCTCTATCTACATCTTGAATGGCTTTGGGAACGGCACCATATTTTTGGTACAATCGGGCTCTTTTTAGGTATAAAGCAGTATTGTTAATGTCGTTTTTAAGTAGGTCATTAATTTCTTTAAAGGCTTTTATTTGCTCATTAGCGGTGCTATCAACAGCTTGTTCAATAGATTGCTCAATAATTTGATTTTCGCTATTATTACAAGCAATGAGTAGAAAAATTGTAAGCGAAAAGAATATGAGTTGTTTCATAAGTAGCGTTTAAAAAATGTAAAAACCCCGAATAGTTTCGGGGTTTCAAAAGTACAAAATTATAGCAAGACCTCCAAGGTTTTCAAAACCTTGGAGGTCTAAATGATTAGAAATACTAAATTCTTACGGTGTTAATAACATTTAAAAAGTATTTTCAATAATGATTATAGATTTTTTAATCTAAAGTAATTTCGTTTTATGAATATAGAATTATTAAGGAAATATATGCGTGAAAACCCACCTCTGTCCGTAGTTTGACGCCAAGCCTTTGTGTAATGGCAACTACGGACTTTATATCAATTCTATTTTTTTATAATTTTTTGTTCTTCTATCACAAACATACCTCAAAAGTAATAATTATTTTGGCTTTGTAGTTTTAAGTCCGTAGTTGCCAACGCTCTTTGCTAACGCTTCAAACTACGTACAGTGGGGGGATTTATTCAAAGAAATTAAATAATCACAAACCACCAAAAGAAACTTTTACTTCCCTTCCAAAACGGCAATAATTTTTTGCTCTAATTCATCCATTAGTTCTGGGTTGTCTTGGATTAATGCTTTTACAGCATCTCTTCCTTGTCCGAGTTTGGTATCGCCATAACTAAACCAACTGCCAGATTTTTTAATGATTTCGTGATCTACCGCTAAATCAATAATTTCTCCTACTTTGGAAATTCCTTCGCCATACATAATGTCAAATTCGGCTTTACGGAAAGGAGGAGCTACTTTGTTTTTTACAATCTTCACCCTTGTTCGGTTTCCTGTAATTTCTTCTCCATCTTTAATTTGGGTAGCTCTTCGAATATCAATTCGGATAGAAGCATAAAATTTAAGTGCATTACCACCTGAAGTAGTTTCTGGGTTTCCGAACATCACTCCAATTTTTTCTCTCAATTGATTGATGAAAATGGTACAGCAATTGGCTTTTTGAATAGAGGAAGTTAATTTACGCAATGCTTTAGACATTAAACGTGCTTGTAAGCCCATTTGAGAATCGCCCATTTCACCTTCAATTTCTGCTTTTGGAGTAAGTGCAGCCACAGAGTCAATAATTAATAAATCAACTGCTCCCGAACGAATAAGGTTATCTGCAATTTCTAAGGCTTGTTCGCCATTGTCTGGTTGAGAGATGATTAAATCATCAATGTTTACACCTAAAGCAGTAGCATACGTAGGGTCAAAAGCGTGTTCAGCATCAATAAAAGCAGCTATGCCTCCTTGTTTCTGACATTCTGCAATGGCATGAATGGTAAGGGTGGTTTTTCCAGATGATTCTGGACCATAAATTTCAACTACTCGTCCTTTTGGGTAGCCTTTAATTCCTAATGCCAAATCAAGAGTTAACGAACCTGTGGGGATAACATCTACATTTTGAACAGGAGAATCTCCTAATTTCATTACGATACCTTTTCCATACGACTTTTCAAGTCTGTCCATGGTTAATTGAAGGGCTTTTAATTTTTCTGCATTTACTTCTTTTACTGCTGCCATTGTTCTATATTTTTGGAGTTTAGTTATTTATTATTTGATTGGTGTGATCTTTTGTTTTTACATCGGTTATTATTTTTTCAATTATTCCCTTTTCATTGATAACAAAAGTAGTTCTGTGAATTCCATCATAGGTTTTTCCCATAAATTTTTTCTCACCCCAAACACCATAACGATTTAGTACTTCTTTGTTTACATCTGCTAACAAGTTAAAATTCAGTTGTTTTTTTTTAATGAATTTTTGATGTGATTTTTCAGTATCGGCACTGATGCCTATTACTTCATATCCTTGTTTTTGTAAGGTGCTATAATTATCTCTTAAATTGCATGCTTGAACTGTACAACCAGGAGTAGCATCTTTGGGATAAAAATAAATGATTACTTTTTTACCTAAATAGTTAGCAAGAACGTGAAGCTTTCCATTTTGGTCGTTGATGTTTAATTCAGGAGCTTTGTCGCCTTCTTTTAGGTGTGTCATACGTGCTGTTTTTTGGACTTACAAAGTATAGGAATCTTTTGTGTTTTATCAAGAGAAGGAGGATATTTTTATTAACAAAATTAAGGATTAGTTAATAGTGAATGGTGAATAGTGAATGGTGAATGGTGAATAGTGAATAGTGAATGGTGAATAGTGAATGGTGAATGGTTAATGGTCATTGGTTCGGTTTTTTTGAACGACATAAAAAGCACCAGCAACTCCAACTAAAAATAACACTATGGCAATCAATTCTGCTTGGGTAGCTTTCATTCCAAAGATGTTGTAATCGGGATTTATTCTTATTTTTTCAATAAAAAATCGTTCGATACCATTAAAAATAAGATAAATAGAGAACATTAAACCTGGAATGGTTATTTTTTTTCTAAAAAGCCATAAACCAGCAAAAATGATAAATGCCATGATGGTTTCATAAAATGGAGTTGGCCAAACAGGAATAGGGAGTTCGTAGCAATATTTTCCTTCGCAACCTGCTATTAAAATTCCATCTGCATTTACATTGTGTGGATAGGTAAAAGACCACATCCACTCAGGTAAAAAACTTAATGCTTCAGGCATGGGTAGTTCGTTGGTTGTACCCCAATCACCATCACCTGAAAGCTGGCAGCCAATTCTGCCAATTCCGTAAGCCAACATCAGTCCTGGTGCACAAGCATCAATAACGTGAACGAGTTTTAATCCTTTTTTGTGGGCGTAATAGACTACCGCACCGCCACCAATTATTAATCCTCCATAAATACTTAATCCTGAACCTGAAAAAAGCACTCCAATAGGGTCGGCTGCAAAGCGTTCTAAATCTTCTACGGCATCGAAAAGTTTGGCTCCTAAAATTCCACCTATGGCAGCAATAAAAGTCATGTTTCCTACATGTTGGTAGGGGCGAACGACTTCAGTTACTTCTTTGGGTTCAGGTAAACGCTGTTTTTCGGCATCCCTGTACTTTAAATAGGCTAAAACTACTGCTATTGCGAGTCCTGAAAGGAAATTTCCTTGTAAGGACAATACATAGTCGGGTAAATCTTCTATGGCTTGCTGGTAATTTAAAATGATGCCTCCAATTTTATATCCCACCACAAATCCAAAAATTCCGTTACCTATGAGGTCATTTAAAGAGGCTTTTTGTCCTTTCATTACATTGATGATACTGGAAGATAAAAGTCCATCCGCTTCTTTTCTTTTCATTTCTTTTACAAAAAGTAAGTTTGCGGCTATGAATGCTAATGCTACCATAAATCCAAACATAGGTAATGGGAAGGAAAATGAAAATCCGAAGAGGTAGTTGATTAAATCTGATAGGAAAGGGAACATGAAATAAGTTGTTTGTTAATTGTCCCACTCCAACACTCCCGAAGGGATGGAGTTGGTTTGGAACTTGTATTTTGTTAATTGTTATTTGTTAATTTTTTGTCTTTTGTTTTCTATCTTTCTAACACATCACCCCTCCAACTCCCCTCAAGGGGAGAGTGCCTCCGCACAATGCCAGCTTCCAGTTTCTGTCTTCCATCTACCAATTCCCCAATCATTGTATTTTCATTATCAATAGCAATTAATTTAATGGATTGTATAGTGTTTTCAAGGGTTGAATCATAAGGTACTTTTACTTTTATATAATTTTCTGTAAATCCATTTAAAAATCCATCGTGCTGTTCTGACTCTAATAATACATTATAGGTTTTATGGAGGTGTTGTTCATAGAAAAAGCGTTTTTTCTTTTCTGAAAGGATGTGTAGCATTTTACTTCTGTCGCTTCGTACTTCTTTAGGGACAGGGTTTTCTAATTTAACAGCAGTAGTATTTTGTCTTTCAGAATAGGTGAAAACATGCAAATAGGAGATAGGAAGCTCATTTAAAAATTGATAGGTTTCTAAAAAATCCTCATTGGTTTCATCGGGAAAACCTACAATAACATCAACACCTATGCATGCATGAGGCATTTTTTCTTTAATCCGATATACCCTGTCGGCAAAAAGTTCTTTTTCATATTTTCTTCGCATCATTTTCAATAGTTTGTTAGAACCTGATTGTAAAGGAATGTGAAAGTGAGGCATAAATTTAGTTGATAGTGCTACAAAATCTATGGTTGCATTGGTAAGTAAATTAGGCTCTATGGATGATATTCTGTAGCGATTAATTCCTTCCACTTTATTAAGTTCAACCACCAATTGATGAAAATCTTCCTTGCCTTTTCCTTGACCGAAATCGCCAATATTTACGCCTGTCAATACCACTTCTTTGATGTTGGTAGTGGCAATTTCTTGAGCTACTTTTATGGTTTCGCCTATGGAATTGTTTCGGCTTTTGCCTCGAGCCAACGGAATGGTGCAGAACGAACAAAAATAATCACAACCATCTTGTATTTTCAGAAAGGAACGTGTTCTGTCTCCCTGCGAAAAGGAGGGAATAAATTGGTTTACTTCTTTGATTTTAGAAGCAAAAATTTGAGCGGTTTCTTTCTTTTCAATTTGTGTTAGATGTTCAATGATTTTAAACTTTTCGGAAGCACCCAACACCAAATCAACACCATAAATTTTTGCAATTTCTTCGGGTTTCAATTGAGCATAACAACCAATAATGGCAACAAATGCACTAGGATTTATTTTTAATGCTTTATTTACAAGTTGCTTACATTTTTTATCTGCATTTTCGGTAACGGAACAGGTGTTAATCACATACACATCGGGTGTGTCATCAAAATCAACACGAGCAAAGCCTTCATCTTCAAACATACGTGCAATGGAAGATGTTTCTGAAAAGTTGAGCTTACAGCCTAAGGTATATAAAGAAACTTTTTTATTCGGATTCATAAGGTTGCAAAAGTACTTAAATTGTCATTGGTTATTGGTCATTGGTTATTAGATATTAAAAATTAGAGATTGAAGGTGAATAGAAAAAATATCAATTCAAAAGAGCCAATGTATTTTTCATTCGTTTTATAGCTTCAGTTAATACTTCTTCTGAAGCGGCATAAGATAAGCGAATACACTCGGGGTTTCCAAAAGCATCACCACTAACTAGGGCAATTAAACCTTCATCAAGCAAAAACATACATAAATCATTAGAATTAGTGATGGTGGTATTTTTATAGGATTTTCCAAAATAGGCAGACACATCAGGGAAAAAATAAAAAGCTCCTTTGGGTTCATTTAAAATAAGACTAGGAATTTCACTTAATAATTGATAGACTAAGTTTCTTCTTTTTTCAAAGGCAATAATCATTTCGTTTACCACAGAGGCATCGGCTTCTAAGGCTGCTTGAGCTGCCTTTTGGGCAATGCTGCAAGTTCCAGAAGTAAATTGTCCTTGCATTTTTGTACAAGCATCAGCAATCCATTTGGGAGCACCAATGTAGCCAATTCTCCAACCCGTCATGGCAAATCCTTTAGAAACGCCATTTACAGTTACTACTTGCTCATTTATAAAGTCAAATTGAGCAATACTTTCATGTTTTCCAATAAAGTTAATGTGTTCGTAAATTTCGTCAGAAACAATAATGATATCAGGATAATTTTTAAGTAGTTGAGCAATTTCAAAAAGTTCTTCTTTGGTATAAACAGAACCACTCGGATTGCAAGGAGAGCTAAACCAAAGCATTCTGGTTTTAGGTGTAATGGCAGCTTTTATTTGAGCAGGAGTAACTTTGAAATCAGTTGAAATGGAAGAAGAAATTAAAACAGGAGTTGCTTCTGTAATTTTTATCATTTCTATATAACTTACCCAATATGGAGCTAACAAAATGACTTCATCACCAGGGTTTAAGATGCTTAATGCTAAATTGGTAAGGGCGTGTTTTGCTCCAGTGGAAACAACAATTTGTTCAGGAGAATAATCCAACTTATTATCTCTCTTAAATTTTTTAGAAATAGCTTGTCTTAACTCTAAATAACCAGGAACAGGAGTGTAGTGGGTATAATTTTCATCTAATGCTTTTTTTGCAGCATCTTTAATGAAATCGGGCGTATTAAAATCAGGTTCACCTATACTAAGGCTAATAACGTCTTTTCCTTCGGCTTGTAATTCTCTACTTAACCTTGCCATAGCCAATGTTTGTGATTCGCTAAGGTTGTTAATTCTGTTAGATAATGTTTTGTTCATCGGATGCTAAATTTAAACAACGAAATTAGTAAAATATGTGAAAGTTTATTGATGTTTGACTATTTCTTATGTGATTTGTAAGTGAAGTTGTTTAACCCAGAAAATTCATGAATTTTCTGGGTTAAACAACTTTAATAATAAAAAACCATTCAATAATTTTATTGAATGGTTTTTTATAGATAGGTAGTTTCAAGATTAATTACCCTCCAAAGTCATCAAAACGAACATTTTCAGAAGGAACACCCCATTCGTCACACATTTTAACAACAGCATTATTCATCATTGGAGGTCCACAGAAATAAAATTCTATGTCTTCTGGCGATTCATGTTTACTTAAATAATTATCAATAACAACTTGATGAATAAATCCAACAAAACCATCACCAGATTCATCATTAATATCTTTTTTTACTTTCCAATTATCAGATTCCATAGGCTCTGAAAGTGCTAAATAAAATTTGAAGTTTGGGAAATCTTTTTCTAAATCTCTAAAATAGTGAATGTAGAACAATTCAGCTTTAGAACGTCCTCCATACCAATAAGTTACTTTTCTACCTGTTTTAAGAGTTTTAAATAATTCATATAAGTGTGAACGCATAGGAGCCATTCCAGCACCTCCACCAATGTAAAGCATTTCAGAATCAGATGGATTAATGAAAAACTCACCATAAGGACCTGAAATTTTTACTTTATCACCTACTTTTTGATTAAAAATAAAAGAAGAAGCAATTCCAGGATTTACATCCATCCAACCACCTTTAACCCTATCGAAAGGAGGTGTGGCACAACGTACATTTAACATAATTCGTCTTCCTTCAGCAGGGTAGGAGGCCATAGAATAGGCTCTAACCACTTCCTCATCATTTTTCATAACTAAGGGCCATAATCCAAATTTATCCCAATCTGGTTTAAATTTATCAGGTTCTCCAGGATGGTCTTGTGGGTGAGCCGAGATATCCATATCAGCATATTTTACTGTACAAGCTGGAATTTTTATTTGTATATATCCACCTGCTTTGTAGTTCATGTCTACTGGAATTTCAACAATAAATTCTTTAATAAAAGTTGCTACATTATAGTTAGAAACAACCGTTGCTTCAAATTCTTTGATACCAAGTACTTCGTCTTCTACCTCAATGTGCATATCTTCTTTCACTTTAACTTGACAACCTAAACGCATTCCTTCAGCAATTTCTTTACGAGAAAAATGAGGTTCTTCAGTTGGTAAAATACTTCCACCACCGCTTTTTACATGACATTTACATTGAAGACAAGTTCCACCACCACCACAAGCAGACGGAAGGTAAATACCAGCATTTCCTAAGGTTGTTAATAATGTTGAGCCTGCAGCAACTTCTATTACTTTTTCTTCGTTTATAGTAATTTTTACAGGACCTGAACTTGTTAATTTAGATTTTGCCCAAAGTAAAATGGCTACTAATGAAACTGTAACAATAGCGAAAACGATAATGGCTACTACTATTGTTAATGTACTTATTGCTAATAACATAATTATTTGTGTTAGTTTCTTTTTATATTAAATAGATGGTGTTTATTATAGTTTAATTCCCATAAAGCTCATAAATGCAATTCCCATTAATCCTGTAATAATAAATGTTATTCCTAAACCTCTTAGTGGAGCAGGAATGTGAGAATATTTAATTTTCTCTCTAATAGCTGCAATGGCAACAATAGCTAACCACCAACCCACACCAGAACCTAAGCCAAATACGGTAGCTTCACCAATGTTTGCATACTGTCTTTCTTGCATAAACAACGCTCCACCCAAAATAGAACAGTTAACAGCTATTAATGGTAAAAAAATACCTAAAGCACCATATAGAGCAGGAGCAAATTTTTCTACTGCCATTTCTACTATTTGAACCATAGAGGCAATAACAGCGATAAACATAATGAAACTTAAAAAGCTTAAATCTATTCCTGCATAGTCCTGACCTAGCCAAGATAAAGCACCTTCTTTTAGTACATAGTTTTCTAATAAATAGTTCATTGGTACGGTAACGCCCAACACAAAAATAACTGCCAAACCAAGTCCGTTGGCTGTTTTAACTGTTTTTGATACTGCAAGGTATGAACACATACCTAAGAAATAGGCAAAAATCATATTTTCAATGAAAATACCTTTTACAAATATGTTTATATATTCCATAATGCGTTTATAAGTTTAATGTTTAAAGTTTGATGTTAGTTTGTAAAAATTAATGATTTTCAATTAATTTTCTATTTCTGCTTCGTTGTATCCAAATATAAACACCAACAGTAATCAACGCCATAGGAGGTAATATCATCAATCCATTGTGTTGATAACCTGTGTTTTCTGCTAAGCTTGTTAAAATTTCAATTTTTCCGATACCTGGCAAAGTAAGTGTGCCTGAGCCAAAAATCTCTCTAAAAAAAGCAACAATTACTAAAATTAGACCATAACCAACTCCATTTCCTACACCATCCATAAATGATGCCCACGGTTTGTTTGCTAGAGCAAAGGCTTCTAAACGTCCCATAATTATACAGTTAGTTATAATTAATCCCACAAATACAGAAAGTTGTTTGCTTACATCATAAACAAATGCTTTTAATACTTGATCTACTAAAATTACTAAACTTGCAACGATTACTAATTGCACAATAATTCTAATTCGAGAAGGTATTACATTTCTTAACAGAGATACAATTACGTTTGACCCAGCAGTTACAGCTATTACCGAAACAGCCATCACAAAAGCTGTTTCTACTTTTACTGTAATTGCTAATGCAGAACATATACCTAATACCTGAACTGTGATAGGATTAGAATCATTAAGAGGATCTTTAATGAGTTTTAAGTTTTTTTTTGAAAATAATGACTCGCTCATAATTTTTGTTTATTAAGAAATTTATGATTTTAGATAAGGTTCGTAAGTTTTTAATGTTCTAATAAGCATTTCTTCAACTCCTTTACTAGTTATTGTTCCACCGCTAATGGCATCTACACCATGTAAATCTCCTTCTTTTGCTCCACCTTTAATTACTTTTACAGATTGGTAGGTGCCTGATTCATCAAATACTTTTTTACCAACAAATGGAGCTTGAAACCAACCTTGATTAATTTCGGCTCCTAAACCAGGAGTTTCTGTTTTGTGGTCGAAGCTTGCTCCTGCAATTGTGTTTTTATCTTCATTTAAAGCAATGTAGCCCCAAATTGGTCCCCACAATCCTTTGCCGACTAATGGAATAATGTATTTTTTAGCACCATTATTTTCATAAATGAAAATAGGGAAGTTTTTTTGTCCGCCAGATTTGTATTCTTTTAATATGTCAATTTCAAAAGCTAAGCCATCAACTTTTTCGCCTTTTTCATTCAAAACTATTTGTTCTGTAATAAATTTATTAAAATTTTCTCTAGCATCATCTCTAGTTACCGTTAATCCTACAGATTGAAGTATGTTTTGCATTTTTTCACGCTCGACATTCTTTTTTTGCATGGGTTTTAAACTTTCTGATGCAAAGGCTAGTATAAGAGCTACTATAACCACCATTACTAGTGAAAAACCAATTGTGTATTTATTGCTATTTACGTCCATTTTATTTTAAATTATGCGTTAACACTAACTCGTTTAAGTCTTCTTTTAATATTTGCTTCTACAACATAGTGATCAATAAGTGGGGCCATGATATTCATAAATAAAATAGCGAGCATCATTCCTTCTGGGTAAGCAGGGTTGAATACACGTATCATAATAGCAAATACCCCAATTAAAAAACCGTAAATATATTTTCCAGTATTTGTTTGTGAACCCGTAACTGGGTCGGTTGCCATAAAAACGGCTCCAAATGCAAAACCGCCTATTACTAATTGATGTATTGGTGAAAGTTCCATAAATGGATTTGCTCCCCATAAATTAAACAACATTGCCATTACGTAACCACCAACAATTGTTGAAAGCATAATTCTCCAACTGGCTATGCCTGTAATTAATAACAATAATGCACCCAAACCAATGGCTAGGGTAGAGGTTTCGCCAATAGAACCTGGAATAAAACCAATAAATGATTCCATAACGCTAGCGTTCATATTATTAAGTGCCTCTGTTCCTCCTTCAACTGCTTTTGCAAGGGGAGTAGCTCCAGAAAAACCATCAACCAATTGTTGTCCTTCTTCTAAAGTGGTGCTCACCCAAACTTCATCTCCCGACATTTTGGTTGGATAAGCGAAGAATAAGAAAGCTCTTGCTGTTAGGGCAACATTTACAATGTTCATTCCTGTTCCACCAAATACTTCTTTACCGATAATCACAGCAAAAATGGTAGCCACAGCAACCATCCATAAAGGAACATCTACAGGAACTATTAATGGTATTAACATCCCAGAAACTAAAAATCCTTCTTGAATGGAATGTTTATTAAATGCAGCAAATACGAACTCAATACCCAATCCTACACCATAAGACACAATTATTAATGGAAGTACTTTTAATGCTCCAAAAATAAATTTATCCCAAAACATTTCGCAAACATGAGCATCTTGTAATACATTTCCAACGGCTAAAAAGTGTTGGTGACCTACATTGTATATTCCAAATAGGAGTGCAGGAATAAGTGCAATAATTACCATTACCATGGTTCTTTTTAAGTCAATACCATCTTTTATGTGTACGCCATTTTTATTAGTATGTCCAGGTACAAATAGAAAAGTGTACATACCGTCCCAAACCGTGTAAGCCAATGGAAACTTCCCATCTGCTTTCGGTTTTAGTTTTTGCATCATATCATCTAATACTTTCATATTTTTTTATGTTATCAGTTTTATTTCTAATTTATAATTCTTCCCACTTCTAGGTACTCCTAAGTACTTTTTTCTACGCCATTTCTTTTTTCAAGACATTTAATCCATCTCTTATATATTGTTGCACAGGATTTTTTGATGTGCAAGCATATTCACATAAAGCAAAATCTTCGGGAGCAACTTCATAAATCCCTAAATTTTCCATTGCTTCAATATCGTTAACCAAAATTGATTTGATTAAATATACTGGATAGATGTCGAAAGGAAATACTTTTTCATATTCACCAGAAACAACAAATGCTCGTTCTTCTCCATTCGTGTTTGTGTTCAAATCATATTCTTTGTTCGGCATTAGTTTAGAAAAGAAAGTGCCTGATAAACTAAATTTATCAAATCCTGGTGTCATCCACCCAAAAAACTGATTATTTCCGCCTTCAGGGATAACTGTTAATTGATAATCGTAAAAACCTAAGTATCCATCTTCTGCTATTTGAGTTCCCGTTAAAGGGTTTCCGCTAATGTATCTTCCACCTTCTTCAACATTTCCGTTGATGATGTTGCTAATGTTTGCTCCAAGAATAGTTTTGATATAAGAAGGTTTTTTTACTTTAGACCCAACAAAAGCTACAGAACGAGATGCATCAAATTTGCCTTCAATAAATAATTTACCAATAGTTAGTACATCTAATGCTTTTAATGTCCAAACAATATCTCCTTTGTTAATAGGATCAATGTGATGAATTTGTACGCCAACATTTCCTGCTGGATGTGGACCTTCAATTTTATTTAGTTGAACATTTTTGGAAGAAGTAAACACTTCGTCAGCATTCAAATTACCATTTATGTTAAGGTGAACTTTTCCAGCGGTAAGTTTAGTTAATGCATTTAATCCAGTTTGAAATATTGTATTTTTTCCATGAGCAATAAATCCATAATCAGGAGCTAAAGGGTTGGTGTCTAAAGCTGTAATATGAATAGCTTTTGGGGTGTCTGATGGGTTGGCAATTACATCATAAGGTCGCTGACGAAAAAATGGCCAAACACCACTTTTAAGTAAATTATCTAATATATCTTCTTTTGATAGTGTTAATGGGTCAGCTTTTACAAAACTTTCGTATTGAGTTTCAGTATCAGCTTTTACCTTAACACCTAAAATTTTTCTTTTTTCACCTCTATTGATTTCTATTACTTCTCCACTAACAGGTGAAGTAAATAGTATCCTTTCATTTTCTTTATTAAAAAACAAAGGGCTACCTGCTTTTACCTTATCACCAACTTTAACAGAAAGTTTTGGGGTTAGCGTTGGAAAATCTGATGGTTTTAAAACAATTTCGGTAGGAATAAATGTGTTAGTATGTAACTTATCGGCTATACCTTTTAATTTGATATTAGCACCTTTACTAATCTTAACGTCTTTTGACATAATTTATCGAGATTGAAAAATAATTGCAACAAAAGTATAAATTTTGGTTATCCTGCAAAGTAAAAAAGATAAAAAAATTATATTATTTGACAAGTGCTTTACTAAGTCAGTTTAAACCATTAATTTAGCAGACTAACTAGAGTTTGTCCATAATGTTCGATATCTTCGTTATTCTCAATCTTCAAATCAGTCATCCCGATAGCTATCGGGACTATGATTTTTAGATTATCGAAACCTCGATCTCAAACATTCTAACCAAACTCTCGACTCTATAGACAAACTCTACTTAGTATTGATTATCAGTTAAATATTTAGATAAAATAAAAAATTAAGATGAATAAAATAGGTTTAAATGTATTTTTTTTACTGTTAGTTTCAATACTGATTTTTTTTATTACGATGTCGTTTCGTTTTTTCACATTACCTCTTGATATGAAAAATAAAGTATCATTAACTCCCGATGACGATTATTTTAAATCAAATTTTTTGCGTTATGAGGACTTTGTGTATGATGAAAACATTAAAACTGTTTTACTACACAATACTGCATCTCAACTAACAAATCCGATAATACCTTTAAATTCTGGTGAAATTTTAAAATTAACTTTTGATGATTTTAGGATTCAACCTAGAGATTATTATTATTCTTTTATTCATTGTAACGCTAATTGGACTCCTTCCGACCTTAAAAACAATGAATTTATTGATGGTTATTTTGAAGATATTATTTTTGATTATCACTATTCAATAAATACGGATATTCCTTATTTGAATTACCAATTAACTTTCCCAAATGAGCATGTGAAATTCACAAAATCGGGCAATTACATCATTAAAGTGTATGAAGTTGGTAAAGAAAATGAACCAATTTTAACCAAACGATTTATGTTGTACGAAAGTTTAGTTTCTATTTCTATCGATACCAAAAGAGCTACAAGTGTTGAATATCAGTTTTCTAAACAAGAAGTTGATTTTAAGATAGATCATACGGGTTATCAAATTTTAGATCCTTTTAGAAGTTTGAATGTGGTGGTAATGCAAAATTTTAGGTGGGACAATGCTATTTATAATCTACAACCAAGATTTATAAAAGACAATTTACTTGATTTTGATTATGACGAAGAAAATAACTTTGATGGAAACAACGAATTTAGAGAATTTGATTTAAAAAGCATACGTTATCAAACCATGAATGTGGAACGAATTCAGTATAACAATGAAAAAAAAATAAATGATGTGTTTTTGGTGTTCGATGACAATCGTTCGTATAAAAAATACTACACACGACCTGATTTGAATGGAAATTTTTTGATTAAGCGAAATGAAGGAGAAAACAGCCATGTAGAAGCGGATTATGTGAATGTGCATTTTACCTTAGCAAACGTAATGCCTTTTGCGGATGGAAATTTGTATCTTTTCGGGAAATTTACCGATTGGAAATTCAAAGAAGAATTTAAAATGAACTATGACTCTATATCAAGCAGTTATAAAAATGAAGTATTGCTCAAACAAGGATACTATAATTATGTGTATTGTTTACTGAAAGATGGTTCTAAAAATGTAGGAGATATTTCTGCTGTAGAAGGGACACACATGCTTACAGAAAATGATTATTCTATTTTGGTATATCATCGGTTGCCCAATCAAATTTATGATAGATTGATAGGTTTTCATACTGCAAATACCAATGTTAAATAAAGAAATTTTTTAGCTCCATTTTAAATACTCATGGCACTCCTAACTTCTAAGTACTCCTAAGTACTTTTTCCTACCACAGAGACACAGAGAACACAGAGTTTTTCAACTCCTAAGTACTCCTAAATACTCAAGGCACTACTAAGTACTCCTAAGTACTTTTTTACTCAATAAGCTCCATTTCGTTTTCTCAAGAACCATTCTAGGCTAAGAAGACCAAGTAAAATAAAGAAAATCCATCGGAGATTAATGAGTTCTTTCAAATCGGTTTCTTCATAAATAATAGAAGCAATGTTGTTGTCTTTATTAATCATTTCAGCCAATTGGTTGAGTTGATTGGGGTAGAGCATTTTTCCGTTTAGTTTCTCGGATAAATTTTGGAGCAATTGATGGTTGGCAACCGTGCTGTTGGCTTCTAGCAAAAGTGCATTTACCTGAAATTGCCCTTTTTCGGTAAAGGTTTTATCACCTAGTTTTACGGTTGCTACATATTCGTAGCTTCCAACAGGCAACATACCTGCATTTAAGAAATAGCTTTTAGCAGTTTTGTTAAACACAAAGTTGTATTTTTTATCGTCTTCATTTTTTAATTCAATGGTAATTTCTGGTTCATTAATTAGTTCATAACTATCATTATATAATTCTGCATTAAAAACAATTTCTTCATTTTCGTTAAAACTATTTTTAGAAATAATTCTGAATTTGTTTTTGTTGTCTTTCACTGCTAAAAATTGCACTGTTTTATTGATAAGCTCATTAAAAGCGTTGTGGTTATTGTTTTTGGAAAAATCGCTCATTCTCCATCTCCAAATTCCTTCTCCGCATAGAATGGCTGTTTTTTGTTTGTCTTTTTGAAAAAAAACTAACAATGGATTATTGGTTACAACGGCACCAATTTTTTGCTGAAAAAGTATATAACCATTTTCTTTGAGTCTGTATTCGCCAAAAGCACTTTCGAGTGGAGGAAAATATTGAATTTGTTTTTTAGTTTCTTCCGAAAGAATAAACAACGGAAAATTATCTGGCACATGAGCAAAAACGCTATTGAAACGATTGTTGGTGTTTTGCACATTCAAACCAGTATTCATCGCATTGAATTGATTAAAAGGTGTTTGGTTTCCTAAAATATAGAGGGTTGCTATTTGTTCTTTCTCAATGGTATTCATCCAGGCAGGTCTGGTAGCAGGAATTTGATGAAAAATAATTAAATTGAAGGGAGCAATGTTGCCATCAAAATCACTAAAAAAAGAAGTAGTTACGTTGTAGTTTTCATTAAATTCAATACCATTTTTTAGTGCTTTTATGTCGGGGTGTGGTGCGTTGGCTAGAATGAGAATGTTTTGTCTGCCATCAAGCACTTCTACATAAATATCTTTAGCATTATTAGTAGTAGAAATTTCTCCATTAACAACCGAAAAAGAAATGGTGTAGCGTTGCACTCCAACTTCGGTAGCTTTAATGAAAATACTTTCGTTTAAAAGTTGTTGTTTTGTTGAAATGGAAAATTCTTTAGAAAAAACAGTTTTTCCTTTATGAGCTACCGTTAATGTTGTTTTTTTACCCAAACAAGATTGAGCAAAGCCACTTATTTCAATAGGAAATTGATTATCTAAAAAGGTGATTTTATTTGATTTTATTTCTTTTAAAATAATATCAGGATGTATGGTTGTGTCGCCCAAAGCAATGCTATAAACAGGAAAAACAGTTTTATTGGCACTAAAAACGGGATTAGACCCTTCATTGTAAATTCCATCGGAAGCTAAAATTAATGCTCCTATGTTTCTGTTGTAAAATTTGGTGTTTATTTCTTCAAAAAGCTGAGCTATATTGGTTGTTTTTTCAGAAAAATTGATGGTTGGTTGCTCTGTAATTTTTTCTCCAAAAGTAAAACTACGCACCTCGTAATTTTCTGATAAAGTGGTTCTTAAATTGGCTAAATTTTCTAAGTAGGCAGTTTTATTAAATGTAGCATTATGAGCTGAAATAATTGAAGAAGAATTGTCTTGAGCTATAATAATAATTGGTTTATCAACCTTATTGAAAATGGTTTTTAAAAAAGGAGAAAGCAATAAAAAAGCAAGCAGACTTATTAATAAAAAACGAAGCGTTAGCATAGTTCTTTTTAGCCAAACAGCAATGCCTTCAAACTTATTTTCTTTGTAGTAAAAAATACCAGCGTAAATTACTCCAAGCAGCAAGCAAAATGGAATAAACCAAAGGGGGTAGGAAGTTGTAATTTCTATAGCTACTAACAAAAGTTTATTTTTTTAAAGCGTGGTAAAATTAAGATAAATTTAAGTTAGAACGTAACTGACTAAAATACGATGGTGCAAGTTTTAAACGAGAGCCGTACCAAGAGAATAATTCGCCATCAACCAATATAATTTTGCTTTTAGGAGCAATTTCTTGCAATTCGTTGATGTGTTTTTCTTTAAAAGGATAAGGCTCGGAAGAAAGAAAAATGAATTCAGGTTGCAGTATAGCAATTTCTGTTACACTAATTTCAGGATAGCGTTTTTTGTGGCTCAACACATTATTAAAACCACAATAATTCAATAAATTATGAATGATAGTGTCGTTTCCAACACTCATGTAAGGCGTTTTCCAAATTAAATAGAGTGCAGAATAGCGTTTAGTAAAATGGGGTTTATATATTTCAAATTCGTGAAGAATAGCTGAGTAAAGTGTGGTAGCATTTTTAGTTTTTCCAATAATTTTCCCAATAGACTTAATCATAGCTAAGCTTTCATCGAGTGTTGAAATATCGCTTGTCCAAACAGGAAATTTTTGTTGCAAATATTTTATCTGTTCAGCGTTGTTTTCTTCTTTGTTGGCAATAATTAAATCGGGATTTAGGGCTTCAATTTTTTTGATGTTTAGGTTTTTTGTTCCGCCAATTTTAGTTTTTGCTAAAAACCATTGTTTTGGATGAACACAGAATTTAGTGATACCAATCACTTCTTCATCTAAACCCAACTCAAAAAGTAATTCGGTTTGTGATGGCACAACACTTATAATTCGTTTTGGAACGGTTGTAAGTTCTATGGTATGATTAAGTTGATCTTTGTAAATCATTTTATAAGATTTCCAATAATAGTATTTTTTTTGTGGTTGGGGTTACGCTATAAAAATTATCGATTCGAGAGTTGACTACCCAGATAATAGCATCATTTTTATCTGTTAGTAACCAACATTCCTTTTTCTCGAGAATAGAAAATTTTTCGTCAATAAAAAAATCACTCACTTTTTTCTTGCCTTTTAATCCAAAAGGGGAAAAAGTATCGCCTTCGTTCCATTTTCTAAAAAAAAGTGGGTAAGTAATTTTATCAGCATCTAAATAGGCCAATTTTTTATTGTTGACGAATTGCATATTTTCATTGCTAACAACGCTTGTTTTAATAGGAACAGGGCTGTTTTCAAAATCCTCCAATGTGCTTATAGTTACACTGTTTTTATTGTTTGAATGGAGTGAAGTAAGCAATAAATATTCTCGGTCTTTAATAAGTTGATGCGAAGAAGATAAAAACCGCTTACCAGAAATTGCGAGAAGTGAATTTGCAATTTGGTCACAGTCATCAAAATTAAAATGATAGGGTAATAAAAAATAATAGAGATAGGTTGGGAGAGGAGTTAGTTTTTTTAGTTGTTCAATATTTATTTTAATACATTCTTTTTCAGAACTAAAACATCGATTTTTTTCTTCTTCAATTTTTTGAGTTAAAATACGTTCAACAGCCGAAAAATGAAGTGCCGACTGGTTGAGTGTTTCAATAATTGTGGGATTAATTTCGGCAAGTTTAGGTAGTATTTCGTGTCTAATTTTATTGCGTACATATTTTGTTGAAGCATTGCTTAGGTCTTCTCTAAAAGAAATATTGTTATGTTCAATGTAATGTTGAATAGCAGCACTGTTAAAACAAAGTAGCGGACGAATAAGTGTATTTTTTTTATTTTTAATTCCATGTAAACCACTTAAACCAGTGCCTTTAGTAAGGTTAATGAGCATGGTTTCAGCCACATCATTTTGGTGGTGAGCCGTTGCAATATAGTTGTAATTGTGTGTGTTTCTTAATTCTTCAAACCATTGATAACGCAATGTTCTGGCAGCCATTTGAGTAGAAACCTTATTTTTTTCGGCAAAAGCAGTAGTTTCAAATTTAATGGAATGAAAAGGAATGTTGAGTTGTTTGCACGTCTGTTGAACAAAAAGTTCGTCTTTGTCGGCTTCTTTTCCTCTAAGTTGAAAATTACAATGAGCCACTCCAAAAGTATATTTTGCAGCTATAAATAAATGCAGCATTGCCATAGAATCTTTTCCGCCACTAACAGTAAGCAGAATTTTTTCAGTTGGATGAAACAGTTTATTCGTGTTGATATAGGATTGAAAAGTAACTAACATAAAATGTAAAATTAGCTTTTTTCGATTAAGAAAAAAAAGTATTCT
>Ga0210039_1001007_pt1 | contig 27769 bp, 22 predicted proteins | sample CryGeyCG2114_250_3_FD_185460 | JGI IMG/M metagenome (GOLD analysis project Ga0210039, IMG submission 185460) | Groundwater microbial communities from aquifer - Crystal Geyser CG17_big_fil_post_rev_8/21/14_2.50 (SPAdes) (version 2) | ecosystem: Environmental > Aquatic > Deep subsurface >...
TGACGTGCCCTGACGCATCGTGCGCTGCGCAAACGTGCCCGACGAACCGGTGGAATAGAAAATCTGCACGAAGGTGTTGTTGCGACAACGCACATTCATGGTGGTGGTGCGATCCTGCGGCACCGTGGTTTCCAGCGGATCGTAATTGCCGAAACTGAGCGGTGCCAAGGTAAGTGTGCAATCGCGCGCCTGCGCCAGGCTCGCGCCCGAGTACAGGGCACACAGCAGCAAGGCCAGCCACAGCAAGCCCGTTCGGTACGCAACTGCGCGCGACGTTGGGGTGATCGTGGCAGCCATGTTCATGACAAAGCTCCGCTGCGTGCGTGATCGCTCGCACCGGCCAGTGTATGCCGGCACGCGGCGCGGAATTGTGCGCGGCGGCTCATTGCCCGTTGCCCCCATCGCTACAGATCACCTCACCCAGATCGGCAATGCCATTGCTGGCGTCGTCCGGGACCTCAAGCATGCAGTGTGCAGTACCACTATCGGTGGTTACCGTACCCGGATGACGGCCCGGCAGCAGATCGTCGAACCAGAACGCGCCGCTGCCGCCCAGGCGCGATTGCAGCGGCCCGATCGCGGTTGGTACCGTGATTCGCCCAAAGCGTGCCGCCTGCGTCTGGCCGTCGCCGTGCTGCAACACGACGCGGCCACGCGCCGCATGCATCGGGCTGATATCGAAACCGACGATGGCGCCGGCATTGCGCGGCACCGCCACCGCGTGTTCGAGCGTGCCGAAGCGGTACGCCAGCGGGATCGATTGCTGCTCGATGCCGACCTGGCTCGGGAAAAACGGCAGCATCTCGCGCACCAGCAAGTCGCCATGCGCGTCGGTGCGGCCGACATCGAGGTTTTCGCGTTGCACCACCAGATCCGCCAGCCCGGTGCGCACCAGCGCAAAACCCGAATCCAGTGGCGGCGAAGCATAGGTGCGGCCACCGATCGCCACCACGCCGCCGCTGATGATGCCACGCAGATTGCGCTCGCCCGAACGCTGCTCGGCATCGAGCGCCAACCGTGCAAACGGGGCTTGGTATTCGACCCGGGCAAAGCCTTGCTGCTGGCCGTCGTTGTTGCTCAACACGCTGACATCGTAGCCGGCACCGACGCCGGGCGGCCGCGAGCGCTGGGTGTCGAGGCGCAGCGAGGCATTGCCGCTGTCGTCAAAAGCCAGCGCACTGCCGATGCTGTCCGGAGCCCAGCGGCTGGCGCGCGTGTCGAGCGCGATGTTGAGGCTGACGATGCCGGCAAGATCATTCACACCGCCGCCGCTGCGGTGTTGCAGGCCGAATACGAGCTGGCTGCGCTGGCCGATGCGCCAGGTCAGGTTGGCGCCTTGCGTGTGCGCACGCAAACCACCGGTGAAGCGTTGCTCACCGAAAGTGAGCAGAACCGAATAATTCAGGCCCGGCGCCAGCGACAACGCGCCGAAGCGATCCAGCCGCAGTTGCGCCAGAATCGGTGCCGCATCCTGGCCGAGGTTGCGGTAATTCGCGGTGAATTGGCGTTGGCCGAGCGAGAAACCGACCTTGCGCCCGACCCGGTTGTAGATCAGCGCATGCGCGCGGCCATCACCGAGGCCATCGCTGTCGCTGCCGGCGAGGTCGAATTGCACGTCGCCGACCGGCAATTGCCAGACCAGATTGACGCCGGCATTGCGCAGTTGCGCATCCGCCTCAATGCGGCCACCCAAGGTCAGCCGCTTGGCCACGCCGCGCCGATAAAACCCCTGCAGCGCCGGATCGCCGTTGTAGCTGCCGGCAAATGCCTGGGTCCGCGGCAGGCCCAGGCGCAGGCCATAATCGCTCAGGCCCGGCGCGAGCAGGGTGGTGGTGGTGTAGAAGCGCGCAGCGCTGAGATCACGGCGGTTGCCGAAATTGTCGCGCACCACCACCTGCACGTCGGAGCGGCCCGGCGGTACACCGATGTTGTCGAGCGAAAACGGCCCGGGTTGCAACGCGCGGCGCGCGATCAAGGCGCCGTTGGAATAGACCTCGACCGTACCCGGCGACTCCAGCACGCCGGCGACAAATGGTTGTGGAAAGGTGACCAGAAACGGGTCCTGCTCGAACGCCCGTTCGACGCCGATGCCGCCGAGCAGGGCACCACCGCCCAGGGCGTCGGGTGTGACCGCAAACTGGTCGCCGAGTGTCCAGCGTTGCAGGGCGTTGGAGCGGTCGAACTCGAAGCGGCTCAGGCCGCGTTGCCAGCCGCCGGTACGCTGCCAGAGCGCAGTGGAGCGCAAGGCGAGGCTGCCCTTGCCCACACCGCCATCGAGAAATGCGTTGCGCTCGGCGGCTTTGCCCAACGTGGCCGCGTAATTGACGAACGCGGTCAACGGCAGTTGCACGCTATCGGCAGGGCGGCGGGTGCGCAGATTGACTGCCTGCAACGGCAGATTTTCCGCCGCAATGTCGATATCCACGCGCAGAGCGTCGCGATCCAGACGCACGCGGGTGCCGTGGTTGATGGCCTTGGCATCGACAAACAGACGCTCGCCAATCGTCAGCGTGGGCAACGCATCGATGTCGACACCCGCCGCGCGCAACGCCTCGGTTTCGATCAATACCCGGTCCTCGCGCAGCACCACCGCCGCGACGCCCGGGCAGTTGCCATTGACGCACAGGTCGAGCAGCAGGATTTCATCGCCGTCCTGGGCACGCACCATTGCGCTGCTGGCCAGCGCCAGTGCCAGCGTTGCCGCCCTCAGCCGCCGCATTGGCGGTTGGCGGCCACCACCGGCACGCTGACTTCGAGCTTGGCTTCGGCAAACAGCAACGTGATCACCTGCGCGTTGCGGCATACCGTGGCCGGCAACGGCCGCGTCAAACGCAGTTGTGCGCCTACCAGCAGGTATGGCACGCCGAGCGTATCTTCGTGCAGCACCGTGCCTGCGCCATCACGCACGATCAGGCGCGCGTCCTCGGGCGACAGGTAACGGCTGCCGCTGTTGCGCACACCAACCGCAATCCGGTCAGCGCCGAGCACGGGATCGGCCAGTTCCAGCGCCAACTGCGCTTTGCGTACCTGCACGAACACCGGCACGCTCAAGCGGGTTAGCATGGTCACCGCCACGCCTTGGCTACCGAGTTCACCGGGCAACTCCTGCATCTGAATGCGGTAGGCTTCTTCCTGCGCCACGTTGGAACGTAACGTACCGACCCGGATCACGGCCCTGCCGTTGCCGGGCACGGTGACGATCTGCGGGTGCAGAATCAGATCATCGCTGTCTTCCAGCAACCACTGCCCGGCATCATCCATGCGCCAGTGCTGGTAGCTGAGCTCGAACGACACTTCGCGGTCGTCCTCGTTGCCCAGCAGCAGCGTCTGCGCCACCTGCCCCGGCGCCAGATGCACACGGGTGGGCGCCAGCGTGAACTGCGCTGCCAGCGCTGTAAACGGCACGAGCACGCCAGGCGCGGCGAGCAGGGCAAGCACCAGCAAGCGGACACGTGCCGCGATAGCGGCACGCGTTGGGGCAATGAGGTAAGTCACCGCAGCGGATCGTTGCCGGGCGATCAGTTGCCGCCCGGCCTGCACTCAGAATGTCACCGTCACGTTCACGGTATCGGCAAACGCGCCGACGCCGACGTCCTGACCGGCCGGAATGCGGCCATAGGTGCTCAGCGTGGTTGGCGTTGCCACGCTGGTGGCGGTGAAGCTCTGGTCATTGGTGGTAGTGCAGCCCCACACGGTGGTGCGCGCGGCGTCCTGGAAGATGCCATAGCTGAGGAACTCGGTGCCACCGGCCATCCGCCGCAGCGGCGTGGTGCAACTGGAACCGGCAGCCGGACTGGCGCCCTGCTCGATGGCAACGTTGGCGGCGGTGCCCTTGACGCAACGCACCGAAATATCACCGCTGGCATCGAGTGCGGCGGTGTTGTTGGCATCGGCCGGGTCGTAGGTGCCGAACGCGATGTCAGTAGTCGAGGTGACCCGGCAACTGGCGACGACGTTGGCGGTGACCTGGAACGACCCGGTCTGTGGCGACGGGCCGGCCAGCGCGGTGCCGGCGAGCAGCGCCGCAGCGATGGCGGTGAACAGCAGCTTGCCCGTACGGGCAAGGATAATTTGGTTTTTCATGCGATTCTCTCTCAAGGGAATGAAACATGGTTTACAGGCGGCTTCGATCCGACCGCGATCGCTACCAAGGCCGTCATTGCTCCGCGCGCGGGATGACGGCATGCGAACCCTAGCAAGGGGTGCGAGCAGTGTCAGTGCGCGCTCACTAATTGGAGCTTAAGTTCGGCCATCGAGTGTGCAATTTTGTGATGCGCGTTGCAGTTTTCGACTCAAGGTGGCGGCTAATCCGCCGATATCGCACCACCTTATCCGCTTACCACGCGCGTCACTTTCCGTCATGCCGCGCCGCGAAAACCGCCGTAGCCCGATCAATCAGGGCCCTGGCCGCGCATCGTGTGCGCTGGCTCACGTTTGCTTGGGCGCCCGCCAAATGACCACAACGCGACGGCCAATGCAATGTGCGGTAGCGATCACGCTATGTGGGCGACCGCACCCACAGAACCGTATCAACAAAGCTGCGCCGCGAGGATTTCGCGATCGAGCACGCATATTTAACGTGTCGCAGCGACTGCAATGGCCCCGAAGGCAAACGCCACGGAGCCAGCGATCATGCGTCAACCCACTGTCCGCTTACTGCTTGCAGCAACCCTCACCCTCGCCTCGTTGAGTGTGAATGCAGCAAGCCACGGTCAGTTTTCGGTCGGCGTACAGGTGGTGTCCTCCGCCCCGGCCGATCGCGCATTGCTGGCCAGCGTGCCGGCGCCGGCCACCGCCGCACTGATTCAGGCCAGCCGCACAGCGCGGCACCACGCCTTTCCCGGAACACTGGCGCAGGCCGCCGACTTTTTCCGCGCCACCCTGCCCGGCAATGGCTGGCACCTGGTGCAACTGGGCGGCGACAGCGAGCAAGCGCAACTGCAAGTCTGGGAAAGCGACCAGGGCCGGGTGTTGGTGCGCCTGCAGGCGGCGCTCGGCAATACCTCTGCAACCCGGATCAGCCTCAGCGCCAGCGCCAAAGCGCAGGGCGTGTGACGCGCCCGCAACAGCGAATCACGCAGGCATCGGCGCCGGTCGCCACACGTCCACCGCCAGCTCGGGCTCAAATGGCGGCACATTGCATTCGATCACCTGCTCCGGCGCAATCTGTACCACCGCGCCCACGATGTCGGCAGTGATCGGCAAACGCTGTGCACGACGATCCACCAGCACCGCGGTGAGCACCGCCTCGGGCTCGCGCAGGCGCACAAACTCCAGCACCCGGAACAGCGAGTAGCCCTGGTACAGCACGTCATCGACCACGATCACCTGGCGGCCACGAAAACTGGCGTTGAGTTGTTCCGGGCTGGCGTCCAGGCTGGTATCCGGATGCAGCAGATGCAGATCATCGCTGTAGCGCTTCACCTTCAAGTCCATGCGTGCGATATCCAGGCCCGGATCGAGCGCGCGCATGCGCTGCACCAGCAGATCGGCCAGCGGTGCGCCACGGCGCAATACGCCGATCACCGTGCTCGGCTTGCCGGCCAAGCGCACTACTGCCTGCCGGGCCATCGAATCAAGCAGGGCCAGGGTGCCTTCGCGCTGGTAGAGCCGGAACCTGCCCTCGCTGTCGGCAGTCATCGCCGACCCAGCCATTGCATCAACAAGGCCACGCCAAAACCCCAGGCGCCATTGAGCAGAGCGGCGCCGACCCAGATCTTTGGATCCCAATTGGCGGCGAACGCCATGCCTTTGAGCGGAAACACCACCAGCAGGGCGATCAGGCTGGGCAACAACGCACCCAGCACCACCGCCAGCAACCAGTGCGTGCCGCCACTTTGGCTGCGGATCATCGCCCACAGCAACACCCCCCACAGGCCGCCCCAGAACGCCAGCGAAATCACCGACGGCACACCGAGCGGCGGCACCGGCGTCATGGCAAACGGTGCGCGCGGCACCAACTTGCCAAAATGCAGCAAAGCCAGCATGCCCTGATGAAAGATCAGGGTGGAAAAAAATCCTGCAATAAATGCCCGCAACCAGACCATCGACCCACCCCTCGACCCCATTGGTGCGACGATGCTACTGCATATCGCCCACATCGCGCTCACCCCCAGCGCATCACGTCGTCGGTCGCGAAGACATCGATCATGGCTGCGGCGCTGGCCAGGCCCAGTTCGGCATACACCGCCGGCGGCACGCCGATATCGGCCAGATACAGCTCGCCAAGCAGCGCCCGCGCCGAAGCGGCGAGCAGGCCGAACTTGGGCGCGGCAAGGGTCAGTGTGGCAGCGGCGTTTATCGTCAGCGCGCTGACGCTGCCGTTATCGGGATCAAGCCCAGACGGCATATCCAGCGCCACGATCGGGGACGTGGCGGCATTGGCCTGCCTGATCAACGCCGCGAAAGCAGAACGTGGCGGCCCGCACAGGCGATAACCCAGCAAGCCGTCAAGCATCAGGTCAGCGCCCTCGCCGGGGTGCTCACCGTGCATCAGCGGCACGCCCAGCCGTTGCAGGCTGAGCCATTGCTGCGCCGCTGCCGGGCTCAGCGCGTCCGCTTGTGCCAGCCACACCTGCACCCGTGCGCCGGCACCGTGCAGACGTCGCGCCGCTGCCAGCACGCCACCGCCGTTACCACCCGGGCCGGCCAGCACATGCACGCAGCTCCCGCGCGCGTCGCTTGCCAGAAATCGATCACGCGCCAGCCGCGCCAGATTGCGGCCGGCATTTTCCATCATCTGGATCAGGCCGACCCCATAACCATCGATGGTGCAGGCATCGACCTGCGCCATTTGCGCCGCGCTGACGATGGCGCACGCCGCCCGTTGCCGCGCACCAAGCGTGCTGATCGGGCTCATCGCGACAGGGTCTGGCGCACTTCGCCAAGGTAATTGCCCAACGGCCCGAAGCGGCGCTCGGTAAAATCGATTTCCTCGTCGTTGGCCAGCACGATGGTGCTGCAACGAGTGCCATAATCGGCGCCCACGATGAACGGCGCAGAAAGAAAGCGCTCCCGCTCGATGCCGACCCCGGTATCGGGCAACTCGGCATCACGCGCCTGCTCACGGTCTGCCAACGCCGCAAACAACGGTTCGATCATTGCTGTGCTGCCGTGTTCGTGATCGAGCCAATCTCGCAGGCGCTGCCGCAAACGCAACGCTTTGGGCCACGGGCTGTTGAGGCCGGCGTTGGACAACACATGCACGCCCGGTTGCAGGCGCTGGGTTTCATATTCAGGATGGGTGCCGGCATAGACCAGTTCGGCGCCATCCCAGGCCAGCAGATTGAAGTGTGCGTAGTGCGCCGCACGTGCCGCCAGCTGCTCGCCATAGCCCGCTGCTGAATCGCGCGCAAGCACGAACTCGCTCACCAACTGGCCGCGCGAAGCCGCCGCAGGATCGACCGGCTGCGGCAAGCGCACATTGGTCACTGCCGCCATCCGCCCGCGCGCGGAAGCCAACAACCAGCTACCGCCTTTTTCCAGATCGCGGCCACCGAACACCTGCGCAGCGTCCGGATGAACCGCCGCCGGCGCGGTTGGTCGCGCGTGATATTCGTCGCGATTGGCGATCAGCAGCAACGGATAGCGTGGGTGAACATGCCACGCCAGGGCAATCAGACACATGGGCTGGGTTGATCGCTAAGGAAAGAAGGCGTGATTTTAACCCGGGACTCGGAGCTCGGGAAAAGCGTGAAGCCCTGTGCTCCGCAAAGGACAGCAAAGGCGCAGCACGGCGAATCCCGTCCAATCGCCGAGGAATCAAACGGGGTGGTAGCCCGGGTTGAGGCCACGGGCCGAAACCCGGGATTGTTGACGATCGGCGGATAGCACAATCGTGGATTTCGCCGGCGCGTTGCGCCCCGCGTTTCCCATGCAGCGCCTCACGGCGCGGGTGGAGAACACACATCGCCCAACACGAACTCCGCCGCTGCGCGCGCGTGCAACGCGGTGGTGTCGAACAACGGCAATGGGCTGTCGTCGTGCGCAAGCAGCAGGCCGATTTCGGTGCAGCCCAGAATCACCGCCTGCGCGCCGCGTTGCGCCAGCCGCGCAATGATTTCGACATAGGCACGGCGCGATGCCGGCTCGATCCGACCGCGGCACAACTCATCGAATATCACCCGATGCACACGGTCTTGATCGACCGTATTGGGCACCTGCACGCGCAACCCGTGCGCCTGCAAGCGGTCGCGATAAAACGCTTGTTCCATGGTGAACCGGGTACCGAGCAGGGCAACGTTTTCAATATCGGCAGCAACCACGGCGGCCGCCGTGATATCGACGATATGCAGGAATGGAATATCCACGGCAGCCTCGATTGCCGGCGCCACCTTGTGCATGGTGTTGGTACACAGCAGCAAACCCTCGGCGCCGGCACGCTGCAAGCCCTGCGCGCAGGCAGCCAGAACCACACCGGCCTGATGCCAGTCGCCGGCAGCCTGCAGCGCGGCAATCGCGGCAAATTCGACGCTGTGCAACAACAGCGGCGCCGAGTGCAGACCACCCAGCTGCGCCGCAACGTGGCGATTGATCTGCTGGTAATACGACACGGTGGATTCAAAACTCATGCCGCCGATCAAGCCGATGGTTCGCATGCGCGATGGCACCCGTTCAGGAAGTTTGCTTGCGGTCGATTGCAGCCACCGTCAAGGTGATCGCGGCCAGACCCTGTTGTCGCGACAGCCATCACACTTTGCCAGCATGCCAGCCGAACCACGATCTCGCACCCGTGTTATTTTGCAGCGCGAGGATAATTATTGCGATTCGACGCACCGTTCGGCGCGAACACCGGATTGCGGCAGGGGGATGCATTGAAAACCAGCGACATGCGCAAACGGCTGTCCGGCATCGTCGTCATTATCGCCGTGCTGTGCGCGCTTGCCATTACCGGCTTCATGCAACTGGCCAAGGTGGCGCGATTCCACGAACTGAATGCCCTGCATTTGCAGGCGGCCCATGCCTTGGATCAGCAGATTCGCGCTACCATCGGCGCGCAGCCGAAGATCGATGCATTGCGCCAGAGTGTCACGCAGGTGCGCGCGCAGCCGCTGGCATGTTTACAGGAAGCCGGTGTTTTCGAGCGCTTTGAGATCGCGCTGCTGGGCGGCGAGGTGCTGTTGCGGTTGTGCGAGCGCGATTTGGCGCTCGCTGAGCGCAGCCTCGCCGACTTGGCAGCCTATCAAGCCGGCACCCTGAGTGCGACCGAGCTGATGACGCGAATCACCGCCGCCGCTACCACCTTTCGTGAATATTCCGAGGCCTTCATCGCGCCGGTGGCCGAGCTCGGTCAGCGCCTGGTGCGGCTCATGCTGTACGGCATGCTGCTGGTCGCGGCCGTGGCATTCGTTGTGGTGCTGGGTATCGTGCGGCAGGTGCGCAGTACCATCCAGCGATTGCAAGCCAGCAACCTGTCGCTGGCGCAAAGCGAAGGCCGCAACCGACAACTGGCGTTGTATGACAGCCTCACCGGGCTGCCCAACCGCAGCCTGTTCCTGGATCGCGTCAACCAGGCCATCGCCTTAACCCGGCGCAGCAATACCGCGCTGGCGGTAATGTTCGTCGATCTGGATCGCTTCAAGGACATCAATGATTCGCGCGGCCACGCGGCTGGCGATCAGTTGCTGAAGACCATCTCCGAGCGGCTGCAATCGGTCGTGCGCAGTTCCGATACCGTCGCTCGCCTGGGCGGCGACGAGTTTGCCGTGATCGTCGGCCAGGTGGCCGATCGCAACGACCCGGTACTGGTGGCATTGCGTACGCTCGATGCGGTGTCAAAGCCGCTGCAGATCGATGGCGTCGAGCATCGGATCAGCGCCAGCATCGGCATCACCGTGTGCCCGCAGGACGGCGAGGATGCCGACACGCTGCTGAAAAACGCCGATCTGGCGATGTACGAGACCAAGGCGGCCGGCCGCAACGGCTACCGGTTCTATTCGCAGCAAACCGATGAAACCGCACGCTCGCGCCTGCGTACCGAACAGTTTTTGCGCGCGGCGCTGGCGGCCGATCAGTTGCTGCTGCACTATCACCCGATCGTCGATCTGGGTAACGGGCAGGTCGTCGGTGCCGAAGCGCTGCTGCGCTGGAACCATCCCGAAGATGGCCTGACATTTCCCGACAGCTTCATCACCCTGGCCGAGGAAACCGGGCTGATCTGCGAGATCGGCTATTGGGTACTCGAGCAAGCGCTGGCGCAGTGCCAAGCGTGGCGCCGCCAGCAACCGGCATTCACCATGGCGGTCAACGTGTCGGTGCGGCAGTTGCGCGACCCGCAGTTCGTCGAACATGTCGCCGTGCTGCTTGGCAAATACGCGGTGCCGGCCGCCGCATTGCACGTGGAGATCACCGAAAGCCTGTTCCTTGCTGGCGAAGATCTGGCGCTGAGCACCTTGCACATGCTGGGGGAGCTCGGGGTAACGTTGAGCATCGACGACTTTGGTACCGGCTATTCCTCGTTTGGCTATTTGCGCCAGTTGCCGTTTGGCATCCTCAAGATCGATCGCAGCTTCATCCGCGGCGTACCCGGCAACCCCGACGATGCCGCGATCGCCAGCGCCATCCTGAGCATGGCGCAGTCACTGGGCCTGCGTGTGGTAGCCGAGGGCATCGAGTTCGATGCGCACATGGCGTTTCTGCGCGAGCGGCACTGCCCGTTCGGGCAAGGTTATCTGTTCAGTCTGCCGCTGCCCGCCGAAACGTTCGACCCGGGCGCACGCTATCCGGTAGTCTGATTCACGCGAATAGTCGCTGCATGTCGTGGTCATCGAGTAACCGCCACTGCCCCGCCGCCAGATCGCCCAGGCCGAGTCCGCCGATCGATACCCGGTGCAGGCTGAGCACATGGTTGCCTTGCGCCGCGAACATGCGCCGTACCTGGTGATAGCGGCCTTCGATCATCGCCAGACGCGCATGGCGCGGCCCCAGCACCTGCAACTGCGCGGGCGCAAGCGGGGTGGTTTCCGATTCCAGCAGCAGCGTGCCGCTGGCGAAAATGGCTGCTTCATCGCCGCGCAAATCTTCCGCCAGCGTCGCCTCGTACACCTTCACCAGCCGCGCTTTGGGTGCAATGATCCGATGCAGCAACGCACCATCGTCGGTCATCAACAGCAAGCCGGACGTGTCACGATCCAGCCGCCCGACACACGACAACACCGGGTTGCGCAGGCGAAAACGTGGCGGCAGCCAGTCGTAAACCACTCCACCGGCATCGCGGGTGGAGCAGGTACAGCCAAGCGGCTTGTGCAACATCAGCGCCATGCCCGGCGGCGGGTCCAGCGGTTCATCATCGACCACGATATCGGCCGGGTCGGCACGGTCATCAGGGCCCAGCGTGCTGCCATCGGCGCGCATCACCCAGCCATTGCGCAGCATTTGCGTCACTTGCTTGCGGCTGCCGTAGCCGAGATTGGACAGCAATTTGACCAGTTTCATGGTGTTCTCAATTCAGGCTCGATGGCTGCAGGAGGCGGGCTTTACTCGCGTCAAGACGCCAACAACGCCAGGAAATCCATGTATGCCTTCGTGCCTCCCGATGCAGCGACACCCCAACAGCCATGATCCACCTGCCGCTTTCGTCAGCGCGCAAACGTTTGCTTCCCTTGGCCCGCTTGGCCTCTTGGCGCGAGCACTTGTTCACGGCTTGCGAAAATCTGCATGAAGCGCGGCGTGCACGGTGATCGCCAATCCACGGTCAACGGTCATCTTGCAATGCGCGCGAGTGAAACAGCAAACCGCATTGCTGCGGTGCAGGCTCACAGGTATCGCTCGCTGGCGTGGAGGACCTTGTAGCCGTGCGCTTGGGCGACCGGACGGATGGTGCGGAAGTGCCGCGCCAATTGCGCTTCGTACGGCAGGTGGCGATTGGCCACCAGCCACAATTGGCCGCCCGGCGACAACGCCTGTGCCGCGCTGGCAATGAACGCCCGGCCCAGCGCAGGCTCGGACGCCGCATCGACGTGAAACGGCGGATTGCTGACGATCACATCGTAACGCCCTGGCAGGCCGGCAGTGACATCATGCCAATGAAAGCGGCGCTCGGCCGGGTGTGTGCAGCGCGCCAGGTTGATCCGCGCCAACTCCAGTGCCCGCGCCTCGGCCTCAAACAGGTCCAGCGTTTGGATGCCGGGGCAGCGCGCCAACAGCTCGGCACTCAGGTACCCGTAGCCGGCACCCAGGTCGGCGCAACGGCCGCCCAGATCGGCCGGCAACTGCGTGGCCAGCAGCGCCGAGCCCGGATCGATTCGATCCCACGCAAACAGCCCGGGCCGGCTGTTGAACCGGCCATCGGCAATCAGGCGCGGGGCATCGGCCTGCAACCACTGCGCGCACAAGGCGCTGTCGAATCGATCCGGGTCCGATACGGCCCAGACCGCCCGGCACTTGTTTTTGCACAGGCTGTGGCTAGAACCGGCCAGCCGTTCGATGTCGGCCTGCATGCTGCGTGCGCCGGCGTCGTTGGCCATGGCCGCCAGCACCGTGCCGCCCGGATTCAGCCGCATGAACGCGTGTGCCAGGGTGGCGCGCGCCTCGGCGCGCTGCCGTGGCGGCAGCACCAGCACCAGCGGGTAGCGGGCGGCATCGTCACTGTCCAGTGTCCGGCCCGCCGCGCGCAGCGCATCAGCAAACGGCTTGAAGCTTTGCTGGCACTGCCACTGCACGCCGGCAACGGCATCCAGTGCCGCGCCAGCGCGCGCACGCAGGAACAGCGCCGCGCCGTGCTGCGGCAACACCAGCTCGCCGCTGCGCAGCGGCAGCAACAGCGTATCGAGCACACCGGCACCCGCCATCAGCGGATTGCGGCGCTGCTGATGTTCATGGCAAATCACCGCCGCCCTCCCCCGCAAGCGGGGCAGGAAAACAATGAAACGCTACGCGATGTTTCACGTCAAAGGGCGCAAAAACAATGCGCCAGCGCCTGGATGGGACGGCCACGCGGGTTGCCAAGCCATTGCAAGCGCTGTTCGATCTGCTCACGCTGCGGCCCCAACAGCAGCTTGGCCATGCCCGACTCGTGCAACAGCGCACGCGCCGCCGAGTTGGCGCCCAGATTGTTCATGAACCGCTCGAATGGCGACATCTGTGCTTCGATGTAGCTGACCCGATACCTGCCGTCATCGAGCTTGGCCAGCGCCGCCGCCCGCGTCAGCGCGGCACGCAGCCCGCCCAGCTCATCGACCAGCCCGCGCTCCTTGGCCTGCGCGCCGGACCACACCCGGCCACGCGCGATCCGGTCGATCGCCGCGACGCTTTGCTCGCGTGCTGCCGCCACCTTGCCGGTGAAGTCGGCATAACCGGCATCAATGACCGACTGGATGATTTCGCCCACCGCCGGATCGAATGGCCGGGTCGGGTCGAATGCGCCGGCAAAGCGGGTGGTGCCGACGCCGCCGGTGTGCACGCCTATCTTGGCAAGGGTTTCGGGCATGCTCAGCCACAGGCCGAAGATGCCGATCGAGCCGGAAATCGTCGAGGGATCGGCGTAGATCACATCGGCGTTCATCGAAATCCAGTAACCGCCGGACGCCGCCACGTTGCCCATCGACACCACCACCGGGATACCGGCGTCGCGGGTCAGTTCCACCTCGCGGCGAATCTGCTCGGACGCAAACACGCCACCACCAGGCGAATCCACGCGCAGCAGCAGCGCCTTCACATCCTCGTTTTCGCGCGCTTCGCGGATCAATGCCGCCGTCGAGGCGCCACCAACGGTGCCCGGCGGCTGCTCGCCATCAACGATTTCGCCCTGCGCCACCACCACCGCGATGGTGTCCTGGCGGCCGATGTGCAGATTTTCGCCGTTGACGAAGCCAAGGTAGGACTCCAGATCGATCTGCCGGAAGCTGTGGTTGTCGTCATCGGCGACACCGCGCTCGACCAGCAGGTCACGCACCTGATCCTCGGTTTTCAGGCCATCGACCAGATGTTCGCTGAGCGCGAGTGCACCCAGATCACCGTGTTGCGCGGCTAGCCGCTGCGGCAGTTGCTCGATACCGGCGGCAATCGCCTCGGGCTCGATGCCGCGCGCACTGCCGATGTCGCTCAGATAGCGCTGCCAGACATCATTCATCCAGAACAGGTCGGCGGTTTGTGCTTCCGGCGACGGGCCATCGAGGATGAACGGCTCGGCCGCCGACTTGTATTCGCCAACGCGGAACAGATGCACCTCGACGCCCAGCTTGTCCTGCAAGCCCTCGCGGAAGTAGGGCTGAAACCGCGCCAGGCCTTCGAGCACAATCGCGCCCTGCGGATGCAGGTAGAGCTCGTTGGCCTGCGCCGCCAGCAGGTACTGGCGCTGATCGTAGCTGTCACCGTAGGCGATGATCTCCTTGCCGGCAGCGCGGAACTCGCGCAGGGCGTCGGCCACCTCGCGCAGCGCCGCCATGCCGGCGCCACCCAAGGTATCGGCGCGCAACACGATGCGCTCGATGCGTGCATCCGTGGTGGCGGCCTTGATCGCCTTGAGCAGGTCGCGCAACTGCACTTCGGGTTGTTCTTCACCCAGCAATTTGGCGAGCGCCCGTGAGCCGGGGTCGGAGCGGTACTGTTCGACCAGATCGCCGTTGGGTGCGATCACCAGCGCGGTACGTTTGTGCAGCATGGCCTTGGGCGCAAACAACGCCGCCAGTACCAGCAGCACGATCAGCAAAAAAAGCATGTTGACCACGAACCGACGGCTGAGGTCGATGGTTCGCCAAGTGCCCGCCAGCAGTCGCAGCAGTAGTCCGCGCGGTTTGTCGCTCATGGATACGCTCCCAATGAAATCGCTGCAAGGATAACGCGAAGTTCGCCAACAACCATCACCCGGAGGTCACGGCTGCGCGCCGACACGGATCGCGGGCGAGGCGGACAAAGCGCCAGCACAGCAAGCCGGCGGCGGCGCTCAAGCCCATGATCAGGCCCGCCCACATGCCCTGTGCGCCCCAGCCCAGGCCAAATGCCAGACCGGCACCGAGCGGCATGCCGAGCACCCAGTACGCCAACACGGTGATGAACATCGGCATGCGGGTATCCTTCAGCCCGCGCAGGGCGCCACCCGACAACGCCTGAATGCCGTCGGGCAACTGAAATGCGGCCGCATACAACAGCAAGCTGCTGGCCACTGCCGCCACCGCGGCATCGCGGGTGTACAGGCCAACCAGCCAGTGATTGCCGAAAAACATCGTCAAACCGGCCACCACCTGGGTGACCAGCACGATGCGGTAGCCGGCCTTGCCGGCACCGCGCACGGCGTCGGGATCGCCCATGCCCACGGCATGGCCCACCCGCACCGTGGTTGCCATCGCCACCCCCAGCGGCACCATGAAGGTGACACTGGACAGGTTGATGGCAATCTGGTGCGCCGCCACCTCGATGGCGCCGATCCGGCCGATCAGCAAGGCACTGACCACGAACAGGCTGCCCTCCATGAAGATCGCCACGCCCATGGGTAGCCCGATGCGCAACAGCTCGCGGATCGCCGCCCAGCGCGGCGCCTCAAACTGGCCAAACAAGTGCAAATCACGGAACCGTGGCGACAGTGCCAAATACGCCGCAAACCCGCCCGCCTGTGCCCACAACACAGCGGCCGTGGCATAGCCCAGCCCCGCCGCACCCATCTCGGGTAGCCCCCAACGGCCAAACATCAGGGCATAGCCCAAGGGCGCCAGCGCGCCCAGGCCGGCGATGCCGAACAGCATGGTCGGTATGGTCCAGGACACCCCTTCGCTGACATAGCGCAGACAGAAGTACAACGCCAGCGCGGGCGCACCCCAGCCGATGGCATCGAGAAACGCCAGCGCCTCGGGGCGCACCTGCGCTGCAATCCGCGCCAGATCGAACATCCACTCGGCGTTGCGCACCAGCACCATCAGCGCCAGACCCATCATCAACGCCAGCCACAGCGCTTGGCGAAAACTGCTGCCGATGGCGTGGCGGCGGCCGGCACCGTTGAGCTGCGCAATGATCGGCGGCACCGCCATCAGCACACCAATCAGCACCAGAATCACCAACGACCAGATCGCGCTGCCCACCGCCACCGCCGCCAACGTGGTGGCACTGTGCCAACCGGCGAGCAGGGTATCGACCACACTCATCGCCACCGACGACAACTGGCCCAGCACCAACGGTGCCGCCAAGCGCGTGGTCGCGTTGATTTCATGGCGCAACGAGTGCTTGGCGGACATGTAAGCGATCACCGTGAATAGCGCGCCATGGTACGCGAGGCGGCACGCATTCTGCGCCATGCCGTCGTTGCGCGAACGCCAGCACAATTGGCAATTGACGCTTGACGGCGCAGCAAACCGGCGCTCCACAAGCGCTGGCAAGGGTTATCGGCAAACCGGTTGTGCACAAGCGAAAAGTGTGCCGGTCAACGCCGGCCGCCGCCTCGCCACAATCACGCGTTGCCGCCGGCATTGGATTGCAACCCATTGTTTTAATTGCAATGTGACGCTTTGGTTAAAAAATCGCCAAGTTGGATCGCAGGCCGCCACCACGGGCGATTTCGACGCTGATCCCGGCTTCGTCCACAGAGTTATCCACAGATGATGTGGATAAGGCGGATTCGTTCGGTTGAACAGTAACCTACAGGTTTTTGCTGAGGTCGTGGCGGAGCATTGTGTGGCAAGCTACACAAAAAGTGCCGATCGCGTCACAGCCGCGACCTTGCACTACACTGCGGCGATGGTTTTAGTGCCCGATGACGCGGTGCTGCAGGTTGCGCTGCCACTGCCGCTGCCACGCTTTTTTGATTACCGCACGCCACCGGGCATCGCGGCCGATGCCGGCTGGGTGGGTTGCCGGGTGCGGGTGCCGTTCGGCAAACGTCAGCAGATCGGTGTGGTCGCCGCCGTCGGCCGCAGCCAAGCCGAACCGGCCAGCCTCAAAGGTATCGTTGAACGGCTCGATGCGCAGCCGCTGCTCAGCGATGAACTGTGGCAGTCGTTGCGCTGGGCAGCACGCTACTACCAGGCGCCGTTGGGCGAGATGCTGGCCACCGCGTTGCCCAACGCGCTGGCCAACGGTGCCGCTGCCGCCGACACCGAAACGCGCGGCTGGCAGCTCAGCGAAGCCGGGCATACCGCGCTGGGTGGTATGCGCGCCGGCGCACCGCGGCGATTGGCCAGCCTGCTGCACGCCGCCGCCCGCACCGCCGAACAACTCGACCAGGAGTTGCCCGGCTGGCGCAGCGCGGCGCGCACCTTGGCGGCACGCGCGCTGGTGCAGCACGTGGCGATTGCCGGTTCGCCGGTACAGATCGCCGAACCGGGGCCAGCCTTGCATCGCGAACAGGCGCAGGCGGTGGCTGCCGTCATCGCTGGCCTCGGGTCGTTTCAGCCGCTGCTGCTGGAAGGCATCACCGGCAGCGGCAAGACCGAAGTCTATCTGGAAGCGATCCGCGCCTGTGTGGCGCGCGGGCAGCAGGCATTGGTGCTGGTGCCCGAAATCGGGCTGACGCCGCAAGCCCTGCACCGCTTTCGCCGCCGCCTCGGAGTGCCGGTGTTGGCGTTTCACTCCGGGCTATCGGACCGCGAGCGCGCAGCGGCCTGGCTGCGCATGGCGCGCAATCAGGCGCAGGTGCTGGTCGGCACCCGTTCAGCGGTGTTCACACCGTTGCCAGCCCCCGGACTGATCGTGGTCGATGAAGAACACGACGGCTCCTACAAGCAGCACGATGGCGTGCGCTATCACGCCCGCGACTTGGCTCTGGTGCGCGGCAAGCAGCTCGCCATCCCGGTGCTGCTGGGTTCCGCCACACCGGCGCTGGAAACCCTCGCCCATGCCCGAGCCGGGCGCTACCACTACCTGTGCCTGCGCCAGCGCGCCGGCAATGCCAAACCGCCGCAAGTGCGGGTGATCGACATCCGCAAGCGGCCATTGCAGGCGGGCCTGTCGCGGCAGATGCTCGACGCGCTTGCGGCGTGTCTGGCGCGCGGCGAACAGGCGCTGGTATTCAAGAACCGGCGCGGCTACGCACCGGTGTTGATCTGCCACGACTGCGGCTGGCGTGCGCAGTGCCGGCACTGCGATGCGATGCTGACCGTGCATGAACGCGGCCGTCGCCTGCTGTGCCATCACTGCGGTGCGCGGCAAGCCGCACCGCCGGCCTGCCCGGACTGCGCCAGTCTGGCGCTGCAGCCGCAGGGCGCCGGTACCGAACGCATCGAGGATGCGCTGTGCGCGCATTTTCCCCACGCCACGGTGCTGCGTGTGGACCGCCAGTCGACCAAGGGGCGCAATGGTTTACAGCGCCTGCTGGACACGCTCGGCGAGCAGCCCGGCATTCTGGTCGGCACGCAGATGCTGGCCAAGGGCCACGACCTGCCAAGGCTCACCCTGGTTGCCGTGGTGGGTGTCGATGAAGGGCTGTTCAGTGCCGACTTTCGCGCGCCCGAGCGGCTCGCACAGTTGCTGATCCAGGTGTCCGGCCGCGCCGGCCGCGCCGAACGCCCGGGCGAGGTGTTGCTGCAAACCCATCATCCCGACCATCCGTTGTTGACCGGTCTGCTCAACGGCGGTTACCGCGCGTTTGCCGACAGCGAACTGGGCGAGCGCGAGGCCGCCGGCTTCCCACCCTTTGCGCATCTTGCCTTGCTGCGCGCCGAGGCCAGCACACAGGCGGCGGTCGACGCCTTTTTTGCCGACGCCAAGGTGCTGGCGTTGACACTGCGCCGTGCGTTGGCCGAGGCCAGCGTCGGGCTGAATCTGCACGGGCCGATCGCGGCGCCGATGGCGCGCCGGGCCGGCCAAGTGCGGGCGCAATTGTTGCTCAGTGCCGCACAGCGACCGGCGCGGCAGGCGCTGCTGAGCGACTGGATACCGGCGCTGTACGAACTGCCATCGGCCCGCCGCGTGCGCTGGTCGATCGATGTCGATCCGATCGATTTGTATTGACCGCGTATGACCGCAGCCCGCGGCGAGGCGGTCGGGCGCGCGGGTTGTGGTGGCGGCATGAACGGCTGCGCGGTCCCGGGTTTCGGCTTCGCCTCAACCCGGGCTACCCAAGGTGGCGTTGTGTGCGGTAAACCGCTGGGCCGTCGCGGGTTGCGCTGGTCGCTTGAACGACTACGCGGTCCCGGGTTTCGGCTTCGCCTCAACCCGGGCTACCCAAGGTGGCGTTGTGTGCGGTCACTCGCGTTACAACCAGCCACGCTGCGCCAATGACAACGCCGGGCCGTCACCGACGATGAAATGGTCGAGCACGCGCACGCCAATCAGGTCCAGTGCGGCGCGTAGACGCTGGGTGATGGCGCGATCGGCGGCGCTGGGCTCGGCTACACCGCTGGGGTGGTTGTGGCCGATGATCACTGCTGCCGCGTTATGCGCCAGCGCGCGGCGCACCACTTCGCGCGGATGCACTTCGGCAGCATCGATGGTGCCGCGAAACAGCTCTTCAAAGGCCAGCGCGCGATGGCGGTTATCGAGAAACAGGCAGGCAAACACTTCGTGCGGCAGGCTGCGCAGGCGGCGGCTGAAGTAGGCGCCGGCGCTGGCCGGGTCGGTCAGGGCTTCGCCGCGTTCCAGCGCAGCAGCCAGATGGCGGGTGCCCAGTTCCAGCGCCGCCTTGAGCCGACACACGCTGGCCGGGCCAAGCCCGGGTTCGTTGATCAGGCTTTCATTGCTCTGATCGAGCAGCGCCCGCAACGAGCCAAAGCGCGTGATCAGTGCGCGGCCACAGGTGACCGCATCAGTGCCGCGCGAACCGGTGCCCAGAAAGATCGCCAGCAGTTCGGCGTCCGACAGGCTGTGGCTGCCACCGCGCAGCAAGCGCTCGCGCGGGCGTTCGTGTTCGGGCCAGTGGCGTATGCTCATGGCCGTTATCGTGCGCGTTGCCGAGCGCTGCGGATATCGGGCAAAAGCGCGGTATCGGGTAAGCTAGGCACTGATCCCGGGGTAGGAGTTTTCTGACGTGTGCTTGCGTGATGAGCGGGTTCTACTCGGCGTCAGTGGCGGTATCGCCGCGTACAAGGCAGCCGAATTGGTGCGGCGCCTGCGCGACGCCGGCGCGCAGGTGCGGGTGGTGATGACCGAGGGCGCCAAGCACTTCATCACACCGCTGACGTTGCAGGCACTGTCCGCCAACCCGGTGCGCGATTCACTGTGGGACGCCAGCGCCGAAGCGGCGATGGGCCATATCGAACTGGCGCGCTGGGCGACGCGCGTGCTGATCGCACCGGCCTCCGCCGACCTGCTCGCGCGGCTGGCACACGGCCATGGCGATGATCTACTCAGCACGCTGGTGTTGGCGAGCACCGCGCCGCTGGCGGTTGCACCAGCAATGAACCAGCAGATGTGGGCGCATCCGGCCACCCAAGCCAATATCGCCTTGTTGCGCAGTCGCGGGGTGCAGGTATTCGGCCCGGGCTCGGGGGATCAGGCCTGTGGCGAGGTGGGGCCCGGGCGCTTGCTCGAAGCGGCCGAACTGGTTGCGGCGCTGGCGGGCACAGTGCGCGGCCATGCCGTGCTCGCCGGCGTGCGCGTGCTGATCACCGCCGGCCCGACCTTTGAAGATATCGACCCGGTGCGTTTCATCGGCAATCGCAGCTCGGGCAAGATGGGCTTCGCGCTCGCCGCCGCCGCCACCGCGATGGGCGCCGAGGTCACTCTGGTCGCCGGGCCGGTGGCGCTGGCCACCCCAGCCGGCGTGCTACGCCAGGATGTGCGCAGCGCCGCGCAGATGCTGGCGGCGGTGATGGCCGCACTGCCGGGGCAACACATCTACATCGGCGCTGCCGCCGTCGCCGATTACACGCCAGCGCAAGTGGCCGACAAGAAAATCAAGAAAACCGCTGCCGACATGGCGGTGGCGCTGGCACGCACCACCGACATCCTGGCCACCGTTGCCGCCCGCTCGCCACGCCCATTCGTGGTTGGCTTTGCCGCCGAGACCCACGATCTGGAGCATTACGCGCGCGATAAATTGCAGCGCAAGGGCCTCGACCTGATCGCTGCCAATCAGGTCGGCTGTGCCGAGAGTGGCTTCGAGGCCGACTGCAACACCTTGCAGGTGTTCTGGGCCGATGGTGCCTGCACCTTGGGCCCGGACAGCAAAGTGGCGGTGGCGCAACAACTGCTCAGCCTGATCGCACAACGGCGTGCGCAGGCCGGCGCATGAACCAGCCGATCGAATTGCGCATTCTCGATCCGCGCATCGGCGCCGCGTTTGCGTTACCCGATTACGCCACCGCCGCGTCAGCCGGCATCGACCTGCGCGCCATGCCCGAACGCAGCGTGGAGCTTGCCCCCGGGGCGACGCAATTGCTGCCTACCGGCATCGCGATCCACATCGGCGACCCGGCTCTGTGCGCCGTGATCGTGCCGCGTTCCGGCCTTGGTCACCGCCATGGCATCGTGCTGGGTAATCTGGTTGGGCTGATCGATGCCGATTATCAGGGGCCGCTGCTGGTCAGTTGCTGGAACCGCAGCGATACCGCGTTTACCATCGAACCGGGTGATCGCATCGCGCAACTGGTGTTCGTACCGATCGTGCGAGCGCAATTTTCCATCGTCACCGCGTTTGCGCACAGCGCACGCGGTAGTGGTGGTTTCGGTCATACCGGGGTGCGCTGAGGACAGGCGATGAACACGCAAAAACTGCTGCTGGCGCTGTACGCGCGCTTCACCGGCGAAACCCGACACCGCTGGCTGCCGATATTGACGGTGCCGGTGTTTGCACTCGCTGCCCTGCTGGGCTGGGATGGCTGGCGGCAATCGCACGCCGAGGCAATCGGCGCCCAGTTGGCACAATTCAGTGCGCGAGCGACTGCCGATGTGCGTGCCGAACTCGACACCCTGAGCACGGCATTCGACAGTGCGCTGGCGGCACCCGAAGTGGGCGCAGCGCTGGCCGGCAACGACCCCAACACCGCCAGCCGGCTGGTGCGCACCGCGCTGCCGATCTTGAGCGATCTGAGCTTTCAATCCGCCAATCTGGATCCGATTTATCAGGGCAATCTGGCGGCATTCGGCTATGGCCGCCTGGCACTGATCGAAGCCGTGCTGGCCAGCGGCCGAACCCAAATTCTGGTGATCAAGCACGTTGGCCAACCGCGCCTGGCCATTGCCGCGCCGGTGCGCGACGGCGACGCGTTGGCGGCGATCGCGATCGGCATTGCACCGCTGGATGTGCTGAGCAAGGCGGTCGCCGGTTCCGTGCCGCCCGGTGGCTATATCGGCCTCAAGCAGGCGCGCTTTCTGGTCACCGAGATCGGCAACGTGTCGTTGGCGTACCTGTCCGAGGCCGGCGCACACGCGGTGCCCGATAGCGACATGCGGGTGGTGGCCACCGCGCCGGATGTCAATGTCGGTCTGCTCGAAGCCGGCACCTCGTATCCGGTGGCGGGCCTATTGTTGCTGGTCGGTTTTGGCGCGTTGCTGCTGATCCGGAAGATGCCCAGGAACACCGTCGAAGAAGCCGGGCCAACACTGGCTGAAGCCACCGCAGCGCTGACCCCCGATGATGCCAGTGAGGCCAAGCCACGCCCGCCGAAGGCGATCACACCGACGCTGCCGCTGGAACGCTCGATTTTCCGCGCCTACGACATTCGCGGCATCGTTGGGCAAACGCTCGACATGAGCATCGCACGGCTGATCGGCCGCGCGATCGGCTCGGCGATGCACGAAAAAGGCCTGCGCGAGATCGTGGTTGGCCGCGATGGCCGGTTATCCGGGGCGGACATGGCCAATGGCCTGATCGCTGGCCTGCGCACTGCCGGCTGCGAGGTCACCGACATTGGCCTGGCGCCCACGCCGGTGGTCTACTTTGCCGCGTTTCATCTGCGCGCGGGATCATGCGTGGCGGTCACCGGCAGCCACAACCCACCCGATTACAACGGCTTCAAGGTGGTGATTGACGGCGAAACCCTGTCCGGCGATGCCATTCAGGCGCTGTATGTGCGCATCGCCGAAGACCAGTTGTACGACGCGCCAACGCTGGGCCGGCTCGACAAGCGCGATGTCGCGGGCGATTACGTCGAGCGTATCGGCAACGACATCCAGCTTGAGCAGCGGCTATCGGTGGTGGTGGATGCCGGCAACGGCATCGCCGGCGCCATCGCGCCGCTGGTGCTGGAGTCGATCGGCTGCGATGTGGTGCCGCTGTACTGCGAGGTCGACGGCACGTTCCCCAATCACCACCCCGATCCCAGCGACCCGGAAAACCTCAGCGACCTGATCGATACCGTCAAGCGCATCAATGCCGACCTCGGCATTGCCTTCGATGGCGACGGCGACCGCCTGGGCGTGGTCACGCGCGATGGCGAAATCATTTACCCCGACCGCCTGCTGATGCTGTTCGCCGAAGATGTGCTGCTGCGCAACCCCGGCGCCTGCATTTTGTATGACGTCAAATGCACCGGCCGCCTTGCCGGGCATATTCTGCGCCATGGCGGCAGCCCGATCATGTGGCGTACCGGGCATTCGCTGATCAAGGCCAAAATGAAGGAAACCGAAGCCGAGCTGGCCGGCGAGATGAGCGGCCACTTCTTCTTCCGCGAACGCTGGTATGGCTTTGACGACGGCATCTATGCCGCTGCCCGGCTGCTGGAGATTCTCGCCGCACGTGGCGAACCGCCGGAAGCGGTATTCGCGCAAATCCCCAAGGGCACGAGCACGCCGGAGCTGAAGATCGCCATGGCCGAAGGCGAGAACTACGCTTTCGTCAGTACCTTTGTCGAGCGCGCGCAATTTGACGGTGCGCGGCTGAGCACCATCGATGGCGTACGTGCCGACTGGCCCGATGGCTGGGGCCTGCTGCGCGCTTCCAACACCACGCCGATACTGGTACTGCGTTTTGAAGGCGACACACCTGAAGCCCTGCAGCGCATCCAGAATGTGTTCCGCAGCCAGATTCTGGCGATCAATGCCAACCTCGACCTGCCGTTTTGAAACCACCGCAGCATGCAGGATGGATCGCGCGCAGCGAAGGCGGATTTCGCACCGCGAACGCTGTCGCGAAGCGACCGCAACGCATCACGTTCTGACACGCATGTCGCTGACGCACGAGGCACACCAACCGCGTCATCTCACCAATCGGTCGGTCGGTAATCCTTCAGAAACTGGCCCCACACGTGCTCGCCGCTGTTGAAGCCGGCGATAATCGGGTCAACGATGCGGGCGGCACCATCGAGAATGTCGAGCGGCGGATGGAAGCGCTCCTCGATGGTCTTGCGCGCGGCGATCTCGGCCGGGTCCTCATCGGTCACCCAGCCGGTATCGACGCTGTTCATGTGGATGCCGTCGTTGTGGTAATCGGTGGCGGCGGTGCGCGTCATCATGTTGAGCGCCGCCTTGGCCATGTTGGTGTGCGGGTGGCGGGTGGTCTTGAAGTTGCGATAGAACTGGCCTTCCACCGCCGACACGTTGACGATGTGTTTGTCGCGCTCGGGCGTGCGCAAAAGCAACGGCTTGAGCCGCGCGTTGATGATGAACGGCGCGATGGCGTTGACCAGTTGCACTTCCAGCAACTCCACCGACGGCACCTCCGCCAGTTGCAGGCGCCACGAGTTGCGCCCGCGCAGGTCGACCTGCTGCAAGTCCTGATCGAGCCGGCCCTCGGGGAACAGATGCGACTGTGCCAGAAACTCTTCCGGCAGCAAGCGCAGTTGCGACAGCTCGGCTGCACTGGGCACCGCGTGCGCCGTGCTGAGGGCGATGCCGGAACCAGCGGCCGCAGGCAGAATCTGCGCGCCACGCACGCCTGCGTATTCGCCCAGCAACTGCTGCACCTGCGCCGGCGCACTATGCAGCGCACTTTCGGCGGCCATCATGTGGGCGTAAAACTGCGCTGGCCGACGCACCGTCTGGCAGGCATTGTTGATGATGAAGTCGAGCCGTTCGTGGCGGCTCAGCAGTTGCTGGCAGAACGCTTCCACGCTCGGCGTGTGGCGCAGGTCGAGCCCGAAGATCTGCAAGCGATCGTGCCACTGCGCGAAGTCCGGTTCCTTGGCGTAGCGCTCGGCACTATCGCGCGGAAAGCGGGTGGTGACGATCAGCTGCGCACCGGCGCGCAGCAATTTAAGCCCGGCCTGGTAGCCGATCTTGACACGGCCACCGGTAAGCAGCGCAACGCGGCCGCGCAGATCGGCCAGCTCGCCGCGTTTGGCGAAATTGAACTGCGCGCAGGCCGGACACAGCTGATCGTAGAAATGATGGATGCGCGTGTACTTTTGCTTGCACACGTAGCAGTGCTGCGGCTCCAGCGCTTCGCGGATCTCGGGGTCGTCACCGTGCACGCCGTGCGCTACCACCCCCTCGGGCGGAAAAACGTTGGCCGTGGTGAACACCGGCTTGCGCCGCAGCGCGCGGATGCCGGTGTGCTGCAACACGGCGTCGTCGCTGCGAATCTGCGCCTTGCTGCGCGCGCGCGCAGCGGCCTTGCGCTGCTTGCGGCGCTGCCCCGGGTCGGGGTTGTAGATCTGCCCAACACAGCGGTGCAGACGCTGCCGATCGGCATCCGACAACTGTTCCAGCAGCGTGCAATCGCCGGCCACGCGTTCAAGCACCGCCAGCGCCGCGCGCAGCTGCGCACCCACATCGGTATCATCCGGGTCCGCGGGCAACGAAGGCTTTTCGGTGATAGCCATGGGCAGGTTCGCGCTTACGCCAGCGCGTAACCAAACTGCTGGCGGAACTGCTCGGCGAACTGCGGGTAATCGAAACGCTGGTTCTGTGGCCCCAGGTGTTCGATCTTGAGCGTGCCCATCAGCGAGGCGATGCGGCCGACGGTGGCCATGTCCATGCCCTTGAGGAATCCGAAAATCAGGCCGGCACGATAGGCATCGCCGCAACCGGTGGGATCGACCACCCGCATCGCGGTGGCCGCTGGAATCAGCAACTCGCCTTTCTGGGTGTGAATCTCCGAGCCATTCGGGCCACGGGTGATGATGTAGCCTTGCGTCCGTTCGGCAATATCGCGTGTGCTCAGGCCGGTGCGTTCCTGCAACAGGCTCGATTCATAATCGTTGACGGTGACGTAGGTGGCCTGCTCGATCATCAGGCGCAGTTCCTCGCCGTTGTACAGCGGCATCGCCTGCCCGGGATCGAAAATGAACGGGATACCCAGCTCGGCGAACTCGCGTGAGTTTTGCAACATCGCCTCGTAACCATCCGGGCCAACGATGCCGAACTCGACCCCGGGTACATCGCGCACATGATTTTCGTACGAGCGCATCATCGCGCCCGGATGAAACGCGGTGATCTGGTTGTCATCCAGATCGGTGGTGATGAACGCCTGCGCGGTGAACAGATCGGGCAGCACCTTGACCCGATCCATGCAGATGCCACAGGCCTGAAAATGCTCGCGGTAGGGTTCGAAATCCTGGCCCACCGTCGCCATCGGCAGCGGATCGCCGCCCAGCAACTTCAGGTTGTAGGAAATGTTGCCAGCACAACCGCCGAACTCGCGGCGCATCCGTGGCACCAGAAACGACACATTCAGGATGTGCACCTTGTCGGGCAGAATGTGGTTCTTGAATTGATCCTGAAACACCATGATGGTGTCATAGGCGAGCGAGCCGCAGATCAGCGCTGACATCGGTTGCGTGTCCTCTCGGGGCGGTGCCCGCTTGCAAAAACGTTCATGTTACCGCGCCGGCCGCCTGATTGCCCATAACCGAGCGCGGCCACAGCGATAGCGCGAACACCTCGGCCAGTTGCTGCAAGCGGTCTTCGCTGCACTGCCGGCGGTGTTCGAACGACTGCCCGCTACAGCGATCCTCGCCACCCAAAAAGCGCGGCGCACACAACGCCAAACGCAGCGATAGGTTCCGCGCGATCCCGGCGGCACGAGTTGGCTGCGTGGCTAGGTCATGGCCACAGCATGCCGTTGCCGCAACGGCCCGCCTGTCAGCGATTGGCGTGTTGTGGTGCAGGAATATTCGGAAACGTGGGTGTCTCCGGGCTTTTCCGTCCCGGGGCTTTCCTCCGGGGATTTCCCCGCGGTAATCTGTATCTGGTTGTTATTGGTGCCCCACCATCGAAAGCCCACGCTGAAACTACTCTCGCGTCGCCCTTGCGATCCACTGTTAGCCATAGGTGTGTTTAATGCGTTTCGAGAATCTGAAGTACAATATCCAAACTAAGCTGAATAAAATTTTTGAAAATATGTCGCTAATCAACGCGAATTGTACTTGTACGACACCTAAACCGTTAATATCTTCAAGACGGAGTAGTAGGAATGAGTTAACAAAAAGAAACGCAATTGGATAGATTATCAAGTAAGTGTATGCTTCTCTCTTTCCATCCCTTGATCCGCGCCAAATTGTTAGTCCACAAAAGAACGAATATACACCAAAAACAAAGCCTGTAAAGGCGTTAATAGAGAGAGCGCCTGCCACATATTGATCAATTCCTGATCCAGGTTTGGATAGATCGATGGCATTACTCATGCCGCCTAGCGCGGCTAATGGGAAAATTATTGTCAATAAAACACAAAATAAAGTTAGCCAACCACCAACTTTTACTCGCTCATGAGACGACATGGAAATCCCCAGTATTTTTTCGCCGGATCGAAAGTCTTCACCGCGCGAACCACAAAATCGTGCTCCATCATTCGCTGTCGCCTAGCATTTCCCGCATATCATAACTCACCCTTTATACCCTAGTGTAGTGCCGACCCCAAGTGTCGCTTTCAAAGGGTATAGGAAATTCAAACGCCCTTTCCGGGTAGCTTCGCAGGTAGCCAGTGGTCGCGCAAGCGCCGGTTTGGGCGGTGTCGGCATGCTTGTTGCTGCGCGCGCAACGGGTTGCTAGGCTAGCGGGCTTACCCCCGCCAATCGTAAAACTCCCCATG